>Ga0209254_10007567_pt1 | contig 10032 bp, 8 predicted proteins | sample FrelakmetDIP11DI_FD_187148 | JGI IMG/M metagenome (GOLD analysis project Ga0209254, IMG submission 187148) | Freshwater lake sediment microbial communities from the University of Notre Dame, USA, for methane emissions studies - DIP11 DI (SPAdes)... | ecosystem: Environmental > Aquatic >...
CCGTCTTCGGCACGCCGATGCCCTCCTCCAGCCGCCACATCACGAAGATCACCGGCTGGTCGGTGCTGAGGTTGAGGTAATAGCCTTCCGCCTCGTCGCGATGGAGCACGACTATGAAGCCGCGATGCAGCCATCGGGCGAGGCTGGCCTCACCGGAGGGAAGCCGCGAGGTCGTGCTGGCCCCCCCTTCGTCGCGCACCACCCTGGCGACACGCCATGCCTCGCTTTGCCATCGGTTCGCGAGCGAGCGCCGCTCCATCACGACGGCGACGGCAAACGGATCCGGCATGCGTCAAAAGCCTCGTTGTGTCTGCGGAAATGATCTTGCTAAGATCAGACGCTAACCAATAGCCGCGGGCATCCGATCATGCCCGCCGATTCCCTGCCAGGCAAGTCCCGTGACCGACCGCATCATCACCATCGTCGACGGCCGCCGCGCGAATCCAATCCCGCCGGCTCGGCCGCGCCCCGCGGGGCGGGTTCGGGACTCGCTCGGCCGCCCGCTTCGGGACCTGCGCATCTCCGTCACCGATCACTGCAATTTCCGGTGCATCTATTGCATGCCGAAGGACGTCTTCGGCCCCGACTACCCGTTCCTGCCGCGCAGCGCGGTGCTCACGTTCGAGGAGGTCGTCCGGCTCGCGCGCGTGTTCAAGGATCACGGCGTCGAGAAGATCCGACTTACCGGTGGCGAGCCCTTGTTGCGCCGCAACCTGGAGCGGTTGGTGGAGATGCTCGCGCGCCTCGGGGGGCTCGAGCTCACGCTCACCACCAATGGTTCGCTGCTTGCGAAGAAGGCCCGGGCATTCGCGGATGCAGGTCTCAATCGCGTCACCGTAAGCTTGGACGCACTCGACGATCCGACGTTCAAGGCGATGAACGATGTCGACTTTCCAGTCGGGAAGGTGCTCGAGGGGATCTCGGCCGCGGCCGAGGCGGGGATCGCGCCGGTCAAGATCAACATGGTGGTCAAGCGCGGCGTCAACGAGCACGCCGTACCGGCCATGGCGCGTCACTTCAAGGGCACGGGCCACATCGTGCGCTTCATCGAGTTCATGGACGTCGGGGCGTCGAACGGCTGGCGCATGGACGAGGTGGTACCGTCGGCGGAGATCGTGCGGCGCATTCATGCCGAGTCGCCGCTCGCTCCGGCGGAGCCGAACTATCCGGGCGAGGTGGCCGAACGCTGGCGCTATCGGGACGGCTCCGGCGAGATCGGCGTCATCTCCTCGGTCACGCAGGCGTTCTGCGGCACGTGCAACCGCGTGCGGCTGTCCACCGAAGGCCGCCTCTACACGTGCCTCTTCGCCACCTCGGGCTATGATCTGCGCCAGCTCTTGCGGCGCGGTGCGGGCAACACGGAGATCCACGACGCGATCGCGCGCATCTGGCAGGTGCGCAGCGACCGCTACTCGGAGATCCGGACCGCCGAGACGGCGAAGGCGCGCAAGATCGAGATGTCGTATATCGGCGGCTAACCCGCCGCCTGCCGCCGGCTGTCAGCGATCCGCTGAACGCCGAAGGCCGAAAGCTTCCCTGAAATGGCAAAGCCGTTGCTTACCCACGCCGCCCGCCCGGCAACGTTCGACGTCGAGGCGTACAACGAGCGAGGCGAGATGGTGCCCACGCCGATCGCGGGCGAGCATCCCCTCACGCTCTACGTCGACAAGCGCGAGATCGTCACGCTGATGACCCTGGGCCAGGCGCCCGAGGCGCTCGCGATCGGCTACCTGCGCAACCAGCGGCTGGTCCGGTCGCTCGACGAGATCGATGCCGTGCAGGTCGATTGGGAAACGGATTCGGTGGCCGTCACGACGCGCGCCCGCCTCGAGAATCTCGAGGCGCGAATGGAGAAGCGCACGGTGACCACCGGCTGCGGCCAGGGCACGGTGTTCGGCGATCTCATGGAAGAGGTCGAGTCGATCCGCCTGCGCGACGACGTCGCGCTCACCGAGGAGACCCTGTTCGCCCTCCTCGAACAGGTCCGGCGCCACGAGACGATCTACAAGGCCGCCGGTGCGGTACACGGCTGCGCGCTCGCGACGAACGAAGCGGCGGCAAGCGCGATCCTCACGTTCGTCGAAGACGTCGGCCGCCACAACGCCGTGGACGCGATCGCGGGCCAGATGTGGCTCGAAGGCATCGACGGCTCGGACAAGATCTTCTACACCACGGGCCGCCTCACCTCGGAGATGGTGATCAAGTGCGCGCAGATGGCGATCCCGTTTCTCGTGTCGCGGTCCGGCCTCACCCAGATGGGCTGGAACATCGCCAACAAGATCGGGATCACGATGATCGGGAGGGCCGTGAACAGGCACTATCTGCTCTTCACCGGGCGGCACCGGTTCGTGAAGACGACCACACCGACCATGATGGCGTAAGCCCAGGCATCAGGCATCAGGCAAATGCCTCGGCGCCGATCAACCTGATTCCTGATTCGTGATTCCTGACCTCTGAAATGGACCTCCGTGACCCCGCCCGCGTGACCGGCCTCGTTCTTGCCGGCGGCCAGGGCCGCCGTATGGGGGGCGTCGACAAGGGCTTACAGCGCCTCCGCGGCCGCGCGATGGTGGCGCACGTGCTCGACCGGTTCGGGCCGCAGGTCACCGAGCTCCTGATCAACGCGAACCAGAACGTCGACGAGTACGCGCGTTTCGGCCACCGCGTCGTGTCCGACGAGGTCGGCGGCTTCGCAGGACCGCTCGCGGGACTGCACGCGGGTCTGAAGGTCGCCGCGCATCCGTTTCTTGCGACCGTCCCGTGCGACTCGCCGTTCCTGCCGCTCGATCTGGTGCGGCGCCTGCACGATGCGCTCATTGCGGCCCACGCCGACGTCGCGGTGGCGAAGACCGGGGACCAGCCGCATCCGGTGTTCGCGCTGGTGCGCGCGTCGGTGTTCCCGCACCTGACCCATTTCCTCGGCAGCGGCGGCCGCAAGATCGACGCGTGGTACGCGTCGCTCGCGCTCGTCGAAGTGCCATTCGACGACCAGCCCGAGGCGTTCTCCAACATCAACACGCGCGCAGAGCTGGCCGCCTGCGAGAAGCATCCCAGCCCACGGATTCCATGACCACGCTCGAGAAAATCACCAGTTGCATGGACGACTACGATCCCGACGCGCTGCCGGTGGCGAAAGCGCGCGCGGTGATACGTTCTTTCCTCACGCCGGTGACGGCGAACGAGCGAGTTCCAGTCCGCGCCGCCCTCGGGCGCGTGCTCGCCGAAGACATCGTGTCCCCTCTGGATGTCCCGGCGCACGACAACTCGGCGATGGACGGCTGGGCAATGCGATTCGCCGACCTTTCGGCCAACGGCGAGACGCGGCTTCGCGTCGTCGGCACGGCGTTCGCCGGCCATCATCTCGAGCTCGCCGTCGGGCCGGGCGAGTGCGCGCGCGTGATGACCGGTGCGGTGATGCCCGCGGGCACCGACACCGTGGTCATCCAGGAGGAGGTCCGCACCGAAGGCGAGCTCGCGATCATTCCCGCGGGACAGAAACAGGGTCAGAACCGGCGACTTGCCGGTGAGGATCTTGCCGCAGGGCGCGTGGTCCTCAAAGCAGGACGGGTCATGCATCCCGCGGAGCTGGGTCTCATCGCGTCGCTCGGGATCGGCGAAGTCAGCGTGCGCCGCAAGTTGCGCGTCGCGTTCTTCTCCACCGGCGACGAGCTTTGCTCGATTGGCGCGCCGCTAGGGAAAGGCCAGGTTTACGACTCGAACCGATACACGCTGCACGGCATGCTCGCACGGCTCGGCGTCGATTCGATCGACATGGGGGTCGTGCGCGACGATCCCGCCGCGCTCGAAGCGGCGCTGCGCGAGGCCGGGGCCTGCGCCGACGCTGTCGTGACGAGCGGCGGCGTATCGGTCGGGGAAGCCGACTTCACGCGCAAGCTCATGACCGACCTCGGCGACGTGGCGTTCTGGAAGATCGCGATGCGCCCCGGCCGGCCGATGGCTTTCGGACGCATCGGCGGCGCGCACTTCTTCGGGTTGCCCGGGAACCCGGTCGCGGTGATGGTGACGTTCTACGAGTTCGTGCGCGACGCGCTGCTCGCGCTGTCCGGCCGCACGGACGACTTCGCGCTGCCGCTCTTTCGCGTGCCCTCCGAGACCTCGCTACGCAAGAAGCCGGGCCGTACGGAGTATCAGCGCGGCATCCTCTCCTGCAGCCCGCAAGGCGAGTGGCGCGTGCGCATCACCGGCCAGCAGGGATCGGGCGTGCTCCGCTCGATGTCGGAGGCAAACTGCTTCATCGTCCTCGAGCACGAGCGCGGCGAAGTCAAGGCCGGCGATCTGGTCAGCGTGCAGCCCTTCGAAGGACTGGTGTAGCCCTTCGAAGGACTGGTGTAGTGTGTCTGGGTACGGCACGCTCCATTCGCCTGCCGAACCGACCTCCCACCCACCGCCGGAGAACTCCAATGACGCTATGCCCGGTCGCCATCGCAGTCGGCTGCAAGAAATGTCCCGCATTCAAGATCTGCCCGGTGAAGGGGATTCTCGGCGACCAGAAGCACGCCGCGAGCGAACCTCCGACGCGGGCCAAATCGGCGCCGCCGCGCAAGAACAAGTGACCGCGACGGCGCCGAGTCGCGGCGCCGCGCCCGGCGGAGTTCGGCCTGCGCTTCGTGTCGCTCGGCTGGGAAGCGTTCGATCTCGTCGTGCCGCGGCCGGTGTTTTTCAGAAGCCTGTTTCACCGACTGCTCGACGTACTGCGCAGCGACCGCCTGCGGCCGGTGGTCGCGGGCCTGCGAGGCTACGATCTTGCCGAGCTCGGCCGGGTGATTCTGGAACCGGGGGACGCACGATGAAGAGGAGTCACCCTACCCGCGCCGGAAACGCGCCAGCTCGAAGAGGTTCGAGAAATCGTCAGTCCAGAGCCGCACCCTCGTCTCGCTTGTGAGCGGCTCCTCCGCCCCGGCAAGGCCGAGGGCGGCGAGCGCAGCGGGTGTTTCTGCGAAAAGCACCCACGTGGAAGCCAGAACGCCGCGCTCACGGTCCTCTTCCGAGTCGACCTTGACGGCCGCGCGTCCGAAATGCGCGGCAAGTTCCAACATGACCGGTTCGAGGTCCAGGTAGCGGTTGGAGATGTGCACGGCGAGCACGCCGCCCGGCCGCAGGTGGCGGAAGTAGGTCGCGACCGCCTCGCGTGTGAGCAGATGCACCGGGATGGCATCGCTCGAGAACGCGTCGACGGCGAGCACATCGTAGCCCTGATCCGGCTCGCGTTCCAGCGTGAACCGTGCGTCGCCGAGCACGATCTCGGTCGCCCCGCGCGCCCGGGCAAGGTAGCGGAAATGGGTCTGCGCGATCTTCGCGACCAGCGGGTTGATCTCGTAGAACCGATAGCGGTGGCCCGGCTGCGAGTACGCGGCGAGCGTACCGGTGCCCAGGCCGACCACCCCGACGCGCTGCGCGTGGTGCTCCCGGCGCGTGCCGGCGATCGCGAGCGCGATGCCGGACTCGGGACCGTAGTAAGTCGTCGGCCAGTCGCGCTTGTCCGCCGCCATCAACTGCTTGCCGTGGCTTATCGTCCCGTGGAGGAGCGCGCGCTCACCCGCGGCGCCGAACCCTGAGTCGACCACGCGCAGAACCCCGTAGAAGTTCCGCCCCATGAAGAGCGAACTGCGCGCGATGTCGAGGCTCTGGAACGCCAGGAGCAAGGCGATGTTCAGCGCCGAGAGTCCGGCGATCACGGTGAAGCCGATCGACTGGAACCGCGGGAGAGCCTCGCGCGTCCCCCGGTACACCACGACCACGACGATCAGGAGGCAGGCGGAGAGACCGAAGGACAATTCGTGGTAGCCGTTGAAGACGCGCGGCGCGATGAGTCCGACAAAGACGCCGCCGGCCGCGCCCCCGAGGGAGATCATCAGATAGAAAGCCGTCAGATGGCGCGGCTGCGGCCGCATCCGTGCGAGCTCGCCGTGGCACATCATCGCCGCGGCGAAGAGTCCGGCACAGTAAAGCGGGATCAGGAGATACGCGTTGGTGTTCTTGTTCTCGTCGGCGAGTGTCCAGGCGATCACCGCGGCGAGCACCACCATCGCCGGCGGGAACACGCGTCGCCGATACCATGCATCGCTCTCGAAACAGAGGATGAAAGAGAGCAGGTAGAGCGCAAGCGGCAGGATCCACAAGAAGGGGATCGGCGAGATGTTCTGCGTCAGGTGGTGAGTGACGGCGAGGAGCAGCACCGAGGGACAGGCCGCGAGCACGAACCACGCGAGCATCGCCGCGAGGCCGGGTCCCCGCTCGCCCCGACGCTGCGGGCGCTCGAGCGCTGCGTCGGGCAGCGCCACGAGGCCGCGCGCAATCCAGACAACGAGCCCCGCGAAGATGACATATCCGGCCGACCACCCGAACGCCTGAATGTGCGTGCGAAAGAACGGCTCGATCACGATCGGATATGAGAGCAGGGCAAGCATCGAGCCCAGGTTCGACAGCGCGAAGAGGCGATACGGCGTCTCGGCGGGCCGCGCCCGGGCGAACCAAGCCTGCACCAGCGGGCCGGTGGTCGAGAGCAGAAAATAGGGCAGACCCACCACCGCGAGAAGCAGCAGCAGGATGCGTGTCGTGGGGTCTCCAACGACGCTCGCCTTCCATGAATCGGCCGGAAGGACCGGCAGCACGGCAAGGCTTGCGATGACGAGCGCGATGTGAAGAAGCCCCTGGACCCGCGGGCGCAGCCGCGTCGACACCCAATGGGCGTAGGTGTAGCCGAGAAGAAGCGCCACCTGGAAAAACACGAGACACGCCGTCCACACCGACGCCGACCCGCCGAACCAGGGCAGGATGATCTTCGCGATCAGTGGCTGGATCTGGAACAGCAGGAACGCCGAGAGGAGGATGGTTCCCCCGAAGGCAGCGAAGGGCGCGCGCAAAGGTCGACGTGAAACGCTCAACGCTCGGGCATGTCCGCCGCGTCCGGCAGCGCGGCGATGCGGACCTCGGCCTCGATGACATCCTCGAGCAAGACGGTGGCATCGGGCGGCGGCAACACTTCGACGCCGCGAAGCTTCCGCTCGATCGCGCGCGTGCGCGTCTCGGCGCTGCCGATCGTGGTCGAGGCCTCGTCGAGCTTCTTCTTCGTGCGGGCGAGCACTTCGGCGAACTTGCCGAATTCTGCCTTCACCGCGCCGAGCAGCGCCCATACCTCGCTCGACCGCTTTTCGATGGCGAGCGTCCGGAACCCCATCTGCAGGCTGTTCAGCAATGCGGTCAGCGTGGTGGGGCCCGAGACGGTGACGCGATACTCGCGCTGCAGGAACTCCAGCAGTCCGCGACGGCGCAGGACTTCAGCGTACAGGCTTTCGGTGGGAAGGAACAGCACCGCGAAATCGGTCGTCGCGGGCGGCTCGAGGTACTTGTCGCGGATGGTCCTCGCCTCGACCCTGATGCGCGCTTCGAGGGCTTTCGCCGCCTCCTCCACTGCCACGGCGTCGGCGCGTTCCTGGGCATCGAGCAGGCGCTCGTAGTCCTCGCGCGGGAACTTTGCGTCGATGGGCAGCCACAGCGCACGCTCGGGATCGTGTCCGGGAAGACGGATGGCGAACTCTACGCGCTCGCCGGTGCCGCGGCGCGTTTCGACGTTCGCCGCGTACTGATCGGGCGCGAGCATCTGCTCCAAAAGGCTCCCCAGCTGGATCTCGCCCCAGACACCGCGCGTCTTCACGTTGGTGAGAACGCGCTTGAGGTCGCCGACCCCGGCGGCGAGCGTCTGCATCTCGCCGAGGCCCTTGTGCACCTGTTCCAGGCGGTCACTCACGAGCCTGAACGATTCGGAGAGCCGCATCTCGAGCGTCGCGTGGAGCTTCTCGTCCACGGTCTGGCGCATCTGCTCGAGCTTCTGCATGTTGTCGCCGGCGAGCTCCTTCAGCTTCGTCTCGAGCGTCATGCGCACCTCGCCGAGGCGCTTCTCGTTCGACTCGACCAGCGCGGCGAGACGCTGGTCGAGCCCCTCGCCGAAGCGCTTGAGCGTACCGGACACCTCGGCGCGGCCCTCGCGCTCGCCTTGCTGCAGGACCTGCAGATTGCGTCCGCTCGCCTCCTGGAATGCGCCGAGGCGCTCGTCGACGCCGGCACGCAGATCCTCGAGCCGCACTTCGTTCGACTTGGCGAGCGCACCGAGATCGCGCGAAAACGCCTCGATGCGGTCGGTCTGCAGCTTCGCCAGTCCGGCCAGTTGATCGCGAAGATCCCCACTCGAGCGACTCATGACGGCCGAGAGCTCCACGCGCTGGGCGCGCGCTGCCTCCTGCGCCTCGCGTCGACCTTCGGTCATGGCTTCGCGCAGCTCGCGCTCGAGCCGCTCGTTGTCGCGAGCGAGCAACGCGAGGCGCTGCTCGAGACCGTTGAGAGCGCCGCGCACGCCGCCACGAAAAAGCGCGGCGAGCTGCAGCGCGAGCACCACGAGCATTGCAACGATAAGGACGATGAGCAGGGTGTCGGTAGCGAGCTGCACGTGCGAAAAACGATGGCAGGGTGCGGATGTGGGACCAGTATAGCGCCCGGCGCAGCTCATCCGGCGAGCCTTGGAAAGTGCAATCCTCGCCTCGCTGCCGGTCACGCGCTCTCATGCACTGAAGAGAGAATGCGCCGCCGCCCTGCGGCGATTTGTCAGAGATCGGGCGACTGCGCGAATTTGCCGGCGGCTTCTCGAGGCCAAGGCGCCTCGCCGCGCCCGCTGCCACCAAATGCAAAACAGCAAAGTGCTCAAGCAAGCGCTCCGCGAATAGCCGGCGCAGTCATCTTTCACCGAGGCGTCTCGCATGGTTTCTTCGGTCGCATCCCCGCAAGCGCAAGGGACCCGCAAGCGTCAGTCGGCGTCCCGCTCATTGCGTCTCGAGTTGCCGCGCCCGCTTCCGGATCGCCGCACGCACGAGATCGATGTGCTCGCGCAAGACATAGACGTGGTGCTGAAACGCCACCGGCGTGCGCATGTGCTCGACCCCCTCCTCGATGCGGTCGAGGCGCGCCATGTAGTCATTGACCGACTTCGCACCCTCTGCGCTGTCCACCTCCCGCTCGAGGAACGAGAGCTCGCCGTACCACCGGAATATCCGCGAGCGCGTTCGCCACGCATAAAGCTGCGGTGCGAGGCGGACGAGCGGCAGCAGTACGGCGAAGAGCGGAATGAGAAAGACGAGCATCCGCTCGAGGAAAGTCGCCGCCCAGAACGGAAGATAGCGGTGCAGGAAGCGCATGCCCGACCGGTAGTAGCGCTCGGCCTCGCGCGACAGCGGGAAATCGACCTGTTTGGCGTTCGGGAACTCGCCTGGCCGCTGGAACAATCCCGGCCCGCCGTGCACTTCGCTCGCAGTCTGCAGGAGCAGGTCGACAAGCGCAGGATGCAGGTCCTCCCGCGCGACAATGGTCGCCATCGGCGAAACGAGCACTTTGTCGTCCGTAGGAATGTCCCGCATGAGATCGATGCCGCCGACCGGAAGCACCACTCTGGAGAGATGCGGAAACCGTCTCACATACGCGTCCGCACGCTCAAGGCTCATCAGCCGTGCGCCTTCCGTATAGAGCAGCGTCCAGACACCCGCGGAGATCACTGGCCCGACCAGGAACGCCGCGTCCACTTCGCCTCCTGCCAGCGCCGCCGCGGCGTCGAGCCCACCGCGCGGATCGAACGTGGCCGTGCTTGCGTCGACGCCGTTCGCTTCGAGCATCTCGGTCGCGAGCTTGCGCGTGCCACTCCCCTCCCGCCCCACCGCGATGCGGCGACCCCTGAACTGCACCAACCGCTCAACCCTCTCCTTGCCGCGATAGAAGATCCAGACCGGTTCGTAGTAGAAGCTCCCGAGCGAGACGAGTCCCTCCGTATCGCGGCCGATCCCGAGCCCGCCCTGCACGAAAGCGACGTCGACCCGTTCCTTCGGGTTCAGCAGCCGCTGCAGGTTCTCGACCGCACCTGCCGAGGGCCACTCGCGAAGCTCGACGCCGTGGTGCGCGAGGATCGGTTTGTATTGCGCGGCATAGCGCTGGTAGGCGCCGCCCTCGGGCCCGGTGCTCATGACGAGGACC
>Ga0209254_10007568_pt1 | contig 10031 bp, 12 predicted proteins | sample FrelakmetDIP11DI_FD_187148 | JGI IMG/M metagenome (GOLD analysis project Ga0209254, IMG submission 187148) | Freshwater lake sediment microbial communities from the University of Notre Dame, USA, for methane emissions studies - DIP11 DI (SPAdes)... | ecosystem: Environmental > Aquatic >...
TCCCCCCGAGGGGGAGTGAGCGCCTTCGGAGCGGCCGTGCGGCGCTCATGCCGCCTCCGCGGACGCGCCGTCGTTGGCCGCGCCCGCTTCCGCGAACAGCGCCAGCGTGCGCGCGGCCTCGTCGGGATCCAGGCGCTGCAGCGCGTAGCCGACGTGGACGATCACGTAGTCGCCGGCGACGACGCCGGTGACGAGTTCCAGCGAGATGCGCTTGCGCACGCCGCCGACGTCGACGACGCACTCTTCATTCGGCAGCACTTCGACGATGCGGGCGGGGATGGCGAGGCACATGGGAGTTCAGTCCGTTGGTTTCGTTCGGGCGGCGAGCGCATGCCGGGCCACCCAGGCCTGGCCGAGCGCGAGCCCGCCGTCGTTGGCCGGCGCCTGGCGTGCTTCGATCACGTCGAAGCCGTCGGCCGCGAGGCGGGCGCGCAGGCCGGTGGAGAGGATTGCATTGAGGAAGCAGCCGCCGCCGAAGGCGATCGTGCCGACGCCGGCGCGGCACGCAGCCGACGCGGCCCACGCGGCGAGCGCGTCGACCAGCGTCGCGTGGAAGAGGGCGGCACCGTAACTCGCGCAGCGGGCGTCGAGCAGGGCCTGCGCCAGCGGCAGCAGGTCGAGCACGCCGTCGGCCTCGATGCGGAAGCCGTCGGCCAGCGGGCGCACCGCGCCGTGGCTTGCGGCCAGGCCCTCGAGCAGCATCGGCGCCTGGCCTTCGAAGGACTGGACCTCGCGCACGCCGAGCAGAGCGGCTGCGGCGTCGAACCAGCGGCCCATGCTGCTCGTCACCGGCGTGTTGAGCCGCTGCTGCAGCATCTGGCGCACGAGCGGCGCGCCCGGCCGGTCGAAGCGACGCACGATCTCGTCGCTGCGTTCCAGCAGGTGGAGCACCGCGGCGCCGAGCCGCCACGGTTCGCGCGCGGCGCGGTCGCCGCCCGGCAGCGGCAGTTCGCGCAGGTGACCGACGCGCGTCGATCGTGCGCCGTCGACGCGCAGCAGTTCGCCGCCCCAGATGCCGCCGTCGTCGCCTAGCCCGACGCCATCCAGCGCGATGCCGAGGACGGGATGCTCGATGCGGTGCTCCGCCATCACCGCGGCAATGTGCGCGTGGTGGTGCTGCACGCCGATCAGCGGGATGCCGCGCTGCGCCGCCAGCCCGACCGCGAAGCGCGTGCTGTGGAAATCGGGATGCAGGTCGTGCGCGACCGCCACGGGTTCGATCACGAGCACGTCGAGCAGGTGACCGACGGCTTCCTCGAGTGCCACGCAGGTCGCGGCGTTGTCCAGCGACCCGACGTGCTGCGACAGGAAGGCTTCGTCGCCACGCGTGGCGCAGACCGTGTTCTTCAGGTAGGCGCCGACCGCGAGCACCGGCGGACCGTCGCCTGCAAGCCGGATCGACGCCGGCGTGTAGCCGCGCGCGCGGCGGATGAAGGCCGGCGCCCCGTTCGCGTCCGCGCGCGCCACGCTGTCGTCGCAGCGGATCAGGATGGCGCGGTCGTGCACCAGCAGCGCGTCGGCGATCGCGCCGAGGCGGCGCACGGCTTCGTCGTTGTCGATCACCAGCGGCTCGCCGCCGGGGTTGGCGCTCGTCATCACGAGCGCAAGCGGCTGCGGCTCGCCGAGCCAGCGCGTTCCGGCGGGCCGTCCGGCGGCCTCGTGGAACAGCAATACCTGCAGCGGCGTGTGCGGAACCATCACGCCGAGCGTCGCCATCCCGGGTGCCACGCCGGGCAGGGCCTCGTCGCAGCCCGGCTGCTTGTCGAGCAGCACGATCGGCCGCTCGGGCGTGGCCAGCAGCGCGGCGGCCTGCGTCGTGACGCACGCCAGCGCGGTGATCGATGCGAGGTTCGCGAACATCACCGCGAACGGCTTCTCCTCGCGCTGCTTGCGGCGGCGCAGTTCGGCGACGGCCTCGGGATTGCGCGCGTCGCACGCCAGGTGGAAGCCGCCCAGGCCCTTGATCGCGACGATGCCGCCGTGGCGGATCCGCTGCATGGCTTCCGCGAGCGGGTCCGCCACCGCAATCGGCTGCCCGAGGTTGCCCCACAGCGCCAGTCGCGGCCCACACTCTGGACACGCGTTCGGCTGCGCGTGGAAGCGACGGTCGGCCGGCGCGTCGTACTCCGCCCGGCACGCCTTGCACTGCATGAAAGACGCCATGCTGGTGTTCGGGCGGTCGTAGGGCAGTTCGCGCGTGATCGTGTAGCGCGGTCCGCAATGCGTGCAGTTCGTGAAGGCGTATCGCCAGCGCCGGTTCGCCGGATCGAGCAAGTCGGCGAGGCATTCGGGACAGGTGCCCGCGTCCGGCGTGACGCCCGTCGAGACCGGCCCGCCCGCGCTCGCGTCGATCCTGAACGTGCGGTCACCCAGCGGCGCCATCGGCGTGGCGTCGATCGTGTCGATGCGCGACAGCCTTGGCGCCTCGCTGCGCAGGCGGAACACGAACCGGTCCAGTGCTTCGTCGGTGCCTTCGAGCTCGATCTCGACGCCGGCGCCGTCGTTCAGCACGCGGCCGCCGAGGCCGAGTTCCGTCGCCAGCCGATACACCGTCGGCCGGAAACCGACGCCTTGCACCTGTCCACGCACGCGCAGGCGGCGGCGATGGACGGCAGGGGCGAGCACGGCCGACATCGAGCGCCTACTCCGCGACGACCTTCGGCTGCGCGCGCGCGTGCCTGGCGGTGACCGCGTGCAACCTGACCCACGCCAGCCAGGTGTCCATGCCATCGCCCTTGGTCGCCGACACCTGCAGCACCTCGATGCCGGGGTTCACGCGGCGCGCGTACTCGATGCACTTCGCCACGTCATAGGTCAGGTAGGGCAGCAGGTCGACCTTGTTCAGCAGCATCAATGTTGCCGCCTTGAACATGTCGGGATACTTCAGCGGCTTGTCCTCGCCTTCGGTCACCGACAGCACCACCACCTTGTGCGCCTCGCCGAGGTCGAATGCGGCCGGGCAGACGAGATTGCCGACGTTCTCGATGAAGAGCACCGACTCCTCCGGCGGCTGCAGTCGCTCGAGCGCGCGCTCCACCATGCTCGCGTCCAGGTGGCAGCCCTTGCCGGTGTTGATCTGAAGCGCGGGCGCGCCGGTCGCGCGGATGCGCTCTGCGTCGTTGGTGGTCTGCTGGTCGCCCTCGATCACCGTGATGGGCAGGGACGGCAGCAGCCGCTTGATCGACTCGGTCAGCAGCGTCGTCTTGCCCGAGCCGGGGCTCGACACGAGGTTGACCGCGAAGATGCCGCGTTCGGCGAGGAACTCGCGGTTGAAGCGGGCGTGCTGGTTGTTCTTCGCGAGGATGTCCTGCTCGATCTGCACCATCCGCGAGGGCGGCAGGCCGGGCGCGTGCGCGTGGCCGTCGTGATGGACGTGATCGTGACCGCAGCCGGGGCCGTGCACGTGATCGGGTCCATGGTCATGCCCGCGACCGTCGTGGTCGTGATCATGGGTGTGGTCGTGGCCATGATCGTGGTCATGATCGTGGTCGTGGTCGTGGTCGTGGCTGTGCGCCGTGCCGTCGGCATGCCGATGCTCGTGTCCGTGCGCTTCGCCTTCGATCTTCGTTTCGCCGTTGCCGCAGCCGCATGTCGTGCACATGATGTTTCCCCTCGAACTGCCTCAGGCGATCTCGACTTCCTTGACTCGCATTTCCTCGCCCTGCGTCACCTGCAACTGGTGGCTGCCGCATCGCGGGCACGGGTCGCCCAGCCGGGCCAGGTCGACCGAGTCCCCGCATGGCATGCACCAGGCACGCCCGGGCGTGGTCCGGATTTCCAGCCGAGCGCCGTCGGCCACCGTTCCGCGCTTCACGACGTCGAACGAGAAGCGCAGCGCGTCGTGCTCGACGTGAGAAAGAACTCCAAGCTCGAGCCAGACCGCCCGCACCGTGCCGGCGTCGTTGGCCCGCGCGGTCGTCTCGACGATCTGCACGATGCCTTCCGCGAGGGACATCTCATGCATCGGCGATCTCCACGCGGCAGGCGACGCACGGATCCAGCGACTGCACCACCACGCGAGCGTCGCGCTCGAGCCGCTCGTGGTCGGCCGCGCTGCGCCCGGCGAGCCCCTGCTGAAGCGGGCCTTGCGGGTGGAAGTTCCATTCGGTCGGCGCAACGATGCGGTAGTCGGTGACGAGCCCCTGCTCGATCTGCACCCGGTGCAGCAACAGGCCGCGCGCGGTCTCGGCGAGGCCAAGACCCGCTCCATCGGGCAGCGCATGGCTGCGCACCGCGGGGACGCGTCCCGCGGACCGGGCGCGCAGGTCGCGCACCAGCACGGCGAGTTCGACGAGTCGCGCGACGAAACGCGTCGACGCGGTCCGGCCGTCGCGCTCGAGCAGGGCGGCGATCAGCGGAGCGCCGGCCTGTCGCGCCAGCGCGCCGGTTTCGGCCGGCAAGCCGCCCCAGCGCGGGAAGCGCGCGTACCCGGAGTCCGCTTCCATGTCTGCGATCACCGACATGCGAAGGTTTTCGAGGGTGGCGTCCGGCATCAGCGCGACGTTGCTTCGTCCGAGGCCGGGCGCTTCGTCGCGCAGCCGCCGCAGCAGGCGCGCGGGGAGCGTCGCGCCGGCTTCGATCCAGCGGTCGAGCGCGGCCTGGTCCGTCGATGCCAGCCAGGTTTCCGCGGGTGCGCCGTGCACGTGCTCGCGCAAAACGTCGTCGGCGACCGCCAGCAATCCGTCGAGCGTGGCGCCATGGTCGACGACGGCGCTGCTCGCATGGCGGACGGAAGCGACGGCGGGCACCTGGGCTTGCTCGCCCATGGACTTCGGCCAGTCGATCAGGAGTCGCCACACGCCTTCCTGCAGCATCTCGAGGGTCACGTCGAGCGCGCGGCGTTCCTGCTCACGCGCCGGGGCCTCCAGGCCGTGCGCGGCGGCGATCGCGGCGGTCGACGCGGCGCCCTGCGCGCGCTGGCAGATGCTGAAGAGCAGCGGAACGAGGCGCTGCACATCCGCGGATGGACGGCCGCGCACGAGGCGCGGCGGCAGGCCGGTGCGCGACGAGGTGACGGACACCTTGTGCACCTGCCGCTCGCTGCAGGACAGCCGCACGGTGATTTCGCCCTCGGGGTTCACTTGGCCTCTTCCCCACGCAGGAACCGTCCGCGCAGGAAGTCGCGCTTGCTCATCGGCGCCGTGGCGTGCTCCTTGATCTGCGCGATCGGGCCGGGCGGAAGCACGGCGACTTCATCGGCCTTCGGCGCCTCGGGCACCGGCGCATTGGCCGGATCGAGCAAGGCCGCGCGCGCCAGTGCGGCCACCTTGCAGGCGGTCGCGTGATCGGGCAGTTCGAGCACCGGGGAGATCAGCGAGCACATCTGGTACTCGCCGACGGCGTCGTCGCGCGACGAGATGAATTCGTAGTCCCCGGCCGGGAAGGCGTAGCGCAACTTCTTTCCCTGCGGCAGCGAGGTCCAGCCCGACGCGTCGCGCGGCAGCAGCATCAGGTTGATGCACCAGGGCGTCACCATCGCGCCCAGCCAGTGCGACTCCCACGGCGCGAACGCGACGGCCTCGACCTCGATCGCCGGGTTCACGAAGTTGAGCCCGTCCATCCGCCGGGCAATCGCGCGGTACGCCGCGTTCAGGCGCGGCGACGGGTCGGGCAGCAGCGGCGGGCCGGCCGCGGCGTCGGGACTGTTGGCGGTGTCAGTCATCGTGGATGACCAGGAAGCCGTCCTTGGTCGTGGAGCAGTTGGGGCAGGTCCAGTGATCGGGCAGGTCCGTGAACGGCGTGCCGGACGGGATCTGCCACACGGGATCTCCCTCGGCCGGGTCGTACACGTGCCAGCAGACCTTGCACTCGAGGCGGGTCGTCGGGCCGACCCGGGCGTCATCGCCCGCGCGTTGATCCATCTGCTTGCGTCCGTGGTCCGTCAGGCCGGGCAGGATTCGCTCATCCAGTCGATCAGCTCGGCCAGCCGCGCGCGCGTGTCGGCGAGATCCTCCAGCGCGGCGAGCGCCACCTCGGGCACGTCGACGACTTCGATCGTGTTCAGGATCAGCGTGTTCATGCTGTTGAAGTACTGCACCCGCCAGACGTTGCGGGCCGCGGTCGACGTGACGCGGCAGTTGCCGAACCCGCGCGAGATGATGGCCACGCTGCCGACCGGCAGCGCGCGCTCGAGCATCTGGTGATCCTCCGGCGTCATCGGGAACAGCGTCAGGTTCAGCACGTGTGGCCGGTCGCCCGCCTTGCGCGACTTCAGCTGGGCCTGCAACTCATGCAGCAGGGCGGGCGAATTCATCGCGCCGTTCGCAATCTCGACCGGCATCAGGCTGTCGCGCGCGCCGTCGCGGGCGGCGGCGAGCACCGCGGCCGGCAGCGGCGCCGCCTCGAGCCAGTCGGCGAGCAACTGGCCGGCGCTGTCGAGTTCGACCACGCGCCACAGCCCGGCGAACACGCTCTCCTGGACCTTCAGCAGGCGGTTGCCGGTCACGCGGATGCTGACCTCGCCGTCACCGAGCACCTGGTTGGCGATCACCTGCGCCGCGGGCGCGACGCCGCGCATGTCGAGCACCGGGTGCGGCGAGCCGGGCTTCCACTGCTCCATCATGGCGAGCAGGCGCGCCAGCGTGTCGCGCGCGATGACGAGCGACACCGTGTCCTCGGTCTCCGGGACGCTCGGCATTGCGAAGGTGCTCACGTCGCGCGGGATGTCGAGGTACTGCAGTTCTTCTTCCTCGACCTGCGAGCCGGGCCCGGCGACGCGAACGGGAATCGGAAAGGATTTCATTTGTCCTTGCTCCACTCAGTGACACGAGCCGGCGGCGCCGGCGCTGTTGACCGCGATGCCGATCGTCGGCGCACGCGTCGGCTCGGCTTCGAGCAGCCGCTGCATGTCTTCCACGTACTCCTGCCACATGCGCAGGCCGTCGACCGCGCCGACGTAGCGGCCGTCCTTCAGCATCACGAGGGCGGGCCAGCGCGCGAAGCCGTAGCGCGCCGCAGCCTTGCGCGAGTCGGGCGGCAGCAGAACGCCGCACCGAAACCGGCCGGCGAAGATCTTGGCCAGTTCGGGCGCGATCACGGCGAGGTCGAGCGTCTCCTTGAAGCGCACCGGATCCTCGGTGAAGACGAGCAGCGCGTGGCCCGGCGCGTCGGCGAACGCGTCGAGCGTGCCGAGGTCGAGCCGGGCGAAGCCGTGGCGGCTGGACAGTTGTTCGAGCAGCGGATGCAGCGCCGGCGCATCCGTCAGGAGTGCACTCATGCCTTGGTGTCCTTCAGGTGGGGTGGGAGGATCGGCTCGCGGCCGACCAGGTCGGCGAAGAAGGCGTCGAGGTCGCCGGTGCCGCTCGCGGCCGCCTCGAGGGCGTCGATCGCGTCGTTGGTCTGGCGTGCCTCGTCCTCGGTCAGCGTGCGCACGGCCGAGCCGTGGTAGGCCAGCACCCAGGAGCCGCACGGCACGTCGCCCAGCAGCATCGTGTTCAGCCGCTCGCGGCGGCCCCGGCCCGCGCACTCGGCCATGCCGTCGTCGCAGCGCTCGACCATCATCGGAATGCCGACGCACATGGCTAGCGCTCCAGCGCGCCGAGCAGGCGCGGATCGCCGATGCGGCAGGCGTCTTCCTCCGTGGGCCGGCTGGCTTCGTAGGCACCGAGCGCGAGCGACTGCGCGTTGAGGGGCTCGACAGCTTCGCCTTCGGCGCGCCGCCGCCCGGGGAAGCCCCATTCGGCGAGTTGCGCCACGGCGAGCTCGACCGCCTCCGCCAGGCGCGCGCGCACAGGGTCGGTGAGGCTGCCGCCGAAGTCGTCGAGCGTGACGGGCTGCACGCCGACCGCGGTGATCGTGTCCGGCGTGCGGCCATGCAGCTGCGCGAGCGCGAGGACGTCGTTGAAGCCGTTCTGGTGCGGGCTCATCTTGCGGGCGCCCCAGCGGGGCACCTCGTCGTCGCGCAGCACCTTCAGCGCGCCCGGCGGCAGGCCGAAGTCGACCGCGTCGAACACCAGCACGCGACGGGACGCCTCGACGTACTCGAGCAGGTTCAGGCCGAGCGTGCCGCCGTCGAGCAGCAGGACGTCGGGTGTGGGGTACTCCACCGCGGCGTTCAACGCTTCGACGGCGCGCACCCCGAAGCCTTCGTCGGCCCAGAGCATGTTGCCGATGCCAAGCACCAGCACTTCGCGGCGGTCGTCCATTGTTTCCTCTGTAACGCGGTAGGTTACAGCGGAAGGTACATGCAACAATCTGTCCTCCGTTGAGTTACGTCAACGGCCGACGGATGGCCACGCGGCAGCGTTGCCTCTTTGCTCCGCGTCTGTGGCCGGGGACGCCGATGCGTAAGACTGGGCGCATTGCACAGCGGCGGGCCGAAGGCCGGACTCGCCTTTATTCGAGGGGTTCCGATGTTCGATGCGCTGATCGATGCCGCGTTCCGGCACAAGGCGCAACAGACCGTGCGGCTCGAACCGAGCCAGGGCATCGCAAACGTGCCGACGTCGCCGGTCTTCCTGTACGTGCACGTGCCGTTCTGCGAAGTTCTCTGTCCGTACTGTTCATTCCACCGCGTTTCCTTCGAGGAACGTCGGGCGCGGCGCTATTTCGCCGCGCTGCGCCGGGAGATCCGCCGCTATCAGAGCGAGGGCTACGTCTTCAACGGCGTCTACGTGGGCGGCGGAACGCCTACGGTGCTGCCCGACGAACTGGCGGACACCCTGGGGCTGATTCGCGAGCTCAATCCCGGTCTTTCGGAGGTCTCAGTCGAGACCAATCCAAAAGACCTTCGCGAAGAGGTCCTGAGGATGCTCGAGAGCGCTGGCGTCGATCGCCTGTCGGTCGGCGTGCAGACCTTCGACGACGACCTGTTGCGACAGATGGTGCGGTTGGAGAAGTACGGCTGCCGCGCCGAGATTCTCGACCATCTGGCCGCAGCGGCAGGACGCTTCAGGACCCTGAACGTCGACATGATGTGGAATCTGCCGCAGCAAACCGCGGCGATGCTGGAAGCCGATCTCGACACCTTGCTGCTGTCTCCGGCGAACCAGGCTTCCTTGTATCCGCTGATGACCTCGCCGACCGCCGCGCAGAGGATGGCGAAGACCCTCGGCAGGCGCCACAAGGAGCGGATGGGAGATCATTACGAGCGCATCCTTGCGCGGCTCGGCTCCTCGTTCGTGCCGACGTCTGCCTGGTGTTTCAACCGCGGCACCCAGAGCATCGACGAATACATCGTCGGCGCGGCCAACTACGTGGGGCTGGGCAGCGGCGCGTTCTCCTATGTGGACGGCGTGCTGTACGCGACGACCTTTTCGCTGCAGGCGTATGTCGAGCGGATCGACCGCGGCCTGACCGGCGTCACCGGCGAGCGTCGGATGGGAGTGCGCGAGAGGATGCGCTACGACCTCCTCGTGCGGCTGTTCGGTCTGCGCATGGAGAAGGACTGGGTTCGGGCGCGCTATGGCGAGCGCTTCGAGCGGACGCTTCGCCCCGAGCTGCTCGGCCTCAAGGTCGTCGGCGCGATTGCCGAGGACGAACGGGGCTGGTCGCTGACGCCGCGCGGCATGTTCCTGTGGGTGCGCATGATGTCCGCATTCTTCGAGTCCGTGGACGAGTTCCGGGAGCAGATGCGACGCCACATCATCGACGAGCTGGGCGATGCGGACGCGGCCGAGTACCGGGTACCGCTCGCCGGGATCGGGCGTGGCGCAGAGCGGGCCGCGCGCGAACTGAACGCGCCCGCGCGCGCGCCGTGACCCGGCTGCTATGGCCTGCGCGCGGACGCCCGCACATCGCGCAACGCGGAGTGCATGTCCCAGGCGACCTGCAGGTGCATCCAGAAGGCAGCTTCGTTGCCGAAGTACATCGCCAGCCGCACGGCCGTGTCGGGCGTGATGGCGCGCTTGCCGTTGATCAGTTCGTTGACGCGGCGCCGGGAGACTCCCAGCGCCAGGGCGAGTTCGGTCTGGCTGATTTGCAGCGGCTTCAGGAACCGGCTCTCGAGAAACTGACCGGGGTGCGGCGGGCGACGCGCGGGCACGCCCACCGGGTTGGGCTGCACGCGGCGGGGACGGGGAGGGGCAGGCACG
>Ga0209254_10007569_pt1 | contig 10029 bp, 9 predicted proteins | sample FrelakmetDIP11DI_FD_187148 | JGI IMG/M metagenome (GOLD analysis project Ga0209254, IMG submission 187148) | Freshwater lake sediment microbial communities from the University of Notre Dame, USA, for methane emissions studies - DIP11 DI (SPAdes)... | ecosystem: Environmental > Aquatic >...
GATGTAGGCCCACTTGCGGTCGTCGAGCCACTTGACGTAGTCGCTGGGGCCGATGTGCACGTTGTCGGCGCCCATGTCGTAGTCGAGCTGGCTGGTGACCGCGTTGGTCTTGCTGATCTTCTTGGACTCGAGGCGTTCGCGCTCGAGCATGTTGAGGAAATCGGTGTTGCCGCCCACGTTGAGCTGGCTGGTGCGCTCGAGCTTGACGCCGCGCTCGCGCATGAGGCGCGTGAGCACGCGATGGACGATGGTAGCGCCGACCTGGCTCTTGATGTCGTCGCCGATGATCGGCACGCCGGCCTCGACGAACCGCTTCTGCCAGTAGGGCTCGCGGGCGATGAACACGGGGATGCAGTTCACCATGGCGCAGCCGGCGGTGAGGATCTGCTCGGTGTACCACTTGGTGGCCTCTTCGCTGCCCACCGGCAGGTAGTTGACCACCACGTCCGCCTGCGTCTCCTTGAGGATGCCGACGATGTCGGCGGTGGCGCCGGGCGCCTTCTCGATGATCTGCGAGAGGTACTTGCCGAGGCCGTCGTGGGTCATGCCGCGGGCGACCTTGACGTCCTTGTTGGGCACCTCGGCGAACTTCAGCGTGTTGTTGGGCTTCGTGAAGATGGCCTCGCTGAGGTCCTTGCCCACCTTGTTCTTGTCGATGTCGATGGCGGCCACGAACTCGATGTCGCGGATGTGATAGCCGCCGACCACGGGGTGCATGAGGCCGGGGACGAAGTCGGACTTCTTGGCGTTCTTGTAGAACTCCACGCCCTGCACGAACGACGAGGCGCAGTTGCCGACGCCGATGATCGCAACGCGTACCGGATTGCCCAAGATCGGTCTACCTCCACTAGCAGCGGCCGCGTGCGTGGCCGCCTCGATGCGCACCGCCCGCGGGCGTCCATGACGCTCCCCGCGGGCGCAACGATAACGCGCGAGAGTATATCACGCAGCCGCGCGAAGCTTGCGCATCACGTGGACCATGCGGTGCAGCACCGTCAGCGAGGTCAGCACCGCCAGCAGGTAGACCATCCAGACGAGGAAGCTGGTGTCGCCGATGTGCCATCCTGCGAACAGAAAGCCCAGGCCCAGCCCGACAAGGCGCTCCGGGCGCGACATGAAGCCGACTTTGCAGTCCACGCCGAGCGCCTCGGCGCGGGCGCGCGTGTACGAGACCATCTGAGCCGCGCCCATGAACACCAGAACGGCGACCGTGGGGGCCCACTGCGCCTCGCGGGCGAAGTACACGGCGAGGGTCCCAGAGACGAGGAGCTCGGAGATCCGGTCGGTGGTCGAGTCGAGGAAGGCGCCGGCCTTTGTCGGGCCGGCGCCGGCGCGCGCCACGGCGCCGTCGAGGGCGTCACAGAACCCCGCGACGACGCCCACGAGCACCGCCCACACGAAGTGGCCGGTGAGGATGAGCGGCACCAGACCGACGTGCAGAAGCAGCCCGAGGATGGTGAGCATGTCTGCGGTGAAGCCAAGACGGGCGAGCAGGACCCCGACTTTGAAGAAGCCGCGACGAGCTCCGTCGGTGTAGCGGGTCTTGAGGTTCGCCACGTCAGCCGTCGCGCTCGCGCACCGTGACGGTCTGCGGTCCGGTGGCTTCGCGCGGCTGGACGTTGACGGCAAGGACGTAGGCTGCCAGCACCACGAGCAAGCCGGCGACCGCGTCGACGATGAAGTGGTTGCCGGTGGCCACGATGCCGAGAAACACCAGAGCAGGGTAGGCGAAACCGCCCCACCGCAGCCAGGATTGGCGCGCCAGCATGAAGAGAGCGAGCGCCAGGAAGAGCGCGTAGGCGAAATGAAGGCTGGGCATGGCCGCATACGGATTGGAGAGGAGACCGTTCTCCAGGATGGCCGGCCGTTTGCCCTGCAGGAAATTGATGTCGGCGACGCCCGACGTGAAGATCATGCGCGGCGGCGCCGTGGGCAGCAGGAAGTACAGCAGGACCGCCATGAAGTTCATGGCGAGGAACCAGTTGCGGAACTGCGTCCAGCGGCTGCGGCGCTGGGTGAAGATCCACACCATCGTGCCCATGATCAGGGGGAGGTGCAAGGCTCCGTACGACCAGACGAGGAAGTCCATCAGCGGAGGAACTGCGCTCACTCGGCCCTGGACCCACGGCTCCCACCAGATGCCCATGGCCTTCTCGAGGTTCATGAAGAAGAGGCCGTTGGCCAAGGCGACGGCCTCGCGGCCGTCGACAACGGCGCGCGAGACGTCGTAGACCGCGTAGCAGGCGAGCATAAGGAGGCCCTGGCGCAGCACGTCTTCGCCGCCGCGCGGGGCGAACGAGAAGCGCGCGTCGTCCAACAGGCGGCCAACGGTGGGCTTCATGCGGCCGTTCACGGTCTCGGGGCTCCCGTCAGGTGAAGTGCGTCACTGTGCCCATATCCAGAGAACGATAGCAGAGCGGCGAACGCCTGGGCAACTGTTGTGAAGGCGGCACACGCCGCCTCAAGGAGGCTGGTGGGCCGTGAAGGATTCGAACCTTCGACCTTGGGATTAAGAGTCCCCTGCTCTACCAACTAAGCTAACGGCCCAGCGCTCGTGCGAGGCGATATGGTACCAGCCGCCCGACGTCTTGCCAAACCCGGCCGGAGGAGGCGGCTACGTGCCGAACACGTGGCGGCCGGCGACCTCGTAGCCCTCTGCCTGGACGGCCGCCTCGATCGTCTCGAGGGTCACGTCGCCGGTCTCAAAACCGACGGCCACGCTCTTGGCGTCGACGTCCACGGCCACGGCGCGGACGCCCGGCAGGGCGCTCACCGCGCCCTCGATCGCCATCTTGCAGTGATTGCACGAGACGCTCGGAACGTTGAGCACTGCACGTGTCTCGCTCATGGTGATTCCTCCCCGTCGGCTGATCCGCCGAGCTCTGCGAGCCTGTACGTGACGGCGTGGCCCTGCCCATGGTCAACCGTGACGCTGTCGACCGGCGCCAGCAGCTCGATGACCTTGCCCTCGCCGCCTGGCGTGGCGATGATCGCGCCGCGCTTGGGCGCGCGCTTGCGGAACGACACGTAGACCTGGTGCTCGTACTTGAGACAGCACATGAGCCGGCCGCAACAGCCCGAGATCTTGGTGGGGTTGAGCGGCAGGTTCTGGTCTTTGGCCATGCGGATGGACACAGGCTCCTGGTTGCCGGCGAAGGTCGCGCAGCAGAGGCCGCGGCCGCAGGGGCCGTAGCCCCCGACGATGCGCGACTGGTCGCGAGCGCTCACCTGACTGAGCTCGACACGCCGCTTGAGGCGCTCGTTGAGCTTGCCGACGAGCTCACGGAAGTCCACGCGCTCCTCGGCGAAGAAGGTGATCGTGACCTTGCCGCCTTCGAAGGCCTGGCGCGCCTCGACGACCTTCATGTCGAGGCCGAGCTCGGCGACGAGCTGCCGGCAGGCGCGCTTGGCCTCGAGCTCGTCGTCGCGGTGGGAGGCGACGGCGTCGAGGTCACCTTGCGTGGCCTTGCGGAGGATCCGCTTGAGGCCCCGCGGCGACTGCTCGGGCGGCACCTCGTCGGGCCCTTTGACGAGCCGCCCGAAATCGGCGCCGCGGGTGGTGTCGACGACCACGCGGTCGCCCGTCGCCACCTCGAGGGAGCCGGCGTCGAACTGGTAGACCTTGCCGCCGCCGCGGAACACGACGCTGGCGATCCTAGGCACTGTCTGCGACCTCCTCGAAGCGCGCGAACAACGCTTGCAGCGCGAGCTTCTGATCGATGTTCAGATATACATCCTTGCGAGTCCGGGCCACGACCGCCATCAGGCGCGCGTAGTACTCCGGTGTCGCCACGGCCGCGCCGACGAGCTCGTCGGCGCGGTCGCAGTTCCAGAGTACATCGGATGCCCCACAAGCCACCACCCAGAGGTCGCGCACCCAGGCGCCGAGGAGATCTACCGCGTCCTGCGCCGCGAGGCGCCGGCGCCTCCTCTTCTCTCGCTTGGCGCGCTCCTCGGCCTGCTTCGTGTACCAGGCAAGGTCGCGCTCGTCCTGGAACTGCTGGGTCAGCACGGCGAGCTCCTCGACGAGGTCGGCGTCGATCGACGCGGTGATCTCAGCCTGGTGTCGCTCGAGGACGCCGATGAAGGCCGCCGGCGAATCGCCCTGGGAACCACCGCGCGCCAGGCCGGCGACCGCCAAGACGTGCCGCAGGTAGTCGCTGCGTCGGCCGGAGCCGCGCGCATCGTCCGCCAGCCGCCGGGCGCGCTCCACGGCGCCGCCCGAGAGACGCGCGAGCGCGTCGGCGGCGACGCCGTCGAGGCCGTGGCTCTCGCGCAGGTACGCCGCGACCACCTCGTCGCTCAGGGGGTGGAACTCCACGAGCTGGCAGCGAGATACGATCGTCGAGAGCACACGCTCCAGGCGGTCGGTGACCAGCAGGAAGACCACGTAGTCCGGCGGTTCCTCGATGCTCTTGAGCAGCTTGTTGGCCGCGGGCGGGTTCAGACACTCCGCTTCAGGGATCACCCAGACGCGGCGGCCGGCGGCGAACGGACGCAGGCTCAAGTCGGCGACGATTGGGGCGATCTGTTCGATGCGGATGAGGTCGCCCTCGCGCTCGACCACGTGCAGGTCGGGGTGGATGCCGCGGCGCGCGCGATCGCACTCGGGACAGGCGCCGCAGCCGCCGCAGGCGCTCACAAGCGTCACGGCGAGCTCGCGTGCGAAAGCCGTCTTGGCCAGACCCTCGGGGCCGGCCAGCAGGTAGGCGTGGCTGAGTGTGTGCTCGCGCAGGGCGCGCGCGAACATCTCTTTGACCTTCTCCTGCCCGGGGACGTCGTCGAACACGGGTGGCCTAGCCGCCGAGCCGCAGGCCGGCGTCGGCGACCGCCTCGAGCGTCGCCGCCTCGACGTCGGCGGCGACGAGGTCGATGTCGCGGAAGCCGTCGATGAGGCGCACGCGCTCCGGGAAGCGCCGCGCCACCACGGCGAAGCCGGCGGCGACCCGCTGCTGGAGATCGAGCCCTTCGGCCTCGATCCGGTCGAGTGCGGCGCCGGCACGCGCCAGCCCGATGACCGGATCGACGTCGAGGACGATGGTGAGGTCGGGCAACAGGCCGCGAAGGCCCGGCGCGTTGACGGCCAGCACAGCGTCGATGCCCAGCCCGCGGGCGAAGCCCTGATAAGCGAGCGACGAGTCGACGAAGCGGTCGAGGACGAGGACACGACCGGCGTCGAGATCGGGCAGCAGCACGCGTTCGACGAGCTCGGCGCGCGCTGCGGCGTACAGCAGGGCCTCGGCCCAGGGCGCCGGCGCTACGGGACCATGGAGGAGCACGTCGCGGACGGCCTCGCCGAGCGCGGTGCCGCCGGGTTCGCGGACCACGGCGCCCGGGGCGGACGACGGGCCGACCGGCAGCCCGCAGGCGGCGAGGCGCTCGCAGAGCAGCGCCGCCTGCGTGCTCTTGCCGCAGCCGTCGCAGCCCTCGAGCGTGATCAGCACGCCTCTCCGTACGCTCACGCCGGTCTCCCTCGTGGTCGGCCCGGAGAAGGGCTCGCGCTCAGGCGTTCTTCCTGGCGCGCGAGCGGTATTTCTCTTTGCTCGGGCAGTCGATGTCGACGCAGAGCACCCAGGGGCGCCCGCGGCCGCCGGCGCCCACGACCTTGATCTCGGGCCAGCCGCAGTCGCCGCAGCTCCTGCCGGTGGGAGTGATGGTGCCGCGCTGCGGCAGTGGGAACGTCTGGCCGCAGCCACGCCGCGGACGCTCGCCGTCGGCGGCAGGCTGCGGGGCGTCGCCCTCTTTGCCCACGCAGGCGGCGAAGCGCTTGCCCGTCTTGCCGCGGAGCACGCGAAGCTGCCCGCCGCAGTTCTTGCACTCGCCCAGCGTGAGGTCGTCGCGCACACCGCCCTTGATGCGCTCGCGGATGTCGGCGACGTGGCCGTCGAGGAGCTTCCAGGCCTGCTCCAGCATGTCCTGGCTCTCGGCCACCACCTGGTCGCGCCGCAGCTCGCCCTCGCTGATGCGATCCATCTCGTCGTCGAGCTTGGCCGTCATCTGCCATGACGAGATGTCGACGGGCGCCTCCTTCATGGCGGCATCGAACGCCGTGATCAGGGCGACACCCAGTTCTGTGGGCTCGATGGGGTTGTCGCGCACGTAGTTGCGGTCGTAGAGGTGCTGGATGATGTCGGCGCGGGTGGCCTTGGTGCCCAGACCGAGCTCTTCCATCTTCTCGATGAGCGGACCCTGACCGTAGCGCGACGGGGGCTGCGTCTCCTTGCTCTCGCTGCGCAGCTCGCGCACCTGGAGGACGTCGCCCGGCTGCAGCGCGGGCAGCGGCCGGTCGCGTTTGGCGGCGTACTTCTCGTACACCTCGAGGAAGCCCGGCGAGGCCACACGACTGCCGCGCGCCAGGAACGGCTCGCGGCCGATGCGGACGTCGACGCGCTGGCCCTCGATCACCGCGGCGGGCAGCAGCGTCGCCAGAAAGCGGCGCGCGACGAGGTCGTAGACCTTGGCCTGGTCGCCGCTGAGCTCCTTCTTGGGCACGCCCACCGGATAGATGGGCGGGTGGTCGGTCGTGCGCTTCTTGCCCCTGGTGGGCGTGTACTTGCCCTGCTTGGCCAGGCGCGCGGCGACGGTGGCGACGGGCTGCCAGCCGGCCAGAGCTTCGAGGCTGCCACGCAGATCCAGCGACGGCGGGTACACCGTGTTGTCGGTGCGCGGGTAGCTGATGAGGCCGTCGAGGTACAGCGACTCGGCGGCGCGCATGGCGCGCGCGGGAGACACGCCGCCGCCCGAGGCGGCGCTCATGAGAGCCGTGGTGTTGAACGGCGGCGGCGGCGCGACCTTGCGCGGCTCCGCCTTGTAGGCGGTGACCTCGGCGGTATCGGCCTGAGCACGCGAGAACGCGGTCTCCATGGCCTCGAGGGAATCGAAGCGACCCTTGGCGTGCGCCACCTCGACGGTGTCGTCGCCGCGCGTGAGCGTGGCCTTGATCTCCCAGTACGGCACCGGCACGAAGGCGCGCCGCTCGAGTTCGCGGTCGACCACGAGGCGCAACGTCGGCGACTGCACGCGACCGACCGAGAGATAGTCGGAGCCGTAGCGGTAGGAGGCCAGCGACATGAAGCGCGTGAGCACCGCCCCCCAGATGAGGTCGATGTCCTGGCGCGAGTGCGCCGCCTCAGCCAGGTTGAAGTCGACGGTGGACGGCTTGGCGAAGGCCGCCTCGACCTCTTCGCGGGTGAGCGCCGAGTAGCGCACGCGGATGTGGCGGTCGACGGCGGCGGCCGGCAGCATGGCCTTGACGTGCGGGTCGCCGCTGTCCGCAGGCGGTTCGGCCGGAGGGGCGGCCGCGGCCTTGCCGCGGCCGGCGACGCCGGCCTTCTTCTTCTTCTCGGGCTTGTCGTGCGGGTGACGCTTGAGCGCATCGCCGCGGAGGATCTCGAGGGCTTCGTGGCCGATGAGCTCGCCTTCGCGGTCGTAGTCGGTGGCGATCACGACCTCGGTCGCGCCCTTGGCCACACTGCGCAGCGCCGCCAGCGTGCCGGCGGCGGCGCCGTCGACCACCCACGCGAGGTCCGGTCTCTCGATCATGTCGCCCAGGTACTTGAGGCTCCAGCGCCGGTAGGTGTTGGGGAACACGGTCTGCATGACGTGGCCGCGCAGGCCGATGGCCACGGCATCGTCGTCCCCGTAGCCGAAGTGGTACGACCTGACCTTCTGGCGGCCTCGGCCGTGCGCCTTGACCGTGACCTTGCCGCCAAGGATGTCGGCGATCTTGCGAGCGGCGGAATCCTTCTCTGTGACGATGAGCCTCACGGTCCTACCTCAGACGATGTGGCCGGGCGGCCCCGGACGATGGGAGTTAATACCACCACGCGGACCCCGGTGTCGAGATGACGATGGCCGCGCGGTCAGGCGAGCGACTCGAACGCGGCCGCACGGGTGGCGTGGATCGTGAACACGCGATCCAAGCCGGTGATCGAGAGAACACGCTCCACGGCGCGGCTGGTGACGACCAGGGCCATGGCCCCGCCGGCGGTGTGCACGCGGCGCACACCGCCGATGAGCACGCCGAGCGCCGTGGAGTCGATGAACGTGACGTCGCTCAGATCGACGACCAGCCTGTCGACGCCCGCATCCAGGATCTCCAGCAGGCATTCCTTGAACTGCGGAGCCGTGTAGATATCGAGCTCGCCGGAGAGGGCGACGACGCCGAGTCCGTCGCCGACGCGCTCGCTCGAGACACGGAAGAGGTCGCTCACTGCCCGCCTCCCGAACTTGACGATGGTGAAGGCGTCGGCGTGGCCGTGCCCGAGTTGGCGGCGATCCAGTCCTTGACCAGGTCCGCGTCAGGCGAGTTCGGGGCGAGCTTGAGGAACTTGCTGAAGGCGAGCAGCGCCGTGTTGGTATCGCCGGCCTTGATGGCCACCGTCGCCATGTCGAAGAACGACTGCGCGTCTTTCGGCGTGAGCGCGGTGATCTGCCCGTACACGCTGGTCGCAAGCTGGTAATCCTCCAAGAATAGGTAGACGCTCACCAGCTGCTGGAGCGTATCGATGCGCAGTTGCTTGGCCGCGGCGCCCTTCTGCTTGGCGAGCAGCTTGTCCGCGCGCTCGTAGTAGCGCGCCGCCGTGCGATAGTCGGCCTCCTGGGCGGCGGAGCCCGGCGGCTGCGCGTTGGCGCGCAGGACGTAGTTCTCGGCGAGGCTCCGCCAGGACTCGACGTTCTTGGGATCGGCCTTGACGGCCGCCTGATACCTGGCGATCTCCTTGTCGAGCTGCTCCGTGGCGGAGGAAGCGCCGCCGCAGCCCATGTTGTTGCTCAGCGGGATCATGACCAGGAACCCGGCCATGATGAGGGCCATGAACCCGAACACCCACTTCTGCCAGAACTTCACGCGTTGGCGGTCGAGCAGCACTTAGGGGGTCTCCTCTCCTGGGGCGGCGGTCTGCCACCAGCCTGATTCGGCGGCGCCCACCTGGACGCTTCCGGCGCGTACGCGGTCGCGCAGCTTCCGGCGCACGACGACGGCGGCGCGCCTGATGGCCTCCGCGTCGAGGCCCGTGTAGCCGCGCTCGTGGAACAGCTTGTCGCCGCCGACCACCGTGAGCAGCACGTCGTCCTGGTTGGCGCCGTAGACGAGTGCCGAGTACGGATCGTCGATGGGCGCGAAGTGCGACTTGGAGACGTCGACGGCGATGAAATCGGCGAACTTGCCCGGCTCGAGACTGCCGATGACGTCCTGCATGCCCAGCGCCTCGGCGCCGCCCAGCGTGGCGATGCGCACGCACGTCGGCGCGTCGAGCACCGTGACGTCGCGCTCGACGGCGCGGTGCAGAAGGAGCATCGTGCGCATCTCGTCGAACATGTCCATGATGTTGCTGGAGGCTGGGCTGTCTGTGCCCAGACCGACGCGCACGCCCTCGTGCAACAGGTCGGCCAGGGGCATGACGCCACAGCCGAGCTTCGCGTTGCTCTTGGGGCAGTGAGCGACAGCGACGTCTCTGGCCTTGAGGATGCGGATGTCGTCGCGGCTCACCTGCACACAGTGCACGGCGAGGAAGCCCGCGTCGAAGACGCCCCACTGCTGCAGGTACTTGATGGGGCTCACGCCAAAGGGCTGCACGAGCATGCGCTCCCAGCCCATCTTCTCGCGGTAGTCGTGAGCGAACTTGCCGGAGCCGGAGCGGATGTAGGTGAGCTCCTCTTTGCTCTCCGCGACGTGGCTCATCACCTTGAGGCCGCGCTCGCGGGCCAGCTCCGAGATGGCCTGATAGAGGCGGCTGGAGACGGTGTAGGGCGCATGCGGCGCCAGGCCGACGTCGAAGCGCGCCGGTGCGGCCGCCAGCGCCTCGCCGAGGCGCCGCTCGACGTCCGCCATGGTCTCGTCGAGCCGCTTGTCGTCGACCCCGAAGACCTCCAGATACAGGCGACCCCGCAGGCCGGCCTCGGCGGCCGCCTCGAGCGTGACGGCGCCGTAGCTCGTGTCGGCGATAGTAGTGATGCCCGACGAGATGGCCTCGAGGGCGCCGAGCTTGGCGCTGGCCAAGTACTCCTCGGGGGTCAGCGCGGCCTTCA
>Ga0209254_10007570_pt1 | contig 10029 bp, 8 predicted proteins | sample FrelakmetDIP11DI_FD_187148 | JGI IMG/M metagenome (GOLD analysis project Ga0209254, IMG submission 187148) | Freshwater lake sediment microbial communities from the University of Notre Dame, USA, for methane emissions studies - DIP11 DI (SPAdes)... | ecosystem: Environmental > Aquatic >...
CAAGCGGCAGAAGTGGAAGCGAACAATATTTATACAAGGGTTTTTATTTCGATCGTTTCAACCTTAACGAAACCTTCTGGTCGGATCAGATGAGCCTTTCTGAAGGGGGATTAGTATCTCCGGTCAATAATACCCTTGGATACAGCCGCTGGCTTTTTTCACTCTCACTGACAAGCAGCCTGCCGGGACCGGCTTTATGGATTCCTGTCAAACCCTTTGTTAATATATTGCTGAACGATCATGGCGCTGAAGGAACTGATAAATCCCCTCTCTTTTTTGAAGCAGGATTTAAGGCAGGGTTATGGAACTTCTTCGAGATATACATTCCTTTGCTTGTTTCTGACAATATTGAATCAATAACCGGATCTAATAAAGACAGAATCCGGTTTATACTTAAATTTGATTTTTATAATCCTCTGAGGTTGGAATTGTGATGTCACTGAATACCTTTCAATAAACTTTCTCTATTCTGTTTTGTTAAGTATTGTTATATCTATAGTGTTGAAGTAATGGAAAAAGAGTTACAGGCAGGGAAACTCATTCCTGATCAAAAGATCGTTAAGAAACAATTTCCGGTCACGGGAATGTCGTGTGCTTCATGCGCTTCCAATATTGAAACAACCCTGAAAAAACAGCCGGGAGTTATGAATGCTTCAGTAAACCTGGCATCTCAGATAGCAACTCTTGAATTCAATCCTTCTGTTGTTAAACCACTTGATCTTAAAGAAGCTGTTTCCTCAGCAGGATATAACCTGATAATTGATGAATCAGACAATGCACGGGAAGAGCTTGAATATATTCAGCATAAACGATACACTTCGCTGAAGCGCAGGGTCATATGGGCAATTATACTGGCAGTTCCGCTGGTGTTATTAAGTATGGTCTTCATGAGGCTGACATACGCCAGTTACATCATGTGGGCCCTGGCTACACCAATTGTATTCTGGTTCGGACGTTCCTTCTTCATTAATGCATGGAAACAGATATTGCATGGCATTGCAACGATGGATACCCTTGTTGCATTAAGTACAGGAATAGCATATTTATTTAGTGTATTTAATACACTTTTTCCTGAGTTCTGGGAAAACAGGGGCTTGCATGCTCATGTCTATTTTGAAGCTTCGGGGGTTGTGATTGCCCTAGTAATGCTTGGAAAGCTTCTTGAGGAAGGTGCCAAAGCAAACACTTCATCTGCAATAAAGAAGCTTATTGGATTGCAGCCTAAAACTGTTTTTAAAATTCTTGAAAGCGGGGAGATCAGAGAATTTCTAATATCCAAAGTGAAACCTGGTGATATAATTCTTGTAAAACCGGGAGATAAAATTCCAGTCGACGGGAAAGTCACCGAAGGCAGCAGTTTTGTTGATGAAAGCATGATTACAGGCGAACCTGTGCCGGTAATTAAGGAGAAGGATTCATATGTTTTTACCGGAACATTAAATCAGAAAGGAACTTTCCGGATCATGGCTGAAAAAGTGGGATCCGAAACTCTTTTGAGCAGTATTATCAGGCGGGTGCAGGAAGCCCAGGGAAGTAAAGCACCTGTCCAGAAACTCGTTGACAGGATTGCAGGAGTATTCGTACCGGTTGTTGTCGGAATTTCATTTATCACTTTGGTAATCTGGTGGATCTTCGGAGGAGAAAATGGATTTGTCCAGGGGCTGCTTTCGATGATCACCGTGCTGGTAATTGCATGTCCGTGCGCTCTTGGCCTTGCCACACCCACTGCCATTATGGTCGGGATCGGGAAAGGTGCGGAAAACAATATCCTGATAAAGGACGCCGAAGCGCTTGAACTTGCACATAAGATGGACACGCTGGTACTTGACAAGACCGGAACAGTTACAGAAGGAAAACCATCAGTTGAAATGATCGAATGGAGGTCTGGTATAGATAAGATCAATGGAACTAACATTTTATTCAGCCTCGAAAGAATGTCTGAACATCCTTTGGCTGAGGCTGTTGTCAGATTTCTCAAGGTTTCGGCTGAACCTGTCTCCCTTTCAGGTGTCATAAGCATGACGGGTATAGGGATTGCAGGTAAGTACGGGAAGAAACAATACTATGCCGGACAGCTAAAATTTTTTCGGGAGAAAGGAATCAGAATTGAGTCAGATCTTGAAGAGCTGGCGGAAAAATGGGAAACTGATGCATCTACAGTAATAGGTTTTGCTGACAGCAAAGAAGTTCTTGCAATTATGTCGGTTTCCGACAAGATCAGACCAACATCTGCTGATACCGTGGAACAGCTGGGTAAAATGGGTATCGAGGTATATCTGGTTACAGGGGATAATAACAGAACTGCTGAAGCAGTTGCTAAAAAAGCAGGCATAAAGAATTATATGGCTGAAATGATGCCCTCGGAAAAAGCTGATTTCATTGCTGGTCTTCAGAAGCAGGGAAAAACAGTAGGTATGGTTGGAGATGGCATCAACGACAGCCAGGCTCTGGCAACAGCAGATGTAAGCATTGCAATGGGAAAAGGTTCGGATATAGCAATTGATGCCGCGAAAATGACTATAATAAGCAACGATCTTTCAGTTATTCCGGCTGCAATTCGTTTAAGCCGCAATACTGTAAGAACCATCAGACAGAATCTCTTCTGGGCATTTATTTATAATGTGATCGGAATTCCGATCGCTGCAGGCCTTCTTTTTCCCGTCAACGGATTCCTTCTTAATCCGATGATTGCCGGAGCAGCAATGGCACTAAGCAGTGTGAGTGTTGTGAGCAACAGCCTCAGGCTGAAATATCTGAAGTAGAATCAGATCATTAATTGTTTCAACGGGGTTCCACATGTATTGTAACTGTCAGATTGCTGTATGCATTTTTAAGCACGTCTTCAATTTTGTCGCAATAATTGTGAGCATTACCAACTGATTCACTTTCGGGGATCTCAACGTGAATATCAATGAATTTATAATTACCTGCCGCACGGGTTCTCAGGTCATGGTAGTTTACTTCCAGATTATTAAGTCTTCTTTCCAGGTCTTCAATTTCATCACCGCCCCATGCTGTATCGAGCAGTGGTGAGAATGCCCTGCTGATAAGGTTGTATGATTCTTTGATTATAAAAAAGGCAACCATGATGGCAATAACAGGATCAAGCCACTTAATTCCGGTTACAATTATCAGACCGAGTCCGATTCCAACCCCCAGCGATGTATAAACATCTGTCTTAAGATGCAAAGCATCTGCTTCAAGGGCAACAGAGTTGGTTTCACGGGCCACTTTATACAGTCTTCGCGAAACATATGTGTTGACGGCAGCTGAAAGTAACATAACCAGTGAGCCTATCCAGATTGATTCGAGCTCAAAAGGCTCCCCAACCAGTTTTTTAATTGCTTCAACTATTATCAATGCGGCAGCAACGAGTATCAGGATCCCTTCTATAACTCCTGAAATGTTTTCAACCTTCCCGTGCCCGTAAGGATGTCTTGAATCAGGAGGATTATCCGAAACCTTTACCGCAAAAAGTGCAATAACTGCAGCAATAAGATCCATCGAGGAGTGTATTGCCTCTGAAATGATACTTACAGATCCGCTAATTATCCCGACAATCAGCTTCATTATTATCAGGAGCGTATTTGAAGCAACAGAAAGCCGGGCAATACTAACCTTAGAATTCATATTTTCATAATTAGTTCCTGTATTTGCCTGATCAGCCATTTCGGTGTTGATGTTGCACCGCATATTCCGGCTGACTTTTTCCCGTCAAACCATGACTTCTTAATTTCTTCCGGAGAGGAAACAAAATAAGTGTCAGAATTAACGCTTTTACAGGAAGTGTAAAGCACCCTGCCATTGGAACTCTCTTTCCCACTGACAAAAATTATAATATCATGATTTGCTGCAAAGATCCTCAGATGAGCTTCCCTGTTTGATACCTGTCCGCATACACTATTGTGTATTTTAAAGCTTTGATCAGGATCAATGACTCCCAGGTCTTTCATCTTTTTATATATCAGCTCTTTAATGTGGTTATACTCTTGCGAATCCATTGTTGTCTGTGAAAACAGTGCAACAGGACGGGAAACATCAATTTTATCGATGTCAGCAGGGCTCGTTATCAGGATACCTTCATTATCTGTATGACCCATTAAACCGATTACCTCGGCATGCCCTGGTTTGCCGAAAATGGCAACCTGTCCGTTATCCTTTTTCAAATCCAACCAGCTCCTGCTGATTTTTGACTGCAGGGTTTTTACTATAGGGCATGTCGCTTCAATGATTGTGATATTGTTCTTCAGGGCAATAGAATATGTCTCCGGAGGTTCTCCATGGGCACGTACAAGCACATTGCAGTTCTGAAGTTGGTTGTATTGTTCATGTCTGATTGTTACAAGTCCCAGTGAGGACAAGCGTTCCATCTCTTTATCGTTGTGAACAATCGGACCGAGGGAGAATACCTGCTCTCCGCGCATTAAAGCCTTCTCAGCTATTTCAACCGCATTCTGCACACCAAAACAGAACCCCGACTTATTGTCAATTTCAACCAGCATTTATCCTGTTTCTGATAACATTCATAACCCATTCCATCTGCTTCATCACTGTCATCCTGCTGTTATCCAATAATAAAGCATCTTCAGCTCTTCTCAACGGACTTATGTCCCTGTTCTCATCGGCAATATCTCGGGCAATTATATTTCTTTTAATCTCTTCAAATTCAACATCTACATTCTTTTTTCTGAGCTCGTCAAACCTTCTTTTAGCTCTTATGTCAACTGAAGCAGTCATGAAAATCTTCAGATCGGCATCAGGAAACACAATGGTGCCTATATCCCTGCCATCCATTACGATACCTTTGAAAACGCCGATTTGTCTCTGTAATTCAACCATGCGGGCACGAACCTCAGCGATCTGGCTGATCCTGCTTACATAAGAAGAAACTTCAATGCCCCTGATCTCACTTTCAACATTTTCTGAGTTAAGATAGGTCTCGTATTCAGATTTGTCAGAATTATATACGAAACTGATATGCATATTTTTAATATCGTCAAGTATGCTGCTAATTCTGATATCGCCCTTTCCTGCATATCCTTTTCTCAGGCAATAAAGAGTGACAGCGCGGTACATGGCCCCGCTGTCAATGTAAATATATTTCAGCTCCATGGCAATTGCCTTTGCAAAAGTACTCTTGCCGCTCGATGAATAACCATCAATAGCTATTATCAGTTTCTTATCCATTGCTTTATTTCAAACTATTTATTCATATTTCATGTGGCAAGTTTTTCATCTTAACGACCCCCTTCCCAACCTTCCCCCACGGGGGAAGGAGCTAACTACTCTTTTCCCCCTTGGGGGAAATAAGAAAGGGGGTTTCTCAGTAAAGAGGATTACAATAATTCCGGATTATTTCATTGTCAATTTTATCCCCAATCGGGCCCTAAAGTTAATAATTTTCTAAAAGACCCCTTCAGGGGGTTGGGGGTTTACGAATTTTTTGGACATAAAATCAGGTCTTAAAATCAATGAAACATGATTTGACGATCCGGCAAGATGATATGATGACCGGCCGAATTCAATATCGAGCATGGAAGTATTGACCCCGAATCCCCATGTGAATCCTGTTCCTGCAACTTTTGAGTCAGTCTGCAGTTCGCTTCTCCTCTGATGATTGTAACCCAGGCCCAGGTAGAAATTTTTGTGAGGTATTATTTCCACACCTATTAATATATGCTTCATCATGTTCTCAAAGAATTCTGATGTTTCCTGACCGGATCCCTCCTCTGATGCAGTGTACTGATAAGAGAGGTTATATTTTTCAAGATGCCTTAGAGTCAGTGAAAATCTGAACGGTGCATGAGCAAGCCTGGCTGAAACACCTGCCAGTACCTCTAATGGAAGGTTGCCTCTTGCTTCACTGGCATAAGCAGTAACCTGGTAGCCTAAATTCCTGATTACCAAACCTGCCGATAAAAGATTTCCTGGATTGTGCCACGATGCACCGATATCGAAAGCGAATCCAAATGAGGAATATTTTTCAAGGTGAGAGAACACAGGCTTGAAATTTATTCCTATAGCGAACATTGAATCCAGTTCATGTGAATAGATTATTGAAAAAGCTGTCTCTGAAGCGGTGAAGGAACCGGTTATATTACCTGAAGCATCTGCTTCAGTAAAGGAACCATAATTCAGATAAGTTATTCCTCCTGCGATACTGCCTGATTTTTTCAGCGATCGTGAATACATTGCCTGGCCATAATTAATTCCTGCAAAATAGTTAGAGTAGTTCAGCGCAAGACTATTATCCATTTGTGCATCAAGGAGGGCAGGATTGTTATAAGCAAAATTCAGATTAATGCCTGTCAGTGAAACATTTGAACCTCCAAGCGATGAAATCCGTCCGGAATGAGTCAGGTTGAGGAACTCATAAATATTATCTCCCCCGGTCTGTGAAACAGAGAGTGCCGGCATCAGGCAAAAGAGAAATATGATTACAATTTGTTTCACTGATATTTGATAGTGAATGTAAATATATGATTTTTACCGGCAGGTTTCAGGACCAACATTTCAACATAAACGGCAATGAACTGAAATATCAGGCTGTCTTTCCTGTAAGGATCAGAGCTTCGTTGTTTTTTTTGGATCGCCCGTTAATCTGCGACATTATCAGTCCTGAAATAACAACAGCCATCCCGATAATATTCTGCATTGTCAGCTTGTCACCTAAAATAAAAAACGAAAAAATAGCAGTGAAAATAGGGATGAAATATGTGAAGACGTTTGCCCTGGTTATTCCCATATTCCTGACTGAAAAGGCAAATAAAATAAATGCTCCGCATGATGCGAAAACCGCCAGCTCAATAACGGGTTTAAGGGCGCTGATGCTGAATGGGGTACTAATGAAATAACTGAAATCGTAAATAAGAAAAACCGGCAAAAACAGGATCGCACCAATGATGTTCTGGATATTTACGATAAATACCGGGTTATATCTTCCAACCAGCCTGCTAAGTGTAAGATTATAACCTGATGCAGAAAAAACGGCAAGCATTAAAAGACTTAATCCCTTTATATTGAATGTCAGCGATCCTTCTCTGTTCATGACAAAAATAATAATGCCGGTGAACGAAACAATTATCCCGGTATAATTGATGACTTTTAACCTTTCCTTAAAGATTATCCATGCTCCGATCGTTGCAATAACAGGAATTGTAGATATCAGTACTGAACCTACGGTGGCGGATACATAAGTCAACCCGAAGCTTTCCCCCAGAAAATAAAAGAATGGCTCAAAAAGGGCCAGCATAAGAAATAATTTTCGGTCCTCTTTCCGTATTTTCTCAAATTTCTTTTTGATTCCCAGGTAGGTCGATAACAGGAATATTGAAAAGACCAGACGTAAAAATACTATTGTGATCGGACGGAATGTCTCATTTGCTATTTTAAACCAGATAAAAGAAAATGCCCAGAAAATCATCGCCAGCGAAACACCTCCGTATATCCTTATTTTACTTTTCATTAATTTACTGGCCAGTTGTTTGGGCGTGCGAATTTAATCTTAAAAATTAAAAGTCCTCCACACAGCGATAAAATTTGCTATGAATGAGCCCGGATTTGCTTTTGAAGCTTAAATTATTATATTTGCCGCCTCGACGACAGAAAACTTTGGATTTATCTTTCAGTTCATAACAGGAATTTAATAACTAAATAAAGCAAACAGATGAAAATCTTGGTCTGCATAAGCAATGTTCCGGATACAACCACAAAGATTAAATTTGCTGAAGGTAATACCTCAATTGAGACTGCAGGTATTCAGTGGGTTATTAATCCATGGGATGAGCTTTCACTTACACGTGCCCTGGAATTGAAGGATGATGCCTCAAGCGGCGTAAAATCAGTCACTGTGGCTCATGTTGGATCAGCCGGGTCGGAACCGACAATCAGAAAAGCTTTAGCTATTGGAGCAGACGATGCAATAAGGGTCAATTCGGATCCGACAGATGCATATTCTGTTGCAGCCCAGATTGCTGAAGTGGTCAGAAAAGAAGGATTTGATATTGTTATTTGCGGAATAGAGTCGAGCGATTTCAACGGATCGGCTGTTGGAGGAATGATATCGGAATTTCTTTCGATCCCTTCCGTCTCCTCAGTAACAGGCTTAAAAATTGATAACGGATCTCCTGTTCTTACACGGGAGATTGACGGTGGCAGGGAGAGTGTGAAAGTTCCTGTTCCTTTTGTTGCAGTTGTCCAGAAAGGTATTGCAAAAGAGCCGAGGATTGCTTCAATGCGCGGAATAATGACTGCCAGGACTAAACCCGTAAGGCTGTATGAACCGGTAACTGTAGAAAAGATGACAGAGATTGCAGGCTTTGAAAAACCGCAACCCCGTGCCGCCTGTAAATATGTTGATGCTGAGAATCCTGCACAGCTGATAGAGCTTCTGCAGAACGAAGCAAAAGTTATTTAAGCAAAATCAAAAAATACCAAACCATATGTCAGTTTTAGTATATACCGAAAATTGGGACGGGAAATTCAAGAAACTTTCTTACGAGCTGGTTTCCTATGCATCAGCAGTTGCTGAAATGATGAAAACAAATGTTACGGCATTATCAATTGGCAAAGCCGAGGGGGATGAATTGAAAAAACTTGGTAATTACGGAGCTGAAAAGATCATTAATGTGACCAGTGATCAGCTTACGATGCTTGATAACCAGGCGTACACCAAAGTTATTGCCGATGTTGCTCTGAAAGAAGGCTCAAATGTCATCATCTTTTCGAACAATATAACCGGAAAAGCTATTGCTCCGCGATTGTCGGTAAGGCTGAAGGCGGGTATTGGGACGGGTGTCAGCAAACTGCCACTGAATCTTGAACCTTTTACTGTCCATAAAAGAGCATATTCCGGCAATGCATTTGCAAATATTATTATCAGGACTGATATCAGGATTATTACTTTAGCCCAGAACTCATTTGATCTGATTGAAAAACCGACAGGTGCAGTTCCTGAAACGGTGGAGATTTCAATTGATGGATCATCAATAAATACGACAGTTTCTGAAACAATCAGGCAAACGGGCAAAATAGTGCTTACAGATGCAGATGTAGTTGTTTCAGGAGGTAGAGGAATGAAATCGCCCGATAACTGGGCACCCCTTCTTGAACTCGCTTCATTGCTTAATGGAGCAACAGCATGTTCGAGACCGGTTTCAGATGAAGGGTGGAGACCTCATGAAGAACATACAGGCCAGACCGGGAAAATTATAGCACCTAACCTGTATATTGCAGTCGGTATCTCAGGAGCGACACAGCATTTGGCAGGGATAAGCTCATCAAAATATATAGCAGCGATCAATAGTGACAAGGATGCCCCGATTTTTGAAGCAGCCCAGTACGGTATTGTAGGTGATGCAATGAAGGTTCTGCCAAAATTAGTGGATGCAGTAAAAAATCTGAAAAAATAGATAGAAAGGGCGTAGATTGCAGCGCCCTTACGATCAAAATAATATCGATACCCTCTATGACCCGGCAGATAATATTTGCAATTACACTGATCATTACATTAGGAGTATTCTTCTATACTGTAAGCAGGATTTTAAAATACTTCAGTTTTACAAAATCGGGATTTCCCATAAAGAATCCTGGAAAAAGATTCAGGGTGATGATGCAGGTGGCTTTTGGCCAGACCAAAATCTTTCGCCAGCCAGTAATAGGATTCTTTCATGCGCTGGTTTTCTGGGGTTTTTGTGTGATCCTTATTGGAAGTGCTGAAATGGTCATTGATGGATTGACAGGCAAAGAAAGGGTTCTCCATTTTCTTGGTCCGGTCTATAATTTTATTATAGCTTCTGGTGATATTTTTGCACTTCTTGTTGTTGTTTCCATTATCATATTCCTGATAAGACGTCTTTTCCTGCACATCAGCAGATTTGAAGGCATTGAGATGAAAAGAAGATCGCATCTTGATGCTGCTGTTGCTCTTTCACTTATTCTGTTACTTATGATCACCCTTCTGTCAATGAATACCGGGTATTCAGGTTACAAGGCTTCAACAGGAGGTGAGTTATACGGGTTCTTTCCTGT
>Ga0209254_10007571_pt1 | contig 10029 bp, 6 predicted proteins | sample FrelakmetDIP11DI_FD_187148 | JGI IMG/M metagenome (GOLD analysis project Ga0209254, IMG submission 187148) | Freshwater lake sediment microbial communities from the University of Notre Dame, USA, for methane emissions studies - DIP11 DI (SPAdes)... | ecosystem: Environmental > Aquatic >...
GTTTCAACACGATTCGGCGGCTGCCGGTGATGGCATCTTCTTCCGATTCGATCATCTCGTCTTTGACCGATGAGCGTCGCCACCGTCATTTGCGATTGCGCCAAAATAAAGTGCTCACGGCCATGCAAAAACACGCGGCCTTATGCGCGCATCGCGGTACCATCACTCGCGTATCAACTGTGTCACCGGGCAAAATAGCTTTAAGAATCTACCCCAAGCCGTTGTCAGGCGCAAGCTTTAAAGCAAATTCTTAAAGCAAATTCATCGCGCCCTCAGGCGGTCGATTCCGATTGCTCTTCCCTGCCCCATTCAGTGTCCTCGGCTTTGGGACCACGCGGAGTGCTCCGAGAAAAGTGCCTGGCAAACAGTCCCGTGTGGCTCCCAGATTCTCTTCGCGGCAGCGGGTAGCCCGCATGCAATACAATGGAATCCGGGGAGTTCGGAGCGCCAATTCGGGCCTGAACCCGACCAGGTAACCCGCGTCCATGACACACGTCCCATCAAGACTTCCGGTTCCAATACTGAGGACGGTTCTGCGGGCCATAGTACATGGGTTTCTTCGTTTTCCGAATAAGGAATGAAGCCACTTGAGGCGGGGAAATCCCTCGGGCCGCTGCTCTGTTCAATCTGCCCATCGATAGCAAGCTGCAAGGTTCCAACCTTATGCGCTTAAACGCGGGAGTCTCTGACGGGGCATGGATCAGTAATGGTACATAACAATGAGAGTGACCGTGATCACTAAGACGAGTGCGGTCAACTTTAGGCAGAACCTGGGCTACCAAGTGCAGCAGGGTAATGACAGAATGAGGCGTGAACGACAACAAGAGGAGAGATGGACCGTAGTGGACAGAGTTCGCTCTTGCCCATGCGAAGTCTTGCTTCCTTTACGATCAATGCCGTAGAGCAGGATAACTCCCCAGCGCTCACTGCAGAAGAACATAGGGATATCTCGGCAACTAAGGGAACCGGCTCCGAGTCCGATCAAGTAGATACCTTCCGTCCCGGGGAATGGCTTGACGGTCGTTATTATGTTTCGCCCTTTGGAACCTACATGCACACCGGAGGAAGTCGAAGGGCCTTCGATGGCTGGGGCGGACTCGCGGATAAGACCACCACGCTGCAGTATCGGCACGACAGCGGTAATGAAAAGAGACGGTAAGCCAGTTGGCCGCGCTGGTTGATGCTCGGTTGCTTGAGCGTATTCGCCGCATGCAGGGCCGTTTCGACGCACTATGCCAACGCATTTATCCTTTCCGGCTACAACGCCTTGCGGCTGGACGTGAGCAAACCGATCATCGAACAACCAAAACCACCTTCAACGGGGCCTTTCTCGGGCTGACGGGTTCGGGTTATCGGGCTTGGTAAAGCCCGAGTTAAGTCGTTGTGGGAGCGCTTTTGCAAGCGCGACTATCGCGGAATCCGTCGCGGTTAGAAACCGCTCCCACAACACGCGAATTAACACTGGACGGGTGCTTTATGAACTACATCCTATTTCTATTTGCCCTTACCCTCTCCACTTCTCTGCTGATCTCGTCACCTTCGATGGGCGCAAACCTCACGAGCACAGAGTTGGCGCTGCAGTCCCAACAGCGACTCAGCGCAATGCGCGAGGCGCTGGGCCTCGATGAGAACCACTCCTTCCAGTTGAAAAGCATTGAGCAGGACATGCTGGGACAGACGCACGTCCGCTTCCACCAGCTTTACCGCGACGTGCGCGTCTGGGGCGGCGAAGTGATCACCCACACTCACGCTAATGGGACAGAGATTCCCCCCACTTCCGCTCTCAAACGGGACATTCAGGTCGACCTAACACCGAAACTCTCCGCCTCCGAGGTGCTGGCCATCGTCAAGGCGGATCTCGCGCCGCGCCTTGAATTTGCACACAAACCCTTGATCGAACTCGTAGTCTATCCCGAAACCGTGAGCCAAGTGGCACCGCGCCGGGCCCATGTCCCTGAAGATAGGCTGAACGCCGAAGACTTTATCGCCCAAGTGAGGCGATATCTGCTCGCTTATTATGTCCATACTGAGCTGGAAAACCCGGGAGACACGCGGCATACAGACTACCTGGTGAACGCTCACACTGGCGCCATCATCGAGAAGTGGGATAGCCTTCGCACTTCGAGTGTCATCGGCACTGGGAAGAGCCAGTACAGCGGCACGGTGAGTCTTAACACTAACAGCGTAGCGGGCGGTTACGAGTTGCGGGATCTGACAAGGCCTGTCAACAACGGCAACGTAGTTTACAACCTCGATCATGCTACTTCTGGAACCGGCGCCATCTACAAGGACCCCGATAATGCCTGGGGGGATAGCGTCAACTTCAAGGAAGACCCCGAACCCACAACTTCTGCCAACGGGCAGACCGCTGCGGTGGATGCCGCTTTCGGATTACAAGCAACATGGGATATGTTCAAGAACGTATTCGGACGCAACGGTATTAATGGGCTCGGTGCCCCCACTTACGCCCGTGTCCACTATGACAACGCCTACGACAACGCCTTCTATTCTGACCAATGTATGTGCATTACCTACGGCGACGGGACCCAGCTTCAGACGCTCACCTCCCTGGATGTCGCTGCCCATGAATTTGCTCATGGTGTTTGCTCGACAACGGCGGGCCTCATTTACAGCAAGGAATCGGGCGGTCTGAACGAAGCAAATTCCGACATCTTGGGCGCCATGGCGGAGTTCTACATGCGGGGCGCCAACGGCCAGGGCACCATCATTCCCGACACGGGTGGAACCTGGACGCAAGGCGAGCAGATCACTACACCGGCCTATCCCCTTAAGATGCGTTTCCTATACAAGCCCAGCAAGGACGGCAAGAGCGCCGATGCCTGGAGCCCCACCCTGAAAGACCTGAACGTTCATTACAGTTCCGGCCCCATGAATCGTGGCTTCTATTTCCTGAGCCAAGGCGCCTCCACGGCCGGAGAAACGTCTACGCCCTACCTGCCGCAAGGGATGACGGGGATTGGGAACGATAAGGCGGCCAAGATCTGGTTTCGCGCCCTGACCACCTACATGACCTCCTCTACCGACTACTCGGGCGCCAGGATCGCATGCATTCAAGCAGCAAGGGATCTCTTCCCGGTTTCAGGCCGTGAGGAAATCGCCGTATGGAACGCGTTCGCCGCGATCAATGTTGGGAGCCCCTGGACTGGACCCGATACTCCGCCCACGGTCACCGTTAGTGAAAGCGGTGAGAAGGGAACACTCACCTTCAGTGCCACAGCAACCGATGACAAGGGTGTAGTAAGAGTTGAGTTTCTGCTCGATAGCACTCTGGTGGGCACAAAGACTACAGCACCCTATTCCATGACCTATGACTCCCTCATGCAGGATGATGGCAGTCACACTCTGGTCGCCAAAGCCACCGACACTACTGGCCAGTTTACCAATGCCACGATGACCTTCACGCTAGCCAACGGACAACTGATCCGCAACGGCAGCTTCGAGAAGGGCTATGGCGTAGGCTGGTCGAACACCCCGGGTATGCAGATCGGCGCCATCTTGGGCCAGACGGCTTTCGACGGTACGAAAATGGCTAAATTCTGCGGCACCGGATCGCAAATGAGTGTCGCCCTATACCAGTCGGTCCCCATTCCTGCCAAGGCGTCCTCCGTAACTTTGAGCTATGCCTTGCATATCGAAACCAAGGAGATTCCAGAGGGCATCGCCCGCGACACGTTCTCCGCGCAGCTCCGCAACAGCTCAGGAACCATCCTTAAGACCCCGGCAACTCACAGCAACCTAGACGCGGCAGCTGGCTACAAGGTCTACAGCTTCGATCTGGCGGCTTATAAAGGCCAAACGATCCAGCTTTACTTCCTGGGAACTGAGGATGCGTCCTTCTCCACGGGCTTCGTACTGGATAAGGTGAACCTCTTGGTGATCGATGGTGGCGACATTGACAAGCAGCCACCCAGCGTTAGTGCTTCCGAAACCGGCACCAGCGGAATTATCACCTTCTCAGCCACAGCCACGGACAACGTAGGAGTGAGCAAGGTTGAGTTCTATGTAGACGGCATCCTCAAGGGCACAACCACAACCTCTCCATACAGCATAACGCTGGACAGCAAGACACTGACCAACACCTCCCACAATCTGGTAGCTAAAGCGTACGACGCGGCGGGGAATGTCGGCGCGTCAACCTCAGTCGCCTTTTCCGTTAATAACGATGATACTGAGCTCCCGATTATTTCCGTGAGCGCGAGTGGCGCAAGTGGCACTATCACCTTCAATGCTGCGGCCACCGACAACGAAGCCGTCACCAAGGTGGAGTTTTACGTGGACGGCGTCCTGAAAGGCGCGGATACGACTACACCCTACAGCATGACTCTGGACTCCCTGACGCTAATCGATGGCACCCACACTCTGGTAGGCAAGGCCTATGATGCCGCGGGCAACATTGGTACTTCCACAAGTGTCGCCTTCACGGTTAGTAACGCCGGGTCTACCACCTACAATGAGGTCGAGAACAATGGCAGCACCGCTGCCGCCAACAATATAGCCGACACCGTTACCAAGATCGTGGCCAACATTGGGACTTCTACCGACCAGGACTTCTTCAAGGTCAACGTCGCTGCCGGTCGCACCGTGACGGTTAATATGACGGGCCCACCGAGAGACTACGACCTCTATCTTCTGAGCAGCTCCGGTATGACGCTGAAAAGCAGTGCTGGCGTCACCGCCACTGAATCCGTAACCTACACGAATTCCGGCACGACGACCGCCACCTACTTCATAAAGGTGATCGCTTTCGGAGGTGCCTACGCACCAAGTATGCCCTACAACCTTTCCCTAAGCCGCTGATCCGGCAAACGCCTCGAAGGGCAGCAGCTAGGCGGTTCTTGAGAGGCGACTAACGGGCACCCTTGACCCAATCCTCTCAACTTAAGCCTGAGAACGGTTCAAGCGGTTGATTTCTAGGCGTGGTGACGATGAGGTTTGGGTTCGTTTAGGGCGTGGTTTGGATTCTTCAACAGTGTCGCAACGAAGAAAAAGATGCTTCCCTTCCGGGTTTAGCGCAAGACCCGGGTTATTCGAGGTGTTCGAGGTGCCCCTCAGCATTATTTTTTCTTGGAGGCATGATGTACAGGTCGTTTCATAAATATATCTTGGTCATCCTGGCCTTTACCGGCTTGAGCGCCGTCTCAGCTGAGACAATCAAGGTTTTCATTGATAGAGAATTTTCTCTGGACATTGGCCAAACTGCACATATTGAAGGAGATGAACTCTTTATTAAATTCAAGGCTGTTCTTGAAGATTCACGTTGTCCCGTTAATGTGCTCTGCGTGTTGGCGGGCAATGCCAAAGTTGAATTCGAGATCCGTGATATTGATGGACAGAATAAGACCATTGCCTTAAATACAGAAGACGAACCGAAAAATACAAATTTAAAGGGACATAAGCTGACATTGCTCTCACTCAGTCCGCCTAGAATTGATGGCGCGTCAATTGCGCCAGAACAGTACGCAGTGACCCTGCACGTCGAAAGGAAGTCGTTAGAAAAGGAGCCGGGATAGACGCATGCGGCGCAAAATAAGCCTCGCTGCAGCAATCGTCTCTGGTGAGCTGAACGAACTGGCCCACCTCCAGCCCTTGCCTATTCGGCTGCAAACGTGTTAAGAACCCAGGCGAGATCCGCGGGAGAGGATACGATGAACGAAGAAACCCTGAACATGGAAATCCGGAAGTTCCTGAAGCGCGTCGGTGTCACGTCGCAGCGGGAGATCGAGCATGGCGTGCAGGAAGCCTTAGAGAAGGAAAGTATCGCCGGGAATGAAAAGCTCACAGTAAAGATGACGCTGGAAATTCCCGCGCTCGGCATCAGGCATGCGATCGACGGGGAAATCGCGCTGGAGTAGCGAAGTGCTCTGCGCTATCGCTGACTGGTCGGCTAGCCGCCCGTCACGCTCATGTGGCGAAAGATGAGCGGCTTTGCGTTGATGTCGAAATAGTGCCGTTCCGGCTTGATCGCCATCGCATCGACGATAGCCCGTTTGAGGCGCCCTGCATCCCCGGGATGGGCGCGAACGACGCGCTTCAGATCCACGGAATGTTCGTTGCCGAGACACAGCAACAAGCGCCCCTCCACCGTCAGCCGCACCCGGTTGCAGCTTCCGCAGAAATTGTGGCTGTGCGGCGAGATGAAACCCACCCGGCTTTCGGTTCCCGCCAGCCGGAAATACCGCGAGGGCCCGCCGGTGGATTCCGGTGAAGGAAGAAGAGCAAAAGAGCGGTCGAGTTCAGTCTTGATGTCGTCGCTGGAGCAGTATGCTTCGGCACGATCATGGCCATCCACGACACCCAAAGGCATTTCCTCAATGAAGCTGACGTCCATCCCGCGTTCTCCCGCGAAGCGCACCAGATCGGCCACCTCGTCTTGGTTCCGGTTCTTCAGTATCACGGCATTGATCTTAAGACGCTCGAATCCCACTGACAGCGCCGCATCGATTCCCCGCAGAACCTCCTGCAATTTGCCGACGCGGGTGATCGCGCGGAAACGATCGGGCCGCAGGGAATCCAGGCTGATGTTGATGCGACGCACTCCGGCTCGCTTAAGAGCGAGCGCGTTAGTCGCCAAGCGTGAGCCATTCGTAGTCAGAACGAGTTCGCGCAGACGGGATAGACGGCCAATGCGCTCGATGAGATCCAGAGCGCCGTTACGAACTAACGGCTCCCCGCCGGTGATCCGTATCTTCTCAACCCCCAGATCGACGAAGGCGCCAGCAATCGCGTGAATCTCTTCCAAGCTCAGGACCTGCGCCCGCGGAAGGAAGGTCATGTCTTCGCTCATGCAGTACAGGCAGCGGAAATCGCAGCGGTCCGTGATCGAGATGCGCACATAATCGACTCGCCGACCATAGCGATCAACAAGGTTCACTGGAAATTGGCTGGCCATCGTCCGCCGGAGATCGTGCTTCTAGTGCAAGCTCAAGACTATCCAGATTGTCACACGTTTGGACACCTGCACCAAGCAGAATACTCGGGAATTTTTCCGACTTTTGACGGTCGGAGGGAAGGCTCGACGTATGGCAGCCGCATAGAATTCGATCCGCGTGAGCACTAGGGAGTTGGAGTTTGTACAAAAAGGACATATGCTTTGCCGTTAATCCGAGCTGCTTACACGACCTTCGCGAACCTAAAGACATGACTGAACTCATGCGCTGGCTGCAAACCAGCTCAGCCTTCTCCGAGGACAACGCGAGCTTCATCGAGGATCTCTACACCCGGTACCTTCGGGATCCCGACTCGGTCGATCCGAGCTGGCGGGAGACTTTTGCCGCGATACCGGATGCTTTGATCGAGCAGGAATCGGAAGGGCCGACCGCCGCTCCCGCTCTGGCCGATGCCGAGGCCATCAAGGAACTGCTGCGCAAACAGGCGGCCGTCGATCGGCTGATCGACCAATACCGCTCCCTCGGGCATCAGGCCGCGGACAATAACCCATTGAAGCTTGCTCCACCGCCAGCGACTCGGGAGCTCGAACCGGCCACCTACGGGCTGGACAGTGCCGATCTCGATCAGCTTTTCTACGTCGATATTTTGGGGAGTCCAGATCGCCTTCCGCTGCGCGAGATCCTGTCGATGCTCCGCTCTACGTACTGCGGCCCAGTCGGCGTGGAGTACATGCATGTCATGGATACGGACATCAAGAACTGGCTGCAAAGGCGTCTGGAGCAGACGCGCGGGGAATGGCGCTTCACCGCAAAGCAAAAGAAATGGCTGATCGAGCTGCTCACTGCAGGGGAAGGCATCGAGAAGTATCTGCACCGTAAGTACGTCGGTCAAAAGCGCTTCTCGTTGGAGGGCGGGGAGGCCCTGATACCCCTGCTAGACGAAATCATCCAACGTTCCGGAACCATGGGCACCAAGGAGATCGTCATCGGCATGGCCCACCGCGGCCGGCTGAACGTCCTGGTCAATATTCTCGGCAAGAAGCCCAGCCTGCTCTTCAGGGAATTCGAGGATCTGGCAACCCCTGCCCACCAACTCGAGGGCCGCAATGGCGACGTCAAGTACCACATGGGTTTCTCCTCGGACGTGGAGACTCCCGGTGGACCGGTTCATCTCGCGCTCGCTTTCAATCCTTCCCACTTGGAGATCATCGGCCCGGTGGTCGAGGGTTCGGTACGCGCCCGACAGGACCGCTGCGAAGGCGGGGGTGAGAGGCAGGTTCTGCCCGTTCTCATCCACGGCGATGCTGCCTTCGCCGGTCAAGGCGTCGTCATGGAAACCCTTAACATGGCTGAGACTCGCGCCTACACCACGGGCGGCACGATTCACATCGTCATCAACAATCAAATCGGGTTTACGACGAGCAATCCTTTCGACGCACGCTCAACACTCTACTGCACCGATGTCGCCAACATGGTGCAGGCGCCGGTATTTCACGTCAACGGCGACGACCCCGAAGCGATACTGTTCGTCACCCAACTGGCTGTTGACTACCGGATCGAATTCAACCGCGATATCGTCATCGACCTGATCTGCTACCGGCGTCACGGCCACAATGAAGCGGACGAACCCGCGGTAACGCAACCGCTGATGTACCGCTTTATCCGGCAACACCCCCCGGTGCGAAAACTCTACGCAGAAAAGTTGACCGCCGAGGGGGTGCTGAGCGCCGAGGAAGTTCAAACGCTGGACGATGAGTATCAGGCGGCCCTGCGAGAGGGTGAAGAGGTCGTGACCCGTCCCACCTTGCGGGACACCGCCAGTTATACCAAAACCCGCTGGGCTGAGTATCTCGGCACGGTTTGGACGCTACCCCACGACACAGGCGTTTCGCTCGAAGCCATTCAGCGCATATCGCAACGCATGCTGGCCAGCCCCGGTCACATCGAGCTGCATCCCCGCACTGCGGCAATCATTCAGGCCAGAACACAGATGAGTGCCGGAGAGCATCCGGTCGATTGGGGGTTCGCCGAAAATCTGGCCTACGCCACGCTCTTGTGGGACGGCCACAGCATCCGGCTGACCGGACAGGACGTGGGACGAGGCACTTTTTTCCATCGGCATGCAACGCTGTATGCCCAAAACACGGGCGAAGTCTACGTCCCATTACAGAATCTCGCTCCTCATCAGGGCCGCTTCTTCCTCTACGATTCCCTGTTGTCCGAGGAAGGCGTCTTGGGTTTCGAGTACGGCTACAGCACCTCGGAACCTGACACTCTGGTGATCTGGGAGGCCCAATTCGGAGATTTTGCGAACAACGCCCAAGTTGTAATCGATCAATTCATCTCCTCGGGCGAGACCAAATGGGGTAGACTATCCGGCTTGACGATGCTGTTGCCGCACGGCTACGAAGGGCAAGGTCCGGAGCACTCGTCGGCCCGAATCGAACGTTACCTGCAACTGTGTGCCGAGCAGAACATCCAGGTTTGCGTCCCCACGACGCCCGCTCAAATCTTCCACCTGCTGCGTCGACAGTTGTTGCGTCCGTTCCGGCGACCACTGGTCGTGATGACACCCAAGAGCCTGTTGCGCCACAAAATGGCGGTATCCAATCTCTCGGAACTCAGCGAGGGCCACTTCCGCAATGTCATCGGCGAGTGTGATCCGCTCGACCGGGACCGCATCACGCGGGTAGTCTTGTGTGCCGGAAAGATCTTCTACGATCTGCTCGAACACCGTCGCAAGGAGAACCTCGACCACGTCGCGATCATCCGGATCGAGCAGCTCTATCCGTTCCCCTCCGACGATTTCTTGGCGGAACTAGGCACCTTCCCCAACTTCCGGGAGCTGGTCTGGTGCCAGGAAGAGCCGGAAAATCAGGGAGCTTGGCACCAGATCAAGCACCGCTTCCTCGGTGTCCTGGAAGGCAACGTCGCCCTCAGCTACGCCGGACGCCCGATGTCGGCTGCACCCGCCGTTGGTCACTTCAGGCGCCACATCGAACAACATAAGAAAGTCATCGAAGACGCCTTGTTCGGGTCTCTCGGACGTGATGAACCGTTAGGAATAGTTCATGCGTATAGAAGTCACCGTTCCCAATCTTCCTGAGTCCGTCAGCGACGC
>Ga0209254_10007572_pt1 | contig 10028 bp, 9 predicted proteins | sample FrelakmetDIP11DI_FD_187148 | JGI IMG/M metagenome (GOLD analysis project Ga0209254, IMG submission 187148) | Freshwater lake sediment microbial communities from the University of Notre Dame, USA, for methane emissions studies - DIP11 DI (SPAdes)... | ecosystem: Environmental > Aquatic >...
TTGCCGTCGGCGCCGACCATCACTTGGGTCTCGTATTTTTCTCCGTTTCCACCTACGAGCACAACCCTGTTCCGCTCCCGGTAGGCGCCGCTCACCGGCGAACCCATATGGACCGTCACCCCTCGCTCCATGGCTGCCTCGAGAAGGCGGGAGTCGAAGACACTACGCCTGACCACGTAGGTGTCTCTGCTGGCGAAGCTGACGTAGGATTCCTTGTCGCCGAAGCGGACGTACATGCCCTTGGTCTTGACGTATGGGGCGTCCTCGATGGAGATGCCCATTGACCGCAGGTATGCCACGACTTTTCCGGAGACCCCGCCGCCGCAGACCTTTTCGCGCGGGAAGTCCCTGCCCTCGAGGATGAGGATATCTCCGGCCAGCTCGGGTCGCCCACGACATATGGACAGGGCGGTCATGCTGCCGGCGGGACCGCCCCCGATGATGGCTACCTTCCACTTCTTGCTCATAATGTTTGCTCCATCGCTTCGACTTGCTGAAGGCTCATAGTAACAGAGCTGTTCTCAGGCACATATTGTCGGTAATGAACTCAGGAAAGATAGTATATTACCTTGTCACGCTCTTCTTCCATATCTACATTTACGGCCCTGCCCTCGAGAGCTTCGAACATCCCCGCGAGCATCCCGGAGATGATCATCGGAGTGGAGGGATTGATGAGTTCTATCCTGACCCGGTATGGGGATTCCTCGATCTCTACGCTCGTGCAGCGCCCATATCCCTGATATGCCAGGCGGTTCAGCAGGATCTCGTATCTCCCCTGCGTGTTCGCCTCGAGGAATTCCACCTGCTCCTGCGGTGAAAGCCCCACGCCCTTTGACTGTATCAGGTCCGTCCAGAATTCCCTGGTGATGCCGATTATGATCTCTCTCGCCTCATCGCCCAGCTCGTGCTCGAATGCCTTGAGCATCTTTTCCAGGGCATAGTCGGGCCATAAGATTATCCTTCTCCCGGACAGCCTGCTCACGATGATGCCGAGGCGCTCGTCCCACAGGTAATAGCTCACGGGCGTGGGGATGCCGCATCTTGCACAGCGTGTGACCCTGGGGGGGTCCACGACACCGCGTATTGGCTCCGGCTGGATGCGGTAGGTGTGGAACAGGTTTCCGCTGCGCTGGGCATCGGGCGTCCTGCCGATGAAATAGAAGACATCTTCCTCGGGGGATACGGATTCGACGCCGATCCGCATGCTCCTTTCCCGGGCCACCTCGTAAACACCGTCGGCGTCGGCGCGGAACAGCGAGAGACGATATGGGTTGCGTATATATATGAGCGCGTTGGGCACCTTCGCGTCGATGACCTGTACCGCCCCGTAGCCGAGCAGGGAAGAGTTCTGTTCCAGGAGGATGTTGAGGAGCTTCGTGTAGCGGATGAGAAAAGAGAGCGGCTTCAGCCAGAGCCTGCCTGAGAGGAGGATCATGGAGACGTATTCGCTGGCCGAGCCCTTTTCGGCTTCCCAGGCGATCTCGTCCACGGCCTCCTTGCCGAACTGATCTTCCAGGAGGTCGAAGATGCGGTTGAGGAGTTCCTGGTAGACGACGACGAAGCGGAAGTCCGGCGAGAACCAACGCAGCGTGATCACCCCCTCATCCCTCCACTTAAAAAGCAAGCGCAGGGTGACGGGAAGCCCACATTCCTTACACCTGGGTATGGAGTGTAGTCTCTCTCGTGGCCTGGAATAAGAGATATGTTCAGGCAAGCGCGGTTCCTCCACCGGAACCCCCTTTCGTTTTTGTCCGTGCCTTTCTCATATCCTGAGAAGATTCCCATTATTTAATCGTCATTACCCTGCACTGCCTTTATCCAGATCATTTTAAGGTATTTTCATGTACTTGGGCGTGCCCCGCGACCGTACATTTTCGTTTAGACCGTTTGATGGCGTTCGCATCGCTGGCCGTGCCGTACCCCGGAGGAGACGGTGCGATCATCCCCCTTCTCACCCCGCTCGCGGCCGAAAGACCACCGTTCCCCGGAAATCCTTTTACCGTTAACCGGGGCCTTAAAAGTGAACAACAACGGTTCCCAGAAAAAAATAGGAGGAATGTATAGGGGGATTTAAGCTGTACTCAGATAGTAAAAACGTTCGGTCAGGCAGACGGGACAGAGGAAAGGAGTGAGGAAAGATGTTCAGGATAAGGGAGATGACGGAAAACGAGGGACTTCTCTTCCTAGCCAGTTTCCTCGTCGTGGCCGTTACCTATGTTCTCTATATCATCTAGGGGAGGTGAAAAAATGGAAACCACTGAAGAAGCCTTGAGGAAGTGCGAGAAGAGTACTAGCAGGTGCAGGAGCTTCTTTGTGAAGCGGTTGGAGCAGCACTTCAACGATAAAGGCATCAAGATCCCGGAAGGCATCTTCTCTCTTTTCGACACGCCCTTCAGCCACTTCACACCCGAATACGTAAAGATGTACGAGCAGAAGATCAAGGGGCAGGCGCTCTTCCACATCTTCTCGGACATGCTGGTGGAGATCTATCAGAGGCTGGATGCGGACAAGGCGGGATGGGAGGCTGCGGCGAATTACCTCGAGGACACTCCCATGAGGATCTGCGCCCTGCAGGCCTTAAAGAGGATCGATGAGCTGGAGGAGATGCCGGAGAACGATTACCTGTACATGGTGGAGCAGTTCAGCGGCCTCTCGAACGCGAAGATCACCCCCAGGGAGCAGAAGATAGGAGTACGGCCGTATGCCGGAGTGGGCAAGAGCCACTGGTGGAAGAAGGAGGAGCAGAAGCTGGAAGGAAGTATGAGGAATTGAGGCCGTCTATCATAACTGAGCACTCATCCATTATTTAACAGGCATTTAAACATTCGGCAGTTTGGCCACTCCGATCGGTTCTTCTTCAGAAAAATGGAATCAGATAGCCGAAATCGCCTCGAGTCATTATCAAAGGGGGTTTGAACATGGGCAATGCCACAGGAGATATCCTTCCGCTGGCCATCGGGGTGGCCATCAGCCCGGTGTCCATCATCGCGGTCATCCTCATGCTCTATATGAAATTACTATACAGCCGAAAAGACCGCTTGAAATTACTATCCACACTGCCCGGTTATTTGCCCCCAATCTACAGGGTATTTCGGGTGAAAGTATTTTCTGTAACTCATGGCTTGTGAAACCGTGAAGCTGTACTCAGCAAAGTTGCAGAAGGTATGCTCGTCGCTCTTGATCACAGTGCCTTTGTAGTTCCATTCGATGTCAGCTGAAGCTTTAAACACTTTTTTGACATTAAACACTTGCGTCGTGTAGAAGTCAGTCTTATGGAAATAGGAATAGGTCAGGGTCGGCTTTGTGAATATCTGCGCGAAGAACGGATCGACTTCTTCTGCCTCTTCCATCGAATTATCTGGAAAACTCGCACTGAGGATGTTTTTGATACCAAAAGAGCAAAACGTATCGGTCTCGGTGAATTTCAAGTTGGGGTGGAATTGTTTGCGCAAGCCTAGAAGACATCCGCCAATTGTGTGGAAAAGGCGATCGAGGTAGAGTAGTGGCATGAACGAGCATAGACGCTCCTCGCCCTTGTGCGTGTAAGTGACCGGAAAAAAGAAGTTGATTTCCAGGTACGGACGCACAGTGACATCGAAGATATGCTCGCGGACATTGCTGCACCTGCTGTACAGCGTCAAGAACGGAATCATACCTTTTCGCTGCGTTACAGTTGGGAATTCCCTAGCTATGATTTCGTCAGAAGGTATGGACATCCCTCTTCGCAAGATCCTCATAAGATCTGCTTTGGGAAAATAACCTCCCACATAATAAGACAGGTTATCTCCAGACATAAATGGGTCGTGCGGTGTAACCGTTCGAAACCCTTTATAACTTATCATATCAACCTCCTAGTATTGTAAGAGCCCAGATTAACCCGAGATTTCCCATATGCACCTTCTGTTGTCATGATTCTACCATTATTCAAGCGATTATCTCCTCCCGGGAAGCGATTCCCTTCCTTGCATCGGTTCGCCTCCTGTCTATCGGATGAAAACAGCTCGCTTCACCGATATCCGGAGTCGGGTGACCGGCTATTGTCTTTCATCAAGGCTCAACATTTCGTGACTGCTACTTCAGGAAGGAACGGCCGCCAGCCGGCGGATACGGGCAAGAAGCTCGGCAAACAGCTCCCCGGGAACCGCCACCTCCACCATCTGGAATACGGTCCTCCCGGCAAGGCTTACAACCTTGGCCCCTATTAATATCAGCTTCAGCTGTACGCTTGAAAGCGACCTGTGGGATACCTCCCTTGGCAGAGCAAGCCTGCGGAGGAAGTTCCCCAGGACCCCAGCACTTCGTCCAGCTCCCTCACCGCCAGCAATCCCGCGTCGGTGGTGACCTTTGCCCCCCGGAATTCCAGCCTCAGATGACCGTCGAAATGGAGCTTCAGGCCCACGTTTTCTGCTTCACCCGCAACCACTAAAACAATTAAGTTGAATAAAGGGATATTTTAATACCCTGCTGATATAAGTTATGACTGATGAATACAAAATCGATATCCCAAAGATCGGATAATATTTACTGTTCAGCTCCCAAGCGCGACGATGTCCAGCGCTCGGACATTTCCGATGTCCGGCCTATTTACTGGCGCGCCAGACACAGGGTTCCCGCTTGCTCCCCGGCGGGATTACCTCCAGCCAGTCAACTCCTGACGCCCTCACGAAGGAGGTGCAAAAGGTGCAGTAATAAGGGACGAACATGCGGCCTCCCGACCAGTCATGTGCCCTCTCCTTCATCCCCATCCCCTCCGGCTTACGCATCTCATAGAAGAAGTCGACGGAATACGGCATTGTCGACTCCAAGAGGGCCTGTAGCCGGGGGCGCTTTACGGCTACGCGTATAAGCCCGACCTGGAGCCACTCCACGATCTTTCTTAAGTCATTCCGGGGTTCATAGGTCCCGTGGCGGAGCAGTTTGCCGCCGCTGCCACAGGAGTTGAGGAGAACAGTGATGCCGTTCGCATCCTCCCTGACCTCGAACCTGGCCGGGGGGTATCCCGCTCCACCGCAGGTATCCGCGAGGAAGAAGTTATGTATGATGGACTTCAGCGCCTCCCGCCGCGGCAGCGCCTCGAGGATTGATATCATCTGCTCTTTCACGCATTTCTCGAAGACATAGCTCAGGGCCTCACCCAATCCCTCCTCACCCGCCTCTCGAGCGACGAAATCGAGGTTGGCCACCAGCATGTTCACGTACAGGTTATGGAGGAAGAAGAACTCCCCTCCCATCTCCCTGCAGATGTGCAATGCCATCTTGCGATCGCCCTTGTTAAGGCGGTCCCTTATCCTGTCCGGGGTGGGCCTGATTATCTCCGTGAGCTGCTCATTGGAGAACCAGCGCTCACTATTGCCGCTTCCCTGCGGCCCCTTCTTTTTCTCCTGGCCGTAGCGGTCGTAATAGCTCTGCGGTACCGCCCACTTGTCCTTGTACACGTACCACCTGCACTCATCCATGGCTTCGGTGGGAGGATCGACCGGCCAGGTGGGAAACCCCAGGTACTGCATGGGCAGGAGCTCATTGAGGAAAGGGCAGTGGACGCAGTAATAAGGCAGCCCCTCGCGGTTAAACGTCCAGGGATAGGCCTTGGAGGTAACGGCGAAATCATAAGGGGGTTCATATCTTCCCTTGCGCCACAGCCGCCCGCCGCTGCCGCAAGGGTCCATGATGAAGGTGAACTTTTCGTCGTCCTCCTCCAGCCGAAAAGCCCCTCCGTGCTCGCCCGCTCCACTGCAGCTGTGGGCCACCCATCCTATCCTGACCAGAAGGGCAGCCTCAAGCCCCGGGTTAATCTCCATGTTCAGAAGATCAAATACCTGCCGCTGGGCGCTCTGTTCGAAGATGAATGTGAACATGTCGTAGAGCCTCTCCTCGCCAAGGTTTGCGCCCACCCAGGTGAAAAGGGCGGTGCATGCATCGGCGAAGAAGTCGTGCAGAAGAATCCTCTCCTCTTTAAGGTCATCACATAAGGAGAGGGCTTTACGATCTTCCCCTCTCCTTATAGCCTTGGCTATTCGCTTGATGACCGGGGTGGACAATTCTTTTAATTCGTCCTCGCTGTACCAGGAGTCCGCCACGATCGACTTCCCCTTTCTCCTCCTTTCAGTGCCTTTTCTCCTTGTGGTGCCTGACACCGCAATGAGACACCGAAATAATAGTTCTTAAGCTTCTGCCAGCTCGATTTCCATCAGTCGATTGGACTTTCCCAACAACTGGAGCATCTTAGTGTCCCGCATGACCTTCTCCAGGCCAGTCTCCTTCATGTACCCGTAACCGCCATGTATCTGGACGGCGTCAATGGCTATCTCCAACGCGGCGTCGGTGCAGAAGATCTTGGCCAGGCCGCCGGCCCTGTCCGACAAGGGCGATTCCAGCGTCTCCCCGGATAAGGCTCGGGCATAGCCGGCGGTTCCCATGTTTAACTTGGTCGCCATGTTGGCCAGGAAGCGCCGAATCTCGTGATGTTCGATGATCATCTTTCCGAACTGGTACCGCTCCTGCGCATACTGATAGGCCTTGATGTAAGCGCTGCGCGCCGTCCCCATAGCCACTGCGGCGATGAAACCGTTGAAGGCGGCAGAGGTCCTGTCCATCATGGACGCTCCCTCAGCCCCTTTACTGATGACGCTCTCTTCCGCTAGCAAGCAGCCATCGAAGGTGACATCACAGAAGGGCAGGGTGTGCAGGCCCAACAACTCCTCCGGTTCACCCACACTGACGCCCTCGGCCCGGGTATCCACTACCACAGCGGATACCGCCCCTTCTTTATCCTCCTCCAGGAAGAGGATTATGTAATCGGCCAGGGGGGCACATGCCACTAATGGGGCTATTCCGCTGAGCGAGAAGGCGCCCTTGCTCTCTCCCAGGCGGGGTTTATCCTCTCTCTCCTCAAAGCCGGGGTAGGCGATGGTGGCCATTATCGGTTCCTTCTCACCGTTGGAAGCGATGAGTCTTTGGATATCCTCCTGGGACTCGCCTGCATTACTGAGCGGAAGGCAGGCGGCCAGGTGGTGGGCGAAGAGGGTGGCCAGGCCGGCGCAGCCGAAGGCCATCTCTTCCAGTACCTGGGCTGCCGTGAGAATACTCTGGCCCACGCCCCCGTATTCCTCGGGGATGAGCATGGAGGGGAGCTCCAGCTCCGAGCTCTTTACCCAGACAGCCTTGATCCGTTCCGGGTCGTAATGGGAATCCAGCTCCAGGGCCACCGGCTCTATCTCGTTGCGGCAGAAATCCCGGCAGACTTTATGTATGATCCCGCCGACGCCTTTATTCATGACCACATCAGAACTCATAGCCGACCTCCCTCTCGAAGACATCCAGCCGGTTGATCTGATTGGTGCCCTCGTATATCTGGGTCACCTTGGCATCGCGGAAGCACTTCTCGACGCCGTATTGCCGTTTCATCCCCTCCAGTCCCACGACGTCACAGCAGGAGGAAGTAGCGCGCATGGCCAGGTCCGCTCCCGCGGCTTTTAATGCCGAGCCGTGGCGTATGCAGTTCTGGATGATCTCCTCGGTTACCAGCTTTTTCTTCATCCCGCCGACCATGGAGGAGACCAAGCCCGAGCCCGCCAGTTCCTCCAGCTTATCCGACATCAGGACGCTCTTAGGGGTGATCCTCAAGGCGATGTCGCCCACCGGGTTTCTCATCAATTTCATGGCATGGTAGAAATCCATGGCCAGGGCGAAGTCGACCCAGGCATGCCTGAGGTTGATGATGTCCATCATCAGGTCGGCCAGGGCGAACTGCACCCATCCCTCATCGATCAGCCGGTGCCCTCTCACCTTCCTCTCAGAGGCGTATTTGACGGTCCTCTCCACCACCCCCCGGGCCAGGCCGATGGCGGCCGTGCCCACTCCGCCCCGGGTCACCGAGAGTATCTCCTGGGTATGCCGCATTCCCTTTCCCTCCTCAGACCACAGGTTCTCTGCGGGAACGAAGACATCGTCGAAGAGCAGTTCAGCGGTGGGACAAGCCTTCTGGCCGCACTTGACCTCCACTTTTCCCACCGAGAAACCGGGGGAGGTGGCCGGTAGCATGAAGGTGGTATCCGTCTCCAACGGGCGGCTGCGGTCCAATGGGGCGTTTACCACTACGAAGTGGGCCAGGTTGCCGTTGGTGATGAAGCACTTGGTGCCGTTGAGGACATAGCCTCCCTCGACCTTCTTGGCCTCCATGGAAGGCCGCATGGTCCTCATGGCCGCTGGGTGCTCGGCGTCTGTCCCTCCGCTGGGCTCGGTGATGGCCCAGGCGAAGAAGACCGGCCTGCCCTCCTTCTCCTCGGAGACCATATGCTTGATAAGCTTCAGGACCACGGCGGGCTCGAACTCCACGGTGGCGCAGCTGAAACCGAACATACTGAAGACGATGACGGCGAGGAGGCTGAGACAGGCCGCGCAACCCTCCTCGGAGAAGACGAACATGTCCAGGGCACTCCAACCCCTCCCCCCCAGTTTCTCGGGGATGAAGGCGGTGGGAAGGTGCTCTTCCAAGGCCTTGTGAAAGAAGTCCCGGTCCACGTAAGTGGGGTCCTCAGAGCATTTCCTGTCCACCTCGAGGGCCCGAGGAGCTATCTCCTCACGGGCGAACTTGCGGGAAAACCTCTGGACTTCCTCGGCGTGCTTGATATAAGAAGGGAACTTCTTCTTCATTATCCCCAGGACGGGAGCGTATTCGATGAGGTCCTGCTCGGATCCCATGTAGGAGTACGGGGTGGTTTTCTCTATCATGTGCCTTTCCTCCTTACCCGATCCAGGTAACCCGGGCCGGCTCTCTCTTTACAACTCGGTCGCAGACTCCCTTCGGATAGCCCAGGGCTATGGCAGTGAAGAACTCGAAGGGAGGCTCGATGCCCAGCTTCTCCTTGACGAACCTGGGATATAGCTTCAGCGGTACGTTCATCAGCCCTATAAGGCAGGTGGCTAATCCCAGAGAGTGGGCGGCCAGCACCATGTTCTCCGCGCACAGGGCGGTGTCCAAGTCCACCTGGCCGATACCCCGCTTATCCTTGAGAATGAGGACCAGCGTCGGGGCTCCGAGGAAGAGGCCGTGGTCGGGATGCTCGTATACCGCCTTGGCCCCCATGGCCCCACGTTGGTCGGCGTTATTGACCATACGGTAGCTTAAGAGGGTGGTGAGAATCCTCTGGCTCAGGGGGGGTTTCTTGAACTGCTCCAGGCTGGAGGGGAAGGCCAGGGCGATGATGGACCTCAGGGCCTTCTCCGTCTTATCGCACATCTCTTTGATCAGATCCTGGTCCTGGATGACCACAAAGGCCCAGGGCTGGCAGTTGCCGGCGGAGGGGGCGAAGCGTCCCGCCTCGATTATCCTGTTCACCATGTCCTTGGGTACCTGCTTGCCGCTGAAAAGCCTTACACTACGGCGTTTGTATATAACCCGCTCCGTCTCCGTGAGCTGATCCTCGTAATCCTCGAAGCGCTCCGGTGTCTTCTCGCCAAGAGGTTTTGGGAGGGTCTGGTGTTCACTGGGATATATGTCCGTGTTCCTATACCGGCCGGTGTGCACCCTGTAGGCTCCCTTGACATAGATGGCTCCATTGGGGCAGACCGCCGCGCAGCTCTCGCAGTTTATGCAGCGGAAGGTATCGAAGTTCTGGTTAAAGACCGGGACGGTATCCGTGGCCTCCAGGATCTCCATGGGGCAGGTCTTGACACAACGCCTGCAGCCGTCGCACTTCTCCTCATCCACCACTATTTCCGGCCAGGATGTGGGTGGGAGATAGGCCTGCCTGAGTTTCTCCAAGAACATGTTCTCCCCCTCATTCATATTGCTTTTCCAGCAGTTGCGTCTTCTTGGTCTCCCGCTCCAGGGTACCCGGCTCGAGCCAGGTAATCTCCGGGCGGACCTTGATGAGCTTGTGCATCTCATCCCCGATCTCCGCGGCCAGGGAATCAAGTTCCTCCTTCTTTATGTCCTCCCCGTGTTCCACCTTGAGCTTGAGGGGAGGCACCACCCAGGGCGGCTTCTCGGTAAGAACGATGCGGAAGTGGCCGGTGACCCGGGGAAC
>Ga0209254_10007573_pt1 | contig 10028 bp, 12 predicted proteins | sample FrelakmetDIP11DI_FD_187148 | JGI IMG/M metagenome (GOLD analysis project Ga0209254, IMG submission 187148) | Freshwater lake sediment microbial communities from the University of Notre Dame, USA, for methane emissions studies - DIP11 DI (SPAdes)... | ecosystem: Environmental > Aquatic >...
CGTGGGCCGGCGCACCACCGACAGTGACCTGGCCGAGATGGCCTGGCCGAGTCGCTATCCCATCGCCGGGGCGCGCATCAGCTCGCGCTTTGGCAACCGGCGCGATCCCTTCACGCGGCGCCTGGCCCGGCACACCGGCGTGGACATGCCGGCGCCCCCGGGCACCCCGATCGTCGCGAGCGCAGGCGGTACCGTGCGCTTCGCCGGCTACCGGCGCGCCTACGGCAACTCGGTCGAGATCGATCACGGCGATGGCCTGACGACGCGCTACGCCCACGCCAGCAAGGTGCTGGTACGCAAGGGCCAGGTCGTCCTGCCGGAGCAGCCCATTGCCACGGTGGGCTCCACCGGCCGCTCGACGGGGCCGCACCTGCACTTCGAGGTGCTCAGGCAGGGCAGGCCGGTCGAGCCATTGGGCTACCTGGGACGCCGGGCTCCGTGATCCAGTCCGACACGCATCGCCTGACCCGCGCCAGCCTGGAGCTCAGCTCCCTGGACGAGCGCCGGCGCCGGACCGCCACCTTCGTGACGGTTGTCGTCACGCTCCTGCTGGCGGGGAGCGGCGCGCTTTACCTGCGCGATGGCGGCACGTCACCCCTCGCAACAGCAGGCAACGCCATGGCGCAGGAGAATGCCGCGTTCCGTGCCGACGTCCAGCGCTTGCGAACCGAGCTGGACATGGAGAAGGCGACCCGCGCCGAACTCAACCGGCAGACCGTCAAGCTGCACGCCGAGATCAACGAACTCACCAACCGGCTTGAATTCCTCGCGGCCAGGGACGGCCGCGTGGACCAGCCCCGCTGACCAGAGGAGGGCACAGCATGTTCCGCAGGAAGCACAACAAGTCCATCGAGGTCACCAAGCTCTCCAGCCTGGTGGCGCACAACATGGCGATCACCGGTGACGTGATGTTCTCCGCCGGCCTGCGGGTCGACGGCCGCATCCATGGCAACGTGGTCAGCGAGCAGGGGGGGCACGGCCTTCTGGTGCTGAGCGAGAAGGGCACCATCCATGGCTCGGTCAAGGCCTGGGACGCCGTCATCAACGGCACCATCACCGGCGACCTGGAGGTCGAGCACTTCCTGGAGCTCCAGGCCAATGCCCGGGTGACCGGCAACATCACCTACCGGCAGATGCAGCTGGACTGCGGGGCGGCCGTTGAAGGCAAGCTGGTGTGCGCGGGCGGGGAGGCCGCCACTGCGGTGGTGACAGGGCCGGCAGCTCCGAAGCCGGCGCGGGACTCAACCAATGTGGTGGCGCTGCCAGGTCCGCCGCACGTCTCAGTCGTCAGCTCCTAGCCATCGCCCGTCAGGCTCACCCGGCGCATTTCCGCCGGGATTAAGTTGTATCTCGTCTGTCCGGCGCTGTGCCGTGGCATAGCGTGACTGCCCGGCGGACCGGTTTACCGACTCTGTTACCCACGGGGTGAACGGCTACGGCAACGGGTCGTCCGTGACTATCGCCTCGGTCGTGCCGGTCCCGGCTGCCGCGTGGCTCTTCGGTTCGGCGCTGGGCGTCATGGGCTGGATGCGCCGACGGCGCTGAACGACGCCCTCCGGGGGGCGGGTAGGGGCAGGGCGTGGTATACGATCCGCCCGATGCTGCCGCAGATCGCGCCCCGCACCGACACCGACCTCCGCCGTCAGGAACTCGCCGACCGGGGCTGGACCCAGCTGCCCGGCTTCCTCGACAAGGGCGCCGCCGAGGCGTTGCATTCGACGCTGGCCCGGGTGGTGGACTGGCGCTTCGTCCTCAACCACCAGGGCCGTCACCACGATGTGCATCCCCTCCAGGTGGCAGCCATCGATGCCGCAGCCCGGGACGCCATCGTCTCCGGCATCGCCGCGGGCGCGCAGTGCGGCTTCCAGTACGCCTACGACAACTATCCCATCGGCGACATCGTGGCTGGGAGCGGCGAGCTGCCGCCGCTGATTGCCGGCGTACACGACCTGATCGCCGGTGGGCCGTTTGCCCGGTTCCTCCGGGAACTGACGGGCGACGCACGCATCGCCAGCGCTGACCTCCAGGCCACGCGTTACCGGCCAGGTCACTTCCTGACCACCCACGACGACCAGGCAGACGGCAAGCACCGTCTGTACGCCTACGTGCTCGGGCTCACGAAGAACTGGCGCCCCGAGTTTGGCGGCCTGTTGCTGTTGCATGATGCGGCGGGAAATATCGAGCGCGGTCTGACGCCGGGTTTCAACGTGCTCAACATCTTCCGGGTGCCGCATCCCCATTCCGTGAGCCAGGTGGCGAGTTTTTCCCCGGGGTTCCGCTACTCGTTCACCGGCTGGCTCAAGTCCGGCGCCTGACCCCGACCACCGCACGATGTCGCCACTGCTGACGCTGAAGGTGCACGAGGCGCTGCGCGCGGCAGCGCTCGCCGGCGAGGCCACCACCCGGTGTTCGCTGGACCTGGAGCGCACCACCACGACCGTCGCTGTGGACGAGGCGGGCTGGTCCCACGAGGGCCGGCGGTTGCCCTGGATCGGGAACTGCAAGGACCGGACGATCTATCACTGGGATGGCGGGGCGTTCCAGCCCGTGTCGCGCTTCGCCACGTCATTGATCAAGCTGGTGCCCACGGAGTGGGGCCCGCCGACCTTCGAGATCGACGGCATCAAGATGTTGCCCACCGCGAAGGTCTCGCCCTGGGAGGATGCCGGTCACAAGGTCGGCCTGGTGCAGCCGCGGGGCAAGGTGGTCCTGGACACCTGCGGTGGGCTCGGCTACTTCGCGGCCTGGTGCCTGGCAGGTGGAGCGTCCCGGGTGCTGTCCTGGGAGAAGAATCCCGACGTGCTCTGGCTGCGCAGCCTGAACCCCTGGTCCCCCGAGGGCAGCGGCGCGAACTGCTCCGGGCTGGAACTCACCCGGGGCGACATCAGCGAGGCGATCGCGGCACTGCCGGGAGACTCCGTGGATGCCGTGCTCCACGACCCGCCCCGGTTCGGCATCGCCGGGGAGCTCTACTCCCAGGCCTTCTATGCCCAGCTGGCCCGGGTGCTCCGGCGCCGGGGCCGGCTGTTCCACTACACCGGCACGCCGAACCGGCTGACCACCGGGCGCGACGTGCCGGCGGAGGTGGCAAAACGCCTGCGGGCGGCCGGATTTGCCACGGAACCGAGCGGCGACGGCGTGCTGGCGGTGAGGAAATAGCCAGGCCGGGGCCGGCGCCCTGGGGATTTCCGGTTGACGCGGCCCCCTGCTTAGACTAGCGTGAGAGGGCAATCTTCGATTTTGGACCTGCCTCGTCTACAGCATCCCGTCCGGGATACTCAAACCTAGTAGCCCCCCATAAACCCAGGTTGTCCGCCGTCCCGCGCTCGTCGCAGGAATGCAGCAGTGTCTATATTTAGACGTTTTATCGTTAATCTTTAAGAGGTGCTTACCAAATGGCTACCGGTACTGTTAAGTGGTTCAACGCCCAGAAGGGCTATGGTTTCATTCAGCCGTCGGATGGTTCGAAGGACGTTTTCGTCCACGTGACCGCCGTCCAGGCCGCCGGCCTCGCGACCCTCAATGAGGGCCAGAGCGTGACTTTCGAAGTCACCAACGAGCGCGGCAAGCCTTCGGCAGCTAACCTGCGCGCTGCCTGATCAGATCAATCTGATCAACGCAACGTGACGACCACGAAGCCCCGGCTGGTCCGGGGCTTCGTTTTTTTGGGGATCTTGTGCACCATTCGGTGATGGCACAGATGGAAACCCGCTCCCTCGGCCGGTCCGGCCTGCAGGTGTCCCTCGTGGGACTCGGCTGCATGAATTTCGGGGCCATGAACGACCAGGCCCAGGCCACCGCGATCGTCAATCGTGCGCTCGAGCTGGGCGTGAACTTCTTCGATACCGCGGACGTCTACGGCAACCGTGGCGCGTCGGAGGAGTACCTCGGCAAGGCGCTCGGCCCGCGCCGGCGGGAGGCCATCGTCGCGACGAAGTTCGCCGGCCCCATGTCCGCCGACCAGGCCTGGATGCAGGGCGGCTCCCGCCGCTGGATCCTGCAGGCGGTGGAGGGCAGCCTGCGGCGCCTTGGCAGCGACTACATCGACCTCTACCAGATGCACCGGGCGGACACGGCAGTGCCCGTCGAGGAGACACTGCGCGCGCTGGATGACCTCGTCCGCCAGGGCAAGGTGCGCTACCTCGGGTGCTCCAACTTCGCTGCCTGGCAGATCGCCGACGCGGCCTGGACTGCCCGGGAACAGCACCTGAGCCCCTTCATTTCCGCGCAGAACCGCTACAGCGTGCTGAGCCGGGACCTGGAGAAGGAAGTCCTCCCGGCGGTCACGCACTTCGGGCTCGGCATCCTGCCGTACTTCCCGCTGGAGAGCGGTCTGCTGTCGGGTAAATATCTGCCTGGGCGCGACTTCCCGGCGGATTCGCGCCTGGCGAAGTGGGGTGCGTGGGCGGCGGCCGCCTTTGCCTCGCCCGAGAAGCTGGACAAGGTAGCTAATCTGTCCGGGCTCTGCGAGCGCTACAGCCACAGCCTGCTGCAGCTGGCCATGGGCTGGCTGGCCGGCAAGCCGGCGGTGTCCAGCGTCATCGCGGGCGTGACGACCGTCGCGCAGCTCGAGCAGAATGTGAGTGCGGCGGCGTGGCGGATCCCGGCCGAGGAACTTGCCGAGATCGACAGGATCTGCCCGCCGCCGGAGGGCGGCTTTCCCGGGCCACGGCGCTAGCGTGCGGGGGAGGCCGGGGGTCGGGTCGCGGGGAGTGTGAAGAACCTGATCGGAGGATGCGATGCACAAGCGACGCCGTAGCACCGAGGCTGTGACTGTCAGCCTGGCCCTGCTGTTCTGGGGGACCGCGTTTGCGGCTGGGGAGGATATGGCTGCGGCCGATCACTCCCGGCACCAGGGCCCGGCCGGCCACCAGATGACCCACGAGCAGATCGAGATCCTCAAGTCGAAGATCGAGCTTTACCGGCCCTACACCGACGAGCAGATCAACGCGGCCATGTCGCGCATGTACGAGGCGCAGGAATACCTGAGCCCGCCGGCAGTCCGCAACGAGATCGGCATCCTCGGGCTGGGGCACGGCTACAAGGCCGAGGGCGATGCGCTCTTCAAGCGCGGCTACGCGGGCGTCGCTGCAGTTTACCCGACGGCTGTCGGCCTGGGCATGACGATGATGGACTCCGCCCACATCCAGGCCTCTGTTGACCAGCTCGAGGCCGCGGGTGCGAAGACGATCGTCGTGCTGCCGACCGAAGTCGGCGACAACACCTCGCTGATCCGTCAGTGGAACTACGCCTTCGGGCTCAGCGACAAGTCCTCCTACCTCGACGTGCCTCGCATCAGGAGCAAGGCCCGGATCGTGGTGTCCAGGACGCCGACGACCAGTCCTCTGGTGACACAGATCCTGGCGGACTACGTCAGGGGCGCCAGCAGGAATCCCGCCGGGGAGGTGGTCGTGATGATCGCCCACGGCCCAGAAGACCCGGCCGACAACGAGAAGGAACTGGCCAATCTCGCCACCCACGCCGCGGGCATCAAGGCGGCAACGGGCGTCGCGGACGTGATGTACGGCACCCTGCAGGACGACGCCCCGCCGGAAATCCGCCAGAAGAACGTGGACCGGATGCGCGGCTGGATTTCCGGAGCCACGGCCGCGGGCAAGAAGGTGATTGTGGTGCCGGTGGTCATCGTGAGCCGCAGCGGCGTGTCGGGGCGCATCGCCAAGGACCTGGCGGGCCTGGAGTACGTCGGCACCGAGAAGGGCATCGCCGAGCACAAGCTCTTTGACCAGTGGATCCGGGATACTGTCGCTGCGGCGACGAAGCCGACCGGCCGGGGTTGAGCGTGGCAGCATCATCTGCCCCGATGAACCCTGGCCCCTGCGCCGGTGACCTGAGTCCGGCGGAAGCCTGGGAGCGGCTTGAGTCCAACCCGGCGGCCATCCTGGTGGACGTGCGCACCCGGATCGAACTGGCGCTGACCGGTGGCCCCGACCTGGCGCCACTCGCGCGGGAGCCGCTCTTCGTGGAGTGGATGACCCAGCAGGGCCGGAATCCGGAGTTCATGCCGGAACTCCGGCGGCTGCTCGCCGGGCGCGCAGCCGGGCCCGACACGCCGATCCTGTTCCTCTGTCGGACGGCGGGCCGTTCGCGCATGGCCGCGGGCGAGCTCACCGCCGAGGGCTTCCGGGCCTGCTACAACATCAGCGAGGGGTTCGAGGGCGCGCTCGACGAGCACGGGCATCGCAATTCCAGCAGCGGCTGGAAGGCCTGTGGCCTGCCCTGGCGGCAGACCTGACGCGTCAATCGTCGGTGATCGTCACCCGCTTCAGTCGTCCCGACGCCCCCCGCCGGATCGACACCCGCGACTTCGGCTGACCGAACTGCCGGGCCACCAGGGCGATGAGTTCGGCATTGGCCTTACCGTCCACGGGCGGCGCCTTGAGCGTCGCAAGCCACGTGCCATCGGCGAGCGGCTCCAGCGCGCTCGCCCTGGCGTTCGGCTTCACCTTGACCTGGATCGTCTTCAGCGTCCCGTGGCCTGCTGTTGCTGCCGGATCTGGCAGCGGCCCAGGATCTCCCGCTTCTCGGGTTCCGTCGCTGTGCCCCAGGCCGACAGCTCCGCGCGCGTGCGGAAACACCCGAAGCACAGGCCGTCGCCGCCGATGCAGCAGATGCCGACGCAGGGGCTGGGGACCGGTGCATCCGGCACGTTGGGCTCAAGGGTCATCGGGGATTCCCGCGGGCTGACGCTGTAGAGTTGAATTATGACCCAGTGGCTTCTCTACGGCGCCAACGGCTATACCGGGCGACTGATGGCCGTCGAGGCGGTGCGCCGGGGCCTGCAGCCTGTGCTTGCCGGCCGCAACGCGGTGGCTCTGCACGCACTCGGTGCGGAGCTGGGCCTGCCGGTCCGGGTCTGCGATCTCGCCGACCCTGTTGCCCTTGCCACCGGGCTGAAGGATGTGTCCCTCGTGCTCCACTGCGCCGGGCCGTTCTCGGCCACCTGCGCGCCCATGCTGGAGGGCTGCCTCGCGGCCGGCGCCCATTACGTCGACATCACCGGCGAGATCGATATCTTCGCGCACTGCCACGCGCAGGATTCACGGGCGAGGGCGCGCGGCATCGTGGTGCTGCCGGGCGCCGGCTTCGACGTGGTGCCCACCGATTGTGTGGCAGCAATGCTGAAGCGCGAGCTGCCCGACGCCACGTCACTGGTGCTCGGCTTCGAGGCCGGTGGGGGTGCGAGCCCCGGCACGACGAAGACCGGCGTCGAGGGGCTGGCCCGCGGCGGCCGGGTGCGGCGCAACGGCGAGCTCGTGGCCGTCCCGCTCGCGTACAAGACCCGCACCTTCGACCACGGCGGCCGGTCCCGGACGGCGATGACCATTCCCTGGGGCGATCTCTACACAGCCTGGTTATCCACGGGGATCCCGGATATCGAGACCTACCTGGTCGCCTCGCCACGGGCGATCGCTGCCGCGCGCCGCGCTAACTGGCTGCGGCCATTGCTGGCCTTGCCCCCGGTGGTGCGTTACCTGCAGCGGCGAGTGGAAGCTCGCGTGCAGGGGCCGTCGGCGGAGACCCGGCACCGCACGCGGTCCCGGATCTGGGGCGAGGTGCGCAATGCGCGGGGTGAGGAGCGCCGGGTGGAGATCGACACGCCGAATGGCTACGACCTCACGGTCACCGCCGCACTGGGTATCGTCCAGCGGCTGCTCGGCGCCGAGATACCCGGCGGGTACTACACGCCGTCGATGCTCATGGGCGCCGACTACGCGCTGTCGCTACCGGGAGTTCGGGCCGTAGGAGCGCCTCAAGGCGCTCCTACGGGGCCGGGCAGGCGATCGTGATGTCCGCCGGGCACCGCACGCGGTCCGCGCGCTTGCCCTTCCGGAAGCTGAAGATGTGTACCTGCCGGGCCTCGAACACCGGGATGTACAGCTCCGCCATGCCGTCCTCACCGGGCCGGTCGTAGCGCCAGGCCAGGCCGCCGATGGTCGAGATCACCTCGCCCTTGGGGTCCAGCGCGATCGTCTGGGTGGTGTTCGCACCGTAGTGATCGTTGATGTCGAAGATGGTCACTGACTGGTAGCGCCAGTCGTCCTTCCTGCCGCTTGCGGGCTTCAGCACCCAGACCTTCGACGCCTCGTCGCCGCCCACGACGATCCACGGCTTTTCCCGTTCCTCCATTTCGCGCTCCGGCCAGAAGGCGATGGCGCGGTTCGGCGCGAGGCGGCCCGGGCCCCGCACCGGTTTCGGGAACGTGGGATTTGGCCGGATGTTGTCCTTGAGGATGTGGGTGGTCCAGTCCTCGTCGAACAGCCTGCCGCTGGCGGGCTGCTCCAGCGCGATCACGCGGCCGGGTATGACGTCCTTCGTGACGTCGAAGCAGCCGTCGCCCTGGTGGTTGCTGGTCAGGATCTCGAGGCGGCCGTCGCCGTTCAGGTCTTCAGGCTCCACCGCGAAGGGCCGGCCCTGGCCCGTCATGATGGCCTTCCGCCGCAGCGGCCGCTTCACCGGGTCGACGTCCTTCCACTGGCCACCCGCCGGCGCGCCGAACACCGTGATGTTGTCGCTGGTGAAGAAGTGCGTGGCAATGATCTCGGGCACGCCGTCCGCGTCCAGGTCGGACAGCGCCATGTTCACCTCGGGACCGTTGGTCTCGGCCGGCAGGCCGACGAGCACGCGGACCTCCCAGGGCACGTCGGCCTTCAGCGCGGCGCCGGGATTCCGGAACCAGACCAGCTCGCCCACGGGCGGGCACTGGTACATGAACGGCATCAGGTTGGCTCGTGCCGTGATGAGGTCCTTCAGGCCGTCGCCGTCCATGTCGTGGAACAGGGCCTGGTGGTAGAACCAGCGGTCGTTGCGGATCTTGTCCGGGCTCTTGCCGGCGGAGCAGTCCGGCGTGCCGGAGCCAGCCTCGACCACCACGTACTCGGTACGTTTAGGGTCGTCCACGTTCACGAGCGTGATGCGCCCGGGCTTCGGCGTGGCGAGGAAGCCGCCCGGGACGACCACGGCCGCGAAAGACACCACGCCCTCGGGCACGCGGCCGGACTCGTTGGGCCAGACGTGCCGGAAGGGCTCGCCGGCCCGGTCGGTGAGGACCTCCAGTTCCTTGCGGGCGTCGAAGGTGGCCGGATTGACGCCGGCCAGGTCCGGAATCCACGCGGTGAGGTCCCGCTCCAAGACCCGGGTGACCTTCTCGCCGGCGGCGTCCTTCTCCACGTTGAAGAAGCTCGACATGAGCAGGGCGTCGCGGGTCTCCCCGTCCTTGCCGGCCGGGAAGGGCGCCACCTGCAGGAAGGCGGGATTGAAGGGGAGGTTGATCACGCCCTTCTCGTAGAGGGGTAGGCAGGCCTCCTCGCCGAGCGCGGCGGGTCCGGCGGAAACGCTCGCCCCCAGCGTGAGCAGCAAGGCGGCAACGTGGCCATGGCTGATACGTTGGTGGGAGGAACCAGGCAGCATGGGCGTTCTCCGGGCGGCGGGGGCCGGGGGTCAGTCTAGTGCGACCCGGACCGGGTCGAACGGGCCCAGCTCCCGCTCAGCCAGTGCGCGGACGCGCTGGTCGATTTCCCCGGGTGCCAGTCCGTCCCAGTCCGCGGCGGCAGAGTTGGCTGCCGCCATGAAGGCCGCCACCTCCGGCTGGAACTTCAGCCCGCCGAGGGGAGAGAAGTTCAGGACGTTGCCCAGCTTCTGGTCCGGAGTGAACCGGCGGTGCAACTCGGCCTTCACGGCGAACCAGGCCTCGACCTGGGCCGGGCTGTCCCGCCGGCTGAACAGACCCACCCGCCTCGAGTCCGCGACCAGCGCCGCCGGCGGGATGATGTCGGTGGTGGTGATCTTGAGCCAGGCCAGGATGACGGCAACTGACTCGTTGGGATTCATCGGCGAGGTCCGTGGGGGCACTGCGCCGCCGGCGGCAAGCACCAGGGCCGTGAACTCAGAACAGTAGACGCTCGACGGGTCGCTGCGATCGAAATAGGCGTCGAAGGGCAGGCCGGTCATGAAGCTCTCCCGGGCGAACCGGCCGATGCGCTCCCGGTCGGCAACCGGTGGCGGGTCGT
>Ga0209254_10007574_pt1 | contig 10027 bp, 5 predicted proteins | sample FrelakmetDIP11DI_FD_187148 | JGI IMG/M metagenome (GOLD analysis project Ga0209254, IMG submission 187148) | Freshwater lake sediment microbial communities from the University of Notre Dame, USA, for methane emissions studies - DIP11 DI (SPAdes)... | ecosystem: Environmental > Aquatic >...
CGGCCGCGACGTCGTCGTCGGCGCGCTGCTCGGTGCCGACGAGTTCGGCTTCGCCACCGCGCCGCTGGTGGTCGAGGGCTGCATCATGATGCGCAAGTGCCACCTCAACACCTGTCCGGTCGGTGTCGCCACCCAGGATCCGGTGCTGCGCAAGCGCTTCTCCGGCCAGCCCGAGCACGTGGTCAATTACTTCTTCTTCGTCGCCGAGGAAGCGCGCCTGTTGATGGCCGAGATGGGCATCCGCAAGTTCGACGAGCTGATCGGCCGTGCCGACCTGCTCGACATGAAGAAGGGCATCGCCCACTGGAAGGCGCGCGGGCTCGACTTTTCGCGCATCTTCCACATGACGGCGGCGCCGGCCGAGGTTGCCCGCGCCCACTGCGAGACGCAGGATCACGGCATCGACAAGGCGCTCGATCACCAGTTGGTCGAGCAGGCCAGGCCGGCACTCGAGCGCGGCGAGAAGGTCGCTTTCGACATGCCGGTGATGAACCGCAACCGCACCGTCGGCACCATGCTGTCGCATGAAGTGGCCAAGCGCTACGGCCATGCCGGCCTGCCGGACGAGACCATCCATGTCCGCATGAGCGGCACCGCCGGCCAGAGCTTCGGCGCCTTCCTCGCCCGCGGCATCACGCTCGAACTTTCCGGCGAGGCCAACGACTATGTCGGCAAGGGCCTGTGCGGCGGCAAGATCGTGGTCAAGCCGCAGGCCGCTTTCCGCGGCACGCCGTGCGAGAACATCATCGTCGGCAACACCGTGTTGTACGGCGCCATCGAAGGCGAGGTGTTCTTCCGCGGCGTCGCCGGCGAACGCTTCTGCGTGCGCAACTCCGGCGCCACGGCCGTGGTCGAGGGTACCGGTGACCATTGCTGCGAATACATGACCGGCGGCACCGTGGTGGTGCTCGGCCAGACCGGGCGCAACTTCGCCGCCGGCATGAGCGGCGGCATCGCCTACGTGCTGGATGCGGACGGCAGCTTCGCCAAGCGCTGCAACCTGTCCATGGTGACGCTGGAGAAGGTGTTGCCCGGCCTCGAGCAGGCCGACGACGGTACGCGCCACAAGCAAACGGCCGATGAGGATCTGCTCAAGGGCCTGATCCAAAAGCATCTGGACGAGACCGGCAGTGAAACGGCGCGTCGCGTGCTCGCCGACTGGTCGAAGTTCCGGACCAGGTTCGTCAAGGTGTTCCCGAATGAATATCGCCGCGCCCTCAAGGAAATGGCGGCACGTCAAATCAAAGAGGCAGCGTGATGGGTAAGCCTACCGGTTTTCTGGAATTCGAGCGCCTTTCCGAGGGCTACGCGCCTGTCGAGTCGCGACTGAAGAACTACAAGGAATTCGTCGCCCACCTCGACGCCGCCGGCGCCAAGACGCAGGGGGCGCGCTGCATGGACTGCGGCATTCCCTTCTGCAACAACGGCTGCCCGGTGAACAACAACATCCCGGACTTCAACGACGCGGTGTATCGTGGCGACTGGCGCGAGGCGCTCGACATCCTGCACTCGACCAACAACTTCCCCGAGATGACCGGACGCATCTGCCCCGCTCCCTGCGAGGCCGCCTGCACGCTGGGCATCAACGCCGCGCCCGTCGGCATCAAGTCGCTCGAACACGCCATCATCGACAAGGCCGGCGAGAACGGCTGGGTGGTGCCGATGGTCGCCACGCAGAAGACCGGCAGGAAGGTCGCCGTCGTCGGCTCCGGCCCGGCCGGCCTCGCCGCGGCCCAGCAGTTGGCACGCGCCGGCCATGACGTCACCGTCTATGAAAAGAACGACCGCGTCGGTGGCCTGCTGCGCTACGGCATTCCCGACTTCAAGCTCGACAAGCGCCTGATCGACTGGCGTGCGGCCCAGCTCCAGGCCGAGGGCGTCAAGTTCGTCACGAAGACGCTAGTCGGCACCGACATGCCCGAGGGCGTCGCCAACGACGCCGCCAAAGTGATCGCCCCGGCCAAGCTGATGAAGGATTTCGACGCCGTGGTGCTCGCCGGCGGTTCCGAGACTCCGCGCGACCTGCCGATCCCGGGTCGAGATCTCGACGGCGTGCATTACGCGCTGGAGTTCCTCATCCCGCAGAACAAGGAAGTCAATTCGGGTGACATGCGCGGCAAAAAGAATCCGATCTCGGCCGCCGGCAAGCATGTCGTGGTGATCGGCGGCGGCGACACCGGCTCCGACTGCGTCGGCACCTCCAACCGCCATGGCGCCGCCTCCGTGACCCAGTTCGAGCTGCTGCCGCAGCCGCCCGAGCAGGAGAACAAGCCGCTGGTGTGGCCCTACTGGCCGACCAAGATGCGTACTTCGTCGTCGCACGACGAAGGCTGCTCGCGCGACTGGTCCATCGCCACCAAGGAGTTCATCGGCGAAAATGGGAAACTGAAAGCCCTCAAGTGCGTGCGCCTCGAATGGGGCGGCGGCAGGATGGCGGAAGTGCCGGGCAGCGAGTTCGAGGTCAAGGCCGACCTCGTCTTCCTCGCCATGGGCTTCACCAATCCCATCGCTTCGGTGCTCGACGGCTTCGGCGTGGCCCGGGACGGCCGCGGCAACGCCAATGCCACGACCGACGGCAAGGGCTGCTATGCCACCAACGTTGCCAAGGTGTTCGCCGCCGGCGACATGCGCCGCGGCCAGTCGCTGGTGGTGTGGGCGATCCGCGAAGGGCGCCAGTGCGCGCGTGCCGTCGACGAGTTCCTGATGGGGACGAGCACCCTGCCGCGCTGACCGGGACGATGAGTCGATAGGGGCGCGGAGGGATACAATCCCTTTCGCGCCTTTTGCGCTTCTATCCCCAGCGTTTTCCTTTCCCGCTCCGACCCTGAAATCGTGAACGTCGTCATCCTCGCCGCCGGCCAAGGCAAGCGCATGCGCTCGGACCTGCCCAAGGTCCTCCACCCGATCGCCGGCAAGCCGATGCTGGCCCACGTGCTCGCCACCGCGCGACAGCTCGGCGCGGCGAAGATTTGTGTCGTCTACGGCCACGGCGGCGAGCAGGTGCGGGCGGCGCTCGATGCCCCCGATCTCGCCTGGGCTTTGCAGGAGCCGCAGCTGGGCACCGGCCATGCCGTGCTGCAGGCGCTGCCGCACATCGACCCTGCCGCCCTGACCCTGGTGCTTTACGGCGACGTGCCGCTGATACGCGCCGCGACCCTGCGCCGGCTGCTCGAAGCGGCCGGCGATGACTGCCTGGCGCTGCTCACCGCCCATCTGCCCGACCCGCACGGCTATGGCCGCATCGTCCGCGTCGACGGCAAGGTCGTGCGTATCGTCGAGGAGAAGGATGCCGACGATGCCGAGCGCTCCATTCGCGAGATCAACACCGGCATCCTCGCCGCGCCGGGCGCTGCGCTGGCACGCTGGCTGCCGCAACTGGGCAAGGCAAACGCCCAGGGCGAGTACTACCTGACCGACATCGTCGCGCTGGCCGTGGCCGAGGGACTGGATGTCGTCACCGCCCATCCCGACGCCAGCTGGGAAACCGACGGCATCAACAGCAAGGCGCAGCTCGCCACGCTCGAGCGCATCCACCAGCGCAACGTTGCCGGAGCGCTGATGAACGAAGGGGTGACCCTGGCCGATCCGGCTCGCATCGACGTCCGTGGCCAACTGATTTGCGAACGCGATGTCTTCATCGACGTCGGCTGCGTCTTCGAAGGCACCGTAAAAGTCGGCGCTGGCGCCACGGTGGCCGCCCACTGCGTGCTCAAGGACTGCACCATCGGTGCCGGCGCGCGCATTCATCCCTTTTGTCACATCGAGGGCGCCACGGTCGGGCCGCAAAGCCTGGTCGGACCCTACGCCCGGCTGCGCCCCGGCGCGCAGCTGGCCGAGGACGTGCATGTCGGCAACTTCGTCGAGGTCAAGAACTCGACCATCGCCGCCCACTCCAAGGCCAACCACCTCGCCTACATCGGCGACGCCACCGTCGGCAGCCGCGTCAATGTCGGCGCCGGCACCATCACCTGCAACTACGACGGCGCCAACAAACATCGCACGGTGATCGAGGACGACGTCTTCATCGGCTCCGACACCCAGCTTGTCGCCCCGGTCACCGTCGGCCGCGGCGCCACGCTGGGCGCCGGCACCACGCTGACTCGAGATGCGCCGCCGGAACAGCTCACGGTAAGCCGCGCCAAGCAGCTCTCGATCGCCGGCTGGAAGCGGCCGGTGAAACAACCCAAATGAAGGCCGCCCACCCCCCAGCCCCCGCCCAAGCGGGGGTGACACCGGTTCAGCCGCTTCGCGGCTTCCGTTTTGTTGACTCGTCGCTCCCTTGGGGCGGCCCGGCGGAGGCGACATGAGCGAAGAAGTCCTCCTCGGCCGCCAGCCCATCGTCAACGACCGTCTCGAGCTGGTCGGCTACGAGCTGCTGTTCCGCGATCCGGACAATTTCCGCCACGCCGTGGTCGACGATCACGCCCAGGCCACGGCGACGGTGATCACCCATGCCTTCAGCCAGTTCAGCATCGTAGCCGCGCTGGGATCCTGTCTCGGCTACATCAATGTCGACAAGGACTTTCTCAACGACGACGCGATCGAGCTGCTGCCCGCCGACAAGGTGGTGCTCGAGGTGCTCGAGCACGGCGAGATCACGCCCGAGGTGATCGCCCGCTGCCGCGAACTCAAGGCGCGCGGCTATACCCTGGCGCTCGACGACCTGGTGCACCTGGGCGACTCGATGCGGCAGCTGCTCGACGTGGTGTCGGTGGTCAAGGTCGATCTTGCTCTGGTCGGCGAGGAGCGGCTGCCCGCGCTGGTGGCGCAGTTGCGCGGGCTGCCGGTCAAGCTGCTGGCGGAGAAGGTCGAGACGCGCGAGCAGATGGAACGCTGCCGCGAGCTGGGCTTCGATCTGTTCCAGGGCTACTTCTTCGCCAAGCCGGTGGTCATCACCGGCCGCAAGCTGAGCCCGTCGCATGCCACGCTGCTGCGCCTGCTCAACCTGCTGGCCGAAGATGCAGAAACCGAGGCCGTCGAGGCCGCCTTCAAGCTGGAGCCGGCTCTGACGCTGAACCTGCTGCGCCTGACCAACTCCGTGGCCATCGGCGCGCGCAGCCGCATCAGCTCCATCCGCTCTGCCATCACCATCATCGGTCGCCGTCAATTGCAGCGCTGGCTGCAGCTGCTGCTCTACGCCGACAGCGAGGACAAGGCGGTCCGCCACAATCCCATGCTGATGCTGGCCGCGACCCGCGGACGCTTCATGGAGCTGCTGGCCACGCGCCTGCACCCGAAAGACCGGGCGCTGGCGGACCTCGCCTTCATGACCGGCATCATGTCGCTGATGCCGGCCGTGTTCGGCATGGCGATGGAAGACATCCTCAAACAACTCGCCGTGGTGCCCGAGGTCAATCGCGCACTGCTGGAACATGAAGGCGAGGTCGGCGTGCTGCTGAGCCTGGCCGAATCGTCCGAAAGCAGCACCATGGAAGGCGTGGCCGAACTGATGGACCGGTTGCCGCAGCTGACGGCGACAACACTGAGCGCTTCCCTGGCAGAAGCTCTGGCCTGGGTACAGCAGCTCGATCAGGCGGCGGAATAAAGGAGCGTATCACCCATGTGCGGCATCGTCGCGGCGGCAGCCCGCAATAACATCGTTCCCCTCCTGATTGAGGGACTCAAAAAGCTCGAATACCGCGGCTACGACTCCGCCGGTCTCGCCGTGCTCAAACCCGAACTCGTGCGCCTGCGCAGCGCCGGCCGCGTTGCCGAACTCGAGGCGCAGGCACGGGAAGTTCAGGCCGTAACCGGCATCGCCCATACGCGCTGGGCCACACACGGCGTCCCCTCGGAACGCAACGCCCACCCGCATGTTTCCCGCGGCCTGGCGGTGGTGCATAACGGCATCATCGAGAACTTCGAATCGCTGCGCACCGAGCTGATCGGCCAGGGCTACGTCTTCACCTCGGATACCGACACCGAAGTCATCGCCCACCTGATCGCATCCTCGCTGCAGTCTGAGCCAGACCTCGCCGAGGCTGTGCGCCTGACAGTGCAGCGCCTGCGCGGCGCGTTCGCCATCGCCGTGGTGCATGAGGCCGAGCCGCATCGCGTAGTAGTGGCGCGCGAGGGTTCGCCACTGCTGCTGGGCATCGGCGAGGACGGCAACTACGCGGCATCGGATGCCTCGGCACTGCTGTCGGTGACGCGGCGCATGGTCTATCTGGAGAACGGCGACCTCGCCGACCTGCGCCCCGATTCGTGGCGCGTCATGCGCTTCGACGGCAGCGCCGTGGCGCGAACGCCGACCTTGTCGCAGCTCTCGGCCGACGCGGTCGAACTCGGCCGCTTCCGCCACTACATGCAGAAGGAAATCTTCGAGCAGCCTGACGCGCTGGCCAACACCCTGGAAATGGCCGGCGCGGCGAAGAGCGTGCAGCCGGGGCTGTTCGGTGCCGATGCGGCCAGCCTGCTCGGCGGCGTCGACTCGGTGCTGATCCTCGCCTGCGGCACCAGCGCCCACGCCGGCCTGACGGCGCGCTATTGGCTAGAGGCCATAGCCGGCATACCGACCACGGTCGAGATCGCCAGCGAGTATCGTTACCGCACTTCGGTTCCGCGGGCCAGCCAACTGGTCGTTGCCATCTCGCAGTCGGGCGAGACGGCCGACACACTGGCCGCCTTGCGCCATGCGCGCGAGCTTGGCCAGCCCCTGACCCTGGCCATCTGCAACGTGCCGGAATCGGCCATCGTGCGCGAGTGTGCGATGCGCTTCATCACCCGCGCCGGCCCGGAGATCGGGGTCGCCTCGACCAAGGCTTTTACCACCCAGCTCGCCGCGTTGTTCCTGCTGACATTGGTGCTGGCCAAGCAGCGCGGCCGCCTCGATGAAGCCACCGAGCAGACGCATCTCCATGCCCTGCGCCATCTGCCGGTGGCCGTGCAGAAGGTTCTCGACCTCGAACCGCAGATCGCCCAATGGGCCCAGCGCTTCGCCGGCAAGCAGCACGCGCTGTTCCTCGGCCGCGGCCACCATTTCCCGATCGCGCTCGAAGGCGCGCTCAAGCTCAAGGAAATCTCCTACATCCACGCCGAGGCCTATCCGTCCGGCGAGCTCAAGCATGGCCCGCTGGCACTGGTGGACAAGGACATGCCGGTGATCGCGGTGGCGCCCAACGACGCGCTGCTGGAAAAGGTCAAATCCAACATCCAGGAAGTCAGGGCCCGCGGCGGCGAGCTCTACGTGCTGGCCGACGCCGATTCCGCGGTGGCCGAGTCCGAGGGCGTGCACATCCTGCGATTGCCCGAGCACTACGGCGCGCTGTCGCCGGTGCTGCACGTCGTGCCGCTGCAGCTGCTCGCCTATCATGCCGCGCTGGTCAAGGGTACCGACGTGGACAAACCACGCAATCTGGCCAAATCAGTTACTGTCGAATAAATAAGGGAGCTCATCATGTCGAACATTTCCGTCGAATCCATCCGTTCTGTAGCCCTGGTCGGCCACGGCGGTGCCGGCAAGACCACGCTGGCCGAAGCCCTGCTCTTCGCCGCGGGCGCGATCGAGGCCAAGGGCTCGGTCGAGAAGGGCAGCGCCGTCTGCGACTTCGACCCGCAGGAAAAGACTGCCGGCCACTCGCTGAACTCCGCGGTGGTGCATTTCTCCGACCGCAACGTCGAGGTCAACCTCGTCGATACCCCGGGCTACCCCGATTTCGCCGGCCAGGCCATCGCCGCGCTGGCAGGCGTGGACACCGCGCTGGTGGTGATCAACGCCCAGACCGGCATCGAACTGTCCACCGAGCGCATGATGCGCTGGGCCGCCGGCCGCTCCCTGTGCCGCATGATCCTGGTGAACAAGATCGACGCCGACAACGTGGACCTGCCGGGGCTGGTCAATGAAATCCGCGAACGCTTCGGCAAGCAGTGCCTGCTGCTCGATCTGCCGGCCCACGACCGCCAGGACGTGATCGAGGTGCTGGAGAAGGATTCCGGCGACGCGGACTTCGATTCGGTCACCGCCGCCCACCGCGCGCTGATCGACCAGATCATCGAGGAGGACGAGGATCTGCTGGCGAAGTACCTCGAGGATGGCCAGGAGCCTTCCGCCGCCGAGCTGCACGCCCCGTTCGAGAAGGCGCTGCGCGCCGGCCACCTGATTCCGATCCTGTTCGTCTCGGCCAGGACCGGCGCGGGCATCCCCGAACTGCTGCATGTGCTGGAAACGCTGGCGCCGAATCCGGCCGAAGGCAACCCGCCGCCCTTCTTCAGGGGCGAGCCTGGCGGCGAGACGACCGAAGGAAGTGCAAAGCCGGAGGAGTTCGCCGCCTTCCCCGATCCGGCCAGGCACGTGCTGGCCCACGTCTTCAAGGTCATCGTCGATCCCTACATGGGCAAGGTCAGCGTCTTCCGCGTGCATCAGGGCACGGTGAAAAAGGACGCGCAACTGTTTGTCGGCGACGCCAGGCGCCCGTTCAAGGTCGGCCATCTCTACAAGCTGCAGGGCAAGGACTACGTCGAGGTCAATGAGCTGCTGCCGGGCGAGATCGGCGCCGTCGCCAAGATCGATGAGATCGAGTTCGACGCCGTGCTGCACGACTCGCACGACGAGGACCACATCCATCTCAAGCCGCTGGAGTTCCCCAAGCCGATGCAGGGCCTGGCGGTGGAGACCCGGAAGAAGGGCGACGAGCAGCGCCTGTTCGAGATCCTGCACAAGCTCGAACTGGAGGACCCCTGCTTCGAGATGGAGCGCCACCCGACCACCAATGAAACCGTCATTCACGGCCTCGGCGAGATGCACCTGCGCTACAAGCTCGAGAAGATGGCGACGCAGTTCAAGATGGAACTCGATACCAAGCCGCCGCGAGTACCTTATCGCGAGACCATTACCGGCAATGCCGAGGGCCACTGCCGCCACAAGAAACAGAGCGGCGGCGCCGGCCAGTTCGGCGAGGTCTATCTCAAGATCGAGCCGCTCGCCCGCGGCGCCGGCTTCGAGTTCGTCGATCGCGTCAAGGGCGGCGTCATCCCCGGCGTGTTCATGCCGGCCGTGGAGAAGGGCGTGCGCCAGGCGCTGGACGACGGCGTCGTCGCCGGCTACCCGGTCGAGGACCTGCGCGTCATCGTCTACGACGGCAAGACCCACGCGGTCGACGGCAAGGAAATCGCGTTCGTCACGGCCGGCCGCAAGGCCACCATCACCGCGATTCAGGCGGCCAGCCCCATCGTGCTCGAACCCATCGTCAGCATTGAGATCATCGCGCCCGAAACCAACATGGGCGACCTGGCCGGCGATCTTTCGTCGCGCCGCGGCCACGTCACCGGCACCACGCCACGCGGTCACGGCACGGTCGCCATCGCCGGCGAGGTGCCGCTGGCCGAGATCACCGACTACGCTTCGCGCCTCAAGTCGATGACCGGTGGCCAGGGCAGCTTCAGCATCGAGTTTGCCCGCCATGCCCAGGTGCCGCCGCAGGTGCAGCAGAAACTGGCGGCCGGGCATACGCTGCGCGAGGACGAGGAGTAGCAGCCGCGAGCGGCGGCGAGTATCCGCCGCTGCTGCAGTCGGGTGATCGTCTCCCGCTCACGGAACCAGACCTCGGCAAAATCCAACACAGGGCGCAGCCGGGGCGTCTGAAAGCGCTCCCGCACCGCCTGGGCAAAGTCCTCGTCCAGCAGCAGGTTAGCCAGTTCCGGGTTACGTGTAAACGCGTCGGTGATGCGGTTGAGGAAGCGTGCCCGGATGATACAACCGCCGCGCCAGATGGACGCCACTTCACCCAGGTTCAGGCTGTACCCATAGTCGCGGCTGGCGATGCGCAGCATGGCCATGCCCTGCGCATAGGCGCTGATCTTGCTGGCGTAGAGTGCCTGGCGCACAGCGTCGATCAGCGCCTGACGATCACCGCTGTAGGCGTCCTGCGGACCGGGCAGCATGGCCGAAGCGGCGACACGCTCTTCCTTCATGCTGGAAATGATGCGTTCGACCACGGCCGTGTTGATCGTCGGCATCGGTGCGCCGATGTTGAACGAGTCCTGGCTTGTCCACTTGCCGGTGCCCTTCTGGGCCGCGGCATCCAGCACC
>Ga0209254_10007575_pt1 | contig 10027 bp, 8 predicted proteins | sample FrelakmetDIP11DI_FD_187148 | JGI IMG/M metagenome (GOLD analysis project Ga0209254, IMG submission 187148) | Freshwater lake sediment microbial communities from the University of Notre Dame, USA, for methane emissions studies - DIP11 DI (SPAdes)... | ecosystem: Environmental > Aquatic >...
GCAGCCAGGTTGAAGGAGAAATCCTCTTCTTCACGAAGCGGGACGGGCACCGGTGTGCCGCCAGCCACCTCGATCATAGCTTTGTAGGTTGGAAAACCAGGGTCGGGATAGATGACCTCATCACCGGGGCGGACCAATGCCAGGGTAGGGAAGAAAAGCGCCGGTTTCGCACCAGGGCCAACAACCACCTGTCCCGGCGTAAATGAGACGCCACGCCTGCGCCCGGCATCTTCGGCGATCGCCTTACGCAAAGCCGGGATGCCGGCAGAGGGCGTATAGCGGACATAGCCTTCTTCAATAGCATCAATGCCAGCCTGGGAGATATGCGCGAATGTTGGTACGTCCGGCTGTCCCACCTCCAGGTGGATAATTTCTCTGCCGGTAGCTTCGAGGGCTTGAGCGCGGCCCAGCATATAGTAGGCCCCTTCAGGGGCAAGTGTGATCACACGGTCTGCAAAATCCATTTGCGATGTCTCCTGGCTCAAGTTTAACACATTATACTTTGACATTTCCGGGCGCGACGCACTTTGAAAGCCAAGCGATGTGCGGCGCGCCTGGTCAGTTACTCTAATCAAACATGCCCGTAGAAATCACGATGGACGACGACTGAATAGGCGAAGTCCAGCAAGGTACTCCAACTGAAGATTGGGATATCGATCTCTCTTTGCAGCGCGCGCGCGAAGGGGGGAAAACCGGTGCACTCCAGTACCATGGCACCCATATTGGGGTGTTGTTCAAAGAAGCGTTTCGCCACGATCAGAAATTCCGCTTCAGCTTTGGCGTAATCGGCGGCGGGCAGGGCGGGTCGCAACTGCTGGGTCCACAGGTTATCGAACTCATGGCATTCAAAGTTATCCATCGCGTCGCCAATCACGTAGTTCGATCCAAGCCGGACGCCCACTGATTCGAGATGCTGGTCGAACAGGAGGCGGGCATTGGACATTAAGACGCCAACCACCTGGTCGGGGTGGATGATCTGCTGCGCGAGCGGGATTTGCAGCAGGCTGGACATGAACACAGGTACTTTGACGCTGGCTGCGACTTCGCGCTGGAAATAGGCGAAATAGCCGCATTCTGCAGCGATAGCGCGGCAGCCCATCTTTTCCAGTTTGCGAGCGGTTTTGATCACCGGTTCCAGACAGGGTGACTTATCTTCATCATCGCACAATTTCTGGATATCGACGCCTTCTGCGATCTCAAACTGGATCGGGAATGGATAGCCGCTGGCGTTGCGCACATCGCCAGGAAAACCAGGGTAGACATCATCCAGGATGATAATACCCAACCCCATCCCGTAACAGCACCGCTCCGGGCGCGCCCGGATATATTTCAGCTCTGGGTCTCTGCTCTGGTACATATCTCTCCCATATCTATCTAAAGCTGGCTAAGCGCCTGGTCCAGGTCCTGAAGAATGTCGTTTGGGTCTTCCAGTCCCACCGAAAGGCGGATCAGACCATCATCGATCCCGGCTGCATCCCGTTCTGCCTGGGTCATGTGCTCATGGGTGATGGTACGCGGGTGCATGCAGATCGTACGGCTGGTGCCGAATGTCACGGCATGAACCACCAGCTTAAAACTGTTCATAACCGTGGCCGCGCCGGTCATGCCACCGGGCACAACGAAAGAGAGCAAACCGCCATGCGCCTTCATCTGGCGACTGGCAAGCTGGTGTTGGGGATGTTCAGGCAAACCACTGTAGTTGACATGTTTTACTTTGGGGTGGCTGCTCAGGAATTCGGCTACTTTCTGAGCGTTGGCGCTATGCTTTTCCATGCGCAACGAGAGGGTTTCCAGAAATTGCAACATAAGCCAGGCTTCCAGCGGTTGCAAGATGGCGCCAACAAATTCGGTGGTGTTCCAGCGGATATCCTCCACCAACCCTTCTGGACCAACAACCGCGCCGCCCAGTACGGTGGCATTCCCAGACAGGAATTTCGTGAGCGAAAGCAGGATGATATCTGCGCCCAGTTCTATAGGTTTTTGCAATGCGGAAGTAGCAGTTGTATTATCTACTACCAGGGGAATGCCGCGTGAGTGAGCAACTTCGGCCACTGCAGCGATGTCGGTCACCTGTAAGCACGGGTTACTGGGAGTCTCCACCCATACCAGGCGGGTCTGCTTGTCAATCATACGATCCCAGGCTTTAGGGTCGGTGAACTGCCTGACGAAGCGGAATTCGACATTGCAGCGTTCGGGGAAAATGGAAGCCGCTTGTTTGTAGCCTTCGCCGAAGATATTAAGCGAGGTAACCACGTTATCGCCGGGGCGGGCGATGGTGAAGACCAGGTTGAACAGCGCCTGCGAGCCCGAGCCTGCGGTGACGGAGCTTTCGCCGCCTTCCAGCGCCGCCAGGCGATCTTCCAGGACGCTGACGGTGGGGGTTTTGCTGCGCCCATAGATGTAATCTGGGAATTTATCGAAGCTGGTGTAAGGATAGGTCATCGACTGGACGATGGGCGGCACGAAAGCTCTGAACTGCTCCACGTTTTTCAACGGGTGGAAACCGGCGTGCAGAGCCAGGGTGTCAAAACCGAACTGGGCGTCTGGAGGCGGGGTAGCTTTCTGTTTCGGGTTGTAGACCCAAGGATTTCGCAGAAAAAAGGGTTGCGGGTGGGAATTCATGGTATGGACCTTTCTATGTGTCAAATAATCTGATGCTCTCAATGTACTATGAGCCGGCTCAACCGATGCGAGATAGCTCGCGTTGGACGATCTCTTTGAGCGCCTTTTGGACATCCGCTGGCAGAGGCTCGGCTTTATGGCTGGAGAGGATTTCGTCTACGAATTTGGAGGCTCGCTCTTCCATGCTGGTCGCCCCGCGCTTCTGCCAGACGGAAAATGGATTTTTGTCGATCAGCTTCGAATAGAAAGGTTCTTTATAATGGCGCAGGGTGTGTTCGTGCCCCAGGTAGTTGCCCGTGGGACCCAACTCCTCGATAACGTCCAGTGCCAGGGTCTCGTCATTCACAACGACGCCTGCCGTAGCAGCGCGCAGGAAACCCAGGATTTCGTTCGAGATGACCATGTTTTGCAGCGAGCCTTGCAGTCCTGAATCCATAAAACCGACGTCGTGCACGATATTGGCGCCATGCAGTAGAGCGGTCATCAAGCTCAATGTGACTTCGAAGCCGCTTTGTTGGTCCAGGACTTTCGAATCGGTCGAACCGCCCAAGCCGAAGACCGGCAGGTCATAGTATTTGCCCATCGAAGTCGGGACACCTTGCTCATCGGCCAGGACATAATTACCGACCATGGTCTGCAGGTTGTATGGTCCGCCGTTCCAGCCGGGCACCGCCACTGCGGCACCCTCGCGCACCAGCTGCGATAGCACGACCCCGAGCAAGATGCCGGCATTCATAGAGGCCATGCACCCAGCGGTCGTCACAGGTGAGTTGACTCCACCCGCGTTGAGCGGGATATAGAGCTGAGGCAAGCCTTTTTCCGCCAGGTACATACATTTTTGGAGCGCTTCGGCGTTTGCTGTGAGCCCAGAGGTTACATTAATATAGCAGGTTGCAAAGGGACGCTGCTGAAAAGCCTGGCTCCCACCGGCGACGATCTCGCACATCTCAACAGCCGCTACACAGCCTTCGAAATCAGGAGTGACGAAGACGATTGGCTTGGTGGTATTGTTTAGCATGACTTCCATCTGGTAACGGTCATAAATGCGCGCATCCACATCCTCGGGCAGGAAGGCCGACATGACAAAGTCGATCTCGGGCAGGGCGTCCAACACAGTGGAGGCGTCGCGCACATCGTGCAGAGTGGGGCGGCGCCGTTCACCGGTACGGTGGTCGAGCACATTCAGGCAGTCCGACCCGCCGCCGAAATACGAGCGGTATCCGCCGGCCCGGATTGCCACCTTACCGTTGCGGTTGTAAAGCGTGATGCGCTTGGGGGCAGTGGATAGCGCGCGTGCCACCATATATTCCGGGATGCGCACACGCAGTCCATCCGCCTTTGCGCCTGCTTGTACCAGATGATCCCTGGCTATTTCGTCGTGCACATCCACACCCACACGCTGGAGGATCTCCAGGCTGGCCAGGTGGATCTTTTCGCATTCCTCTTTGCCCATACGCGCATAGTGGGCGCTGTTCATGGTAGTGCTATGTGTCTCAATCATATTATTGCCTCACAATTCAAGCTAAAGGTTTGGTTTTTCTCAATACATGAACAAGATATGGTCTTATATTTCTTTCCAGGTTTCGTAAAAGTTGGCGTACGATTCGGGTGACGGTACAATCCCGTGGAATGTCTGGTCGTGAATCTCCCAGACATTGGTAAAAAAGGGTGTGCAGATCGAGCCGCGCTCTTTCTGGATTTTCTCAAGCAGCTCAACCTGCTTTTTACGTTGGGGCAGGTCGAGGATCCCTTCAGCTTGTTCGAGAGTCTGGCTGAACTGCGGGTCTACCCAGCGAGTCTCGTTCCAGGGCGCCGGGCTGCCATCCTGACCGGTGCTATAAGCCAGCGGCAGCAACATCGTCGCATGCGTGTTGTGCGCCCACCAGGTGATGCCGAAGTTCCACTCGGTCCAGTTTTCCCAATACTGAGCAGCGGGCATTAATTTCAAGTTGATGGTGAACCCGCCCGCGGCTGCGTCTTCCTTGAGAGCCTGCGCATATGCCATCGCCACCGGCCAATCGCTCGGAACGGTCAATTCGACGGTAACGCCATCCGGATGACCGGCTTTTGCCAGCAAGGCTTTCGCCTCCACCGGTTCGAACGGATATGGGTCAAGGGGCGTATATTCGGCCTGCGCAGGAGCGACATGGCTGTCGTTTCCAATGCTCCCCTGACCTTGCAAGGCTGCTGCCAGGATTTTCTGGCGGTTGTGACAGTATTTAATCGCCTGGCGGACCTGGTTATCCTTCCAGGGTTCCTGGTCGACCCGGAAACGTAGCAGGTATGTAGCAGCAGTTGGGGTGGAAACGACAGAAAACCTTGGATCGTGCTTAAGAACTGTCCAGGTGGATAAAGGAGGTTCGAGAATCGTATCAACCTGCCCGGTTTGCAGCGCTGCCAGATCAGCAGAGCGGTCCTCGCCGAACTGGAGCATGACGATCTCGTCGAGATAGGGTAGTGGTCTGCCATCCGCGCCGTTACGCCAGTAGTCTTGGCGGGCGATCAGGCGACAGCGCTCACCTGGCACATATTCAGCCATGTTGAACGCGCCTGTGCCAACCGGCTGGCGTTGGATATCGCCACCGAATGTCCGAGGCAGGATGGCTGCTGGATATTGGAAAAGGTGCTCGGGGATGAAAATGGTAGGCGCATTCAGGTTCAGCACTAGCGTGTAATCATCCTTCAGGACTACACCAGATGCATCCAGATACGACAGGCTGCTCGCCATGGTTGAGTTTAGGTCCGGGTTCAGCCACTGGTTGAAGTTGAAGATTACATCCTGCGCAGTGAGTTCCTGTCCATTGTTAAACTTGATCCCCTTTCTAACGAAAAGAGTCCAGGTTCGCAAATCCAGGCTGGCTTCCCATTTTTCAAGCAAGTAAGGCGTGGTGATGCCCTTTGGACCGGTGCAGGTGAGGTATTCCAGGACATGCCGCCAGGGGTGGGACTGGCTGGGCTGTGTGAAGCGCGCCGGGTGATCGACGCGCTCAATGCGGGCGGCACAACGGATCACTCCACCCCGGGTGAGCGAGGCTTGCTCCGGCCTGGTTTGGGTAACAGTGGCTGAGGGCGAGACTGGCATCTGTGTGGGTGGGGCACAGGCGGCCAGGATTTCGGCACTGACTACCGACAGACCTAACAGGGTTGAGAAACGTAAAAACTCGCGGCGTGAAATCCGCCCCTTAGATAATTCCTCATGCAGACCTGGGATGAGGGGATGTAGCTTCTTCGTTTCCATAAATTTTTGAAAGGCTAACTGATATATTATATATTAGCATCTAATATATCAAATGTCAAGTTGATTGAGTTTTAGAAATATTAGAGCTTGAAAAACCATTCTTCCTATGGTAAGATTCTGGCGTGCGTATGGATACCGCGACTGTCATTTCCGGAGAAAATTCTACTTCAAAAACCAGGATTTACCGAGACGTGCGGCGCTCGATCATTATGGGACACCGCAAGTCAGGGGAACGGCTGGAAGTGGAAGATCTGGCACAGCATTACGAAACCAGCGTTACTCCGGTGCGCGATGCTCTGCAGATGTTGAGCCAGGAGGGGTTGGTCACCATCCGGCCGCGCTCGGGTTATTTTGTCGCCCGTATCACGCTGAAACAGTTACGTGATATGATGGATTTACGCAAGACCCTGGAGCTGGCTGCTATCGAACGCGCCGCGCAGCGTATCACCGACGAACAGGTTACCGAGTTGCGCACCGTCCACGCCGGTTATACCGGGGACGACGACCTATCCTATGATCGTTACACAGATGAGAACCGGTCCTTCCATTATCTGGTCGCCCTGGCGTCTGGCAACCTGGAGATGGCAGAGATGATCGCCCATTTGCACGACAGGCTGGCGCGTTTTATGGTGCTGCGCCATGCCGGCAAATCTCAAGAAATCACACATACCCAAATTGTGGACGCTTTACAGGCACACGATGTCGAAGCAGCTAAGACCGCTTTGCTGGAGGATATCGATTCTTCTCGCGATGCCATTTTAGATGGCGTACTGGATGAAGTAGCAGCCTCCTGGAATCTGGATTGATGCCCTGGGAGCTGGGAATTGTTGGTTTTGACATAGCAAGTGACACAATGGCCTGAACAGGCTCATAGCTTTCACAACACGAGGAAAAAATGGAAATAAAAGAAATCTATCAAAACGTAATTGAGGGGAATGCCCCGGCGGTGCAGGCAGGCGTGAATGCTGCCCTGGCGCAGGGGTTGGCCGCCGATGTGATCCTCAACCAGGCGCTGATTGCAGCCATGGAAGAGGTGGGCAAGCGGTTCGAAGAAGGGGAGTTCTTTGTGCCTGAAATGCTGATCGCGGCGCGCGCCATGCAGTCGGGCCTGGCAATATTAAAGCCACGCCTGGTCGAAGGCGGCGTGAAAGCTGCCGGTCAGATTGCCATCGGCACCGTCAAAGGCGACCTGCACGACATCGGCAAGAACCTGGTGGCGATGATGCTGGAAGGGGCCGGTTACGAGGTCAAAGACCTGGGCACCGATGTGGACCCGCAGGCATTCGTGAAAGCCGCCCAGGAAGGGGCACAGGTGATCGGGATGTCGGCGCTGCTGACTACCACGATGAGCAATATGCAAAATACCATCCAGGCGCTGCAGGCAGCCGGCTTACGTGACAAGGTCAAAGTAGTCATCGGCGGCGCGCCTGTCACCGAAGTATATGCCCGCCAGATTGGCGCGGATGCTTTCGCGCCAGATGCTTCGAGCGCAGTGCGCACTGTGCGCCAGTTAGTTGCCTGACAGGGAGCATGACCATGGAAACCAAACTTACCAATAAAGACCGGACTGTTATTATCAGCCCAGAAAATCCGTTTACGATCATCGGCGAGCGCATCAACCCCACCCGCCGCAAGAAACTGGCTGAGACCATGTCGCAGGGAGACTTCTCAGTCGTCCAGGAAGATGCGCGCAAGCAAGTTGAAGCGGGCGCTCAAGTACTGGATGTAAACGCCGGTATCCCCGGCGGCGATGAGCCGGCTCTGTTGCGCGGTGCAGCCAAGGCGGTGATGGAAGTCACCGATGCGCCTTTGTGTTTCGACTCCGCCAATCCAGAGGCTTTGAAAGCTGTGCTGGAGATCTATCCCGGTAAAGCGCTGATCAACTCCACCACTGCAGAAGAGCATATGATGGCGCGCGTCCTCCCGCTGGTCAAGCAATTTGGCGCAGCAGTGATCGGCGTTATCACCGATGAGAGCGGCGTGCCTCCCACACCTGAGGCGCGCCTGGCTGTGGCACGCAAGCTGGTCAACCGGGCAGCCGATTTCGGCATTCCGCCCGAAGATATCATCATCGACTGCCTGGCACTGACCGTGGGTGCAGACCATAATGCCGGTAAGATCACGCTGGACTCGATGGTGCTCGTCCGCCAGGAGCTGGGTGTCAACCTCAACCTGGGGGCCAGCAACGTGTCGTTTGGCTTGCCCGACCGGAAAATCATCAACGTTGCCTATCTATCCCTGGCAATCGCCCGTGGATTGACCATCGCCATCACCGACCCGACCGTACCCGAAATCCAGACCACAGTGCTCGCCTGCGACCTGCTGATGGGACGCGACGAATATGCCATGCGCTGGATCAAGGCTTTCCGTAAGCGTTCTGCCGCGGCAGCCGCGGCTGCCTGATATAGCCTGGTTTGATTGTTTATAAAAACCCCACCGGATGGTTTTAATCTGCTGATCGGTGGGGTTGGTTGTTTACCGCAAATTATCTTCGCCAGGTGAAGGATTGTTATGAACCCAACCGGCCACTCTGGAACAAACCGTCTGAGCCTGCGCACGAAGCTGCTCTTCAGCACGGGCGACTTGAGCACCAGCATCCCGCTGGCGATCCTGATGTTCTTCCAGCTTTATTTCCTGACCGATGTCGCCCGCTTACGCCCAGATTATGCCGGATGGGCGGTGGGCGCGGGGCGGATTTGGGATGCGATCAATGACCCACTTTTTGGCCTGCTCTCCGACCGCATCCGAACGCGTTGGGGACGGCGGCGCGTCCTGTTGCTGTTCGGCGCCGTGCCGCTGGGGCTGAGTTTTATGCTGATGTGGATCGTGCCGGGCCTGGGTCAGCTGGGCCTGGCGATCTACTATGCCCTGGTGTTTATATTATTCGACACGGCCTTCACCCTGGTGCATGTCGGCTATAACTCATTGACGCCGGAAATGACCAGCGACTACGATGAGCGCAGCTCGCTGAACGGCTACCGGATGGTCTTCTCGATCTCCGGCACACTGGGAGCGATCATCCTGGCGACTGTGCTGGGCTGGTCGATCAAGGACCAGCGCCTGCTCTACGGTCTGATCGGTTTTATCCTGGGGCTGGCGGCGATGATCCCACCGCTGGTGGTCTTTTCGATCACGCGCGAGCGCCCGGCAGAGGAGCTGCCCGAGCCGCTGCCCATGCGCCAGGCCATCCAATCGACCCTGAGCAACTACCCGTTCCGCCTTGTGATGGGGCTGTACCTGCTGAGTTGGACGACCGCCAGCATCCTGGCGGCAGTGTTGATCTACTTTGCCACGTATTACCTGCGCGTGCCGGAGCAGGCCAACTATTTTGTGCTATTAGCCCAAGGCATGGCAATCCTGTTCATCCCGGTGGTGGTGTGGTTATCGCGACGGCTGGACAAGCGCCGGGCATTCATACTGGGCGCGGCGACCTGGATCGCGGTCTTTTTGGGTATCTTTAGCCTGCGTGCGGACCAGGTCACATTGGGCTATGTCCTGGCGGCCTTATCCGGACTGGGCATCGCCACGGCTTATGTGATCCCCTGGGCGATGGTGCCGGATATTATCGAATACGATCAGCTGCGCACCGGTCAACGCCGCGAAGGTTCTTATTACTCCTTTGCTTCATTCTTCCAGAAGCTGGCTACCGGGCTGGCGATCTGGGGCATAGGCCAGGCGCTGGCCTGGGCGAACTACATCACCCCGGGATTAGGAGAAGCCCCGCCGATCCAGCCGCCACAGGCCATCCAGGTGATCCGCATCTTTGCCGGACCGGTGCCGGCGATTTTGTTGATCCTGGCGATCATCTGCGCCTGGTATTATCCGATCTCACGCGAGAGCCATAAAGCGACCCTGGAGCAACTGGCTGAAAGGGAGGGGTAAGAAAATAGCCAGAATTTCTGAAAGTCAAATCGGGGTTGAAGAAACGACCTGCTAAGGAGAGCCAGATCTGGCTGGAGCTGATGGACCTAGCGGTGAAAACGGGTGTGAAGGGGTTTTTGCGTGCTTATTTACGCAAACCCCTTAGTTTTTCAAGCAGCTCTTTTTCCGCCTGGCTCAGATTGGTGGGCAACTTTACCTCCACGCAGGCATACAGATTGCCGTGCTCCTTCGGGTTCTTCAATTGGGGCATGCCCAGGCCGCGCAGCCGAAACACCCGCCCGTTGT
>Ga0209254_10007576_pt1 | contig 10027 bp, 5 predicted proteins | sample FrelakmetDIP11DI_FD_187148 | JGI IMG/M metagenome (GOLD analysis project Ga0209254, IMG submission 187148) | Freshwater lake sediment microbial communities from the University of Notre Dame, USA, for methane emissions studies - DIP11 DI (SPAdes)... | ecosystem: Environmental > Aquatic >...
AAGTCGTCGCCCCGGCGAAAGCCGGGGTCCAGCTTCTTGATTTCACTGGATTCCGGCTTTCGCCGGAATGACAAAAGTAGGCTTGTTCAGTGTCTCCTTAAATGCACGAAGAGATACTTCGCAACCGAATGTAAATGGGTGGCTCACTCGCACAGGTGGAGGGGGATTCAGCATCGTTTTGCATTGCCTGAGAATTCTGGAGCGAATACTTGGGACCTGTAGTCCCTGACCAGTTCAGTCTTGCCAGATGATGAGAGGAATTCAATGGCTGGCCGCCATTGCGGAAACGATGTTGAAGCGTGTAAGCGAGCAGGCGGCAGCGATGGCCGAACATCCCATGCGTATCAGGTAATCGTGGCAGGTATGCACTATCTTTTGATCAGCTATTTTTGGATATCACGCTGCAACGGACTTTTTCAAACCCAGGTCGCTTCATAAACAGGAATTCGCCAAGGACGCGATCATATCTTCGGCCAGGATGAGATCAGGCCCGGATGACTTCGCACCCTGTGGCTGATTGTCGGCGCGAGTTCAAATGCCTTTGTCCACAGGCAGCGAGCCCGCATCGTCCAGCCATTCCAGCACGCGCGTTTGCATGTAAGTGTAGAAGGGGTTGTACCTCTGGCGCAGCAACCACTCCCCCGGAATCTTCAACAGGCCGCGTTCCCCTTTGATCGCCAGATCCCCGAGAAACACATGGTCATCGTCCTCGGGTGGCTGCTGGCCGTAGAGCGGGTCGTCGGGCGGAAAAGGCAAGGCCACATGTGACAGGGAGACGACCCCCCTCGGCCAGTCAAGGTCGAGTTGTTCGATTTCCGATTTTTCCTGCGAAAACGGCGGCTTGTGTCGCGCCACGACACGGGTACTGTATGAATTCTCGTTTCCGACAAATGTGACGGCAAACGGCAGCTCCGGGTCGACCATCAGACGATTGGTCAAGGGGCCCGGGTCATCGACCAGAAATTTCGACTTGATGGACGCATTGCGGTTGAGATCGAACAACACCAATTCATTGCGACCGGCTGGCAGCCCCATCAGCAGGCGGGTGACGACGGCATCGGTGGTCACCGTCGCATCAACCGTGGACTTGAGCACCAGGATAGGCGGAAACCGCTCGACCGCTGCCGGGTCGCGGACCAGTGCCTGCATGCGCCTGTCCACTTGTGTCGTGATGTGGTGGACTTGGGCACCGGCGTTGGTCGCGAAGGAGTTGTACTTGTAGGGATCGAACTCGTCCATGACCAACAGGTAGGCCAGTCCACCCAGTCCGGGCAGTGCCGCCATGGAATTCTTGAACCCGGCAAGCGCACTGGCCGGGTGGACCCTGATGGCCGGCGATATCAGCACCAGGCTCGCCGGGACCGGTACATCACCCGCCGCCAGGGCATCGAGGGTGTAATGCATGGCCAGCGCCGCACCAGAAGAATAGCCGATGATGTGGAGCGGTTTCGATCCCGGATCGGATGCCAGATGGTCCATGCCCAGCCTGACCGCTGCCGCCATGTCCTGCCAGGTCACATGCCTGAGGCCTGATGGCGCCGTGCCGTGCCCCGGCAAGCGCAAGGCGACGACATGGTAACCGTGCTGGTTGAGCGTCTCGCCGAGTGCGCGCATGGTGTAGGGTGAATCCGACATGCCATGCAGGAGCAGGACGCCACCGATGGCCGATTGACGTGTCAGTTCGAAGCTGTGGTTCCATTTGACAGGTCGACGTTCCGGGTCTGCAGCGCTAGCGTAGCTGTAACGTTCCAGCATGTGCGCGGGGCCACGCTCGGTCCTGGCGTAGATAGCATCGTCCAGTTGTTTGTACAGCCTGTCTTCCAGCGCAAGATAGTCATCGAAGTTGCGCACCTGCCCATCTTCCACCATGGCTGCAGTGAATTCTTCTGTGAGCGCCTCCGTGTGCCAGGGTTTCAGGGATGGGCCGCTGCTGCAACCCTGGACCAAAACCAGCAGCACGGCAAGCATGGCACCATGATTCAGCAAGCGGTTCGATTGGCTGGTCATGCTTCTAATGCCGTCTTCAGCGCCCCCGTGTCAACACGAAGTAATGCGAGCCTTGCGGTGTCTGCAAAGCGTAAAGTTCCCGGCTACTTGGTATATCAGTGCCAGTGAAGCGCAAGAACAAGTCGTCGAAAAACTCCGGCGTCTCCAGGCTGAAATTGTGAAAGTTCCGGGTCCGGTTCACCGGCGTCACGTCCACCAGAGACAACTGGTCGTTGCCCGGCTCCAGCAACTCGACCACGCGCGCAGCCTGTTCAACCTGGCCCGGGTTGGTGGGATCCAGCGTGCTTTCGCCCAGCCGGCGGCCGCGATTGATGACACGGCTGACCAGCAGAGCCCGATCATTCGACGAGACGTAGACCGTGACGTTCTTTGCCAGCGCCTTGATCTCATCCTTGAATCGATTGTTGAACGCCTCGTGGCTGACGTCCGGCGCGGTCAATACCACCGTGTCGATTTCGGTCTGCGCATCAGCAAGGTCGGTATCCTGGTACAGAATGCCGAAGGCATCAACGACCACCTGAGCACCCATGCTGTTCGCCATCAACCACAGCCGCTCGGGTCGTACCTCCTGGATGATCAGCTTAAGGGTACTGGCCAGTTCGGCACCGGATGCCTGCGCCACCTGGCGCGCGCGTCGATAGCCGCGCAGCGACGATCCCTGGTTGCCCGGCCAGTCGAACACCACGACCGGTGTGTCGATGTCCAGCACAGATGCCAGGAAGGCCGTCTTGCGCAGCGCCGACGGAAAGGCCTCGCGGAAACCGTGCACCACCAGCAGCAGTGACCGATGCGGTGACGCCTCTACCTGCTGTCGCAGTTCATCAATAAACGCCTGCCGCCCCAGTGAACGCACGTCCCGCAAGTTGATTTCTTCATTCAGGAACCATTTACTCGGATCGATAATCATGCCCAGCCCAAGCGAGGGCTCTATGCTGGTATCGAAAGAACCGAACTTGAGTGGTGTCTCGCGCTCCGACTTGTAGCGCCCCTCGACCGGCCCCTGCAGATCGCCCGGCTGGCGATTGGTCACATAGAAGAACCGGAAAGCATCCTGATCATCCAGCTGCGCGACGCTCAGGCGCCGGAACGAAAAGGCTTCCGCATGCTCCAGCATGGTACGTGTACCCACCTTATAGGTGTAGAACGCCAGCCCGATGAGAAGCAGCAAAATGATGGCCACTCCCCACAGCATTCGTCGTTTGAATCTGGTCACCATCACCTCGCTATTATCCGGTTTACCGCTGGATGCCCGGCTAATCGGTCTATCACATTGAGTTGTCCTGGGCCAACCGAAAAAACTATACCCGCTGTTCTCATGGTTAAGCAAGCCATCCCCCCAAGACTACGCTGACCCCGTCCATCTTCGTGTTCATCTGGCACCGCTTTGAAGCCGCCGCATGACATTTACTGTGTACTCGACCCTCACTCCTGTCATCAGCAATCATGACATCTCCGATCAATCGGAAACAATTGTGCCCTGGCCATGCCCTCACGAAAATGTACAGTAAGGAAATGCCGGTTCCAGGGGGAAGAAGACAGCCGCCTCCTGGCAGCATCAATTAGAATCGGGGCAAAACCAACGCGCATCCGACCTTGACCCGCTTTCGGCTTCTCCTTCTCGTCGTCCTGAGCTTCTGCGGGTTCTCCGGCAACGCAGTGGCCGCGGCGTTCGAGGTGGATCTCGTTGTCCCGACAGCGTTGCGGCCCCTGCTCGAGTCCCATCTGCAAATCATGCAGGAACGCCAGGATCCCAAGCTTTCCGAAGCACGCTTCCGCTTTCTGGCACGCAGCGCCCCGGACGAAATTCGTGAATTGCTGGCAACGGAGGGCTATTTCTCCCCCAGGATCGAGCAGTCGGTGTCTGCAATCGATACAGGCTGGCGCGCCCGGGTGACCGTCGAGCCTGGGGAGGCATCCCGGATCGCGTCCGTCAAGCTGGAGTTTCAGGGTGCCTTTGCCGAGGACGCCGGGACTTTCGGCGAACGCAGCGCGGCGATGCGCCGAGCCTGGCCGCTCCGCACAGGCATGGTCTTCCAGGATGCCCTCTGGGTCGATGGCAAGGCGAAGCTGGTCAGGGAACTGCACAGCAAGTCCTATCCGGCTGCACGCATAGTCAAGAGCCTCGCGGAAGTCGATCCCGACCAGCATTCCGTCAGCCTGCACGTGGTGACGGACAGCGGCCCGGCATTCCGCTTCGGCGACCTGGAAATCACGGGCATCGAGGCCCTGCCTGAGCAGATCGTCACCGGACTCAACCCGATCAAGCCCGGCACACCTTACGACGAGGAGGCGCTGCAGGACTTCCAGAGCCGGCTCCAGCGGACCGGCTACTTCAGCAGCGTTTACGTGACCGCCTCGAACAATCCTGAGCAGGCATCCCGTGTGCCGATTCAGGTCGCCGTGGTAGAAAACACGCAGCGCAAGATGAAAGTGGGCGCCGGTTACAGCACCGACCTGGGTGCGGGTGTCGAGTTGCGTTACGAGGACAGCCTCACTTTCCGGCCAGGCTGGCGCTCCGTGAGCAGCCTGAGACTGGAGCAACGCGAGCAGTCGGCCTCCACGCGCGTGCAGTTGGTCCCTATCGCCTATGGCTTCCAGCCGATCATCAGTGCCGAGGTGAAACGGACCGACATCCAGAACGATCAATCGGCCACCGGCCGGATCGTAGGACAACTGCAGCGCATCCGTGGCAAAACCGAACTGAACCTGTCGCTGGACCTCAATTACGAATGGAACAAGATATCGGGAACCGCCACGTCCGACGTCAGTTCCTTGCCGTTCAACGCCTCCTGGACCCGCCGCGAACTGGATGCCCTGATGTATCCCCGCCAGGGCTATGTCATCAACCTGCAGGGCGGTGGCGCCACTGACCTGATCTTCTCCAACACCCCTTTCCTGCGTCTCTATGCACGCGGCAACTACTACCACCCGCTGGGTGCCCGCGGCACCCTGCTGCTGCGTGGTGAAATTGGTGCGGTGGAGGCCTCGACCTCAGACAATATCCCGAGCGATTACCTGTTCCGGGCCGGCGGCAGCCAGTCGGTGCGTGGCTATGAATACGGCAGCCTGGGCATTCCAGATGGCGACGCCATCGTGCCGGGACGCTACATTGGCGTGGCGAGCATCGAGGTCATGCACCCCGTCGCCCCGGGTTGGCAAGCCGCCGTGTTCATCGATGCCGGCAATGTGGTCGACGACATCAAGGACTACCAGGCGAAACTGGGCTATGGCGCCGGTATCCGCTGGGCAAGCCCCCTTGGGCCCCTCAACCTGGATGTGGCCTACGGCGAGGCCGACGCGACATGGCGCGTCAACTTCTCGGTCGGGTCCCTGTTCTGATGCGCCGCCTGCTGCTGATCCTTCTGCTCCTTCTGCTCCTGCTGGGCATTGGCACCTATTGGCTGGCCGGGCGTGAAGCGACCCTGCGCTGGGCACTGGACAAGGTGGCCGCAGCCACGCAGGGCCAGTTGAAATTCGAGGGGGTCAGCGGCAACCTGCTGGGTGCCGTCCGGGTGAAGCATGCCCGCTTTTCCAGCCCGGACACAGCCGTCACCGCCGACCGTGTTGCCCTGGACTTTTCCCTTGCCGCCCTGTTCCAGCGACGGCTGGAAATCGATCGCCTGCAGGCCGATTCGGTGTTCGTGAAGCGGGTGCCCAGCGACGAGCCCCTGCAGCCCCCCGCCTCCCTGGCTTTGCCCTTCGGCGTCGAAGTGACCCGGCTTCAGGTCGGCCTGATCGACATCAGGCGCGGCGATTTTTCCGTGATGCTACAGGACGTGCAGGCCCGCTTCGCCAGCAGCGGCAGCGTCCATACCCTTGAACTGCAGCGCATCGATTCTCCCTGGGGCCGGTTGAGCGGGACACTGAACCTGGATGGGCACGCCCCCTTTGCCCTCAAAAGCACGGCCGAACTGATTCCGCCGGACGGCGACACGCCCCAGCCGCGGATGCGGCTCGACCTGCAAGGCCCGCTGGCCGAAATCAGGGCCCAACTCAAGGCACAATCCAGTTGGCTGCAGGCCGGAGCGTCGGCGGTCATCCAGCCCTTTCAGTCCGTCCAGCTCACGGGCCTCAAGGCGGAACTGGCGCGGCTGGACCTGCATACCCTGGATCCCTCCCTGCCCACGGCCAGCCTGAGCGGACGCCTCACGGCCACCCAATCTCAGCAGACCCAATTGACCGGCGAAGCGGAACTGATCAACCGCACGCCGGGCACCCTGACGCAGAACAGCCTGCCGCTCACGCGACTGGCCGCCCGCTTCATGCTCGACCCGGACCAGCTCGTGCTCGACGACCTGAAGCTCGGCATGCATCTGGGCGCGACGCTCACCGGTAAGGCCCGACTGGATGCGGATGGGCTCGATGCGCAACTGGCAAGCACGGCGCTCAACCTGCAGGCCTTCGACGCACGGATGGCGCCCACCCGGCTTGCCGGCAAGCTGGACATCCAGGCCGCCCCCAACAACCAGCAACTTGTGGCCACGATGGCCGATGCCCGCCAGCGCTACGAAATCGATGCCCTGCGCCAGGGCGACCAGATCAGCCTCCGCCGCGCCCGTATCCGCAACGCGGGAAGCCAGATCGACCTGCAAGGCGAATTGACGACCCAAGGAACGTGGCCGTTCACTGCCCAGGCCAGACTGGTGCGCCTCGATCCCTCAGCGTTTGGAAACTTTCCTGCTGCCCGCATCAATGCGTCCGTGACAGGCGGCGGCCAGTTCAAGCCGGATTGGCAGGTTCAGTTCAAGGCCGACATCCACGACAGCCTGTTTCGCCGGCAGCGCCTGTCCGGCCATGCCGAAGCTGCCGTCAAGGCCGACCGCGTCTGGAATGGGCTGGGCAGGCTCAACTGGGGGCCCAGTCATGCCACGTTCAAGGGTGCGCTCGGGGCAACGGGCGACCAACTCGAGGTCGATTTCAATATTGCCGACCTTAAGCCTTTCGACGATCAATGGACCGGCCAGGTCAAAGGTTCGGCCACCTTCAGTGGACGCATGCGCCATCCGGGCGTCGTGCTCGATGCCCGGGCAACCGGCCTTGAAGGCCCGCATCAACTCGGTATCGGTAACGCCTCTCTGACCGCCCGCGTAGTGCCCGACCTCGACGCCCCGCTTACGGTGGAAGCGCGGCTGGACAAGGCCAAACTGGGGGATCTCGGCGTGGACCACGTCACCCTCTCCGTCAGCGGCACCGGACGCGTGAATCGCGGCAAGCTTGCTGTGGCGGGCACGGAATTGGCGCTGCAAGCCAGCCTAGCGGGAGGTCTGGATCGAGAGATGGCTTGGCAGGGCAGCCTCGAGCAGCTTGAACTGGACAAACCCCGGACGTTCCGGCTGGAAGCCCCGGCCAGCCTGAAGATAAGCCGTTCCGGTCTCAAGATTGGGCAAGCCCATCTGAGCGCCGGCAAGGCCCAGTTCCACCTCGACGGATTCGACCTGACCCCCTCGGAAATGCTTACCGCCGGCCACTTCAACGGACTTCCGGTGGCTATGCTGGGTCTTCCTCTGCGTCGTGATTTGCACAGCGACGAGCTGCTGGGCGGCGATTGGGATATCGCGGCGACAGACACGCTCAACGGCCATCTCAAGATCTGGCACGAGTCTGGAACTTGGACCGTGGAGGACCTCACCCTGACACCCACCCACGCCTCCCTGGACGCAACGGCCAGAAACAATCGCGTCGAGGCAAAAGCGGATCTGAGCTTGAAGAACGGCAGCACGCTCAACCTGCAATTCGCCACCCAGGTCGCCCGGGACGCGCAGGCCTGGACGATCCCGGCGGCATCGCCCCTGAGCCTGAAGGCGACAGGACGCGTCACGTCGCTCGATTGGCTGGGGCCTCTGCTATTGAAAGACCTCGACATCAATGGCCGCCTCGACCTCGACGTCGCGGCACAAGGCAGCTGGAAGCAGCCCAGGGTTTCGGGCCGGATTCAAGGCCAGGACATCGGCATCCGGCATTTATCCAGCGGCTCGAATTTCAGCGACGGTACCCTGCAGGCCCGCCTGGAGGATGATCAGATCGTTCTGGAAAAGATTGAACTGAAAAATGGTGCGGGACGATTGAGGGCAGACGGCCGTGCACGTCTGGGGCAACACCCCGACCTGCAACTGCATTTTCAGGGAGAAAACCTGGCACTGGTGGAACGCAAGGATCTGGATCTCGACACCAGTCTTGCGGGCGATCTGGTGCTCGACAGGCAGGGTGCGACACTGACCGGCAAGGTCATGGTGAATCGGGGGCTGATGGTTCTGGGCGGCAGCTCCGCCCCCACGCTCTCGACCGACGTTCGCATCAAGGGCCAGGCCCCCAAGGCGCGGGCAGAGCAGTCGCTCGGGCTGACGCTCGATGTGCTGGTGGATCTTGGAAATGACTTGCAGGTGCGATCCAGCGAGAAAAGCCAGTTGCTGGGCGGACGCTTGCCCATCCAGACCAGCGGCTTCCGTTCCCGGATTACAGGGCAGGTCCGACTGCTGGGCGAGCGCGGAAAAGCGGTGCGATCCAAGGGGGAAATCAGGGTAGTCGATGGCTCCTACTCCATGCTGGGGCAACGCCTTAATATCGAGCGCGGCAACGTCCTGTTCGACGGCCCATTGCAGAATCCCACCCTGGACATCTCGGCTGTGCGCAAGAAACCGCAGATGACGGCCGGGATGAGCATCACCGGAACAGCCCAGAATCCCAGGGTCCGACTTTTCTCTGATCCGGACGTGCCCGACCAGGAAAAACTGTCCTGGCTGCTGTTCGGCCGCGGCGGACAGCCGGTCGACAGCAGTCTGAGCTCGGCAACCGGCAACCTCGCGACGGGCCTGACTTCCTTCGGATTCCAGCTCTCTGACAAGCTCTCTGTCGCATATGAACAAGGGGCGACGGGCACGGATAACTTCGTGACCTTCTATACCGACATCAACGATAAGCTCAGTGCCGAAGCAAGCACCGGCGACAAGACCGCCGTGCGCCTGTTCTATACATTCATTCTGGGCGGCTCGAAGTAGGCCCTCCCAGCTCGCCCGATTCGCATCGTAGTGCCGCCGCCTGAGCCATGAACATGCATGGAAACGTCCTGTTCGTCGGGTGCGCAGCCCCGGATGCCGCCATTCTTCCCAAGGCATCTCGATCTACCGAAGCGTTTCCCGTCGGTGGGATGATAGGGCTACTTACAGGTCCCGGTGCAGCGGATCACCCGCTCGGCACAGGTGACACCGTCGAACTGTCCTTTCAGGGACTCGTCAATGTCAGTGCCCGAGTGCGGCCGCTCGGCATCGTTGCACTGGCTTTGGGACGTGACAAAAGTAACCTCGGAAATCCATTGCACGTTGGTGCATTCCCGCTCGCCGACGCCGAAGCGCATGCCGACTTCGTAGGTGCCGCATAGCAAGCCATTGTGCCGCACCGGTCCTTCGATGTGCCAGGTGCCGTCGCGCTTGAGCCAGCCCGTGAATTCGCCGAAGCGGAAGTTCTTGCGCTGAAGTTCGAAACCTTCCATCTGGACGTTGGAGAACATGGCGGGCGCCTGAGCCCGCTGCTCGCCGGCGATCGCTGCTGCAGACATGGCCACGGAAAACGCTATGATCATCAGACCCGGTGCGGCAAACCGCCCACAGCCCCATTGAATCAGGCTGAACAGATGCGCGAGATTCGCATACAGCCTGAGGAGAGCATCGTCCCTGCCACGGTTCATGGCGGAAGCGCTGACGCCCCAGCTCTCGTGAATGAATCTATTCAGATTCCGGATAAAACCGGGTAAAACCGTCGCTTGGCTCGTCAAGTGAACCTCCCGTTTGATTGTTGTGATGAAACAGATCAGGTCATTGACCGGTTCCCTTACTGGCATACTGGCAGCCCATGCATCTTTCTATCGGCTCATGCCTTGTCAGCCAAATTATGCGTGTTTCCCTCTACCATTGGGGTAAAAAAATGCGTACAATTCGACACCTTCAAATGCGCCGGTAGCTCAGCTGGATAGAGTACTTGGCTACGAACCAAGGGGTCAGGAGTTCGAATCTCTTCCGGCGCACCA
>Ga0209254_10007577_pt1 | contig 10026 bp, 6 predicted proteins | sample FrelakmetDIP11DI_FD_187148 | JGI IMG/M metagenome (GOLD analysis project Ga0209254, IMG submission 187148) | Freshwater lake sediment microbial communities from the University of Notre Dame, USA, for methane emissions studies - DIP11 DI (SPAdes)... | ecosystem: Environmental > Aquatic >...
TGGCACCTCATGGCGCCTCATCGAGATCCAGTCGATGGACGATGCCGTGGGCAGCACGCACGTGGCGGACCCGTCGCGCTACACCATGCGCCTGAACGGGGATGGCTCGGTCGCCCTCCGCCTCAACTGCAACTCGGCCACCGGGACGTGGTCCGCCGACGCGGGTACAGACCGCTCGAGCGGCCGGTTCGAGTTCGGGCCGCTCGCGGCGACCGGCGCGCCGTGCGCGCCGCCCAGCCTGGACGACCAGGTGACGAAGCAGGCCCCGTACTTCCGTTCCTACCTGCTGAAGGACGGCCGGCTCTACTTGAGCCTCATGGCCGACGGCGGCATCTTCGTCTGGGAGCCTGTGGAATCAGGCAAGTAGAGGTTGCGCGCTCACCGGGCCATCCTGGCGAGCTGCCGTTCGAAAGCTTCCAGGCTTGCGAGCCTGACGACGCGCTGGGGCTTGCCGCTGGAGCGATCCACGGCCGCCGGCTCGCGACCTCCAACCCACAAGTCGATTGTCGGATCGAGCAGCCGCCTGAGCTCCGGCACGCGAGCCCGGACGGTCTTCTGTCCTCCTGTGACGGCGATGACCGCCACCTCGACGTCCGCGAGGCTGGCAGCCGCGGCGATGTCCGCCGAGGGCACGTCGGCCCCGAGGTACACGGACGCAAACCCCGCGGACCCCGCAAGCATAGCGGCCGCGAGCAGCCCGAATTCATGCCGTTCGCCAGCCGGGCAGGCAAACAGCAAACGGCGGGCGCCGGCGGGCGCGGTCTGAAGGCGCACCAGCGAGCTCATGACGCCGACCAGCACGGCCGACACGAGGTGCTCCTGGGCCACGCTCAGGCTGCCCTCATGCCAGCGGCGCCCGACATCGCGCATGAGCGGCAGTACCACCGAGTACACGAAGTCGCGCGTGGCGCAGTGAACCGCGAGCCGGCTCAACTCCCGGTCGAGGGCGCTCGAGTCGAATCGGTTGACGGCATCGACAAGGGGGTCGATGAGCAGCGCGGACGGCGCGACTGGCGGCACGAGTCGAACCTACCGGCAGGCCGCCCTCCTGTCAAGTCCATGACACGGGCAGGGCCTGCGCGCCGTGGCGCGCCTGGAGGCGTGGTCAGCCGGATCCGCTCGGCAGGCCGAGGCGATGGGCGATGCGGACGAGATCGGCCGTCGACGCCGCCCGCAGCTTCTGCATCGCGGCAGCGCGGTGCAGCTTCACGGTGCGTTCGACGATTCCGAGATCGAAGGCCACCTGCTTGTTCAGTTGCCCGCGTACGACGCGAAGCCAGACCTCGCGTTCCCGCTCACTCAGTGTCGCGGCAAGCGCCCGCAGCTCCGCGATCTCCTCGCGCTCCCGCCGTGCGACGGCGTCGCGGGCGAGCGCAGCACCAACGGCCGCAAACAGCGTGTCGGCCATGACGGGCTTCTGCAGGAAGTCCCACGCGCCGTGCTTCATCGCGTGCACGCTCGACGACACGTCGCCGTGGGCGGTGAGGAAGATCACGGGTGCCGTGCACTGCCGGGCCGCGAGCACGTCCTGCAGCATGAGCCCGCTCGCTCCTGGCAGACGCAGGTCCAGCAGCAGGCAGCCGGCGATCGCGGGGCCGGCCACCTCGAGGAACTCCTCTGCGCTGGCGTAGCCCGCCACGGTATAGCCGGCGTCGCCGAGCAGGCGCGCCAGCGACGTCCTCATCGAATCGTCGTCGTCGACAACGTGGACAATCGCCTGATTCGTCACGGCTTCGATGCCTCGCCCGGCGACGCGGGGAGCGACAACACGACCTCGAGCCCGCCTCCCGGAGGTCGCCGCACGGAGAGCTGCCCCCCGGACGCTTCGGCAATCCCGCGGCAGATGGCGAGGCCCATGCCCAGGCCGTCCGGCTTCGTGGTGACGAACGGTTCGAACGCCCGAGCGGCCACGGCATCGGCCATCCCCGGGCCATTGTCCCGCACCGAGAACTCAACCTGGCCGTCGCGTGCGGCCGTGGTCAGTGTGATCCGCCGCTCGCCATCCACCCCGGCCAGCGCCTCGCAGGCGTTCATCACGAGGTTGATCACGATCTGGCCCAGTTGGACGCTGCCCGCCTCAACGGGAGGCAGCCCGTCGGCCAGCGACATCTCCACCGCGATTCGATGGTCACGCAGCTCCCGGCTGACCAGCGGCAGTGCCTCCCGCACGACGCTCGACAGATCGACCGGGGCCGACGGCGCATCGCGCGGCCTCAGGTAGCGCCGCATGCCGCTGACGACCTCCGAGGCCCGCATGCCGTCGGCGACGATGTCGTCGAAGACCGCGCCGAGCTGGTCGGGCTGCCTGATGTACTTGTCGAGGTTCCGCCTGCCGGCTTCGGCGTTGTTCACGATTGCGCCCAGCGGCTGGCTGACCTCGTGTGCCAGGCTTGCAGCGAGCTCCCCGGCGAGAGCCACGCGCGACACGTGCTCGAGCTGCGCGCGCAGCTCGGCGACACGCTCAGCCGCCTGCCGCTGTTCCTCCACGACACGCAATCGTTCGGTGTGGCGCCGCTTGATCGAGCGAATTCGCAGCCGGTACGCCACGAATCCGGCGGCCAGCACCGCCAGCAGGCCAAGGCCCCTGACGGTCTTCGTCTGCCACCACGCCGGCAGCACCTGGAACACCGCAGCCGCGGGACCCGTGCTCCATACGCCATCCTCGTTTCTCGCCTCGACGAGCACCGGATACCGTCCCGGCCCCGGGGCCGTCCAGTCTACGAACCGCTGCGATCCGAGATCAACCCAGCCGGCGTCCAGGCCTTCCACACGGAACCGGAACCGCACACTCTCGGGATACAGCAGCTCGAAGACCGTGAATCCGAGGTGCACGCGCGTGGTCGAAGGCGGGATGCGGACTTCGGGTCCCATCGGCAGCAGCCGGCCGTCCGCCCACACCCCTTCGATTTTGACGACGGGAGGCGTGGCGTTGAACGGGAATGCGGCCGCATCGATGACGCCTATCCCCTCGATCGTGCCAAACCAGAGCCGGCCATCGCCGCCGACAAAACCCGCGGGGCTCCCGAAGTTCGCCTCGATAACGCCGCGTTCGGCTCCCAGCAGCACGGGCGCCATCGTGCGGACCCGCCCGTCCGCCGTCGCGTGCAGATCGTCCTTGCCGACGACGGCCAGCCCCCTGTTGGTGAGAATCCACACGCGCCCGCGGCCGTCGTCGAGGATGCGAGACACCGAGTTGTCGGGCAACCCCTGCTCGACTGTCAGGCGCGCGACGCGCCCGTCGCGAAGCCGGCCAAGGCCGCCGCCGTAGGTTCCGATCCACACCGTGCCGCCGGCCTCGGCCACCACATCCCGCACGAGACCTCGCGGCACACCCTCGGAAGGTCCGAACCGGGAGATCGCGCGCGCGTCGACGCGGAACACCTGTCCGTCGCTTCCCACCCACAAGGCTCCATCCGGACCGACGGACGCCGACATGAGAGGCGGCGGCAGGGACCGCTGCAGCAGCACGCGGCCGTCGGCGGCGACCAGCTGCACCGGACCCGTCCGCGAGACGACCCAGGCGGTGCCATCCGGGTTGGCAACGACCGGCCCGTTGTCGTCCGGGAGCAACGCCGGCACTTTTCGGACGGCGGCATCGCCGGCGCGGATCTGAAACAGCTGGTCGTCCGCGCGCGCCCAGATAACCTCGGGGCCCGCGCCAAGGGCGATGGCACACACATCGTCGCCGATCTCCCAGGCCGCGGATGCATCCTTCAGGGCGACCCTCGAGACGGCGCCGGAGGCGTTCACGTGCGCGACCCCCCGGCACTCACTGGCCACATAGGCCCCGCCCTGCCCGTCGGGCGCGAGCGCCAGCGCGGCGGCCAATCCCGACTCGGCACCGAACCGGCGCGCGGCCGGACGACTGACCCGAAACAGGCCGTCGCCGCTGGAGCCGATCCAGAGACTGCCGCGGCTGTCGAGCCACATCGAGCGGATGCGGGACAGGCCCGCAGCATCCAGCGGCAGCGGCGCCCGGCTCCATGACCCGTCAGGCTCGCGAGTGAGGCGGCATAACTCCCCGGGCAGCGCGACCCATAGCGTGCGCTGGTCCGGCTGCCGCACGAACGTCACCTGCTGCTCGATTGGAGGATGCACGTTCGCGGTCTCGATCCGGCCGTCGCGCATCTCGGCGAGGCCGCGATCGAGCGCGACCCAGAGCCCGCCGCCCTGCCGCGGGAACGCATGGTGATATCGCCCCGGGGCGGCCGCCGATTCGCGCACGACGCCATCGGCCGTGACCCGGATCAGCTGCTCGCCGCGAATCACCCAGATCTCGCCATCGCCGGTCGCCGCGAGCTGGCGCAGCCCGGCGATCCGGCGCGCTGCGCCCACGACAGGGCGCCATCGTTCCGTGCCGTCGTACACCCAGACGCTGCCGTCGACGGGCCTGCAGAACACCCGTCCCGCCTGATCCACCACGAGGTCGAGCGTATCCAGTCCCGGGATCGGGGGCGGCAGCACCGGCCGAGCCCGCCCGTCTTCCACCTTCCCGAGGTGCCCTTGCTGGCTCAGGAACCAGAAGGCGTCCCGTCCGGCTGGCGCCAGCGCGACGATGCGGTTGGCCGGAAGGCCTTCGTCAGAGGCCATGTCGATGACGCGGAAGCCGAGACCGTCGAAGCGTGCCAGGCCGCCGAACGTTGCGACCCAGAGTTCGCCGTTCGGCAGCTGGAGGATGTCGGTGACGGTGTTCTGTGGAAGGCCTTCAACGGCCGTCCACTGGGCCGCGCGGTACTCGCCGGCGAGTTGCCCCGGCAGGGGGACGGGGGCAAAGACCTGCGCCGTCGCTGCCGCGCGCGCGATCAGCGCAGCGGCCACGGCAAGCCCGGCCAGTCGCAGTGCAGGAGGACGCGTCACGGATGCTGGTTCGAGAATCTAGCAATCCCGCCGGACCCCGTCAAGCAGCGGAAGGCATCGTGCCGGGGAGTGGCTACCTGGCTGGCGGCGTGACGTCGCACGTGCGGTCCGCGCACGACAAAGCGAGGCGCATGCCCTGGAGGATCCCGCCCGACTGGTTGCGGCCGGTCAACTCGACGGTCAGCTGCCGGCCGTCGTCGGCCACGTCGACCAGGCCGAACTGGCCGCGCTGGCGCGAAATCCCGTGGCTGTACGGGCCGCCCTTCTCGCTGGTCTTGCGGTCCAGCGGCGCCGCGTGCATCACGACGAAGCCAGGCCGTCCGCGGCCCGGCCCGGTTGCGTAGTTCGAGTGCGTGCCGTCGTCGATCGCCACCATGTGGGCATCGCCGCTCAGCATGAGAAGCCGGCGCGTCAGCCCCAGCCGGTCGATGTGGTTCGCGACCTCTTCGCGCTCGCGGGCGTACGATCCCCAGTTGTCCGAGCCGGAACCGGGCGAGGCGATCCACGGCACGGTGTTCACCCAGATGACGAGCGGCGCGGATGCCGCCGCCGACAGCTGATCCTTGAGCCACCGCAACTGGGCTGCGCCGAGCATCGTGCGCGCCTGCGGCGCCTGCCCGCTCGGGGTGCGCTGGGATCGCGAGTCGGTGAGGATGACGCGCACCCGGCCGATATCGAAGGCCTGGTGGATGCCCGCGGCTCCGCCGCGGTCCAGGGGGTAGTGCGGCACGGCCTGCCGGTAGACGGCGAGAGCCGCGGGCCGGGCGGCCGACGATGCGTCGGAGCCGTTGCCGCCGAAGTCGTGGTCGTCCCAGGTGTAGGCAATCGGGACGCTCCGGTAGAGACGGCTCTGGGTCGGCGAGCCCATCACCGCGTCGAACGCGCGGCGGAACCGCTCGGGGTCGTTCCTGGTGATGTCCTCGTAGTGGATGTCGCCCGTGTGGATGAAGAGGTCCGGCTTCGCGTCCCGGATCGCGTCGAAAACCGTGCTGGCCGACCCCGTCTCCGCGCAGGCCGAAAGGGCGATGCGGAAGCTCCATGGGCCCTCGCCGAACGTGCGGAACCGGCCTCGCGCGGGGGCGCCGTCCGCGGATTCGACTCGATACTCGTACGCCGTCGCCGGCGCCAAGCCGGTGAGGTCGAACGATGCGATCCCGCTGGGATCCGCGACGGATTCGAAGGGCCGCTCCCGCGTCGCGGCCGCCGCTTCCGCCGGGAAAAGCAGGAGGCGCACGGGGATGCCTCCGCGCGGCACGCGGGCGTTGACCACGGCGCTGCGCGCCGTGACGCCGCCCGACCAGACCCAGCGGACGCTGGAGGCCGGCTGCGCGGTTGGCTGCGCGCCCACGCTCAGCACGGCGGCCAGCGCGACCAGGCACACCGCTCTGGCTGCAGGCCTTCTGGACATCACCTCAGAACCCCACCCGCGCCACGAGGGCGCGCGTCCGCCTGGTAAGAACGGGCGAGAGGCTCAGTTGCGGGCCGTGCGGCGGCTTGAGCGGCTGCCCGTTCACCCGCACCACCGTGCGCCCGACGATGTATCCCAGCGTGGCGCCGGCCATCACGTCGCTGAGATAGTGCTTGTTCCGCTGCAGCCGCGACACCGCGACGAGACTTGCCACCGTGTATGCCGGAAGTCCCGCCTTCCATCCGTAGTGGCGTTCGGCCACAGCTGCGAGCGTGAAGGCGTTCGAGGCGTGCCCTGACGGAAAGGAAAGCTGGTCTTCGCCGTTCGGACGCTCGCGGCGCACGACTTCCTTCAAGAGCGTGGTGTACCCGGCGTTGATCAGGAAGGCGTGCATCAGGTCGTACGTCACCGCACGGTAGCGGGGCCCGTCAACCGTGCGCCCCGTCGCGAACAGGACGGCTACCGCTGCTCCGACAACCGCCGGAGCCGCGCCATCCTCGAGCGAAGCGCCGAAGCCATGCTCCGGATCGGCGATCCAGTCCGCCACTTCGTCGTCGAAGAGCGCGCCGATCCCGGTCGCCCCGCCGCCAACGAGGAGCGGCTTGATGTTGTCGGTGCTGAAGACGCCGATCGTGCCGCGGAAAAGATTCGGGAAGAACCGGCCCATCGTCCGCCGGCCGTCGTCGCGGGCCGGGGTCGAGGGCGAGGCACTGGTGACGGCCGGTCCCGAGGATGCGGAGGCCTGGTCCTGGGCCGCGCCAGCCAGGGCCGGCGATGCGGCACCGAGGAGACCGACCGCCGCCGCGGCGAGGATCGCCCGCGTCAGCATCAGAACGGGAACCCGATGCCGAAGTAGAACCGGTTGCCTTCGTTGCTGTGCGCCAGGGCCGCGTACACCGTCGTCGGCGTCGCGAGCGGCTGCAGCATGAGGCCTCCCCCGTAGGAGTTGTGCCACGTGTTCGAGTTCTCGCCGTTGTACCAGACGCGGCCCGTGTCGGCAAACCCGATCACGCCGAAGCGCACGGGGATGCTGACCGGCACCTCGCGGATCCAGGCCCGCAGGGACACCGTTCCGAAGAGCGACGAGTCGCCCGAGAAGCGGTGGCTCAGGAAGCCGCGGTTGTTCCGGCTGCCGATGTAAGCGGCGTCGAACCACGCGTAGTCGTCGCCGACGAGCTTCCGTCCTCCCACGCGCAGCGCCAGGTGCGCGCGCGAGTTGCCCAAGTACGCGGCCACCGTGCTGTCGAAGCCCCCGTAGTGCGACGCGACGTCCCACGCCTTCGGGACGACGAAGCCCGAGGCCTGGACGCTCAGTCCCGTGATCTGCCGGCCCTCGCCGCCGAGCTGCGCGGCACCGCCAGCCAGATCGGCGGCGGCATGAATCTCTCCACTCTCCCGGGAATCGAAGCGCATGCCGCCCCTGATTGCGACCTGCCCGAAGTCGCCGGCGCCCGTGGGATCAAGTTCGCCGAGAATCGAGCCCGGCCCGGTCTCCGACTGCGAGTAGCGCAGTTCCGGCGCCACGAACGCCTCGAAGCGCCGCCCCCGCTCGAGGACGAGCGCCGGCGCCGCATAGAACACGTTCTGCTGGGTCCGGTAACGATCGCGGTCGGATTCCTGCGGCGTGTCATTACCGAACCCGAAGAAGTTCGCGCGCTCGATGCCCGACGCGAATGCGTCGAACCGGAACGCCGCGTTCGACGCTGGACGGCGGAACGTGCCGGAGTAATCCACGCGCCCCAGGACGTCGCTGGTCGCAAAGGCGCCCCGGATCGTCTGCTCCGACGACGCGTCGTTCTTCGTCCGGAAGCCCCACGCGGTCCGCGTCAGCCCGTACCCGAGAATGGCGCCGGCGTCCGGGCTGTAGCCGACAATGGGCGACCCCACGGTGAGATGGCCGAAGCTCCTCGGCTCGATCCACGGCGCGCCCTTGACCGGCTCCGGGTTCACCCAGGCGTCCCCGCGCACCTTGGTGCCGCTCCCGCGCAGCACCTCGACCGTGCCGGCGTCGCGCCAGACGTCCGTGCCGCCGCTCTGCGAGTCGTCGACCACATCCGCGCCGCCGCCCGCGATCACGCGGACCTTGATGGGCCCGCCGGCCGCGCCGGTCCTCGTGACCCGATCGTTGCCGCCGTGGAGGTGTATGCGGACTTCCCCCGTCTCATCCGCGAGGAAGCGCCGCCGGTAGTACGGCGCCTCGCCGCCGGCGAGGGCGATTGTCACCTCGACCGAGTCGTCCGTGCCTCGCGCCACTGACACGAGTTCGTCGCGATCGGTCGCGTGCACGTTCACCGACCCCGCCTCCACCCGGTACGCGTCGAGCACATAGCCGACGAGCCCCTCGCGCCGCGTCTTCAGATCGGCGATGGTGTGAGCGCCATTGATCTCGAACCACTGCGGCGGCAGGCGCCGGACCGCCTTGTCGATCGCGTCGTCGCTCAGCCGGCTGACGACGTCCCTGGCGACCGCCTCCCACGCGGCGGCATCAAGATCCGCGAGCAGCCAGCGATCCACCTGGTAGGAGTTGTTCAGCGGCCCTTCGAGCTTGCCGGGGAAGTTCTGCGAGAACTTCAGGTAATCGGGGGCACGCCCGCGTATCAACGCGCTGACCACGCCGTCGTGGTGAACGAGGACGAAGTCGGGGTCTTCCGGCAGGGGCTGCCACAGCGGCGTGCCCGGGATGTGCATCCACCGCCACTGCCCGCGGTGGCGGTCGTAGTTGTCGGTCCAGAGGTCGAGCACGCGCGAACGCAACAGCGCGCGGCTGTCGACGCGGTTCTCCGGGCCCTGCAGCCACCGGTTCCACATCTCCTCGCTCGACACGATCTCGGTGGCGCCCATGTAGCCGGGCGTCTTGTCCGGCCCCGCGAGCGGAAACTCGTCGAAGGTGCCAATCTCGTTCGCGAACTGCTTCCGGAACTCCCCGAGCGCGGGGTCGTCGGGCATGACCATGATGCGCGGGTTCGTGAACGGCACCCCCCCGGCCGCCTCGGCGAGGGCGGCCTGGACCAGCGCCGCACCCGGGTGGGTGCCGGAGGTCTGGTCCTGTGCGATCTTCGCCGGCCAGCGATCGCGCCACATCTCCGGGAGCATCCGCTCGGGGTGCTTGTGCAGCGACCGGAACGTGTAGGCCTTGCCGTCCGCCCCGCGCATCGCCAGGCCGACGCTTTGCGCCTGGCCGACCACGCGCACGGGAGTCAGGCCGCCCGCAGTGGTTTTGAGGTCGAGCACCGGGAGTTCCACTGGCGTGGTCCAGAGGTCGCGATAGCCTTCCCCGAACCAGAAGCGCTGCGCGCCGCCCGCGGCGTACTGGGGCCCCACGGCGACGACTTTTGTCTCCTGGGCGCCGGCCGCCGAGGCCAGCATCCCGACCGCTATCATCGCCGAAGCGACGTGCGCGCGCATAGACGTTCCTCCCCGCAACTTCAGGCCTCTTCGTTCGATGGTTTCGTTTTCCGTAACCTTTATATGTACCACGCGGATTCCCGCCCCCACTATCCACTTCCTGCCTTCTTGCTCCGAGCGAAATGACCTGATTCCGGCGCCGAAACGTGCCGTATTCTGATGAGAACCCGCGAGACGCAAGGAGCACAACAGAATGGGAGCGACTGCCGAAACCGGAGAGGCGGCCAAGCCAGGGCTGTTCGATCGCCTGCTCGGGCTGTTCACCGAGGTGCACCCCGGCGAAGGCGCCCGCGCGGTGACCATGCTCGTGACGATCTTCGTCATCCTGGTCAGCTACTACATCCTGAAGACCGTCA
>Ga0209254_10007578_pt1 | contig 10026 bp, 6 predicted proteins | sample FrelakmetDIP11DI_FD_187148 | JGI IMG/M metagenome (GOLD analysis project Ga0209254, IMG submission 187148) | Freshwater lake sediment microbial communities from the University of Notre Dame, USA, for methane emissions studies - DIP11 DI (SPAdes)... | ecosystem: Environmental > Aquatic >...
CGGCACGGCGTGGCATGGAATCCCGTCGGAGCGGCGCCGCGACGGGGGCTCGCTGATGACCGAGACGGCGGGGGAATCGCGCCGGGGCGGCGCTCCTACGACCGCGTCGTTCGGTCAAGCGGAGCAAACGGGAGACCCAGGCTTAGGGTCTTCCCGATTCGCGTTCATTTGCGGACAGACAGTCCCTACCCGGAGCACACGTGAGCGCCACGACCCCGCTGCAGCTCTTCGGCGCCCTGGTGGATTCGCCCGCCTGGGCCGCCCTGCGAGTAGTGCTGCATCTGGGGTTCTTCCTGACCGCCCTGCTGGTCCTCAAGGGGGTCCTGCAACTGGCCTACGGGGTCGGAGCGGCCGCGCGTAGGAAGACGCGACGTCCAAGGCTTCCGGCGCTGTCGGGGTCTCTGGTCCTGCTGGCCTTGCTGTTCGCTGCCGTGCTGGCCCATCAGGCGAGCTGGCAGCTCACCGGGCTCTTCCGCCCCCAGTTCGTGGCCTTCATGCAGTCCCACGACCGTCGGGAGTTCAATCCGGCCCATCGCATCCAGCGGGGCCGCATCCTCGACCACCAGGGGGAGGTCCTGGCCTTCAGCCAGGAGCAGCAGGGCCAGGTCTTCCGGGTCTACCCTTACGGACCGGCCTTCGCCCACGCGGTGGGCTACAGCCACCCACGCTTCGGGACCACCGGGGCGGAGGCGGCGGCCAATGCCCGGCTGAACGGCGGCGCCCCCGAGCAGATCGCCTCTTGGGGTGAGCTCGGCCGCCAACTGGTCACCAGGGACAAGCGCCCTCGGGGTCAGGACCTGGTGCTGACCCTGGATGCCCGGCTGCAGGGAATCGCCCTGCGGGGTCTGGGGGAGCGGCATGGGGCGGCGGTGCTGCTTCGCCCCCGGGACGGGGCCGTGCTGGCCTTGGTGAGCAGCCCGGCCTTCGACCCCAACCAGGTGGGACCCGCCCTGTTCCAGACCCCACCGGCCGACACCCCCCTTCTGAACCGTGCGACCCAGGGATTCTATCCCCCGGGCTCCGTGTTCAAGGTCGTCTTGGCCGCCCTGGCCCTGGAGTCAGGATTCACTGGCACCATCGATTGCCCGCCCGGGGGCTTCACCACCTCCCGCCACTACCCGCCGATCCGGGATCATGGATTCTACAGCGCCCGCGAGGCGGGACGCGGCTGGAGCGGCCACGGGCGGCTGGACCTGGAGAAGGCCTTCACTGAGTCCTCCAATGTCTTCTTCGCCCAGCTCGGGGTGCGCCTTGGGCACGACGCACTCTTCTCCATCGGGGAGCGCCTCCTGTTCGACCGTCAGATACGGCTCTACCCGGGGACCAACCGCTCCGGGAGCATAAGCACGGGGCGCATCCCCCGCCTCAAGCACAGCGACCTCTACGGCCTGGCCCAGGCCTCCATCGGGCAGGGACGCATCCTGGCCACCCCGGCCCATATGGCCCTCATCGCCGCGGCGGTCGCCAATGGGGGGGTGGCCATGCGCCCGCGTCTCATCGCCGACGAGCCCCCCGAGCCGCTGGGGCAGCTGATGTCCACTAGCACGGCACGGAGTCTGACCCGGATGATGCGCCGGGTGGTCACCGACGGGACTGGGCGCGCCATCGACACCCCGGGGCTCCCCATCGCGGGCAAGACCGGGACTGCGGAGAACCCGCGGGGGCCAGCCCATAGCTGGTTCATCGGATTCGCCCCCGCCGAGGCCCCTGAGCTGGCGGTGGCGGTGCTGGTGGAGCATGGGGGCTACGGCTCCCGCAGCGCCGCGCCCATCGCACGGGACCTGCTGGTCGCTGGGGTCCACCAAGGAGCCGGACCTTGAGTGCGCCCCCCCTGACCCTGGACCTGGGCGCGAGTTGGGGCCGGCGTCGCGGGGAGCGTAACCTGCTCCTGGCCTGTCTGGGCTGCGTCACGATCGGGTTCCTGCTGGTGCTTGGCTCTGGACACGCGGCTGGGCGCCCACTGGCGTCCGCGGACCTCCTGCCGCTCCTGGTCTACGGGACCAGCCTGATAGGACTCCATTTCGCCCTGGTGGTCCTGGGTCACAGGGGTGACCAGGTCCTGGTCGCCGTGGTCGCCTTCCTCGCGGGTTTGGGCCTCCTCGCCCAGACCCGGATGGGGACCCTGGACCGGGCGGACGCCCTGATTCCCGGTCATCTCCTGCTCCCGCTGGGGCTGTTGGTGATGCTGGCCACCACCGGTGCCTTCATGGATGGGCGCCACCGCCTGCTCTCACGCGGTTTCTGGGCCTGGGGCACCTTGTCCCTCGCCCTATTGGCCCTGCTCCTGACCACCGGGCAGCGCTTTCGCGGCGCGGTCTTCGGATTCGGGCTGATCACCCCCAGCGAGCTCCTCAAGGTCACGGTGGTGCTCTTCGTCGCCGGTTTCGTTGACCGATATGCCCGCGCGCTGGGTCTCTGGCACCCGCGCTTCCCGCTGCCACCTTGGGCACCCCTGTGGCAGCTTACGGCCTTCTGGATCGTCTTGACGGCGCTGCTGTTGATCCAACGGGACCTCGGGATGGTGGCGATCCTGAGCGTCCCCCTCCTGGCCCTGCTGGTGATGGGGAGCGGTCGGATCGGCTATCTAGTCTACGGGCTGCTCGGGGCCTTGGGCCTCGGCTTTCTGGTGCTCGGGGTCTTCGAGCATGGGGGGCGCCGCGTCGCCGCCTGGCTGGACCCCTTTCAGGACCCAACAGGGGATGGCTGGCAGATACTCCAAGGGCTATCGGGCATGTACGCGGGGGGCCTTTGGGGGGAGGGATTCGGACGGGGCAGCCCCGGCTACACACCCATCGCCGAGTCGGATTTCATCTACTCAGTGATCGGGGAGGAGCTGGGCTTCCTGGGCTGCCTGGTGGTGCTCCTCTTCTACCTGATCCTGTTCCAGCGCGGGCTGCAGGTCGCCGCGCACAGCCGCTGCGCCTTCGGCCGGCTGCTCGCCGCGGGGCTGACCGCCGTGCTCGCCACCCAGACCTTCCTCAACGTCGCGGGCGTGACCAAGCTGATCCCGCTGACCGGCGTCACCCTGCCCCTGATCAGCCAGGGCGGCGCCAGCCTACTCGCCACCTTTGCCGGTTTGGGGCTACTGCTGGCGGTCTCCGACGGGGCGCCGGCCTCGCCCGCCCGCCAGCGCAAGGGGAGCCCAGGAGGAAAGGCCCCGTCGGCATTTCCCTTACCGGCGCCAAAGAGGCGACGGGCGCCCAGACGGCCGGCCGCAAAGGGGAGGAATTGACTCGCCGGGACTCAGCGGTTAAGGGGACTAGGGAAGAGGGAGAGGGCGACCGGGGGACGGTCGGGTCTCAGTCGGCGAGCGGCTAGCTGCCGCTCCTGCGGGCCGGCGCAATCTTCTCGCGCCTGAGGACCAACCCGAGCCCAGCCAGCAGTCGCTCGGAGGCCGGGACCAGGCCCAGTCGAACAGGACGCCTGGCGGCCTTTATGCGAGTAAAGGGTGTGCTCTCGCGACCAAGGGCCTCACAGATCACCTGGGCCGTGCTGGCCCCCGTTTCGAAGCACGCGCGGTAGGGGGCGACGGTGTGCGGAGCCATCAGCCGCACCTCATGCCCGAGGCTCGCCAGCTCCTGCCCCCACCGGTGCGCGGTCCCGCAGGACTCCAGGCCAATCACACACCGGGGAAGCCGTGCGAAGGTCTCCTGAAGCGCTCCGCGGCGGACCGTCTTCCGCAGCACCACCTCTCCCTCTTTGTTGACCCCGTGGAGCTCGAACACCTTTTTTGAAACATCCAAGCCGATGCGCTTCGCTTCCATTCCGAAATCCTCAACCTCGCCCGAACCTTGCCCCTCGAGGACGATGCAACCCGTCAAATGACGTTTCGTCCGCCCTCCCATACCGCTTATCCGGAACATTAGCCGGCGAGGGATCCTGATGCAACCCCCAGGGAGCCCAGGTTTTTTTGATGGGGATCGAGCGGGCCCCAGGACTGGGCTTCCGATCCAGGGAACTCGTCGGTCGCACAAGGACTTGGGGGAGACGCGGAGGATCGGGCCTCTCTCATCTGCCCAAGAGGATCGCGCGGTAACGAGTCCAGGGTCTCGACGGCTGCTGATCTCTCTGCAACGGGAAGTCCGGCCCGCCGGGTCCAGGGACTGCCCTGGGTCGTGCACTGCCCTCACCATCGGAGCAGCCAGAAGCCCCTGTCAGCGTCTTGCCGCCGCTGACAATGCATGCATGAGCGACCGGAATTCGCGTGGAAGCAAGCGCCTGCCGCCGCCGAATCAGCGCTCGACCCAAGGGGTCGAACCTGGCCCTAGGCAGCGAGCGGGACCCTCGTTGAGCCAGAGGTCGATGCGGCGCTCGTGCTGGAAGTCCTTCTGGAGAATGTCCAGATCGCCGTCGCCGTCGAGGTCGCCGAGCTTGCCCTCGTGGGTTCCGATGCCCGTCGACAGGACCTGCACCTCGAAGCCCCCGCGACCGTCACCGTAAAGCACCAATTGCCTGCACGCTACTTCGGCCCCCGGGGTGTGCATCTCGGCCGTATAGATGTCGAGGTGACCGTCGCCGTTGAGGTCACCGACCGCCAGGGTGTGGCCGTGGTCCAGATGGGCGATCAGGGTGGTCCGCTCCCAGGCGCCGCCGCGCCATTGGTAGAGGTTGAGCGGCCCCTGTCCGTCACCTGAGGCGAGCAGGATTTCCGGGTGGCCGCCTTCCATGAGGTCGCCCACCGCCGACCGCGAAAAGCCGTAGTTGGCGTCGACTGTCTCGGGTGTGAACGCCTTGTCGCGGAGGTGCCTGAACCAGCGGCCGCCGCCGACCAGGTCGTCCTTGCCGTCGAGGTCGATGTCGGCCTTGGACAGGCCCTCGCAGCAGGACCCGGACCGCCAGGTCCAGATGGGCACCAGGCCCCACGCGGCCTGTTCGCGTGGCGCATCCGGGATGTCCGAGAGGAACAGCGTTTGCGCCTGCTGGTTCCAGAACACGAGCTCCGCGGAGCCGTCGCCGTCGAAGTCGCCGATGACCTGGTCATGGTGCTGGTTGCGGCCCCCGTCCTTGATGGTGTGGCGACTCCAGGGCCGCGCCGGGTCATGGTCTGGGTGCGGGTTCTCCCACCACCAGAGCTGGTTCGTCTTCCAGCTCCCGCCCTGCACCAGATCGAGATCACCATCCCCATCGATGTCGAACGCCGCGCCGCCCGCCTCGATGTGGCTCTGGCGGTTGTCGATCACATAGCGCTGCGGCCCCGCGTCGGTCGAGCGAAACCACACCATGCTGGTCGCCGGGTCCCAGCCCGCGATGACGAAGTCGTCCCGCCCGTCCTTGTCAATGTCGAAGAGCACCGCCGAGGACTGCGGACCGACACCGGCCGCCGCGAAGTCCCTGGTTTGGGTGGAGCGCTGCCGCCAGCACAGGGCCCTCGGCGTCGTCGTGCGGTCGTTGCGCCAGACATGGAGGTCCTGGTAACGATCCCAGGCGATGCTGACGAGGTCCAGGTCACCGTCGCCATCCAGGTCGGCCATCCGCGCGCCCAGGTGGCTCTCCTTGCCGCGGTCAATCTCGCGGATCAGGAAGCGCCCCTCACCGTGGTTCTCGAGGAGCAGGAGCCGGAGGTGCGGCCCCTTGTGCTCGCCGACGGCCAGGTCCACGTCACCGTCTCCATCGACGTCGGCGGCGTCCAGGCTGTTGAGTGAGTAGCCCGTCATCAGGCCCTGGCGTTGCCAGGGGCCGGAGGCCATGCCCTCCGGTTGGCGGAACCAATAGACGCCCGCCTTCGGCTCGACCTCGGCGACCAGCTCCTGGGTGGCCACCACATCGATCCTGCCGTCGCCGTCGATGTCGGCCGTTACGACTCGGTCCGCGTCGTAGGGCTCGGTGTCGCCGATCCGTTGCGCTACCCAGGGCCCTCCCCGGCCGCCGGGATTGCGCCACCAGGCGACCCGGGTGCCCTTGGACGCGACCAGGTCCGCAAATCCGTCCCCGTCGATGTCGGCGATGGCGAGTCCCTCGTCCGAGGCGTCCGCCGTCACCAAGGTCGCCGGCCACGGGATCGAATTGGGATCTGCCGGGATCTCGATGGCGTAGATCCCTTTGCCGCTGGCGATGACGATCTCCGGCCGGCCGCCCGGCACCAGTTGCCCCAGGGCGAATCCCTGGCTGTTGACATGTCCCGTGCTTGGCGCCTCGGCGACCTTCCGCACCCGCCAGGCGCCACCGCGGGCACCCTCTTGAGCATTCGGGGCCTCGACCCAGTAGACGCCCGGCAGGGCCTGGGCGACCAGGTCCCCCTCGGCGTCGCCGTCCACGTCGGCGATCAGGATGGCGTCGAGATTCCGCCCCAGGTCGACCCGCTCCCAGAGGCCCGAGAGGTCCCCGCCGGGGTTGCGATAGACGTAGCGCCCGGAGACGATGTCCAGGTCGCCGTCGCCGGTCAGGTCGCCGACGACCAGGCCGAAATAGCGCAGCCATTCGGGATGGTCGAAATCCCCCCACTTGGCCCTGTGATCGTCTACCCGGATGTACCGCCAGGCGTCCTGGAAGAACGCCGGGCCCGACGCCGCCGCCGGGGTCTCCGAGCCCGTCTGGGCTGCGCAACCACGCAACGACACGAGGCCGATCAGGCCGGCCACCAATGCCACCGCGGCAATCTGGATCCGCATCGCTGCTCCCTTCGGGGTTCGGGTAAACAATGAGTGGCCGCCCCTGCTTACCGGCTCGCGAGAGCAGGCCGTCAAGATGAGGATAGACGTCCAGCGGGACCAACTTGGTTCCGATCCCCGGCGCTCGGTTGGCCCGAACCTGAGTCCAGGCTGGGGGCAGAAACGCGATGGTTGCGCCGTCCGCGGCCTTTGGGGTAGAAGCGGCAAAAGACGACCGGCCCCAACCGACCTGGAGCGACCCGTGATCAGACTGACCGTCAATGGGATTGAGCACGACCTCGACCTGGATCCGAGCATGCCGCTGCTCTGGGCCATCCGCGACCACATCGGACTCACCGGCACCAAGTATGGCTGCGGCATCGCCCAGTGCGGCAGCTGCACCCTCTACCTCAATGGGACCGCGGTGCGCGCCTGCGCCACACCCCTCTCGGCCGCGGCCGGGGGCCAGGTGACCACCATCGAGGGCCTCGACACCCCAGCGGGTAAGGCCGTGCAGCAGGCCTGGGCAGAGCTGGACGTGGTCCAGTGCGGCTTCTGCCAGTCCGGACAGATCATGGCCGCCGCGGCGCTCCTCGCCAGTAATCCGGAGCCCACCGACGCGGAGATCGATGCGGCCCTCGCGGGCAACATCTGCCGCTGCGCCACCTACGCCCGCATCCGCGCCGCCATCAAGCGCGCGTCCGAGCAACTGGCCTGAGGGGGGACGACCATGGATACCAATCGGATCGAAAACCTGAGCCGCCGCGACTTTCTCCAACTTGGGATCAAGTTGGGCATGGGGGTCGGGGCCGGACTGACCCTGGGGCTTCGCCTGGCGCCCGTCGACGCCCAGATGCTGCCGGCAGGACCCGGCATCGCCGGGGGCACCGACCGCGCGGCCTCCGCGTTCGAGCCCAACGCCTTCGTGCGCATCGGCACCGACGACACCGTGACCGTCATCGTCAAACACCTGGAGATGGGTCAGGGCACCTACACGGGCCTGCCGACCATCGTCGCCGAGGAGCTCGACGCCCGCTGGGACCAGATCCGTGCGGAGGGCGCGCCTGCCGACTCGCGCCTCTACAACAACCTGTTCTGGGGGCCGGCCCAGGGGACGGGTGGCAGCACGGCCATTGCCAACTCCTGGGAGCAGCTCCGCAAGGCGGGGGCAGCGGCGCGGCAGATGCTCGTCCAGGCGGCCGCCGAGCGCTGGGAGGTCCCGGCCCAGGAGATTGAGGTCCGCGATGGGGCCCTCACCCACGCCAGCGGCCGCCGGGCGACCTTCGGCGAGCTGGCGGAGGCCGCCGCGAGCCAGCCGGTCCCGGCGGAGGTCCGGCTCAAGGACCCCGCCGAGTTCCGGCTGATCGGCAACCCCGAGATCCGGCGTAAGGATGCGGCGGGCAAGATCGACGGCAGCGCCCTCTTCACCCAGGACGTGCGCCTGCCCGGAATGCTGACGGCCCTGGTGCTCCACCCGCCCCGTTTCGGCGCGCGGGTCCGCTCCTTCGACCCGGCCCCGGCCAGGGCCGTGCCGGGTGTCGCGCGGGTGGTCCAGATCCCGAGCGGCCTTGCCGTCCTCGGGCGGGACTTCTGGAGCGCCAAGCTCGGGCGCGACGCCCTCACCTCCAGCGTGGTGTGGGACGAGTCAGAGGCCTTCCGACTGGGGTCTGAGGAGATTCTGGCCCAGTTCCGCACCCTGGCGGACCAGCCCGGCACCGTCGCGCGCCGCGACGGCGATGCCCAGTCCGCCCTGGCCAACGCCGCCCGGGTCATCGAGGCCGAGTTCAGCGTCCCCTATCTGGCCCACGCGGCCATGGAGCCAATCGACTGTGTCATAGCCCCGGAGGCCGACGGGGTACGGGTGATCAACGGGGAGCAGTCTCAGACCGCCGACCAGGGCGCGGCGGCCGGAGTGCTTGGCCTGAAACCGGAGCAGGTCCGCATCGAGATGCTCTACGCGGGCGGATCCTTCGGCCGCCGCGCCAACCCCCACTCGGACTTCGTGGTCGAGGCCGCCGAGATCTTCAAGGCCGCCGGGGCCAAGACCCCCATCAAGCTGCAATGGACCCGGGAGGACGACACCCGCGCCGGCTGGTACCGTCCACTCTTCCTGCACCGGATCAAGGCCGGGCTCGACGCCGAGGGCAGACCCATCGCCTGGCATCATCGGATCGTCGGCCAGTCCATCGTCACAGGGACCCCCTTCGAGAAGGTCTTGGTCAAGGACGGGGTGGACCAAACCTCGGTGGAGGGCGCGGCCAACCTGCCCTATGCCATCCCCCACATCCAGACCGAGCTGCATTCCCCAAAGCTGGGTGTCCCGGTGCAGTGGTGGCGCTCGGTGGGCTCCACCCACACGGCCTTCGCGGTGGAGTGCCTGATCGACGAGCTGGCCGCCCTGGCCGGCCAGGACCCGGTTGCCTTCCGCATGGCCCTGCTGGATGGTCATCCGCGCCACCAGGGGGTGCTGCGCCTGGCCGCCGAGAAGGCGGGCTGGGGCACGCCCCTGCCGGCAGGCCGGAGCCGCGGGGTGGCCGTCCACGAGTCCTTCAACAGCTTTGTGGCCCAGGTTGCGGAGGTGACGGTGCGCAAGGGCGGCCGAATCCGGGTGGACCGGGTGGTCATCGCCGTGGACTGCGGCATCGCCATCAATCCCGACGTGATCAAGGCCCAGATGGAGGGCGGCATGGGCTTCGGGCTCTCAGCCGCCCTACAGAGCGAGATCACCCTCAAGGACGGCCTGGTCCAGCAGTCCAACTTCCACGACTACCAGGTCCTGCGGATCGACCGCATGCCCGAGGTGGAGGTCCACATCGTCCCCTCGGCGGAACCACCCACCGGGGTGGGCGAGCCAGCGACCCCGGTGATCGCCCCGGCGGTGGCCAACGCCGTCTTCGCCGCCACGGGGCAGCGCCTGCGGCAGCTGCCGCTCAAGCTCGCCTGATGGCATCCGGGCAGGGGCCGGGCGCACGCGCGGGTTCCGATGCGGAGGTCCTGGAGACCGCCGCCCGCTGGCTGCGCGCCCGGGAGCGGGTGGCCCTGGCGACGGTGCTGCGCACCTGGGGATCCTCACCCCGACCGCCCGGCTCCCTGCTGGCCATGAGCGACTCCGGCGCCCTGGTCGGCTCCGTCTCCGGGGGCTGCGTCGAGGAGGAGCTGCTGGCCCGCTTTCGCAAGGGCGAGCTGGCGGAGCCCTTCCCGACCCTGGTGGACTTCGGGGTCGATCGGGCGGAAGCCGGCCGGTTGGGTTTGCCCTGCGGCGGACGCCTCGAGCTGCTGGTGGAGGAGCTGCCCGCCCCCGAGCCCATCGAGGTCCTGCTCGATCGCCTTCAGTTCTTGGCGCACCTGCGCCTCGTTCCATGGGAGGTCTCCCTCCAGCAGGCCGGTGATCGTCGCAGTCAGGGAGGAGAGCGGAGTCTTCAGTTCGTGCGAAACGGCG
>Ga0209254_10007579_pt1 | contig 10026 bp, 7 predicted proteins | sample FrelakmetDIP11DI_FD_187148 | JGI IMG/M metagenome (GOLD analysis project Ga0209254, IMG submission 187148) | Freshwater lake sediment microbial communities from the University of Notre Dame, USA, for methane emissions studies - DIP11 DI (SPAdes)... | ecosystem: Environmental > Aquatic >...
TAGAAAGAGATGCCGACCGGCAGGACGATGTCCCACTCCGGCGCCACCCAGATGACGCCGAAGGCCTGCATCAGCGCCTGCCAGTTCTGCAGCAGGAACTCGCCGTACTTGAAGAAGGCGATGAAGCCGATGTTGACGGCGACCGAGATCACCAGCCAGGAGCGGCGCACCGCGCGACTCTTGTCGCGGCTCGCCCAGATCCCGCGCGCGATGAACCAGTCGACGATGGTCGAGGCCCAGAGCAACAGGACGAATGGCGGGTTCCAGGCCGCGTAGAAGATGTAGCTCGCGACCAGCAGGATCACCTTCTTGGCCGTCCACGACAGGAACGGCAGGTGGTGCGCCACCAGCAGCACCGCGAAGAAGACGAGGAACGTCAACGAGTTGAAGACCACCCGGGAGCCTTTTTATCCGTGCTTATCCGGCTTCGGGGCGCGAGTATACTCTGGGGCGGGCATCTCGCCCCGGGGAGGCACTATGAATGCGCGCATTTTGGCCGCCGCTTTGGCGGCCGGTATCGTGTCGACGGGTTGCGTCGTAAACAAGGAGGAAGCGCCGGTTGCGCCGGCGATCGACATCGCCGCAGAAGAACAGGCGGTCCGCGGTCGCTCCATGGAATGGTTGAAGCTCGCTACTGCAAAGGACGCGGCAGCCATCGCCAACGGCATACTCGCGGCCAATTCCGTCACCATGTATGACGGCGTCATCAACGAGGGTGCAGCAGCTGTCCAGGCCGCAACCGAGGCGGGTTATGCAGCCCGACCGAATTCGACAAACACCTGGACTACGGATGAAGTCCACGTCGCTGCCTCCGGCGACCTGGCCTATGAACTCGGCACGTCGACGGAGGATGCGGATGGCGCTGGCGAAGCGGCACCGACCAGCGGTCGGTTTGTAACCGTCTGGACCAAGGCCGATGGCACCTGGCGCGCAGTGGTTGACGCGGGCACCACGCGCAAGCCGGCGGAGGCCGCGCCCGCGACTTGAGCGGCGAGCGGACGTCGCAATCGCCCGGCCTGCATCGCGGGCTCGGGCGATTCGACGTCGTCGCGCTGTGCGTCAACTCGATCGTCGGCGCGGCGGTCTTCGCACTGCCGGCCGTGCTCGCACTCGAGGCCGGCCGCTACAGCCTGGCCGTCATCTTCGCGGCTTTTGCCGTCGTCGGCTGCCTCGCCCTCTCGCTCGCCGAAGTCTCCAGCCGCTACGACGTCACGGGCGGCCCGCAGGTTTATGCGCAGCGCACGTTCGGGCCTGTCGCCGGCTTCACCGTCGGCTGGCTGTTTTCCGTCTCGCGGATCGCATCCTACGCACTGATCGCGCAGGTCATGCTCGACTATGCGGCAGCGATCTGGCCAGCGCTTGCGCCGCCCCTGCCGCGCGCCGCCGCGATCACCGTGTTCACCCTTGCGCTCACCGCGATCAATGTCCGCGGCGTGACCCAGGGCGCCTGGACCGGCAACCTGCTGACAATCGCCAAGCTGGTGCCGCTCGGCCTGATCGCCTTCGCCGGGCTCTGGTTCGCGGGCTGGAACGACCTCCCGGCCGCCGAGCCGCGCGAGCCGGACGGGCTCCTGAACGCCATGAACCTGGCCCTGTTCGCCTGCGTCGGCTTCGACGTCGCCGCCATCGTGTCCGGCGAGATGCGCAATCCGCGTCGCGACCTGCCGGTCAGCATCCTCGGCGGCCTCGGCATTTCCTGCCTGCTTTACCTGCTGCTCATGATTGCCTGCTTCGGGATCCTGCCGGACACCGCGGCATCGAAGCTGCCGCTGACCGAGGTCGCGCAGCATTTCCTCGGGCCCACGGGCGCGATGCTGATGGCGGTTGCGGCGGTCGTGTCCACGGCCGGCGGGCTCGCCGTGCAGATGCTGGTCTCGCCGCGGAACATCTTCGCGCTGGGCGAGGCCGGCGACCTGCCGCGTCCGATAGCCGCCGTGCACCGCGCCTTCCGCACGCCGCACGTCGCGATCATCGCCTACGCCCTGCTTGCCTGGATCCTGGCGATCACCGGCGCCTTCAAGTACCTGCTCGCGATCTTCGTCATCGCGCGCATGCTCGTCTACGGGTCCACCGCGGCCGCATTGATCGTGCTGCGCCGTCGTGAGGGGCCCGCCCCGGTGGCAATCCCGGGCGGGGCGGTCGTCTCGGTGCTCGCGCTCGCCGCCTGCGCGGCGCTCATTGCCACGCAGTCGTTGCAGGCCGTGCGCGACGTCGTGATCGTAATGGTTGTAGGATTCGCCATCCGCGCCGGCGTGCGCTGGCGCAACGGGAGGATTCCATGAAACGGCGTGAATTCCTTGCAGCAGGCGCAGCGATTGCAGCCTGCGCGCCACTGCCCGGCTGGACGGCGGTGCTCAAGGGCGTGGGCGACCTCGCCGCGAAGACGCTCGACGGCGCGGAGATCGCCCTGCGTGGTTCCTCGGTCGAGGATTTTGCTGCGCGTCTGCGCGGCGACGTGCTGCTCGCGGGCCACCCGGACTACGACCGGACACGCCGCATCTGGAACGGCATGTTCGACAAGCATCCCGCGCTGATCGCGCGCTGCACCGGCGCCAGCGACGTCCGCCACGCCGTCAATTTCGCGCGCGAGCATCAGCTGCTCACCGCGGTCCGCGCCGGCGGCCACAGTGTCTCGGGCAAGTCCACCTGCGACGGCGGGCTCGTCATCGACCTGCAGCGGATGCAGGGCGTGCGCGTCGATCCCGTGGCGAAGCGCGCATACGTCGAATCCGGGTCACTGCTCGGCCAGCTCGACCACGAGAGTACCGCCCACGGGCTTGCAACCACCGCGGGTACGTTCTCGATCACCGGCGCCGCGGGTCTCACGCTCTCCGGTGGATTCGGCAGGCTCGGTCGGCGCTTCGGGCTCGCCTGCGACAACGTTGCCTCGTTCGACATCGTTACCGCGGACGGCCGCTTCATCCGCGCCAGCGACGACGAGAATCCCGACCTGTACTGGGGGCTGCGCGGCGGCGGCGGCAACTTCGGCGTCGTGACCTCGATCGAGTACCGGCTGCATCCGGTCGACCCGATCGTCTACGGCGGTTACGTCGCCTGGCCGATCGACCAGGCCCGGGACGCGCTGCGCTTCTATCGCGACATCGCGATGGATGCGCCGGAACTCGTCAACCTCAATCCAAACCTGTACTGGGAGGAAGGTTTACCCTTCATCGCTGTCGAAGCCTGCTGGTCCGGCAATCACGCCGAGGGCGAAGCCTGGCTCAAGCGGCTGCGCAGCTTCGGCAGACCCGTTCGGGACACCCTCAAGCCCACGCCCTACGTCCGGATCCAGTCCGCCGCCGATGCCTCGGCGCCGGACGGCATTCACAGCTACGCCAAGAACGGCTTCGTCGGCGAGCTCACGAACGACGGCATCGACCTCATGCTCGACGTGTTCCAGCGCTCGCCCGGCCTGTACGACATGTTCATGGATCACTGCGGCGGCGCCTATGCGCGCGTCCCCCGCGAGGCGACCGCTTTCCCGCGGCGCGACATGGCCTTCGTCCTCGCCATCTGGAGCGGCTGGCCGAACGGCGACGGCGCCGAGGAGAAGGTCGCGCGGATGCGGGCCCACTGGAAGGAACTCGAGCCGCTTACCGAGGGTTTCTACACGAACTACGCCGGCACGGATCCCGTGGCCACGCGCGACCGCCAGAATTTCGGCGCGAACTTCGAGCGGCTGGTCGCCGTCAAGGCGAAGCACGATCCGACGAACCTGTTCCGGCTGAACGCCAACGTGCCGCCGAAGATTTAGTCCGGCCAGTTCCGGTCCTCGAACTGACAACGGGCGACGGCCCTCGTAGTCGCCTCGATCCTCGCGCGACTGTCGGCAACGGAGGATTCGAGCGACGTCCCTACCGCGAACGCGGATGCGCGCTCGATCTGGCGTCGCGACTCTTCCAGGCAGCCTGCGTCGAACAGCAGCTCTGCAAGGTTGTTGCGAGCCGCCGCATTGTCCGGCGCGAGCTGAATGGCGCGCAGATAGTAGTCGGCGGCCGCCGCGCGATCGCCTTGTGCAAGCGCGAGGTTGCCGCGACCGAGCCAGGGAAGCGCCTCGCCGGGCCAGCGCGCGGTCGCGGCTTTGTAAGTCTTTGCCGCCGCGTCGCGCTGCCCGGCCGCCTCCAGTCCCGCCGCCGCCTCGATGAAACGGGCCGGCTCCGCGTGCGCCGGGATAACGCCGGGTGGCAAGGTCGTGAGTGCGAATCGCCCGCCGCGGTGCCAGGTGCCCGCGAAACGCTGCCACTTCATCTCCATCCGTTGCTCGCTCCCCGAACGCAACAGGGCGACGTTGCGCTCGGCGTCGTAGCCGATCAGCACCGCGTAGTGCCACACGGGCAGCGGCCCCGCGCCAAGATTCTGCAGCACCAGAACCGGCCGCCCGGCTTCCAGCTCCGCGACCATTTCATCAGCGGTCGTCGCGAGGACGTACGGAAGCCGGCCGTGGCGCCGCGTGGCGCCGATCAGCTCGAGCGACAAACTGCCCTCGCGGCCGGGAATGAAGACTTCCGGCGCGAGCGCTTCGGGCGTTACCGCAACGCCGCTCGCGACCAGCAGCGTCGCGAGCGCGGCCGGTCCGCACTGGAAGTCTTCCTGGGGAAAGAACGGCGTCGCGGCGAGCTCGATCGCCCGCGGGGCCGACGCCGGCAGGCCGTCCTTGAGTGACGGCGAGGCGGCGCAGCCGGCGAGCAGCGACGCGAGCGCCGCGCCCGCCAGCCGGAGCCGGGTCACGTCTTCTTGAAGATGTCGATGACCCCGACCAGCTCGAGGATGATCAGCACCACGAACACGATGCCGATCACGGCGAGGGCATCGCCACCCGCGGGCGCGCTTTCAATCTGCGCCGCGAGCGTCGCGATCTCCTGGTCGGAGAGCGCGGCGAGCCGGCCCTCAATGGCGGCGGCATCAACGCCGAGCTCCGCGAGCTTGTCCTGCACGTCGCCACGGGCGATGGTGGCGTCTACAATCGCGCGCGGGCTGTCGCCCCGGGCGCTTGATGCGGCCTCTGCGGTACTGACGACGCCCGCGATGGCCGGCGCCTGCATCCCGAGCGAGACGATGCTCAAGCTTGCGAGCGCGACGCAGGTGCGTCGAAATGACTCAATTTGCATAGCAGCCTCCGGTCGGTACCTTTAACCGACCGAAACTACCATGACCGTCGCCTAAAAGCGGTAGGAGACGTCCAGCTTTGTGGTCAAGCCCACATTCTGGGTCAGCACGTCGACCCCGCCCTGCTCGATGACCGTGTCCTCGTCCAGCAGGTTCTGCAGCCGGAGCTTCAGGCTCAGCTTTTCGGTCGGGTAGAACGTGTAGGTCAGGTCCAGCGAGCTGAAGGCCTGTTCGACGGCGTCGTCCGCGCCGCCGCGCCCGGCAAAGTAGATGCGGTCGCTGTACATGTTGAACGCGAGCGAGGCGCTGTGCCGCGCATCGACGGAGTCGTACCCGAGCTGGAAGTTGACCATCAGGTCCGAGTGCTGCGTCATGTCGCGCTTGTTGTTCGTCAGGTTCGGGGCGGCATCGCCGATCGTGATCTCGGATTCGCTGACCGTCACGTTGCCCGCCACGAAGAACGCCTCGGTCCAGCCGCCGTTGCTCAGGAAGCCGAGTCCCTTCAGCCCTTCGAACTCCATGCCGTAGACCTCCGCGGACTCCGCGTTGATGAAGGTCAGCCCGATATTGTCGTCCGAACCCGGCGCCTCCACCGTCTCGATCGGCGAGGTGATGTCCTTGTAGAACAGCGAAACCGTCAGGTTGTCGCCGCCCGCGAAGAACCACTCCCCGCGCACGTCGTAGTTCGACAGGTCGGCATCGAGCAGCAGCGGGTTGCCCTGCACGCGCGCTTCGGTCAGCGGATCGATGTAGGTCGCATCCGAGATCTCGCGCAGGTCGGGGCGCGCGACGGTCTCGCTCCAGCCGAAGCGGAGCTGGAAATCCTCCGCCCAGAAATCCGGCTTCATCCAGGTGAACGACAGCGCCGGATAGTACTCGTCGTCCGTGACCGCAAAGCTGTCGAGGTCCTCGTCCGGGATGGTGACGATCGGCGAATCGAGGTCAAACGACAATGGGTTGATCGGCACGGCCAGGCGCGAGTAGTCTTCCCAGCGCAGGCCCGCGGTCACGCGGAACTGTTCGTTGAAGTTGACGTCGACACTGCCCCACACCGCGTCCACGGTCTCGCCCGCGAGGTAACTTTCGGTGCCGATGCCGCCGACCGAGAGTGAGAACTGGTTGAACGGATCGAGGATATTCTCGTCGGTGAAGGCCTCGCCAGGCGTGCCGACCAGGATTGGCAGCGCATCCGCCGACTGGGTGCCGAAGTTCAGCTGTGTCTGGAGGTACCCGCGCCCCTTCTCGTAATAGTCGTAGCCGCCGCTGACCTCGATCGCCTGCGATCCAAGCTGGATCGGCATCATGGCCTGCAAGCCGTAGCTGGTTGCCGTGTCCTCAAGGTCGGTGAACCGGTACTCTGCGGCCGAGAGTGACGATCGCAGCGAGGTGCTGATCAACTCCTCGGTCTCCGGGACGATGATGTCGCGGGCCGAGAAGGTGATTTCGCTCGGGATGTCGGTCGTGGCCTCAGCGTCCGAGTAATACCAGTCAACCGCCAGGCCCTTGGCAAAGTCGAGCACCGACAAGCCGAGCATGTCGAGCGTCGAGTCGCCGAGCGTGTGCGAGCCGCGCACCTGCAGCAGCTGCAGCTCGCGCTCCTCGTAGCGGATGCGGTAGTTGCGCAGGCGGTCGCCGCTGTCGCGGCGAATATTGGAGTTGTACCCAAGCGTCAGCGAGGCCTCGTCTTCAGTGTTGCGCAGGAAGATGCCGTTCGCCTCGATCCGGTGTTCATCGAGGTAGTCGACCCCGACGCCGAGAGACCCGGTCAGGACCACCTGGTTGGTAGTGCGCAACTGCTCGTCATAGTCGAGCTCCGGCTCGGTGACCGATCGCACGGTGCGATCGCGGTTACGCCAGCTGTCGGAGTAGTCTGCGAGCCCGAGCACGCCGATCCGCCATTCCTCCGCGTCGCCGAAGTACCAGCTGTTGCCCGCAGATAGCTCGATCGACGTGTCCGGATCCATCGACGCATCGCGGAAGTCCACGTCGCGGTTCAGGCTCGTCGCCAGCTCGCGGTTGATCTGCTGTGCTTCCTCGAACGTGTGGGCCTGCCCGTCCTGCAGCAGGGTGTTGAAGATGTTCGTCTGGCTGAGATTGCCGCGGTAGGTCTGGATCGCGCCGCTGATCTCCGAAGGCAGCGCGCGCGTGCCGTCGTCCGTGCCGATGCTGTCGTCGCTGCCGCCCGGATAGGTCAGCCCGTCGTCCGAGCTCTGCGAATTGGTGCCGATGCCGACCGAGACATTGAACTGGAAATCCTCGGGCAACGCGCGGGTGCGGATGTCGACGTTGCCGCCGCCGAAGGCAGCCGGCTGGTCCGCGCTGAAAACTTTCTGTATCGAGATGGACTCGACGATTTCCGCCGGGAACAGGTCCATCGGGATGACGTTGCGCGTCAGGTCCGGTGACGGAACGTAGGCCCCGTTCACCGTGGTGCTCGAATAGCGCTCGCCGAGGCCGCGGATGTAGATGAACTGGTCGCCGACCAGGGTGACTCCCGGCAGGCGCCGCAGCGCCATCGACACCGTGCTGTCGCCCACCCGGGTGATCTGCTCGATGCTGACCAGGTCCTGGACGACCGCCGAATCGATGCGCTCCTGCAGGATACCGTCCGCCGCCGACCTTTGCCGGCCGACGACCTCGATGTCTTCGAGCACTGTCGGCTCGGCCTGGGCCTCGGGCCCCGCCTCCTGCCCGAAGGCAGGCGCGGCGGCGAGGGTGGAGAAGCCGAGCAGCGCACAGCGCACCGCGGCCCGCAGCGGAATACTGTTCATCGCCAAACCTCCCCGGTCAGCTCAGGGTGCGAACCACAGCGGAACGTCGGCGTTCGCGGACCGGAGACCGAAGGCCCAAGGCGCCGTCCAGTCGCTGCCTTCCTGCACGGCGCCGAGGCCCGAGGCGTCGGCGACGATCGTGGTCGCCGCTTCGTCCACGATCGCTGCCGCGGTGAAGTACGTGCCGGGCACGAGCACCTGGGTGTTGGCATTGGCCGGGTCGATGATTACGAAATTGCCGGTGTTGAACGAGTAGTTGGCCGCGTTGGTGCTCGGGTTCGCGCCGAGGAACCACTCCGTCAGCGGATCGAGGTTCGTCAGCGTACCCTTGACCGCTTCCTGGCAGGCGAGGACGTTGCCAGTCTGCGTGAACGCGTTGTTCGCCGCGGCGAAATCGAGCGAGGTCGTGCTCTCGATCTCAAAACACTCGTTGGAGGCGAGGGCGTTGATGGACGTGCCGTAGCCCGCGTAAACGATGCTGTTCTCGAGCGTGAGCTGGCCGCCCTGGCGGACCAGCACACCCTCGGAGTCGCCGTGCGTGTTGACGTCGGAGTTCGAGGTGATGCAGGTCAGCTTTGCAACCGTCACCTGGGTGAGCGGCGCCGTGTCGAGCGGCACGCCGATGTCGCTGCGCGCAGCGCCGATGTTGTCGTGCTCGACGCAGCGGTTGCCGTCGGTCTGGAAGTGGATGGCGAGCGCGTTCGTGATCGTGCCGACGTAGCCGTCCGCGAAGTCGAAGGAATCGTCGCGGGCATACAGGGCGACCAGGTTCGTGGGGCTGACGGCGCCGCCGAAGAACTCGAAGCCGTCATCGAATGTGCTGTACACCTGCACGTTGCCGATTACGGTTCCGGACCCGACCGCGTTGAAGGTGATTCCGTTCAGCTCGTTGCCGGGTGCAACCTCGAAGCCCGTGTGCTTGACCACGACGAACTGCAGGCTGCCCGAGTTTTCGGCATTGTTGCTGCCGCCGTAGTTCGAGGGCTGGCCCTCGGAAATAACGTGGCAGAGGTTGCCGGTGCGCTCGGCGTCCGAGCAGTTGTTGGTGATGCCGTTGCCGTTGATGACGATGCCGCCCCACTGCGACACGTCGTTTGCGGTGGCGGTGCCGGTGATCGCGTCCGTGAAGGACGTGAACGTGATCGGCGCGGTCGGCGAGCCGTTGGCAATGATCTGCGAGCCGCGGTTGATCAGCACGTAATCGAAGGCGTCCTGGAATACGAGGGTACTGCCGGCCTGGATGGTCAGCGTCGGGCCCTCGCCTTCCTGCGGCGCGGCGCCCGTGTTCACGTTTGCGCCGACGAACAGGCTGTCCTGGAAGATGTGCTTGCCGGTGATGAACGGGATCGTCAGGTCGACCAGCAACGGGTTGGCGTCGCCGACAAAGCCGGAGCTGTAGACGCAGTTGGTGCCGTCGAAGCTGCCGCGCACCGCAGTGCTGGAACCTTCCGGGGTATAGCTGGCGCAGGGGTTGCTGCTGCCGCCGCCGTCGCCGCCGCCGGTGCTGTTGTCCACCGAGTTGTCGGTGTTGGCCACGTTGAGGTCGACGCCGCCGCCTTCGCAGGCCGCGAGGCCGAGCAGTGCCGTGGCGGTGAGCGCCAGTCGCATCGTCTTCATCTTGGGAAACTCCCCGGTTGTCGTTCGTTGAGAGTCCGGGAAGATAGGGAGCCGTCGTGTCAGGCTGGTGACACTTGTATGACAATGCGATGACAGTGCGCGACGGGCGGCTCCCGGGGGTTCAGGTGCCCGTGCCGCCGCGACCGATGGCGCGCAGCCGCCCCTGGAGCGCAACCTGATCCAGCGAGCCGATCGGAAGTCTCATGAGGCCCGCGATGCGGACGTCGAGCTCGTCAAAAACCTTGCGGAAAGCGGCTAGTTGCTCCGTCACGGCGCCCTTTACCGCCGCCGGGTCGGCAATGCCCCAATGAGCGGTCAACGGATGACCGGGCCAGATCGGGCAAATTTCGCCCGCAGCGTTGTCGCAGACCGTAATCACCGCATCCAGCCCGGGCGCTCCCGGCGCGGCAAACTCGTTCCAGCTCTTGCTGCGAACACCGGCTGCCGGCAGCTTCATGTCCCTCAGGAGATCCAGCGCCATCGGGTGAACCCTGCCTTTGGGCCGGCTTCCCGCGCTGTAGCCGACGAAGCG
>Ga0209254_10007580_pt1 | contig 10024 bp, 7 predicted proteins | sample FrelakmetDIP11DI_FD_187148 | JGI IMG/M metagenome (GOLD analysis project Ga0209254, IMG submission 187148) | Freshwater lake sediment microbial communities from the University of Notre Dame, USA, for methane emissions studies - DIP11 DI (SPAdes)... | ecosystem: Environmental > Aquatic >...
GACGTATTCGTGCTTGATCAGGCTGGTGAGTTCCATTTCCAGGTATTGTTCTTCCGTGATTGGCTGGTCTTTGCAAGCTGGGCTGGACATCAGTCCTCCTGGCGGTGGTATTTGTTGGAGTGGGTTCCCGAACCCACGGTCGGGTTACTTTTCTTTGCGCGGCCATAGAAAAGTAACCAAAAGAAAAGCCGCCCGATTGCCGCTTCATCCTGTGCTCCGGGGTTTTCGGCCGGAGGCGGCAGAAGGGTCCTCCATGACCCCCTGCCGCCGCGCTTCATCCTTTGAAAGCGCCCCTGTCGGGTTAATCCCGCCTAAAACCCCGGTGCTCGGCGCGGCAGACAGGAAGCTATCGCGACACCCGATCGCAGATTTGCGTTATGTCCAAGACTATAGCTATGAAACCCTCCGACTCAACTCCACCAGCTCATCCAGCTTCCGCCTTGCCGAGCCATCAGCGATAACGGCTTGGGCGCGCGCGACGCCAGCTTCCAGAGTGTCGACCAGATTCGCCGCATAGATGGCGGCGCCGGCGTTGAGGGCGACGATGTCTTGGGCGGGACCAAGCTCTCCGTTGAGCACGGAGAGCATCATTTTCAGGCTGGCTGCTACCGTATCCACGGTCAGTTGCTTGAGCGGGGCGCGTTTGAGACCGAACTGTTCGGGTGTGATCGTGTAGGTTTCGATGCGGCCCTCTTTCAGTTCCGCAACATGGGTCGACGAGCTGATGCTGATTTCATCGAGCCCGTCCTCGGCGTGGACCACGAGCACGTGTTGACTGCCCAGCTTTTTGAGTACCATCGCCAGGGGTTCGACCCAGCGTTCAGCGTATACGCCCACCAACTGATTGCGGGCGCCGGCCGGGTTGGTGAGCGGACCTAAGAGGTTGAACACCGTGCGCACGCCGATCTCCCGCCGCGGGCCGATGGCGTATTTCATGGCGCCGTGGTGGCGCTGGGCAAACAGAAAGCCGACGCCTACCCGATCGATGCAGGCCTTCACGCGGTCGGGGGTCAGGTCGAGATTCACGCCGGCTGCTTCCAGTACGTCGGCGCTGCCGGAGCGGCTCGAAACCGAGCGGTTGCCGTGCTTGGCGACCTTGCCGCCGGCTGCTGCAACGACGAAGGCGGCAGTGGTGGAAATATTGAAGGTGCGGGTCGCGTCGCCTCCCGTTCCGCAGGTATCGATGACATGAGGACCGCTCACCGGCACCTTGGTCGCCATTTCCCTCAGCACCTCGGCGGCCGCGGCCACCTCCTCAACGCTCTCGCCCTTGGCGCGCAGGGCGATCAGAAAAGCGCCGATCTGGGCGGGGGTGGCCCCACCGCTCATGATGGTGCGCATGACCGTCCGCATCTGGGAAGGGCTGAGGTCTTTCTTGTCCAGCAGGGCTTGCAGGGCGGCGGGCATGTCCATCTGTTTTCCTTTGGGGTTTTCCCCGGTTCCCGATCTCCGCGCAGGACCCAGGTCGGTTGGGTTAGGATTCGCTAACCCAACCTGCAGTTCAAGAAGTTGCGCAGAAGCTCGTGCCCCTGCTCCGTCATGATCGACTCGGGATGAAACTGAACGCCTTCGATAGGCAGTATACGGTGCCGCACGCCCATAATTTCCTCCCGGTTTCCGTCCTTGTCTTCGGTCCAGGCGGTGATTTCCAGGCATTCGGGGATAGTGGCTTGCTCAATCACGAGGGAATGATAACGGGTGGCCTGGAACGGATTGTTGAGCCCCTTGAATACGCCCCGGTCGTTATGGTGGATCATCGAGGTCTTCCCATGCATGATGCTTCGGGCATGGATGATGTTGCCGCCAAAAGCATAGCCAATGCTTTGATGGCCCAGGCAAACGCCCAAGATCGGGTATTTGCCGGCGTAACGATGAATGGCCTCTACCGATATACCGGCTTCCTTGGGCGTACAGGGTCCGGGGGAAATGACGATGCTGTCCGGCTTGATGCGATCGATATCTTCCACGGTGATCTGGTCGTTGCGCACAACCTCGACTTCCGCGCCCAATTCTGCCAGATATTGCACCAGGTTATAGGTGAAGGAATCATAGTTATCGATCATCAATACTCTGTTGCTCATAGGCCTTGCTCCCCTTCGATCCCGGCCTCGGCCATGGCGACCGCGCGGAAGATAGCGCGGCCCTTGTTCATGGTTTCCTCCCATTCGTTGAATGGAATGGAGTCGTGGACGATACCGGCGCCGGCCTGGATGTGGAGCGTGTGGTCCTTGATGATCGCAGTGCGGATAGCGATGGCGGTGTCGAGATTGCCGGACCAGCCGATATAGCCGACCGCACCGGAGTAAACACCACGCTTCACCGGCTCCAGTTCGGCGATGATTTCCATTGCCCGGATTTTCGGCGCACCGCTGACCGTACCGGCAGGGAAGGTCGCGGCCAGCACATCGAAGGCTTTCTTGCCTGCCTTAAGTCGGGCCGTGACGTTGGAAACGATGTGCATGACATGAGAATAGCGTTCGATGATCATTTTGTCGGTCACCCGGACGCTGCCCGTCTGGGCGACGCGGCCGGCGTCGTTGCGCCCTAGGTCGATAAGCATCAGATGCTCGGCGATCTCCTTGGGGTCGGCGAGCAGATCGCGTTCCAGCGCCTGGTCTTCCTCGTGGGTCTTGCCGCGCCGCCGGGTCCCCGCGATGGGTCTGACGGTTAGGGTGTCGTCCTCCAGACGTACCAGGATTTCCGGCGAGGAGCCTACGATGTGGAAATCATCCAGGTTGAGATGGTACATGTAAGGTGAGGGATTCAGGCAGCGCAGCGCCCGGTAGAGGTCGAGCGGCGCGGCGGAATAAGGAGTGGACAGGCGCTGCGACAGCACGACCTGCATCACGTCGCCGTCGATGATGTATTGCTTGACCCGACGGACGGCGTTCTCGAAGCCTTCACGGGTAAAACCGGATACAAAGTCCGTCTCGTCGACCTGCTTGCCCGGACCTTCGGTACGCATCGGCAGGCCCACTTCGCGCAGGCTCTTGACCAGTCTGTCCAGCTTGTCCTGGGCCTTATCATAAGCCTGGTCCTGCGAGGGGTCGGCGTGGGTGACGATCAGCAACTTGCCGGTCAGATTGTCGAATACCAGCACGTCCTCGGAGACCATCAGCAGAATGTCCGGTGTGCCGATGGGGTCGGGTTTGTCATGGCGCAGGCGCGGCTCGATGTAGCCAATCGTTTCGTAGCCGAAATAACCTACCAGGCCGCCGGTGAAGCGTGGTAGTCCGGCGATCGTCGGGACCTTGAAGCCGGCCGAATAAGTTTCGACCCAGGCGAGGGGATTCTCCGAGGTGACGGTTTCGGCCAGCTGGCGATCATGCTCCAATGTGACGTTCTCGCCACTGATCTTGATCACCGTGCGGCAAGGTAGCCCGATGATGGAATAACGGCCCCATTGCTCGCCGCCATGCACTGATTCGAAAAGGTACGAATACGGCGCGTCGGCGAGCTTTAGGTAAGCGCTTAATGGTGTGTCCAGGTCGGCAAGCACCTGTCGAGCCACCGGGATGCGGTTGTAGCCGTGTTCGGCATACTGCTGGAATTGTTCGGGCGTCATGGCCAGTATCACACACAGAGTAGGTTGGGCAAGCACAGCCTCACCCAACGGCGGCGTTATTCCCTGGGTTACGTGCTTCGCCACGCTACGGGGTAACCCATTAACCTATATCATTTCCAGATCAGAACGCCATCGTTCCCGGAGCAGGTAAGCTTGCATCGCCGTTAGGCCGCCTGTTCGAGCAGGGACGGAAGGTTCTCGATCGAATTGATCAAGGCCCTCCGCAGGGAGATTTTCCGCATGCCCAAAGCGCCGGCAGTCGTCAGGCATGCATACAGCTCGATAGCCGGCGGCCGCCCGCCGACTCGACATCTTCTTCGCCGTCACCCGGCCGTTCTCCGTCCCGGTCAAAGACGATCAGTCCTGGTGGCGGCGGGCCTATCAATCAGCTTCTCGCCTTCGCGAGTTCGTCGCGCAGCGACTTGATGATGGAATCGTAGCGGTTCGGGTCGGCCGTCTTGCCGGCGCCGAACACGGCGGAACCCGCGACAAAGGTGTCGACGCCGGCAGCGGCGATCTCGCGGATATTGCTGGCATTCACGCCGCCGTCGATCTCAAGGCGGATGTTGCGACCGCTGGCATCGATGCGCTTGCGGACTTCCCGCGCCTTGTCCAGTACATAGGGGATGAAGGACTGACCGCCAAAGCCAGGGTTGACCGACATCAGCAGGATCATGTCAACCTTGTCCATGACGTAATCAAGATGGCTGAGTGGTGTCGCCGGGTTGAACACTAGTCCGCACTTGCAACCGTTGTCCTTGACCAATTGCAGACTGCGGTCGATATGCTCGGAGGCTTCCGGATGGAAAGTGATATAGCTGGCGCCCGCTTTGACGAAATCGGGGATGATCCGGTCGACCGGCTTTACCATGAGATGCACGTCGATGGGCGCCGTGACGCCGTGCTTGCGTAACGCTTCGCAAACCAGCGGGCCAATGGTCAGGTTGGGCACGTAGTGATTGTCCATCACATCGAAATGGACGATGTCGGCGCCCGATTTCAGGACGTTAGTAACCTCCTCGCCGAGGCGCGCGAAATCGGCGGACAAAATCGAAGGTGCAATCCAGTTTTCGTTCATGGTTCATGCTCGCTAGCTGTTTATTGGAGTTTTTCCTTAGCCCTTGCGGGGGAACAGGGCGAAGGCCAGGGAGGGGTCGAATGCCATAGTTTTCGCGAACACTTCATTCGCCGCTCATCCTTCCGCGCCTACCGGGAGGGGCATGATTTTGGCCTGACCGTGCCGTTCTGCCCCCAAGCGCTTTCAGACGTGGTATTTTCACATTTAGAATTCACCCAGGCAAGCAAGCCTGCGTTTGCACCCCGCCAACGGCCACCGCACATTTCGGATCACTCAATGCCCCAACTTTCCGCAAAAACCCTTGTTCTCGTAGACGGTTCCTCGTTTCTCTACCGTGCTTTTCACGCCCTTCCGCCCTTGACCAATTCCCGGGGCGAACCAACCGGAGCGATCTATGGCGTCGCCAACATGCTGCGCAAGCTTCTGGATGACTATGACACGCCCTATACCGCGATGGTTTTCGATGCGCCGGGCAAAACCTTTCGCAACGACGCCTACGAGCATTACAAGGCGCACCGTCCCGCCATGCCGGAGGAGTTGCGGACGCAGACCGAACCGCTCCATGCCCTGGTCAGGGCGATGGGCATTCCCTTGTTGATGGAGGCGGGAGTCGAGGCGGATGATGTGATTGGAACGTTGGCGGATCGGGCGGTCCAGGATGGGTTCGACGTAGTCATTTCCACCGGCGACAAGGATATGGCGCAGCTAGTGAGCGAGCAGGTGATTCTCGAAAACACCATGAATGATTCTCGGCTGGATGTGGCGGGCGTCAAAGAGAAATTCGGCGTTCCGCCTGAGCGGATCGTCGACTATCTGGCGCTGGTTGGGGATACTTCGGATAACATTCCCGGCGTACCGAAGGTCGGGCCGAAGACCGCAGCCAAGTGGTTGAACGAGTTTGGTTCGCTGGAGGCACTGATGGCAAGAGCCGAAGAAGTCGGCGGAAAAATTGGTGAAAACCTGCGCGGCAGCCTTGAACAAATCCCGCTGTCCCGCCGGCTTGCCACCATCCTGCGCGACGTGCCGCTGCACGTGGCGCCGGGAGAGCTCAGGCGCCAGGACCCGGACAAGACCGCCTTGAAGGCGCTGTTGGCGCGGCTGGAGTTTAACACGTGGCTCAAGCAACTGGGTGATCCGGCCGGCGATCATCCCGCCGCGGCGGGTGCCGATCCGCAGGGACGAGAATACGAGACCGTGCTCACCCTCAAAGCGTTTGAAAGCTGGCTAGGTAAACTGGAAGTCGCCGAAATCTTTGCGTTCGATACGGAGACCACCAGCCTGGATTACTCGCGCGCAGAAATCGTCGGGGTTTCCTTCGCTGTTGAGCCTGGAAAAGCGGCTTATGTACCTGTGATGCACGATTACGCTGGCGCGCCCGAACAGCTGGGTCGTGATCTGGTGCTGGATGGACTTCGCCCGCTCCTGGAAGACGCGCATCGCGCCAAGCTCGGACAGAACCTCAAGTACGACGCCAACGTGCTGGCTAACCATGGCATCAACCTGCGGGGCATTCGCCACGACACCATGTTGGAGTCCTATGTGTTCAACAGCACGGCGACGCGCCACGACATGGATTCGCTGGCTCAGTATTACCTCAAACAGAAGACCATCCATTACGAAGACGTGGCCGGAAAGGGGGCGAAACAGATCCCTTTCGGGCAGGTTTCGATCGACGCGGCTACCGCCTATGCCGCCGAGGACGCCGATGTGACGCTGCGGCTGCATGCGCATCTCTGGCCCCATCTGGAAAAAGTATCCAGTCTGAAGGCACTGTATGAGGAGGTCGAGATTCCATTAGTGCCGGTGCTCTCGCGGATGGAAAGAACCGGCGTGTTGGTGGACGTGTCGATGCTGGCTGGCCAGAGCGGAGAACTGGCCGGGCGCATGGCCGAGATTGAGCAATGGGCCTACGTGGCGGCCGGTCAGCCGTTCAACCTCGGCTCGCCCAAGCAGATTCAGACCATCCTGTACGACAAGCTGAACATCCCGGTCATCAAGAAAACGCCCAAAGGCCAGCCCTCCACGGACGAGTCGGTGTTGCAGGAACTGGCCGAGATCTATGACTTGCCGCGCTTGATCCTGGACTACAGGTCCATGAGCAAACTGAAGTCTACTTATGCCGACCGCCTGCCGGAGCAGGTTAATCCACGCACTGGCCGGGTGCACACGTCCTATCATCAGGCCGTCGCGGCGACGGGCCGCTTGTCCTCTTCCGATCCCAATCTCCAGAACATTCCGGTACGGACGGAGGCGGGGCGCAGGATCCGGCAGGCTTTCATTGCGCCACCTGGGCATGCACTCGTGGCGGCGGATTACTCCCAAATCGAGTTGCGTATCATGGCGCATTTGTCCGGCGACCGGAGCCTGCTCAATGCTTTTTCCGGGGGCGAGGACATCCACCGTGCCACGGCCGCCGAGGTGTTCGATACCGCGCTGGCAAGCGTCACGCAAGATCAGCGACGCGCAGCCAAGGCCATCAACTTCGGGCTGATCTACGGCATGTCCGCGTTCGGTTTGGCGAGGCAACTCGGTGTCAGCCGGGAGAAGGCCCAGCTTTACATTGACCTTTATTTCTGCCGCTACCCTGCCGTCAAAGCCTACATGGACCAAACTCGTGAACGGGCGCGCGAACAGGGCTATGTGGCAACTCTGTTTGGCCGCCGTCTATACATCCCGGACATCAAGGCGAGCAACAGTCAGCGCCGCCAATATGCCGAGCGTACTGCGATCAACGCGCCCATGCAGGGCACGGCAGCGGATATCATCAAGCGCGCCATGATCACGATCGACGCCTGGATTCAGGCCAGGCACCCGCCAGTCAAGATGATCATGCAGGTGCATGATGAACTGGTGTTCGAGGTGGCGGAGGATTATGTTGATAATACGGTCCCCGAAATCCGCAAGCTGATGTGCCAGGCTGCAAGTCTGGATGCGCCGCTGGAAGTCGATATCGGGGTCGGACGCAATTGGGACGAGGCGCATTGAACTCATGGTGCCTTCGTCAACACGGAGGCTAGGCGGGGCAATCGAACGGGGGATGGCTCCGCGATGGTCTGCTTTCATTATGGGTGTCCGCTTTCCTTTGCTCGTCCAAAGAAAAGTAATCAGAACTCAAAATCAGATCAACAATCAACAACTCAGGGATAATCCGAATGAAGCGAGAATTCGAACATGTCGTCAAGATTGTGCTGTTGGGTTGGACGCTTTCAGGTTGTAGCGTCTTGCGCGATGCGATCTTCGAACGCGAGAGCAAACTTGCGCCCTTGCAAAGCGCCATGCTCGGGCAGACCAGGCGTGATGAAATCATCAAACAACTCGGACCTCCGCAAGAGATCGACGAGCGATGGTTCGACACCTTCCGGTCCGAGGTTCTTTTCTACTACGACCAATCCGTTGCCAACGACGGGTCGAGTCGGATTCAATACAAATTCCTGGCTTGCGAGTTCAACAAGGGGGCATTGACTGGCTATGCCTTTCACGACTCCAGCGACGCCAGAGCCAAAGACTTCGATGCAAAGGAACGGAGCAAGCTGGTCAAAGGCAAGACGACCCGACGCGAAGTTGAAAGCCTGCTGGGCGTTCCGTCCGGCAGAGCCTTGCTGCCATCGACCCTCACCCTGCCCGCCCTCGATCTGAAACTGGCCGGAGCCCCCTTTCCTCTGGCCAGGTTACCCGAGGGGGCCAAAGAGGTCTGGCAATATTACACGCAGAACTTCGACGATGCTCTCCGTAAATCGTCGCAGAAGTCTCTGTCTTTGTTTTTCGATGAGAACGGGCTATTCATTGAAAGCTCCCTGTTTCAGGATCTGATGGGCAAGACGAGCTTCTAACGATAGCGGTTGGCGATTGGGCTTGACCCCCAGGAGGGAAAAAGTCGAGCTTACTTTTTGACATGTCGGATGAGGCGTCGGCGTTTTTGAATCTGGCGTTCCGTCAAAATGTTCTTCCGTCCCTGGAAGGGGTTCTCGCTACCCCTGAACTGCAGTCTGATCGGCGACCCCTCCAGTTTCAGGGCCTGGCGGAAGGCGTTCATCAGATAGCGCTGGTAGGCGCTGGGCAAGGCATCTGTTTGATTGCCATGGATAATGATAACCGGCGGGTTTTGGCCGCCCTGATGCGCGAATTTCAGCTTGATGCGTCGGCCGCGCACGAGCGGCGGTTGGTGCGCCACTTGCGCGCGCTGCAGGATTTCGGTCAGTTTGGAAGCCGACAGGGACTGCATGGAGGCTTGGTGGATGCGCTCGACTCGTTCCAGCAGTTTGCCCACACCGGTTCCGTGCAAGGCTGACAGGAAGTGTTTCTCGGCGAAGTCGACGAAAGGCAGTTTGAGGTCGATTTGGCGTTTGATGGTATCGCGCTGGTTGGGACTCAGGCCATCCCATTTGTTTAACCCGATGATCAGACCCCTGCCGATTTCGAGCACCAGACCTAACAGGTTGGCGTCCTGATCGGTCACGCCTTCTCCGGCGTCGATCAGATAGATAACGATGTGGGCCTTCTCGATGGCTTGCAGGGTCTTGATGACGCTGAATTTCTCGATGCCCTCGCCAACCCTGGATCGTCTGCGGATGCCGGCGGTGTCAATCAGCGTATACGACTTTCCGTCGCGTTCGAACGGAATATAGATGCTGTCGCGAGTGGTGCCGGGTTCGTCGAAAACGACGACCCGCTCTTCGCCCAGCAGGCGGTTGACCAGGGTCGATTTGCCGACATTTGGGCGGCCGACTACGGCAATGCGAATGCCAGGGTTCAGTCCTTCTGCCTCCGCGCTGTCCACGGCTGGTAACAGCTCGTCGACCATCTCCAGCAGTTCGGGCACGCCGGTGCCGTGGGACGCGGCGATGGGGCAGGGTTGTCCGCCGAGACCCAGGCGGTGAAAGTCGGCCGCCGCGATTTCAGCGTTGAGCCCATCGGTCTTATTGGCCACCAGCAGCACGGGTTTACTGGTCTTGCGCAGTTGGCTGGCGATGGCCTCGTCGGAGGCGCTAAGCCCTTCCCGCGCGTCGACCAGAAACAGGATGACATCCGCCTCCTCCAGCGCATTGCGTACCTGGCGCATGGCATGATTTTCGACACCATCGACCGAATCCACCATGCCGCCGGTGTCGACCACCAGAAATGGCCTGCTGCCGCGGCTCACGCGCCCGTACTGTCGATCGCGGGTCAAGCCGGGAAAATCGGCAACCAATGCGTTGCGAGTTTGGGTGAGGTAATTGAAGAGCGTTGATTTGCCCACGTTGGGTCGTCCAACCAGGGCCACGACCGGTAGCATGGCTATTCCACGGCGAGCGCGGCGAGTGTACCGCCGCTGGCATACACGTAAACGATCTCATCGAAAATCACGGGCGTGGTTTCAATCGGCGTGTCGTCAACCTGGACAC
>Ga0209254_10007581_pt1 | contig 10023 bp, 8 predicted proteins | sample FrelakmetDIP11DI_FD_187148 | JGI IMG/M metagenome (GOLD analysis project Ga0209254, IMG submission 187148) | Freshwater lake sediment microbial communities from the University of Notre Dame, USA, for methane emissions studies - DIP11 DI (SPAdes)... | ecosystem: Environmental > Aquatic >...
TTAGAGCTAAAAGTTAATTTTATGGTTTATATTTTTGAAGGGCATGAGAAGATTAAAGGTCGGGAAGATCAGGGAGCTGTAGGGGCGAGGTTACCTCGCCCTTACGGATTAATCCACAATAAACCCTTGGGGCACTACAACAATACCTGATTCACTAACCGTAAATTTTTTACGATCTTCCTCGAGGTTATATCCGATGGTATAATGGGGGGGAATGGTTACTCCTTCGCCAATGATTGCTTTTCTGATCCGGGCATGATGCCCCACGGTCGCACCCCTCAGCAGGATTGAGTTTTCGATTCGACAATGGCTGTGAATCTGAACAAACGGCGAAAGGATTGAACGGTTGATCTTTCCCCCGATGATGAGGCATCCATTGGAGATAAGGGAGTTAATGGTAACGCCCCGGCTTAAACCCTCTTCATCTCCGGAGAACACAACTTTTGCCGGAGGCGCCTGCTCCTGATAGGTCCGAATGGGCCAGGTGGCATCGTAAAGATCAAACACCGGATTTTCTTTGAGGAGTTCCATATTGGCTTCATGATAAGAATCGAGGCTTCCGACGTCTCGCCAGTATTCGACCCCTCCTTTTTTCTCATCTTTAAAATTATAAACAAAAACGCTTCGTTTTTTGATCATCCGCGGGATAATATTTCTTCCGAAATCATGTTCCGATTCTCGTTTTGCGTCATCAATAATTTCTCTTACCAAACGTTCGGTTTTGAAAACATACACCCCCATGGAAACCAACGACTTGGATCGGTCCCAGGGAACAGTCTTCGGACGAGCTGGTTTTTCTTGAAACCCGATGATCCGAAACGCATCATCCACTTCAAAAACTCCCATTTGGTGAGCTTTTTCTTTATTGATTTGTACACAGGCCACGGTGAGATCAGCCTGCTTTGCTTGGTGGAAATCCAGCATTTTCCGGTAATCCATTTTATAAATATGGTCTCCGGAAAGAATGAGCACGTGCTGGGGACGCTCGTGCTCCAGGATATTAATATTCTGATAAATAGAATCCGCAGTTCCACGATACCACCAGTCAACATTAACCTTTTGGGGGGGGATGTTGTCAATGAACTCATCCAGTTCGCGGTTAAAAATGTTCCATGCTAAATGCATATGTTTATCGAGGGTGGCATTGCTGTATTGGGTAAGAAGATAGATTCGGCGGATACCGGAATTTAAGCAATTGGAAAGGGTGAAGTCAATTATCTTGTAAATTCCCCCGAACGTGACCGCGGGTTTGGCATTTTCTTTGGTTAAGGGGTAGAGTCTTTCGCCCCTCCCGCCGGCCATGATCATGGTGAGAGTTTTTTCCATAAATCAAGTTGAAAAATAGAAAAGGTTATTCCGGAGTTTTATTGAGCAGTTGTTTGATCTTGTCTTTAAGTTCCTGGAGATTTGATGATTTTACCACATATTCTTCAGCCACCCAGGTCATAAAACTATCCTTAAAATGCGGATACGCAGAATTGATGATGATGGGGATGTTATTTTTTTTACCTACAATTTTTTGCATGGCCTCTATGCCGTCCATCCCCGGCATTTTAATGTCCAAGACCATAATGTCTAAAGATTCCTTATCCACGATTTCTAAAGCCTCGTAAGCATTAGCAGCCAGGATCACCGCGTATCCTTCTTCCTCTAATTCTTGTTTGTAAAGGATCCGGATCGATTCTTCGTCATCAACGATTAATATTTTTTTTTGAGCTTGTTCCATAAACAAAAAAGGCTGAGAGGGTTTATTGGATAATAGCGTTCTTAAATGATATAATATAATTCGAAAAAAAAATCCAGATATTTTTTAAAAATATTATTTTTCTTATTAAAATCATGTGATTATTAGTATGGATTTCCTTTCTGGTTTTAAACAAAGTGAGAAAAAACAAAGAGTGGGGGGAAGGCGAAAAGGAGAAAAAATGGAAAAAATTTCTCGACGGGACTTTATCACATGGGCGGTTGCCGGTGCTGGTGTTTGTTCTTGTTCTTTTTTTGATTGGCCGGATCCTGTTTCTGCGTTGCGTTTATGGGGCGCTGGGGAGGCACGGGCTGAGGGAGGCCATTTAAAGGAGGAAATGTTTTACCGAAAGCTGGACTCCCTGAGGATTGAATGTGAAACATGCCCGCGAAGATGTCAGGTTGCTGAGGGAAAAAGGGGATATTGCGGGAACAAGGAGAACCAGGGCGGAAAATATTATTCTTTAGTCTATAACAAAGTCTGTTCGGCGCATACTGACCCGATTGAGAAAAAACCTTTTTATCATTATCTCCCGGGAACACTTGCGTTTTCCCTTGCAGCCGCGGGATGCAACTTTGCCTGTAAATTTTGCCAAAATTGGGAGATTTCTCAGGCCCGGCCGGAGGAGATACCCCACGATCCATTGACCCCTGAGCGTGCTATAGAGATTTGTCACAACCGATCCATTCCTACCATTGCCTATACTTATTCTGAACCCACGGTGTTTTATACCTCCATGTATGACATGGCAAAAGCAGCTCGCTTGGCAGGCATTGGAAGCGTCATGATTTCCAATGGTTTTATGAATGAAATTCCTCTCCGGGAACTGTGCAAACAGTTAACCGCAGTGAGAATAGACCTCAAGTCTTTTAGCGATACATTTTACCGGACTATGTGTTCCGGAGAGCTGGCGCCGGTTTTAGCTACCTTGCAAAGATTGAAAGAAATCGGGATCTGGTTTGAAATCATTGCGCTGATCATACCCACCTTGAATGATAATCCTGAGGAGTTACAACGGATGTGCACCTGGATTAAAGCGAATTTAGGCCCTGATGTTCCGATTCACTTCACCCGCTTTCATCCCATGTATCAGATCCAGAACCTCCCCCCCACGCCCGTAAAGACTTTGGAGATGGCACGCGAAACAGCGTTTACGGCTGGTCTTCATTTCCCTTATATCGGCAATGTTCCTGGGCATGAGGGTGAAAATACGTATTGTCCCTCCTGCAAAAAGGTTCTGATCCAGAGAATGGGGCTTGCGATTTTGGAAAACTCCATTGAAAAAGGTTCTTGTAAATTTTGTCATCAGCCGATCCCGGGCGTTTGGAGTAAGGAGCAAATACCCTTATGAGACTACGCGTTCCTTTTGCAGAGGGAATGTGCCAGGAAAAGGCAGGAAATAAAATTGAGGCCGGCGATGAATAAACATGACTGAATCGTACCCAGCAGGGGCACGAATAGGGTGCCGGTAAATGCTCCTCCCAGAGAAGCCCCTAAATGATCATAACCATCTACCTTACCCGCAGAGATTCCTGCCGCAAGGCCTTCTTTGATCACGATTTCATTCACCAGGGGAAACTCTGACCCGGTCAAGAGTCCGGTTCCAAAAACCAACACCATAAACATCACTTCGCTTAAAGCAAAGCTTGCTTTCTCCTGAAAGACCAGATTTAAAAAAAAAGGTAGAAAGAGGGAAAATGCGGTAATCGACATTTCCCATGCCAGTAAAGCTTTTTGCCCGTTATGTGTCCGCCTTGTCATCGCTTGGTTCATTATGTGTGCGCCCACCGATAGGCCGGCCATAAAGAGAGCCATAATGATTCCAATTTTTTGATAGAGACAACCATAGTGATTTTGGTAGGCGAAAAGCAGGATGATTTCAAGCCCCATTGCCGCAAAGCCCGTGGAGAAGATCGCGTAGAGACTGTTAAAAATTATTTTTCGGGAAGAAGGCTCCTTTTTTGCGATGACTAAATACATGAATCGCAAAACCACGATTAAAACTAAGGGGAGAAAAAACGATTCCCAGGAAAGTCGTTCCAGTTTCTGGAAAAACCCTTTCCCCTTTCCTCCTGAAAAAATATCCCAGAGAATCAAAGTGTAAAAGTAACTTATCGGGCGCTTATCAGTATTGAGATACGGAGTGGAAATTTTTTTTATTGCTTCATTAATGAACGTAACCCGCTCGGGAAGGAGGAAAAGCGTGAAAAGGTACGGCGAGAAATACGGGGTTTTGATGTTCCGATCCAAATAACGCTGAGCCAGGATCTTAATGTCCGCTGTGGCAACATGAGGAAAACGGCTGGCAAAAAAATAGTTATATTCTCCGGGAGTAACGAGCACATAAGGAAAGACCATGGCTAACGAATGATAAACCGAGGCTGTATAGCGTCCGATATCCTGACCAATGAAATTTTCGGAAGACCTGACGCCCGTAACCAGGATACCCTTAGGTTTTAAAATTCGCGTTATCTCCGTGAAGAAATTGACCGTATAGAATCGGTTCAGCAGAGCGGTCGAGGGGTCAGGGAGGTTGAGGATGATCACGTCATAGTGCTCCTGACATTTTTTTACATAGTACCGGCCATCGTTTAAAAAGATGGTGACCCGTGGATCTTGCAAAGCCATTTTATCTTCCGAGGGTAAATATTTTCTTCCCATCTCCACTAAGGTTGAGTCCAGTTCCACGTAATGGAGGGTTTTTACGGGATGCTTTAAAATCTCCTTAATGATACCGGATATTCCTCCGCCAATGAGGAGAACCTTCTCGGGATGTGGATGCTCGCAAAGGATAAAATGAGCTTTGAGTGCTGATTGGTAGGGGTCAGGGAAGGAGGTTAAAATTTGGCCATTGCCATAAATACTGTATTGATCAAGCCGTTGGGCGATCACTATGTTTTGGTACGGGGAATTGGTGGAGCGCACGAAGTCAATCTGAGGGCTGATACTCTGCCAGCGTTTCAGGACAGTATGATTTTCTATCCGGTCCCAGAAATGAAAATAACTCAATCCTGAAAAAGCTAAAAAGAAGATTCCCCAGAGAACCAATACAAGGAATTGAAAAAACTTTTCTTGTATTTTTTGACTGAGAAAAAGAGTGTTGATAAGAATTGCGGCAGTAAAAAAAGCAATAATCAGAAAGGGGGAGTAATGAAGGATGAGGTAAAAGGTTAAGGCAGCTCCACTGATCATGCTTCCGAGCGATTCATAAATATAAACTGCGCCAATTCGCTGGGCAATGGGTTTTGTGTGATTAGTGTGGATGCTGATGGCAAAGGGAAAGATAAACCCGATGAAGAAACTAAAAGGAAAGAGCAGGGGAAAAATGGAGTAAATCATCGGGAAAAATGGTATATATTCCCCTGAAGGGATGTGGAGAAAAAGACGAAGATTTCGGATGAGGATTATTTGAATCGCCGGGAGTACAATCAGGATGTACTGGATGATGATAAAGAACACAAGGGTTCGCTGAGTATGGGAAACGATTCGGCCGGCTAAAATTGCACCCAAAAAAATTGAGAGGAGCCAAGCGGCAAAGATGATCCCCATACAAAGTTCATTGCCGAAAAATATAACGAGAAATTCCCGGATTAAAAGTACTTGGGTTGCGATAGAATAGGCACCCAAGAGGAAAAAGGCGACAAAAAACGGGTTTAGTTTTAAAAACCTTACCGGATTCATTAATCTCCGCCACAAGTTGAGTCTCATAACCCGGCCAAAAATTATTGGATTTAAGGTTGTATTATCGTGGTAATTATGTTAGCAGAATATTAACCTAAAGTTAATTTTATACATTACTATTATACATTACTGGGGGTAAAGGTGAAAGGCATATTTGTCAGCGCGATTAATAAAAATAGCCAAGTCGAGGGAATCTTTTTGGTAAAAGAAAAACATATGGGGATTACCAAAGGGGGGATTTCTTATTTAAGCCTTAAATTGATGGACCGGACCGGAGAGATCAACGCTCGGGTTTGGGAAGAGGCGGTTCATTATGACCAGATTTTTGGCAAGGATGATTTTATCAACATCTCCGGCCGTTCATCCGTCTATCAGGGGGGGATGCAGATCGCCATTGCTGATCTTAAAAAATGTCGTGAGGAAGAGATTGATTTGCAGGACTTCCTGCCGGCTGCGCCTTTTCCCCGGGAAGAGATGTTAGAAGAATTACAATTAATTATGGCGGATATTAAAGATAAGTATTTAAAGGAATTGCTCCGGTTGTTTTTTGCGGAAGAGGAATTTGTCCGGCTTTTTACGACCGCTCCAGCGGCCAAGGCGCTTCACCATGTTTATCTGGGCGGTTTAATGGAGCATTCTCTCTCGATGGCGCGCTTAGCGCGGATGGTTTCGGATAACTATGACAATGTTAATCGGGATCTTTTATTGACCGGTGCTATCCTCCATGACCTTGGTAAGGTTTATGAACTCTCTTTTCAAAAAAGTTTTGATTATACTGATGAAGGGCGTCTTCTCGGCCACATCTCGATCGGGGCGGAAATGATCGAAAAAAAGATCAGTGCTATCCCCGGCTTTCCTTCTGAATTACGGATGCTCTTAAAACATATGATTTTAAGTCACCATGGTGATTATATCTATGGATCTCCCAAGCGTCCGAAGACTATTGAAGCGCTGATGCTTTATTACCTTGATGACCTTGATGCTAAGGTTAATGGCTTTCAGAAGTTTATCGGAAAAAGTGGTGATAATCAGTCCAACTGGAGCGAGTTTCATAAATTTTTTGAGCGGTTTCTTTTTAAAAAGACCTATACCTCAATTGAGGCTCCCGAAGCAATAATTCCTGATGATGAAAGCGAAGAGAATGAAGAGAGGTAACCATTATGGTTTGGTTTCTCTATGCCCTGCTCGCCGCTTTTTGCCTCTCGACCACTGATGCATTATGTAAAAAAGCCTTAAAAGAAACTGATGAACTTGTTGTTGCCTGGGTTAGATTCGGGTTTGCTCTGCCGTTTCTTCTCCTCTTTATGCTTCCGGGGGAAATTCCTTTTTTAGACCGGACTTTTTGGAAAACCCTGGGTATGCTTTTGCCGTTGGAGATAACGGCAATTTTTCTCTATATCAAGGCAATCAAAGTTTCTCCCCTTTCCCTTACGATTCCTTTTTTATCGTTGACCCCGTTATTTTTGATTGTCACGTCATTCCTGATTTTAGGAGAATTCCCGGATCGATCAGGGTTAACCGGAATTTTTTTAATCACCTGTGGTGCATATCTTCTCAACCTCCACCAGGTGAAGAAAGGAATTTTAGCTCCGCTGCGAAGCATCGTAAAAGAAAAGGGGTCCCTGATGATGATCGGTGTGGCATTTATTTATAGTGTCACCTCAAATTTAGGAAAAATCGCTACTCTCCATTCCAGTCCCCTTTTTTTCGGAATGTTCTACACCCTCGTATTAACTATGGTACTCACCCCGTTCGCTTTTTTCAGAGTGATGAAAATCCCTTTTAATTTTAAGCCACAGCTAAAAACTTTCTTGCTAATCGGATTTTTTTATGCGTTAATGACCATAGCTCATTACCAAGCTATCGCGCGGGTTGAAGTGGTCTACATGATTTCCATCAAAAGGATGAGTCTCGTGTTCAGCGTGCTTTACGGGGGCTTGATTTTTCACGAGGAAAATATCGGTGAACGGTTGGTGGGAAGTCTGGTAATGATCATGGGAGTAATTTTTATTACGGTGCTTTAAAGAATGTTTATCGAAGAGGAAAAAAGATGTATATTAAACAATTTCAGATGAGTGATTTCGTGGTATTTTCCTATTTAGTTGGTTGTCAAAAAACTAAAGAGGCAGCGGTCATTGATCCAGCCGGCGATGTGGAAATAATTTTAGATGACGCGGCGAAGAATAATTTTCGGATTACCAAGATAGTCAACACCCATGGACACATTGACCATACCATGGGTAATGCGTATCTTAAAAAAAAGACGAATGCGGTAATTATCATTCATGAAGCTGACGCTCGCTTCCTGACCGCGCCTTCTATGATGTATGATGTTCCGCCTTCGCCTTCTGCTGATGTTCTCGTAAAAGATGGCGATACGATTAGTTTCGGTGAAGAAGAACTCCGGGTTATCCATACCCCCGGACATACTCAGGGCGGTATGTGTCTTTATGCCAAGGGTTATATTTTTACGGGGGATACGCTTTTTGTGGAAGGGGTAGGGAGAACTGATTTGCCAGGCGGTTCCTGGCCCAAGCTTTTAGATTCGATTACCAAAAAACTTTTTTCTCTTCCTGACGAGACCGTGGTTTTTCCCGGCCATAATTATGGGGATCGGCCCACGTCAACCATTGGGGACGAAAAAAGGAATAATCCTTTTGTGGAAGGTGCGGGTTCTTAAGACCTGGATTCCCTGATCACGTCCGGTATAACAATTCATTTTATCATTATGTCTGGCCCTGAAAAATTTCATTCCTGTCCGGTTGCTGAGGGAGTGAGCGGGTGAGAATTATGAGAAGTTTTCTTTATCTTATGTTGTGCGAAGCCGGGAAGGTAAAGAACATAATAATTTTTATCGTATAAGAAAGGGATTGAACTATGAGGATGCGAATACAGGTGCTGTTCTTTATGGTGGTTTTTTTTGTTGTGTTGACTGCTGACGGAATGACCGGCGTATGCCAGGAAAATTTTCCCGTAAATGCCAACGCCGCTGCTCTTCTGGATTTTAATTCTGGTCAGTTTCTTTTGGAAAAGAATGCGGACGAAAAGATCGAACCAGCGAGCTTTACTAAAGTGATGACTCTTTATGTGGTGCAGGATGGACTGAAAAGCGGTGCCATTAAACTCAAAGACATGGTGACCATCAGTGAACGCGCCTGGTCGATGGGGGGGTCGCAGATGTATCTCAAGGTGGGAACCCAAGAGCCTTTGGACGTCCTTTTGAAAGGCCTTGCGGTGGTTTCGGCAAATGATGCCTGTGTTGCGGTCGCTGAGCATATGTCGGGAAAAGTAGAAATGTTTGTCGAGGAAATGAACCGGAAGGCCCGGGAGTTAGGGCTTACGAATACTACCTTTGTGAATGTTCATGGGTTGCCTGCTGACGGCCAGGTTACCTCTGCCCGCGATATGGCGATTCTGGCCTCTCATTATATAAAAGATTATCCCCAGGTTCTTAACCTCCACTCCATGCAAGAGTTTACGTATAACAACATCACGCAGCGAAACCGCAATGGACTTTTAAACATGAATGTGGGTGTGGATGGACTTAAAACCGGCTATATTAAGACATCCGGGTATCATCTCCTGGCAACCGCGCAGAGGGAGGGGAGGCGACTGATCGCCGTTGTCATGGGAGCAGAAAAACCCAAAATAAGAGAAGCCGAAGCCCTTAATTTACTTAACTATGGTTTTCGCAATTTTATTTTAATGGAAGTTTTAAAAAAGGGAGGTGCCGTAAAGACTATTCCCGTGAAGGGGGGCAAGTTTGATACGGTCGAGTTAATCGCTCAGGATAGCGTGATAATAACTGTTCCGGTGCGGGAGAAAGAAAGTGTAAAAACAACGGAAAGCATTCCTGCGCAAATCGCCGCGCCGATCAAAAAGGGAGCAGTTGTAGGGAAGGTGACTGTAGAGGTGGGAGGGAAACAGACCAGACAGGTAAATGTGCTGGCCAAAAATGATGTTCCCCGAGGGTGGCAGCGGTATCTGAAGACAGGAGGAGTTATCCTGGGTTTTATCGTATTGCTTCTGATTTTCCGCAGCCTCGTGGGAAGAAGAAGACCCAAGGATATGGTGATTCGTTAAACCATAGTGATACCAAGCCGCCTTCATTTGCATATCTTTGTTGTCTCCTCGTCATACTCCTCGACGTACTAAAAAGTACGCCTGCGTCGATTCCTCGTCGACGCCTCGATCTGCTTTTGAATGCAACTTGGTATGAGTTTGAAGGGGACACCATTTGTCAGATAAGTCCGGTTGTTTCCTCCCAGCCAAACAGTATGTTCATATTCTGGATGGCCTGGCCGGAAGCGCCCTTGACCGCGTTATCAATCACGCTTAACACAATGCCGGTATTGGTGCGCGGATCATAGGTATAGCCAATTTCGCACCAGTTCGTTCCCACGACGTTCCTTATCTCCGGGTATTCACCCGGATCGAGAACCCGGACAAAGGGCTCATTCCGGTAAAATTTTTTAAGCAGCTCAACCCCTTTTTCTGCCGCCAGAGGTTTAAAAGGTTTAAGATAGATATTGGAAAGCATGCCAAAGCGGAAGGGAACAACATGGGGGACAAAGGTTATGGTTACCGGGGTTTTCTCC
>Ga0209254_10007582_pt1 | contig 10023 bp, 6 predicted proteins | sample FrelakmetDIP11DI_FD_187148 | JGI IMG/M metagenome (GOLD analysis project Ga0209254, IMG submission 187148) | Freshwater lake sediment microbial communities from the University of Notre Dame, USA, for methane emissions studies - DIP11 DI (SPAdes)... | ecosystem: Environmental > Aquatic >...
CTTTCTCCCTCCCAGCCAACCTGTACCCGCCGCACCTCAACCTGCCGTGGCACGGGCAGCACCTCAACCTGCTGTGCCCCTGGCTCCTGTTGCAGTCGCCGCCGCAATAGCGGAAGATACAAAAATGGTTCGTCTAAGGGAAATCTCACCAATTGCCGCTGAGCCTGAAATCATCGAAGACACAAAAATGACGCGTGTCCTGGAGATCGCGCCAGAAGCTGCTGTACTTGCTGCAGCAGCCGCGCTTCAATCCGATGAGGATGCTCCCGTTGAACCTGAAATTGCCGCCGTCGCTGTCACACAGGTAGAACCTGAAGAAGCCCCCATCCCAGAACCCGCTGCAGAAGATACCGGGCTTGAGGTTCCCGCTCCGGCTCCCGTTGTACGGCGTAAGAAGATTCCTATCGAAATAATCGAAGGCATAGGTCCGGTTTACAGGGAAAAACTGATGGAGATCGGGATTGAATTTGTTGCCGATCTGCTGTCAGCCGGCGCAAGCCGCAAGGACCGTGCAGATCTGGCCGCTAAAACCGGAATAACCGGCACATTAATCCTCAAATGGGTCAACATGGCTGATCTCATGCGCATCTCCGGGATCGGGGAAGAATACAGCGAACTCCTGGAAGCAGCCGGGGTCGATACAGTCAAGGAGCTGCGCAACCGCATTCCTGAAAATCTGCACCTGGCCATGCTGGAAGCCAATAAGCAGCACAAGATGGTGCGCCGGACGCCCCACCTCTCCGAGGTGCAGTCCTGGGTTAAGCAGGCTAAAGAGCTGACACCGGTTATGACCTATTGAGTTATTTAGCATTTTCAAGCATCCGTCTGAATATTGTCAGACGGATGCTGTTGTTTTTAAACCATAGCTGCTATATCGTTGCAAACACAACCCGCCGCGAAGGATAAGCATTTCGCCAGGGCGGTCGCATTACACAATATCGCCGCCCCATAGGCATCTAACAGGTTTTAGTTTATTGCCGCCTATCCCACATCGTTCCCGGGCCTTTTGAGCTGTCTTATCTCTTTCCGCCTTCCCACCCAAATTCCTGCCCTGGATGCCGTGATCAATAAGGCATCCTGCAATACGTGCAGCCTGCTCTTGGCGGAGAAAATAGTCAGGTCGTGATCCAACATCAGGATTTCTGCATGTTCATCCCGCCGTCGCAGGCGCCTCGCTTAAGAGGTGCCAGCTGCAGCTCCACCACCTACAGATGGTTTTACCCTATCCCGAAATTATTGCTGGCGCCATACAGTTGGAGGCAAACCGGGGTTGGTACTTTTGCCGCGTAACCGGTTGCGGTCAGCATCCCGGAATCCTGATCGACCCGGAACGTAACAACCGTATCCGTATCCTGGTTTGCCACCAGCAGCAGCCCACCCGATGGATCTATGGTGAAATGGCGGGGACCAATACCCTGTGTCAATTCACGCCCAATAACAGACAACCTGCCGGTTTCCTGATCAACGCTGTAGATCACCAGGCTGTTATCCCCCCGGTTCGAAGCGTACACATAGCGGCCGGAAGGCGCAGCCATTATTTCCGCACCCAGGTTCTGTCCCTTGAAATCCTCCGGCAAGGTCGAAATGGTTTGCACAGCTTCAAATATTTCCCGGTTCCCCGCCGCATGAAAAACGGTGACCGTTGATTGCAGTTCATTAATCACATACATGAAGGGCTGGTGTGGGTGAAATGCCAGGTGCCGCGGACCGCTGCCTGGCGGCATTTGTATCCAGGGGGGATCAGCAGGATCGAGCGTGCCCCGCTCTAAATCAAGATGGAACGCCATCAGCCTGTCCGTACCCAGGTCAACTGCCAGGATGACATTCCGGTTGGGGTCCGGCACAATCATGTGGGCATGCGCACCTTCCTGGCGCCCGGGATTGGGACCCGATCCATAAAATTGAACGGTATCGCTTGCCTCACCCAGGCTGCCGTCCTCCAAAACCGGCAGAACACACACGCTGCCGGTCTCGTAGTTGGCTGCCAGGCAGTATCGTCCTTCAGGCTCGATGCTGATGTGGCAAGGAGCCAGGCCCTGGGTCGATTGCTGGTTCAGATAACTCAGGTGCCGGGTCTCCGGATCAATGGCAAAGGCACTCACAATGCCGTGCGGACCTTTGTCCCCGGAGATTTCGTTGACTGCATACAGGCAGCTTCTATCCGGCGACAGGGCCAAAAACGATGGGTTGATGGTACCTGTACCGCTCACGGTGGCGGCATGGGTCAGCTCACCCGTAGCTGGATCCAGGTTATAGATATAGATTCCTTCCCCTTTTCCATCAACAAAGGACTCTCGCCGGGTGTAGGTACCAATGTAGACAGTGGTGCGGTCAGAATTCAACATTTCTTCAACCTCGCTATCAACGTATATCTCTCCTGGTGTGTGGATATTGGATTTTTTATAACACTTCTTCCTGTTTTCGGGCGGTCATCCTTAGGTGCTTTTCGTCTATATCTCGCTGAATTGGAGGATTACTTTGACGTCATCGGGACTTTTCTCAAGCGCTTGTTTGAAGTTTTCAGGTTTTTCTCGGCGCGTGATTAACCGGCTCAGCCACTCCCGGTCGGAGTGGGCCAGGTTTTCTCCCGCCCTGTACCAGTGACGTTTGTTGGCATTGACACTGCCGACAATCACATTATTCTTCAGCACCACCGCAGCAGCCATGTCAGCAACAACCCGTCCCAAGGCACCTCCGGCTCCTACTCCTGTGAGGCAGATTATCCCGCCTGCATTCACCTTCTGGATTGAGTCAGCAATTACCGACCCAACACCCGTACACTCAATGATGACATCAGGGTTGAAATCAAGATCTTGAACGCTCCCTGTATGGTAGGTTGCACCCAATGCCCGCACAAGTTCTGGCTTTGGTCCGCTTTCAGCCCGGTCAAGAACATGCACCTCAGGATTTCTCACACTCAACCGCAGGGCAGCCAGAAGACCGATGGGTCCTGCGCCAGTCACCAGCACGGTCCTGGGTTCCCAGTAAGCGCGTTGACCAACCAGGAAGATTTGTTCAATCGCCTTGGTAATCACTGTCATCGGCTCCAGCAGCACGCCGAGTATCCCCAGGGAAGGGTCCACCTTAATGGTATATTCTGGTTCTGTGCGCCAGCGTTCTGACATAAATCCGTGTATTTCTTTAATGCCCCGCTCCGTGTACTGCCCGTTAGTGCACATGTCCCACTCACCCACTGCACAGTTTGGGCAGGGAACCGGATCCGGACGGCGTACAATCCCAACCACCAGATCACCTGCTTTGAAGGACTTGCTGGATCCCGGATCAATAACCCGGCCAAGCGATTCGTGCCCCAGCACCAGGCGCGATTGTCCCGGCGGCGCCCAACCATATTTCCCTTCGACAATCTCAGCATCGGTTCCACAAACACCGACAGCAACTGCCTCCACAAGGACGGCGCCTTCATTTACATCAGGTTCCGGTATCTCCTCATATCGGGCAGTTCCGGGCTTTTTTGGTTCTACGGTAATCGCTTTCATGGTATTACCTCCTGCTGGATTTTGAACAGATGGCATTTCCAGGGGCCCAGGTCGACATACACACCGGCATCCCGCATTTCATTGCCACCCCTGTCGTAGCTTTTGTCTTGCAAAACATCGATGAGATGCCAGTTCCTTCCTCTCAGTTCATCCCACGGCACAACTGCACGCCCCTGGGCCGTCGCTCCAGAGAAATTCACCACGATAAGGTAACGGTCTTCTTCCTTGATCCAGCACCAGGCCAGGATATTCTGCCAGCTGAAATTGCCGGGCCAGCCTGATCGTTCACAGAGACACCATTCACCGTTTCGAAAGACTTCCTGGTTGGTTTCCTTCAGCAGGCGCCGGTAAAATGCCGCCAGGTTATGGTCAACCGCCTCTGCCGGGCGGCGGCTTAGAAACACCGGCAGCTTCACCTTCCTCCCCTCAAACTGTCCTTCATGCAGCAATTTTGTCCCGGGGAGTGTCAGGATCACGATGGCTGCAGTACGTCCTTTTTCATCTGGAAAGGCCGCCGCAGCCCTTGGCTCGTCATGGTTTTCAATGAACCGCACCATCCCTTGCTGGTACGCAGCATCTGCCAGGAGGTGCAGGCGCACATTCTCAGCGCCCCCATGATCCATCCGGTCATAGAGCTTCTTATCATAGCAGGAAACAAATCCCTGCTGTTGAAGTTCCCACTCCAGGTCCCAGTATGCCTCGGCGATGAACCGGAACTCTGGCCGCATCTCCTTGACCGCCGGGATAACTGTCCTCCAGTAATCGTCTTCTGGTTTGCCTCCGGCAAGTTCCCCCCAGGTTCGTTCAAAAATATCGTTCAGCATCAGCATGGCCATGTCGCAGCGGATACCGTCACACTGCCCGGCAATCTCCGCCACCGTCTCGATAACCGCCTGCCGCAGCCCCGGCTGAAAGGCGTTGAGCTGCAGCACATCAGACCACGCCGGGAAGAACGGATCCCGTCCGCAGGCAAACACCCTTCCTCCCGCCTCAACAAAAGACGCCGGATCGTTCATTAGATCCCCGGCGTTCCCCTGGACGAGGTAGTCAGGGTGATCGATGATCCAGGGATGGTCTGGAGCCACATGGTTGGGCACAAAGTCCAGGATCAAACGCAGGCCGCGCTTTGCAAGAGCTTTTCTGGCGGCTGCCAGCCCAACCGGCCCCCCGAGATGTTCATCGACAACGTAGCGCCGCACGCAGTAGGGTGACCCCACATTGTCCTGTGCCGAAAAATCCGGAAGGGCTCTCCTGAAATCCTCGAGATTTCCCGGTTTTCGCATGGAAATTTCAATTCCGGCCGGGCTGCGCTCCCAGACGCCCATCAACCACACCGCGTCCAGGCCAGGGATGGCAATAACCTCCCATTCCTCTGACGGCACTGTCCCAAGATCCACCGGCCTGCGGTATTTAAGGCTCAATTCACTCAACCACACCCAGGTGTTGATCTCGTAAATAACCGGATTCTTGGGCCATGTTTTCATTTCATTGGCTCCTAATTTTTTTTGGCGCCCCGTGCTAATCTGGTCGGTATTATTAATCATGGGTTGATGATAACGACAGCCTGCCTAATAAATCAATCTATTCCCAGCATGGAACGTGACAACATGCCTCCGGAAATGGTGCGCGCTTTGAATCCGTTTTGTAAAAGGATGCGGGTGGCATAATAGGCTCGCGAGCCGGAGTGGCAAATCACGTGTATTTCCTGGTGGCGGGGGATCTCGTCCAGTCGGGCGCGTAGTTGCGGCAGCGGGATGCTGACCGCGCCGGGAACAGACTCCACGGTAAGTTCCGCAGCATTGCGTACATCAAGCAGGAAACCGCCATCCATTGAGTTCCAGTGGCTTATTGGCATATCTCCGTTCAGGACATCCGCGGCCACCATCCCGGCAAAGTTGACCGGGTCCTTTGCGCTGCCAAACGGGGGCGCGTAGGAAAGCTCAGCCTCTTCAAGATCATAAATGGTACAGCCCATCTGGATCGCCATGGCATAGGCATCGATCCGCTTGGGAACACCGTCCTCGCCGAGTATCTGTGCGCCAAGCAGGCGTCCGTTGGATTTCCGGAAGATTATCTTCATCGCCAGGTATTTGGCGCCCGGATAATACCCGGCGTGCGAATTCGGGTAGAGGTAGATCTTCTCGAAATCCGTCTCCCCCAGTTGACTAAGCATCTTCTCGCTTGCGCCGGTCTGGGCGATCACACCTTCGAAAATCTTGCAGATCGAAGTGCCCTGTGTGCCTCGGTAATGAGAGTCACGACCGGCGATCACATCAGCCGCAATGCGGCCCTGCCGGTTAGCCGGCCCGGCAAGCGCCACCAAAGACCACTGCCCTGTGACATAATCTTTTACCTCCACCGCGTCCCCCACGGCGAAAATATCCGGATCGCTCGTGTGCATCTGATCATCCACGCGCATCCCGCCGCGCTGCCCGATTTCAATCCCGGCCATCTTCGCCAGCGCCGTCTCGGGACGCACACCAATCGCCAGGATCACGATGTCTGCCGGATGTCGCTTGCCTGAAGCGGTGAGAACGACCAGTGAACCATCAGCGGACTGCTCGAATCCGGCCACCCCGTCATTGAGCTCGAGGTGGACACCGTTCTTTACCATGTAGCGTTGGACGAGGACCGCCATTTCCGGATCGAGCGGGGGCATCACCTGGTTGAGCCTCTCGACCAGGGTCACATCCAGCCCGCGCTGGATCAGGTTTTCTACCATCTCAAGACCGATGAATCCGCCGCCAATCACCACGGCACGCTTCGCAGGCATCACCGTTTGAAATCCCGTGTATGTATCCATTCCAGATCGATCCGCCGTACCCCGGTCAAGCCACTCGCGTATACTCCTGGCATCCGGCACGGTTCTCACGGAGAAGATTCCCGGAAGATCGATGCCGGGCAGCGGCGGACGGATCGGCGCCGCCCCCGGTGACAGCACCAGCTTGTCGTAGGGTTCAGTGGTTTCCTCGCCGTTTACGAGGTTCTTGAGAACCACGCTTTTCTTTGCCGCCGAGATCCCTACAACTTCACAGTTGGTCCGTACGTCAATTGAGAACTTTTCGAGAAACGTCTGTTCCGTCGCCACCAGCAGGTTCGACTCTTTCTCGATAGTGCCTCCCACATGGTAAGGCAGCCCGCAGTTCGCATACGATACATACGGTCCGCGTTCCACCATCAGGATTTCTGCATTTTCATCCAACCGGCGCAGGCGTGCTGCACAAGACGCACCCCCCGCCACTCCACCAACAATGATAACTTTCATGATTTTTCCTTTCTTAAGGTAATTATTTAGTCTATAGAGGATATCCGAGGACCGCTGTTATATAACGTTCACAGTCTCAGAAGGCTGTTGACGGAGATTCAGGACCAGGAAATAAACGCTGACTGCCAGCACCCAGGTCGGGAAGATCAAGGTCACCCACGCCGACAAACTGACGCTCAGCAGCAGTACCAGCGCCAGGAAGTAAGTCAGGAAAGCCCAGCCGCGCTGCATCAGGCCGGTTCGCAGCCAGATGATACCCAGGGAGATCATGAATACACCTGACATGCGGATCGCATAAATGTTGATGATGTTATATATCACCGTCCGGCTGTAGGTGTATAAGCCGCTGGCAATCAGTGCCTCCTTCTCGAGTGCATAGCTGGATAATAATCCGCCTGCCAGGGCTGCCCCGACGAAAGTTAATCCCAGAAAGAGCAGGCCGCTGCCCAGAAATACAGTGGCGAAGAGGCGGTCTTCCAGGTCACCGAGGCGGTCACGAATCACGCCGATAAACCACAGGAACGCAATCCCGGCATATGGCACCAGGTTCAGCCCCAGTTGAACGGTTTTTGAATGAGTCGTCAGCCAGGCAGTGCTTTCTAACGACAGGTCAGCAGGGATCGAAATGCGGATGAGCACCATACCCGCCCCGTAGAGCAGGGCAAACAGGATCCCGGCAATGGCTGCCGCGCGCGGTGTTTTGAGCTTCCTGCGGGTTAAAGGAATTCCTTTATCCATCATTGCTTCCTCTTCTCTGCTAAATCGTTTCTCCGGGACTCTCTGGCTCGCCAAATCGGGCGTGATACGCCTCGACCGCTGAACGCACCGACACGTAGAGGTTGTCCTTGCCAAGACGTCCCGTCAGTCCCGTCACCTCTAAGAGTTGACGCAGCGGTTCATTCGCACGTGCAATCCACAATTCAATCCCAAGCCGCTCCAGGTCCGCATCCAGGTTCTCTAGCGCTTCCGCCGCCGTCGAATCGAAATCGCTGATTGCTTCTGCGTCAATAATCACACATTTCAATCCATCACCGGCATTGGCAACAAGTTCTCCCACTCGCTCTGTAAAAAACGCTGCATTTGCAAACACCAGCGGCGCATCAAAACGATACACGATCAATCCCGGCTCCGTCAACCCGGACTCCTTATCCATAATTCCGCGGTACACCGTACCACCGCTGGCATCCATCTCGTCTAACAACGCATCATGCGGATGCGAGATGTGAAAGAGGATGTTGACCAGCGACAGCATTACAGCCACCAGAATACCCTGCAAAACGCCGAGGGTAAGCACACCAAACACCGTCACCACTGCCAGCCAGTATTCGGCAGAGCGTACCTTGCGCAAGAACCGGAACGCCGCCAGGTCAATCAACCCGATAGAAGCCACGATGATGATCGCCCCCAGTGCAACCGTGGGCAGCGGCTCCAGCAGCGGGGTGAAAAAAAGCAGGAAGATGATGGTCAGACCTACCGCAAATAGTCCCACCCACTGCGATTTGCCGCCCATCTGGTCGGAAACAGCCGTGCGTGAGGCGCTCAGCGCCGCAGGAAATCCCATCAGGAAACCAGCCCCGATATTGGCCATACCAATGGCTACAAATTCCTGGTTGGCATCGATCTTTTGACCGTGTTTCGCCGCAAAGACCCGCGCCGTCAGGATTTCATCGGCGTAGATCAGGATGGTCAGGGCCAGGGCAGCCGGTAGCAGCGTGAATATATCCTGAAGGCTGACAACCGGAATGGTCAGCTGCGGCAGTCCAGCCGGTACCTCACCAACGATCGCCACGCCTTTGGACTGCAGGTCATACACGGCAGACACTACTATGGCAGCAGCAACTACGATCAGCGGGCCGGGCAGGGCCCGGTTCGCCCGCCGCATGATCAACAATGCCGCCATGCAGAGGATCCCAAGGACGAAGGTCAGCAGCTGCGTTTCGTCCAACCGGCTGATAAGTTCCGCAACCTGCCTGAAAAACTCGTCGCTCTCCAGCTTGATGCCAAACATCTTGCCCAACTGGCTGCCGATGGTGATCAGCGCCGCTCCAAAGATATACCCGACCAGGATCGGCTTGGAAAGAAAGTCGGTGATGAATCCCAGCCGCGCTATGCGGGCCAGGATCGCCATTACGCCTACCAGGATGCCGGTCATCGCCGCCAGTGCTGCATAGCGCTCAGGATCCCCAGCCGCCAGCGGCGCCACGGCTGCCGCAGTCAGGATGGCGCTGGTCGCCTCGGGTCCCGTGATGACCTGTTTTGAGGTGCCAAACAGGGCGTACATCAGCATCGCCCCCAGTGCTACATACAGCCCTGCCACGGGGGTGACCCCGGCCAGATCGCCATAGGCCATTGATGAAGGCACCAGCACGGCAAACACGGTCACCGCCACCACCAGTTCGGTACGCAGCAGCCCTGCATTGATCCCACGAAATAGGGCAAGACCGGGAATCAGCCGGGCAAGTCCATTGGATTCCGTCAGTTGGGTATCACTTTTCATTTATTTCCACCTCGCCTGAGTTCCCTGTCATATTTTTCTACCATTGCAGCAATGGCTGCCTGGCGCTCAACCGGTGCCGAAGCCAGGCTGTTGTGCAGCAGGTTGCGGATCGTATTCGCACCGCTGTGCAGCAGCTGCTCAACACCATCATAATCATTTTCCATCACAAGATAATTCAGGACAGCCTCTCCCGGACCAAAAAAGATATCCTCGGGTTTGATCTGTTTCATAGCACCCGTCTTCTCGAGCATCTGCCGTACCGGGGTAATCGTATGCATCAGCATCAGGCGTACGTTCCGGCTGTGCAGTTCCTCACCTAATTCCGCCAGCGTTTCGGCGCTGGGCACATCCAGGTCAGTGGTAGCCCCCAGGTCGAGCAGCACAGCTTTGACTGGCTCGCTGCTGGACAGCATCTCCAAAAGTATTTCCTCGCGGAACCCTGATGCATTGGCAAAGTACAATCCGTTCAACGGCCGCACCATTAATAAACCCGGGAAGGTTTTACTATCCGGGTGCCGCCGGATATCATTGAAGTCCAGACGGTCTGGTATGCGCCCCAATATTGCCAGCCTGGATTGGCTGGCACGCATCACCAGGGCAAACAGGGAGACGATGACTGCAATCAGCAGCGCCTCCAGCGTCTCAAAGGTCAGCACCGCCACCAGCGCCACCAATGCCAGAACAAAATCCTCACGGCGCACGGCATTCAGATGCTTCAGCTTGGCAACCTTGATCATGCCCGATACCGCCACGATGACGATCGC
>Ga0209254_10007583_pt1 | contig 10020 bp, 9 predicted proteins | sample FrelakmetDIP11DI_FD_187148 | JGI IMG/M metagenome (GOLD analysis project Ga0209254, IMG submission 187148) | Freshwater lake sediment microbial communities from the University of Notre Dame, USA, for methane emissions studies - DIP11 DI (SPAdes)... | ecosystem: Environmental > Aquatic >...
GCCGCTTCGACGCCGACGGCATGGTGCTCGGCGGCCCCGCGCCGCGGCCCCTCCCCTGGTTCCGAGTCTCGGTCTCCCCGAGCGGGGAGGTCGAGGTGGACACCTCGCAGCCGGTGCCGACCGGCAGCTACCTCGAGGTCTAGGACGAGCGCCCCGCGCTCCGGTGACCGCATGAAGACCGAAGAAGGACTCACAGCCACTCTCAAGAACCTGCCGAAGAACGTCTGGCGATCGATCTTCCGCAACCCGCTCCCGTCCTCCGACCTCGGGCGATCGCAGACGACGTTCTCGAACCTGTTCCTGCACATCCACCCGGTCAAGACCCACGTCCACTCGCTCAAGCCCTGGTACACGCTCGGCCTGGGCGTCATCTCGTTCAGCCTCTTCGTGGTGCTGACCGCGACCGGGATCCTGCTGATGTTCTACTACGTGCCCTCGGTCGAGCAGGCGCACAACCGCATGCTCGACCTCGACGGCACGGTCGCCTTCGGCGTGCTGCTGCGCAACATGCACCGCTGGGCGGCCCACGGCATGGTGGCCCTCGTCTTCCTCCACCTGTGCCGCGTCTTCTACACGGGCAGCTACCGCGCCCCGCGCGAGTTCAACTGGGTGATCGGCGTCCTTCTCTTCCTGCTCACCCTCGGCGCCTCGTTCACCGGGTACCTCCTCCCCTGGGACCAGCTGGCCTTCTGGGCGATCACGGTCGGCACCGCGATCGCCGGCTACGCCCCGGTCTTCGGCGACGAGATCCGCTTCCTGCTCCTCGGCGACCAGGTCGTCGGCCAGGAGGCGCTCATCCGTTTCTACGTGCTGCACGTGGCGGTCATCCCCGTCGCTCTGAGCGTTCTCATCGCCGTTCACTTCTGGCGGATCCGCAAGGACGGCGGCCTCTCGCGGCCCGAGGGCCTCGACCTCCCCGAGGCGCAGCCGAAGTTCCCCGAGGCCCTCGCGGGCAAGCTCGAGGGCCTCGCTCCCGCCGCGAAGACGGCGAAGACGAAGACCTTCGGCGTGATGGGGATCGTGCGCGGTCCCTTCAACAAGATAGGCGCCACCCCCGACAACACGGTCTACTCCTGGCCGAACCTCTTCATCGCGGAGCTGTTCTGCTTCGCCCTCACCGTCCTCGTGATCCTGGCGGTGGCGCTCCTCTTCCACGCGCCGCTCGAGGCGCCGGCCGACCCCACGCACCCCCCGAACCCCTCGAAAGCGCCCTGGTACTTCCTCGGCCTCCAGGAGATGGTCTCCTACTCCGCATTCTGGGGCGGCGTCGGGATACCGACGATCTTCGTGGTGCTCCTCCTCCTCGTTCCCTACCTCGACCGCGGGACGCGAGGGACCGGTGTGTGGTTCTCCCGCCACCGGATCCTCGGCCTCACCGCCTTCACCACGCTGCTCATCGTGAACCTCGTGCTGATCGTCATCGGCACCTACTTCCGGGGCCCGAACTGGGCCCTCGTCACGCCCTGGTAGGAGCGACCTGACATGCGCGTCGCCCTCGCCGTGATCTCCATCGTCGTGCTGGCGATCCACGCGGTGGTCTTCCGCGACCAGCTGTCCGCCAAGTGGCAGGACCACCAGTCGTCCTACTTCGCGCAGGCGGAGAAGATCGCCGACAGCCCGGCCGCGCGCGCCACCCTCGCCGCGCGGCAACCCCAGATCGAGCAGACGATCGTGCGCAGCTTCGGCCCCGAGCGCGTCGACCGCTGCACGACCTGCCACATCGGCATCGACGACCCGCGCTTCGAGAAGGCGGACCAGCCGCTGCGCACGCACCCGAAGATCCCCGGCCACAAGTTCGAGACCTTCGGCTGCACGGTCTGCCACGACGGCCAGGGCCGCGCGGTCGAGGCGGCCGCCGCCCACGAGGGCGGCCACGACTGGCCGTGGCCGATGTTGCCGAAGGAGGCCATCCAGGCCAACTGCGTGCAGTGCCACGGCGAGGCCGACTGGCCGCACGCCCCTCTCGTCCACGAGGGGCGGAGGCTCTTCTTCGAGCGGGCCTGCTACACCTGCCACACGATCGGAGGCCTCAGCTACGGCTCGATCGGCCCCGAGCTGACCGAGGTCGGCCGCAAGCGCCGCCTCGCCTACGTGAAGGGCAAGATCGAGGACCCGCGGGCCACGAACCCCACGTCGACGATGCCGAAGCAGGACCTGACCCCGGAGCAGGTGACGGCGGTCGCGGTCTTCCTGAAGGCCCAGCAGGGGGCGCGGATCAGCCGGGCCCCGCTTCAGCAGTTCCTCTCGGCCCAGCAGCAGCGGCCGGAGTGGCTGCCCCTCGCGCAGATCGTGGGACCGGAACTCGCGACGCAGGTCGAGAGCATGGCTCCCGAAAAGAAGGGCGAGGCGCTCCTGCCGAAGGTCGGCTGCCTCTCCTGCCACAAGCTCGGCGACCGCGACGGCCGAGTGGGGCCGGAGCTCGCCTTCGCCTCGCAGCAGCGCGACCACGACTGGGTCATGGCGCACTTCAAGGACCCGAAGAGCGTCGTGCCCGGCTCGCTGATGCCGCCCTACCCGCTCCCCGTCGACACGTTCGAATCGCTGACTGCGTACCTCATGACCCGCCCGGTGCCACCGGTGCCCGCCGAGCCGGCGCAGCAGTTCGCCGAGCTGTGCGCCCGGTGCCACGGCGAGAAGGGCCAGGGCGACGGGATGATCGCCGCCCACATCGACCCCGCCCCGCGCGACCTCACCAAGGCTTCCTTCATGAAGACGAAGACGCGAGAGCGCCTCGTCGCGAGCGTGAAGAACGGTGTGCCGGGGACGAGCATGGCCCCGTGGGGGCGAGTGCTCGGTGACGAGGCCTCGGGCCGGCTCGTCGACTACGTGCTCGAGACCTGGTCGAAGGGCGGGCAGGCCAAGCCGCCCACGGGACGGGAGATCCCCGCCGCGAACCCGGTGGCCTACTCGCCGGAGAGCGTCGCGCGCGGAGAGGCGATCCACCTCGACCGCTGCTGGGGCTGCCACGGCAAGAAGGCCGACGGCCACGGCCCCAACGCACCCGACATGGTCCCCCGCCCGCGCAACCTCCGCAACACGCCGTTCATCGCATCCGTGCCCTACGCCAGGCTCCACGAGAGCATCAAGTACGGGGTGCAGGGCACGGCCATGCCCGCTGCCGGTTTCGACTTCGCCCTGGACGACAAGGCCATCGGCGACCTCGTCAACTACATCCTGAGCCTCAACCGCCTTGGGACCGACGGGTCGAAGGTGGTCGCCGCCAACCCTCAACCGGAGAGGTGAAAACATGAGCGCCTCGGTCGCCGCACCCTCCCCGACCCACGCCGGACACGAAGACCGGAGCGCCTTCGGGCTGCTGATGATCGCTTCGCTGTTCTTCGTGGTGTCGGGCCTCGTCGCCCTCATCATCGCGGGCAAGTTCCACTTCCCGACGCTCCTCGGCTCGGTGTCGTGGCTGACCTACGGGCGCCTGCGGCCCATCCACACGAACGGCATGCTCTTCGGCTGGCTCCTCGCCGCCGACATGGCGCTCTGCTTCTACCTGGTGCCGCGCTTGTGCGGCGTCAAGCTCTGGAGCGAGAAGCTCGGCATGGCCACGATGTGGATCTGGGTGCTCATCGTGCTCGCCGCGGTCGTCACCCTCGCCCTCGGCCAGAACCAGGGCCTGGAGTACGCCGAGCTCGTGCTCTGGATCGACGTGCTCGTCGTCGTGGCCTGGGTGATGTTCGCGGTCAACGTCTTCGCCACCGTCTTCACCCGGAAGTACCAGCAGATGTACGTCTCGCTCTGGTACATCATGGCCTCGCTCCTGTGGACCGCCTTCGTCTACATCGTCGGCAACTTCGGCACCATGCCCACCACGGGCGTCAACCAGGCCAACCTCAACTGGTTCTACGTCCACAACGCGGTCGGGCTCATCTTCACGCCCCTCGGCCTCGCCATCGGCTACTACTTCATCCCCAAGGCGGCGGAGACGCCTCTCTACTCGCACCGCCTCTCCATGATCGGCTTCTGGTCGCTCGCCTTCGTCTACGTCTGGACGGGCGCCCACCACATGCTGCACGGGCCGATCAGCCAGTGGCTCCAGACGGTGGCCATCCTCTTCTCGATCATGCTGATGATCCCGGTCTGGACGCTCGTCTGGAACTTCTTCGCCACCATGAAGGGCCAGTGGCACCAGCTCAAGGACAACGTCCCGATCAAGTTCCTGATGACGGGCACGATCTTCTACCTCCTCACCTGCTTCCAGGGCCCGATGCACAGCCTGCGCACGGTGAACGCGATCGTCTCGAAGACCGACTGGATCCCCGGCCACGCCCACATGGCGGTGCTCGGGGCCTTCTCCTTCTTCGCGATCGGCGGCGCCTACTACGCGATCCCCCGCATGATCGGGGCGAAGCTGCACTCGAATCAGATGGCGAACACCACCTTCTGGCTCTGGCTCGTGGGCGGGCTCACCTTCTTCGTCTCCCTCTGGATCGGGGGCTTCCTGCAGGGCTTGCAGTGGAACGACGTCACGATCCCCTTCATCGACACGGTCAAGTTCATGTCGCCCTTCTGGGCGGCGCGGCTGCTGGGGGGGACGCTCATGTTCCTGGGCATCCTGCTCTTCTTCTGGAACGTCCTCATGACCTACGTCGGCCGCAAAGAGCGGCCGGCCGAAACCGCCTAGGAGGGCAAGGCCATGCTGAGCAAGATCGACAAGAGCAGCGCCCTCTTCATCACGGCCGCGGTGGTCTTCTTCTGGATCGGCGGCCTCCTCACCACCCTCGCCCCGCCCCTGCTCGACGCGAGCTGGGCGAAGCCGGTGGCCGGCCTCAAGGACCACGCGACCCTCGCGAAGGGCGGCGACGCCGAGGCAGCGATGATCATGAAGGGCCGCGCGATCTACGTCCGCGAGGGCTGCTGGTACTGCCACACGCAGCAGACCCGCACCATCGAGGCCGACACCGTGCGCTCCGGCTGGCGCGGCGTGAAGAGCCCCGTCTCCACTCCCGACGAGTTCGTTTACGACCAGCCGCACATGTTCGGGACGCGGCGGGTGGGGCCGGACCTCTCCCGGGTGGGGGGCAAGTACGACCACCAGTGGCACGTCACCCACTTCCGCGACCCGCGCAGCCTGGTCCCGGGGTCCGTCATGCCGCCGTTCCCGTGGATCATCGCCGACCCGCAGGAGCAGGAGGCGCTCATCGCCTACGTGCAGTCCCTCGGGCGGGTCAAGGACTGGCGGCCGGCCCAGGACTACGAGCAGTAGCCCCGTGAGCGATTACACCTGGGCCTCGGTCTACTGGATGTACTCCCTCATGGCCCTCTTCGCGGCCGGCGCGCTGTTCTTCCTCTGGCGCGCCGTCCGCAGCGGGGCGGTGAGCGGGGACGAGGCCCCCAAGTACCGGATGCTCGAAGACGAGTGAGGATTTCATGAGCGAGAACAAGGACATCCACGAGCTCGCGGGCGGCTGGATCACGGAGCGCAAGGGCACCCCCATTCCCGCCTTCCTGAAGCTGGCCTACGTCGGCTTCTGTGCGTTCGGGCTCGTCTACCTCTACAGGTACTGGGCGGGCGAGGTGGCGCACGACACGCGCGGGCCCCTCGTCCAGGCCCAGAACCAGATCATGGAGACCCCCGGGGGCGCGTGGCACGCCGTCATCTACGTGTGCCTGGCCGCCTTCGTGGCCGGCCTCTTCTGGTACGCCTTCTTCCGGAGGTCGGAGGATTAGTGAGCGCCCCGCCCCTCTCCTCGGCCTACCGCCGCCTCCGCATCCCGGACGCGGAGCGGTACTGGGTCGAGCAGGTCAAGTGCCGGGTCGGCTGCCCGGTCTTCACGGACGCGTGCGGCTACGTCACCGCGGTGGCCGAGGGCCGTGACCGCGACGCCTACGCCATCGCGCGGGCCACGAACCCCTTCGTGTCGATCTGCGGGCGCATCTGCGGGGCGCCTTGCGAGCGGGCGTGCCGGCGCGGCAGCGTCGACACGCCCGTCTCGATCCGGGCCGTCAAGCGCTGGGCGTGCGAGCTGCACGGCAACGAGTCGGGCGCCGACGGCCCGTACCACGAGCACGCCGACCTGCGGATGCTGCCGCCGAAAGGCGACTACCCGGAGAGGATCGCGGTCGTCGGGTCGGGCGTCGCCGGGCTCACCGTGGCCCACGACCTGGCGCGCGCGGGGTACAAGGTCACGGTGTTCGAGGCGGGCCCGGTGCCCGGGGGCATGCTGACGCTGGGCGTGCCCCTCTACCGCCTCCCGCGGGAGCTCGTGAAGCGGGAGATCGACGCCATCTTGTCCCTCGGCGTCGAGCTGAAGCTCAATGCGCCGGTGGGGGCCCCGGGCCGCACGCTCGAGGACCTCCGGCGCGAGGGCTTCCGGGCGTTCTTCCTCGGCGCCGGCCTCCAGGGCAGCCGCCGCCCCGACATCCCGGGCGCCGACCTGCCGGGTGTCGTGAATGGTCTCGAGTTCCTGAAGCTCGCCAACCTGGGCGAGCCGATCGACATCGGCCCCCGGGTGGTCGTGATCGGCGGCGGCAACGTCGCGTTCGACGTGGCCCGCACGGCGCTGCGCAGCACGGAAGAGGAGGACGCGGGCGCGGAGGACTTCCGCGTCACCGCCGACGTGGCCCGGACCGCGGCGCGCCGCCGCGGCGTCACCGAGGTGCACATCGCCTGCCTCGAGTCGCTCGAGGAGATGCCGGCGGACCGCATCGAGATCGACGAGGGCCAGCACGAGGGGCTGCGCATGCACACCTCGCTCGGCCCCCGGATCGTCCACGGCAACGGCAAGGTCCGGGGCGTCGAGTTCGTGAAGTGCCTGTCCGTCTTCGACTCCGAGCGCCGCTTCAACCCGCAGTTCGACGACACCGCCCGCGAGACGATCCCCTGCGACACCCTGATCTTCGCGATCGGGCAGCGGGCCGACTTCTCGTTCCTGCGTCCCGAGGACGGGATCGAGCTGACGAGCCGCGGCCTCGTCCAGGTGGACCCGGAGACGCTGCAGACCAGCCGCCCCGACGTCTTCGCTGGCGGGGACGTCGTGCTCGGCCCCCGGCTCTTCATCGACGCGATCGCCTCCGGCCAGGTGGCGGCCCGAAGCATCCACGACTACCTGCGGCGCACCTCGACCGCCGTCGTCCTGCGCTCCGCCTGGTCGCCCGCGCAGTACACGATGGGTCTCGACTGGGAGGTCCGCGCGCGCGAGCTGCCCCCGTCCAAGGCCCCTACCGCGGCCGAGCTGCCCACCGCCGGCGACCGCCTCGTCGAGGAGAACTACCCCGAGGCCGAGGCCCGCCGCCAGGCCGAGCGCTGCCTGCGCTGCGACGTGCAGACGTACTTCGAGGGCGAAAAGTGCATAGCCTGCAACGGCTGTGTCGACGTGTGCCCCGACGACTGCCTGCACCTCGTCGGCCTCTCGCAGGTCGCGGAGGACCCGCGGCTCCTGACCATGGCCGAGGCCCAGCTCGGGATCGACCCGGAGAAGCTCCAGGCCTTCCTTCCCCTCGAGCTCGACGCCCTCGGCGGCGTCATGCTCAAGGACGAGACGGCCTGCATCCGCTGCTCGATGTGCGCCACGCGCTGCCCCACGCACGCGTTCACGATGCAGCGCTTCACGTTCCACCGCGAGCTGGAGACGGCGCCCGAGCCGAACCCGCGGCTGCGCTACTCTTAGGGCATGGCCACCGCCGTGCTCACCAACTGGACCGGCCGCTTCACCCTGCAGAGGCGGCTCGTCCAGGTGGCGTTCCTGGCCGTGTTCGTCCTCCTCCCTCTCTTCGACCTCTTCCGCTTCGACCTGCCCGCCGGAAAGCTCCTCCTCTTCGGCCAGGAGATCTGGCTCGACGAGTGGGCGCTCCTCTGGCTCGCCCTCATGTTCGCCATGTGGCTGGTGGGGGCGGTGTCGCTCGTCTTCGGCCGCGTCTACTGCGCCTACGCCTGCCCGCAGACCGTTTTCAGCGAGCTCGCCCACGACGCGGACGCCATCGGCAAGCGCCTCACCCGGAAGCTCGACCCGCCCCGGCGGGCGACGGTCGCCCGCGGGATCTCGCTGGCGCTGGTGGCGCTGCTTTCGCTCGCCGCCACCGCTCTCTTCATGGCCTACTTCACACCGCTCGGCGACGTCCTGCGGCGCATCGCCCACCTCGACTTCGGCCCCTGGGTGGGCGCGGTCGGGGCGATCACCACTCTGCTCGCTTTCCTGAACCTCGCCTTCGTGCGCGAGTCGTTCTGCCGCTCGGCGTGCCCGTACGGCCTGCTGCAGGGCGTCCTCGAGGACGGCCGGTCGCTCCACGTGAAGCTCGACGAGAGGACGGGCGCGTGCATCGACTGCAAGGCGTGCGCGCGGGTCTGCCCGATGGGGATCGACATCCGCGACGGCTCCTTCCAGATCGAGTGCACCCGCTGCGGCTCGTGCATCGACTCCTGCGACGCGATCCTGGGGCGCCTGAAGCCGGCTCGTCCGGGCGTCCTGCGCTTCGACTTCATGGGCTTCGCCAGGGGCGGCTGGGACATCAAGCGGACGCTCGTGACCGTGGCCACGGTGGGCTTCGGAGTCGCGCTGGCGCTCGCCGTGGCGACCCGGCAGCCCTTCACGGTGCAGCTCTCGCCGGTCTATGCCGCCGACGCCGAGATGGCGAAGACCGACGGCGCCGTGGCCGAGGCGCGCTATCTCCTCCGAGCGTCGAACAAGACGAAGCAGCCGGTCGCCCTGAAGGTCCGGCTGGAGGGCCTTCCCGCGACGGCCCGCGTCGAGGGGCTCGAGGACCCGACCGTGCCCGCCGGCGTCGAGCGCAAGTTCGCGGTGACCGTGAAGGTACCGAGCGCCGAGCTCGCGGGGAGCGTCACGCCCTTCTCCTGGATCGTCAGCACCAGCGCCGGCGAGAGGCGGGTGGACGCGACGTTCTTCGCGCGAGGGAGAAAGTCATGATCACCCCGAAGTCCTCCTTCGGCCGGCACGAGGGAAGATTCCTCCAGGGGCTTCTCTGGGTGACCGGGGCCGTCTTCATCGCTCTCATGATTCTCACGTGGGTGGCGGCCGAGCGGGCGAACCCCGTGCTGCTCGACCTCGAGACCGGCAAGCCGGTCGCCGAGAAGCCCGCGCTCTGACGGGGGCCACGTGGCCGCCTCCGCTCCCGCCGCCGTGGCCTCGCCCCTGCAGCCCGCGCCGCTGCCCCTGTGCGCGCACTGCGGGCTCCCCCTCGCGCGGGTCCGGGCCCGGCCCGGCGAAGCGGTCTACTGCTGCGGCGGCTGCGCGCTCGCGCACCGGCTGACCGGCGGGGCCGAGGGGCACGGCCAGGCGGCGGGGCTGCTCATGGCGGTGGGCGTCGGCGCCTTCCTCGCCATGAACGTGATGATGCTCAGCTTCGTCCTCTACTCGGGCCGCGCCGAGGCCGACCGCGCCACGGGTGAGTCCTGGGTGCGCTGGGCCCTGCTCCTCCTCGCCACCCCCGCCCTCGTGCTCCTGGGCGGGCCGTTCCTCACTCGCGGCTTCCACCGCGTGCGCGCCTTCGAGCTCGACACCGACGCGCTCATCGTCATCGGGGTGACCGCGGCCTATCTCCTCTCGGCGCGGTCCGTCCTCCTCGGAGAAGGCCCGCTCTACCTCGACACCGCGATGGGCATCCTGCTGTTCGTGACCGTGGGCCGCTACCTCGAGGCCGCCTCGCGCGCGCGCACGACCGACGCCCTCGCCACCCTGGTGAGCCAGATGCCGGCGGACGCGCTGCGCCTGCGAGACGGGGGAGAGGAGCGCGTCCCGCTCGCCGCGCTCGTCCCCGGCGACTGCATCCGCGTGCGGCCTGGGGAGCGGCTGCCGGTGGACGGCGTCGTCGTGGAGGGCGAGGCGAGCGTCTCGGAGGCCGAGATCACCGGCGAGCCCCTCCCGCGGCCGCGCGGCCCGCGCGACCCGGTGTCGGCGGGCACCCTGAACCTCGACGGCAGCCTCGTCGTCGAGGTGAAGCGAACCGGAGCCGAGACGACCCTCGCGCGGATCGTGCGGCTCGTGGAGGAGGCGCGCGCCGGGCGCTACCCGTTCGCTCCCCTCGTCGATCGGCTGGTGCGGCTCTTCGTGCCCC
>Ga0209254_10007584_pt1 | contig 10020 bp, 5 predicted proteins | sample FrelakmetDIP11DI_FD_187148 | JGI IMG/M metagenome (GOLD analysis project Ga0209254, IMG submission 187148) | Freshwater lake sediment microbial communities from the University of Notre Dame, USA, for methane emissions studies - DIP11 DI (SPAdes)... | ecosystem: Environmental > Aquatic >...
TCTTCGTCGCGGCCAACGTTGGGCTGTTGAGCTCCTCGTTCATCGGCCTCACCTTCTTCGGGTTCTTCTTCGACATCTTCGCGAGCGTCGGCTTCGTCAGCCTGATCTTCGGACTCTGCCGCGCCTACGCCGGGATCCAGCGGGGCCGGGCGGTCGGCAACGGCGACTACCTGCCGGAGTACGTCCCGGAGGAGGACCGATGGCTGGCCGTTGCCCGCCTTCGCTTCGTGCCGGACGTGCAGCTCGACGACACCTCCCTGGAGCGGCGCCGCCGGGAATACCGGCGTCGCCTGCGTCGATTCCTCTATGCCGGCAGCAACGCAGTGATGCTGGAGGGCGTGTTCGAACGCAAGACTTGGCTGCATGACGCCATGAGCGACATCATGATGCTGGTGTGGCACGGGAAGAGTGCGGTCGAGGCGCGCACCGCGGCGCTCGAGGACCTCGCTCGGCTCGAGCGGGAGCTGGCCGCGTGGGATGAGCGCCTGCCCGACGACGGCAGCGTCCTCGTCGCCTTCGGCTCCGCCCAGATCGATGACGGCCTCCGGCCGTTCGACGTCGCCGAGCGCCTGCGCCTGCGCGACCTGCTCGGCCAGACGCTCGCGAGCGCGACCGAGTGGCCGCTGACCCGGCGGGGTATGATCGCCGCCGAAGCCGTCACCGTGCAAGGAGGAGCTTGATGCGCGGATTCCCGATGACCCTGATCGCCGCGCTGCTGGCGGCGTCGTGCGCGGCCGCAGCCGAGCTGCCCGCGATCGTCCACCGGCCCGTGGTGGATGTGTACGCCCAGCCCGAGTTCGACGCAGAGAAGATCGCAACCTTGAAGCGCGACGCCAAGGTGTCGGTCTCGGCGCAGCAGGGCCTGTGGTACGAGCTGCTGATGCCCGAGGGAAAGCCCGGCTACGTGCGCGTCAACGACGTGCGCCTGGAGTACGCCGACGCCGAGGGCGGCGAGGCCAACATGCGGGCGCTCTTGAGCGGCAAGGCCGGCGAGGGCCGGGTCACCGAGACCGCGGGAGTGCGCGGCATCGACGAGAGCGACCTGAAGTCGGCTTCATTCAACGCAGCGCAGCTGAAGGCCATGAACGCCCAGCGGGTGGACGGCTCCGCGGCCGCCGCCTATGCCGGCGAGCAGGGCTGGCAAGCGACCAAGGTCGCCTATGACAGTGACGCGAAGGCCGGCAAGGATGCCGGAGCGCCGGCCGGGAAGTCCGGGTCCTCCAAGGGCACAACCGCGAGAGCGGTGGGGGACGGGCTCGGTTCGCTGATCGGCGGCGGGCTCGGTTCGGCGATCGGCGGCGCCAGCAAGGCGATTCCCAAGTCAGAGGCCGAGCTGGCCGAGGAGGAGCTCGCGCTGGGCCCGGAGATCACCGGCCGCATCCTCGGCGCGCGCCCACTGTGGAAGAACGCTGATGCGCAGCGGCGCGTCAACCTGGTCGGGCGCTGGGTCGCCTCACAGACCAGCCGCTCCGAGCTGCCGTGGACCTTCGGCGTGATCGACACGCCCGAGGTCAACGCGTTCGCCGCGCCGGGCGGCTACATCCTGGTCACGCGCGGGCTCTATGAGCTGCTGTCGTCGGACAGCGAGCTCGCGGCGGCGCTCGCCCACGAGATCACTCACTGCGTGCAGCGTGACCACTACAACGTGATCCGCAAGCAGGAGATGGCCAACGCCGGCAAGGAGGTCGCGATGAGCGCCACCGACGCCGGCAAGGACAGCCTCGCCGGCAGCTACGCCCGGAGCTACGCGGAGAAGCACGGCGCCGCCATCATGCTGACCTCGCTCGACCGCAAGGCCGAGTATCGCGCCGACGAGGGCGCCGAGTACTACCTCGCGCGCGCCGGCATGAACCCGCTGGCGCTGTACTCCGTGCTGCAGAAGCTCACCGCGCTCGGCAGCGACTCGGCGGCGCTGGCCGAGCTCTACAAGACGCATCCGCCGTTCGATGATCGGATCGATCGCATCGACGAGCGCGGCTTCGGCGCGCTGGAGCCGTACACCATGCGGGAATTCTGACGGAGACGAATCCGGAAGCGGGCGCGGATCCGGCTTCGTCCTGCGGACTACGCCGTGACGAGTCGGCTACGCCGTGACAAGAGCGGAAGCGGAGGCGAGGCAAGGCCAATGCGGCGCGGACTCCTTCTGGATGCGCGCAGCGCATCCCGAGGAGCGTGTGGGCAGAGGCCAACCACAACAACCACATCAGGAGCGCACTCAGGGGCCTATGCCCGCACGCTCCTAGGGTTTGCGGAAGACGGCGAGCTCCTCGAGGTTGCCCTTGGGCCCGCGGATCGGCGACGGCACCACGCCGAGGAGCTGCAGCCCGAGCTTCGCGAGGGCGGCCACGGTGGCGTCGACCACCCGCCGCCGCACCGCCTCGTCGCGCACCACCCCGCCCGAGCCGACCTGGTCGCGTCCGGCCTCGAACTGCGGCTTGACCAGACAGATCAACGTGCCCCCGCTCCTTAGATGCGGCAGCACGGCCGGCACCACCAGCTCGAGCGAGATGAAGGAGACGTCGATGCACGCCAGGTCGACCGGGAACGGCAGGTCGCCGGGGCCGAGGTGGCGCGCGTTGACCCCCTCCAGGACCACCACCCGCGGGTCCTGGCGCAGGCCCCAGTCGAGCTGGCCGCGGCCGACATCGAGCGCCACCACCCGCCGTGCGCCGCGCGCGAGCAGGAGGTCGGTGAAGCCGCCGGTCGAGGCGCCGACGTCCAGGCAGTCGAGCCCCTCCGGCGAGACCGCGAAGGCGTCGAGGGCGGCCTCGAGCTTGAGCGCGCCCCGCGACACCCAGCTGTGGTCCGGCGCGGTCAGCTCGATGGCGGCGGCGTCGGCCACCGGCGTGCCGGCCTTGGTGACCACCGTGCCGTCCACCCGCACCTTGCCGGCGAGCACCAGCGCCTGCGCCCGGGTGCGCGACGGCGCCAGGCCGCGCTCTGTCAATACGATATCGAGCCGCTTCCGCATTGCCCCTGCTGCACCTCTGGTTTCATCATTTCAGATTCCCGGCGGTACGTCCTCCGTGGTAACTGGGCGCCGTTGCGACGTGCCGCCGGGAATCTGAACAACGAAGCGCTCACCGGAGGGCGACGCGCACCAGCCGGTGCTCGGTGGTCTGCGCGGCGAGGACGTCGCCGTCTGGGAGCACGGCGAGGCAGGTGACGCCGGGCAGGGTGGCCGGCAGCCGGACCGGCTCCCGCGCCCCGCTCGGGTCGAGCCGCCACAGCTCGCCCGGGGTCGGCGCGCTGGCCAGCAGGTCGCCCGACGGCAGCGCGGCGAGGTAGCCCTCCTGCTGGTCGCCGGTCCGCCAACCGGGCACCTGCAGCCGGCGCACCTCCACCCCGCGGGCGACATCGATCAGCGCGACCTGGCCTTCGGTCGGCAGCGCCACCGCCACCAGACCCTGCACTGCGGCCAGCCCGACCACCGGCCCGGGGAACCGGATGACCTCCTCGCGCGCCCAACGCGGCGGCGCGAAGCGGAGCAGCGCCCGGTTGCCGGTGTCGGCGACCAGCAGCGAGCCGTCCTCGAGCCACAGCACACCGCGCGGCCCGTAGAGCTCGGCGCCGACGACCTTGACCCCGCCGTCGGGCAGCAGCAGCTGGACGCGGCCGTTCCAGGTATCGGCCACGGCGAGCGTGCCGTCGGCGGCGAGGGCGAGCCCGGTCGGCTCCTGGAAGGCGCCGGCGACGCTGCCCTTGACGCCGAAGCTGTCGAGGCAGGTCCCGGCCGGCGTGTACCAGACCACCCGGTGGTGGCCGGTGTCGCCGACCGCGAACCAGCCGTCGGGCGACAGCGCGAGGCCGCGCGGCTGCGCCAGCTCGCCGCCCGCCGACGGTCCCTGCCACGGCGAGCCGCAGCGCTCGCGCGAGCGCTCCACGACGAGGCCGCCGCCGAGGACCAGCCACAGCCGCTCCTCGCTGCCGGCGATCGCCGACACCCCGGCGAGCCCTTCGAGCACCCGCCGCCAGGGCAGGACCGCGCCGCCGCTGCGGTACACGCCGCCGTCGGCGAGCGCCCACAACGCGCTGCCCTGCCACGCCAGCGCCCGCACCCCCGGCAGCGGACCCCCGACCCTGCGGCGGAGCTCGCCGCGCCAGGTCCAGACCTCGCGGCCGTCGCTGGTGGCCACGGTCGGACCCGACGCCGCGGCCGCGGCCACCGGATCGCCCGAGATCCGCCGCCAGGCATCCCCGGCCCCGCGCTGCCAGAGGCCGCCGCGACCCCAGGCCCACAGCTCATGGCCTGCCGTCAGCCGGGTCGCGCCCTCCACCCTCCCGAGCGGCCGGAACAGCCGGCCGTCGCGCAGCCAGACGCCGCCGTCCGGGCAGGCGATCCAGGTCACGCCGCCGTGCCGGGCGACCGATGAGACCTGGCAGGGCGGCGCGCCGGGCGAGGCTGCCGGCCGGCCGAGGGCGTCGAGCTCGAACAGGCTGCCGTCGAGGAGGACCGCGGTGCCGCCGCCGGCGTCGATCGCGAGGTCGCGGACCGTCTCGGACTGGATCACCGGCACCGTCGCCAGCGGCCGCAGCTCGGGCGGCAGCTCGCGGTCGATGACCGCCGCCGGCAACGGCGCGGCGGCGCCCGCGTCGCCGACCAGGTAGACCACCGCCCCCTTGGACTCGGCGATCCGGACGACGCCCGGCACCAGCGCGAAGGGGTCGTCGTCGTCCAGGCCATAGGCGCGGCGCTCGACGTCCGCGAGCACCACCCAGCGGGCGCGGTAGCGGTCGAGCAGCGCGCGCTGGAGACGGGGGTCGGCGCCGCTGTAGAGCTCGGCGAGGTCCCGGTAGCGGGCGTCGACCTCCTCGCGCGGCTGGCCGCGCTGCTCGAGGTGCCAGGGCCAGCCGACCACCGTCGGTTGGCCGGTGTGCATCGCGATCCGGGTGTACTCGGCGTAGGCGATCTTGGCGGCCTCGACCACGACCTCGCCGGGCTTCGCCATCCCCTCGAGCGCACGCACGAGGAACGAGGTCTGCGGGTCGGCGCCGGCGAGGAAGGCCTGGCCGTCGAGGGTCGGCCGCGGCGAGGCGACGCGCGGCTGCAGCCAGCCCTGGGCGAGCCCGAGCGGCAGGTTGACCAGGGCCACCGCCTGCAGCGGCAGCCAGACCGCGAGGAGCAGCCGGCGCCGCCACCCACGTCCGGCCAGCAGCAGGCCGCCAAGGGCCACCGCGAGCAGCACCCAGACCCCGTTGTAGATCTTGAACAGGGTGTTCATGCGGTCGATCAGGGTGAAGCGCTCGCACGCCGCGACCGCGACCATCGCGAACGAGGCCAGCGCCCACATCAGCCGCGCCGGCCGGTCGTCCGTGCGCAGCGCGATCGCACCCAGCACGACCGCGGCCGCGAGCGCGAACGCTGCCGCGGAGGAGTGCATGACGAGCCCGGCGGCAACGCCGGCCACGGCCAGCAGCAGCACCGGGAGCCAGCCGCGCCGGGTCGCCACCAGCGCCACCCCCAGCACCAGCAGCGGCACCAGGAAGACGCCGAAGTGAAGGACCACCGCCCACGCCGGCGCGAAGTCGGCGTCGGTCAGGAAGAGGCCGCGGCCGCCGGCGCCGGCGCCGATGCCGGCAAGCAGCTCGACCACGTAGGGCAGAGCGGCGGCCACGCTCGCGGCGCCGGCCACGGCCAGCCGCAGCAGGCCGCGCACCGGCTGCCTCGCCGCCGCCACGGTGCCGATCGCGAGCGTCGCCGCGACCACGAAGATGTCCCATGGGTTGGTCGCCACCAGCACCGCGGCAGCGACCGCGCACATCGCCGCGGCCGTGAGCCAGCGCCAGCCGGGCAGGGTCACCACCAGCCAGCCCCAGAGCAGGGTGAGGAGCAGCACGGGCAGGGCGATGAAGTGGCCGTGGAGATCGGCGAACAGCGAGGTCCACAGCGGGTACTCGTCGATGGCGAAGCCCGGAACCACCCGCGACGTCGCCCACCAGAGGTCGAACCACTGCCCGCCGCGCGCCAGCGCGAGCAGCCGCGGCCAGGCCAGGTTGCCGGTCAGCAGCACGAGCAGCGGCAGCAGCGCCGCGACCGCGAGCCGGCGGCGGCGAGCCAGCGCGAGGCCGAGCGGCGCGAGCAGCGCCGCGCCCAGCGCCGGGATCGAGGCCGCCATCAGGTTGTAGCCGACCGCCGGGTGGCAGCCCGACACCAGGATCGGGAACGACGACAGCACCTGGCCGAAGTAGTAGTAGTGGAGCGGCATGCCGGCCATCCACGGCTCGCCGGGCGGCCACGACGAGGCGCGGAGGAAGGCGTTGAGGAACGAGAAGTCCATCGGCTTCTCGCCCCAGAAAATCGCCGGGTTGAAGGCGCGCACGACCAGGAACAACAGGAACACCGCGGCGGCGACCGCCGCCACCAGCTGCGCTTCGCGCGACCTCGTCCGCAGCAGCTGCGCGATCAACCGGCGGCGCAGCCAGGCCGCGACGCCGCCCGCGGCCAGCACCGCCAGGAAGATCCAGGTCGCGGTCGCCGCACCCGTCCGCCACAGCCCGCCCTCGGCGAGCAGCCACATCAGCCACGCCGGCACCACCCAGCCGGTGACCAGCGCCAGGCCGACCCCGGCATCCGGCCACGACCGGAGGAGCGGCAGCAGCAGCGCCCAGCTGGCAGCGGCCAGGCCGAGCAGTACCGCCAGCCACGCCGCGAGCTGCGTCGCCTGGCCGGCGAGGCGGGGCGCTGGGGTCACCCGCTCGAGCGGCTCGACGAACGCTCGCTCGACCGCGGCCGCGTCCAGGCTCTCGAGGAACGGCAGCGGCCGCGCCGTCCGCTCGACCAGCGCGTCGACGTCGACGACGCCGGTGCGGCGCAGCACGACCACCCTCGGGAAGTCGTAGTTGAGGAAGCTCTCGTCGGCCATCTGCACCGCGCGCTCGAGGCCGAACAGCCGCGGCGCGCGCTCGATCCTCGCCAGCGGCTCGAAGCCGGCCTCGCCGGACAGCAGCAGGCGGTAGAGCCGGCCGGTGCGCGGGAAGCGCTCGCGGTTGACCAGGACCGTCCGGCGCACCCGGTTGGAGGTCAGCACCACCCAGTCCGAGGAGGCCAGCGCGTCGGCCCAGCGGCGCACCTTGCCCTCGTCGTCGGGGAGGTCGTAGGACGGCAGGTCGATGCGCGCCACGTTGGGCAGGCTCACCGTCTCGTCCCAGTGCTCGAAGGCGACGACGTGGTCGGCCGCCACCATCGGGCTCAGCCACTCGGCCGCGGTCCGGTGCGGGTGCGGCGAGGCGAACGCCCACAGGTACATGCCGGCGCAGAGCGCAGTCCCGGCAATGGTCAGCGCGACTGCCGGCCGCCGCCACGGCGTCGGCAGGCGGAGCAGGGCCCATGCCGCCACCATGACCGCGGCCACCACCAGCGGCTCGAAGTAGCGCAGGTACTTGACCTCGAAGGTGGCGAATCGGATCGCTGTCGGAACGAGCCAGGCGAGCACGATCGCGAGCAGCACCGCCTCCGGGGTGCCAACGCGCCCCAGCCAGCGCTCCGGCCGCCGCAGCAGGCGCCAGCCGCCGGCGACCACGCCGCCGAGCGCCGCCAGGAGGAGCAGCGGGCCCATCCCCCAGCGCGCGAGCTCGCGCAGCGAGTAGAGCACCGGGAGGGTGTCCCGGTAGACGCGGATGTAGGGCAGGTCGCCCTTGCCGGTCACCATCGCCGCCTGCTCGCCGACGCCCTTGAGGTAGGCCGGGTTCAACGGCACGCCCACCGCCTCGACCAGCGACTGCAGGCTCGGCACGGCCGTCGACGCCAGCACCGTGGCGGCGACCAGCGCCGCGAGCGCGAGCACCGCCAGCCACGAGCCCACCGCCGTGGCGCGCGCGAGGCCGCCCCGCCGCGCGCGCGCGGCCCGGCCGAGGACGACGGCGAGCAGGGCAAGCCCGATCGCGATCGCCGGCGGCTGGGCCCCGGTCAGCGCCCACGGCTGGCCGAGCCAGAAGGCGAGGCAGGCGGCGGCGGCCACGGTGCCGACGAGCTCGGGCAGGCGCGCCGCCCCGGGCCTCCTCCTGGCGATGACGACCGCGAGGGCGAGCGGCAGCAGGAGCGGCAGCGAGGCCACCTTGACGGCGAGCGAGGCGCCGGCCGTGGCGCCGGCTGCGACCGCGGCGACGACGCCGCCGGTCCGCGCCAGCCAGTAGCAGCCGGCGAGGGCCGCCATCACCCACAGCGCGTGGTGGGCCTCGACCGTGGCGTAGTGCGACTGCTGGAGGTCGAGCGGCAGCAGCGCCCCCAGCAGCAACGTGAGCTCGCCGGTCCGCCGTCCCCAGGCGCGGTGCGCGAGGAACCAGCCGACGAGGAGCGCGCCGAGCGAGGCAACCAGCGACAGCGCCCGGCCGCCGACCAGCAGGCCCTGGTAGGCGCGGGCCTCGCCGAGCACGGCGGTCATCGCCCGCACCGCCCGGAAGTGGAGGGAGCCGTAGGCGTAGAACCCGGGATCGTCGAAGAAGCCCGCCACCTTCTCGGACACGAACGCCACCTGGCGCTCGTCGGGATGCGGGGTGTAGAGCCCGGAGTCCCAGCCCTGGGTGAGGAGGCGGAGGACGATCGCGAGCAGCAGGAGCAGCCACACGCGACGGCTTGGCATGGGAGGAGGGTAGCGGAACCGCTCGGGCGCGGCAATTCACCTCGTGCTCTGTCATCCTGAGCGAGCCGCCCAAACGGGCGGCGAGTCGAAGGACCCCCTCAGGCCCTCGGAAGCCGAAGACGGCCGGCGCGGCACTCGATCCCGGGGAGATCCCTCGACTCGCTCGCTTCCGGCTTCGGGCTCCGCCCTACGCCGTGACGAGTCGCTCGCTCGCTCGGGATGACGGTAAAGAGGCCTCGCTTCCGGTTCCGGTTGAACCCGGTACCGTCAGCTCGAGCGGCGGATGATGAACCGGGCGAGCTCGGCGAGCGCGCCGTCCGCACCCTCGAGCACACGCGCCAGCTCGGCCAGCTCCTCCTCGAGCCCGTCGAGCCGGCCGCGCGCGGCATCGAGGCCGTGGAGCGTGACGTACGTCAGCTTGCCGGCGTCCGCATCCTTGCCGGGCGACTTGCCGAGCTCGTCCGCGGTCGCGGTGGCATCGAGCACGTCGTCGGCGACCTGGAAGGCGAGGCCGAGGCGATCGCCGAAGGCCGTGAAGGGCCCGCAATCGGCGGCGCCGGCGAGGATCGCCCCGACCTCGACCGAGGCCCGGATGAGGCAGCCGGTCTTGCGGCGGTGGATGCGCTCGAGCCGCGCCGCGCGGTCAGCTGCGCCGCGGTCGTTCGGGCCGGTCGCCTCGAGGTCCTCGATCTGGCCCGCCACCATCCCGAGCGACCCCGCGGCCCCGGCCACCACCGCGACCGCGGCCGCCCGTAGTACCGCCCACTCCGCGCCGGGGGGCCGCGACGCGAGCAGGCCGAGGCCGTCGGTCAGCAGGGCGTCGCCGGCGAGGATCGCGGTCGCCTCGTCGAAGGCGACGTGCAGCGTCGGGCGGCCCCGCCGCAGGACGTCGTCGTCCATCGCCGGCAGGTCGTCGTGGACCAGCGAGTAGGTGTGGACCAGCTCGAGCCCGCACGCGGCCTCGGTGATGCGGTCGGGATCGCCGCCGGCGGCGGCGTGCGCCAGCCGCGCCAGGATCGGCCGCACCCGCTTGCCGCCGGCGAGCACGGCGTACGCCATCGCCTCGTGCAGGCGGGCCGGGCGCTCGCCCCGGTCGGCGAGCAGGCGGCGCAGCGCGCCGTCGACCGCGGCGCGCTCGGCGGCCAGGCGGGCGCTTGCCGTCACGCCTCCTCCTTCTCCAGCTCCTCGGTCTTCGGCTCGCCGCCCTCGCTCTCGAGCAGGCGGGCGACCCGCTGCTCCACCTGCTCGAGGCGGGCGCGGCAGCTCTTCACGAGCTTCATCCCGGACTCGAACAGGTCGAGCGACTCCTCGAGCCCGACGCCCTCGTCCTCGAGCCGGGCGACGATCTCCTCGAGCTTCGCGAGCTGATCCTCGAAGCGCTCCTCGGCTTTGGCCTTAGCGGTCATCAGTCACTCCAAGTCAAAGGGGGTGATAGGTGATA
>Ga0209254_10007585_pt1 | contig 10019 bp, 6 predicted proteins | sample FrelakmetDIP11DI_FD_187148 | JGI IMG/M metagenome (GOLD analysis project Ga0209254, IMG submission 187148) | Freshwater lake sediment microbial communities from the University of Notre Dame, USA, for methane emissions studies - DIP11 DI (SPAdes)... | ecosystem: Environmental > Aquatic >...
GCGTTCTGCAGGAAGAAAAAGGGGCCGCGCACGTGTATGTGGCGAATTCCAGCCGCTGGCTCTCGGAGCTCTACCAGGCAATGGGCCAACCGGCCAAGGCAGCCCGGTTCCGCGTGAGCAAGCATGGCTGACTCCGGGTCGCGCAAGGCGACATAACACAGGTCGGCCCCGTCGCCCTGTATTGCACTTGTGACACCACGAGCGCATCCTGTAATTCGATCGCATCGCGAAGCGTGGAGATATACGCGATGCTTCCGACCCGCGTAGAACCGGGCGGGAAAGGGGAGAACCGACAATTACGCACAGGCAGTTGCGACGTCCTTACCGGGCACCGTCGCGTTTCCTGTCGCAGATCTCAAGGGTGAACATATGACGTCAATCAAACTTGGATACCATTTCCTGGCGGCGATTGTGCTCGCCGTGACTTCGCCGCTGGCGCTTTCAGCGCCGGCGGTTTGCGGCCAGACGAGTCACAACGGCTACTCCGGCGAGTTCGACGGCCGCTTCTACCAGGTAATCGTCGCCAACAGCATCTCCTGGGATGTGGCCAGGACGGCCGCCGAGGCGCTGGAGAACGACGGAGTTCTCGGGCAGCTTGCAACGATCAACTCGTTTGCGGAGGACGAATACGTCCATTGCCTGATTCAGGCTAAGGCACCGGGCGAGGAGTCCTGGATCGGCGGCTTCCAGGAGTTGGGTTCGAGCGAGCCCGCCGACGGTTGGCAATGGCTCAATGGCGAGATCATCGACCCACTCAATACGACAGGCTTGAACTACACGAATTGGCAGGCAGGCGAGCCGAATAACGACACCGCACCCAGCGGCAACGAGAAGCACCTGGGTGCCAGCCTGGGCGGCAACTTCGGCTGGAACGACGAGGGACGGCTGGGCAACATCGGTTCCTACGTCGTCGAGTTTGGCGACGCGCTGGCACCCATCGACGCCACCAGCTGTGCTTCTGGCAGCGGCGGATGCCCACTCGGCGAAGGCGGCCCGGTCATCACCTATCCGCCAGAGGCGGTAGTGACCGGAAACGTCGAGGTTCGCACGTGGCGATTCACAGACGATCCGGCGCGCTGCGGCGTGAGCCCGTTGAACCTGGGCGAACTCGTGCCCGGCGACGGCGCGGTGATCATCGCGCCGTATCTGTGCTCCACCTTCGGTGAGATCATCGTCCGGCGTACCGAGTCGTCGATTGATGTCTTCACGGGCGTCGTCCAGATCACCGGCACGAACAAGTACGGCACGGCGAATCCGGTCTACCCGGATGACCCGACTGACCAGGACGTCGTGGTTTACCGGAACAACATCGCCTCCCAGCAGCTGGAAACGGCTGTTGAAATGGGCGTGGATCCGTTGTTCCTCGGCAACGTCGCCGAGACGACCAACGGGGTCATCAACCCCCCGCGCGGCGCGGGCGGCAAGGGCTCCTATTTCATCGAGGGCCTGCGCATCCATTTCGGACCTGGCTACGACTTCGCCGGGAATGCGGCCGGAAATCACTTCCAGATGATTGCGCTGCAGAAGTACAAGCTGAAGAAGGCGCAGGCAGCGGTCATCGCCGCGAAGCCGGCGTTGAAACCTGTCTCGTGGCTTGCGCTGAAGGTGTTAGCGGACGCCGCGCTCTACTTCCACGACCGTGGTGACTACGGCATTGCGCTCTACAAGGTCAAGCTGCTCCTGGCGCTGAATGACAAACTCAAACCGAAGTACAGTGTTGTCCCGGGAAAGAATCCCTACGGTGAGGTCCATTACCGCTACCTCAATGCAAGGGACATTTACGAGCGACGGCTGATCCCGTACAACTAGCGGAATGCGCGGCTGGTCTTGCGGCGACCAGCTTCCACAGGCTCGCGCTCGGCGGGGCCTGTCTCTTGGTTGCTGCTGAGCCGGAGTTCCGGCGTGTTGCACCGGAGCGCTGCTCGAGCCCCAGGCAAGGACTGGCCGCGGGCTCGGGCCGCACTTCTGCACGCAGCAGCAGGTGAGCCGTTATTTCGCGCGCTTCGATGCGATAGGCTCCCTAGCCACTGATTGTCCGCCCGCTTTGAGGCAGGAAGCCCCGATGCTGCGGCAGGCGGGGCTGCCGTCGCCGGCGCCAGCCTCTAACGTGGGCGCCGGAATCCACGAGGACATTCGAATGACCGCGTTCCTTCGCCAACTGGCCGCGACCTGCGGCCTCGTGATAATGGGTTTCGCCGCGACCGCCGCCGGCGCCCAGCAGGCCGCCGTTGCCGCGCCCGCGACCGAAGACACGCGCCTCGCGGCGTTCTTCGAGGAGGTGTTCCAGCGCAACCTCAAGGACAGCCCGACCTTCCAGTCCCAGCTCGGCATGAAGGGCCCGGACTACGGCAAGTGGGACGACTTCTCCGACCAGGAGGCGCAGCGCCAGGATGCGCTCAGTCGCGGGGACCTCGAGCAGCTGCGCTCGGAGTTCGAATACGCGAAGCTCTCCGACAAGATGAAGGTCAGCTACCGGATCTTCGAGGAGGAGCAGGAAACCTCGATCCGGAACTTCAATTGGCGCTTCCACGGTTACTCGTTCCAGACGCAGTCCAACCCGGCGACATCGCTGGTGACGTTCATGCAGAACGTCCACGGCATCGCGAGCGTGGCCGACGCCGAGGCCTACATCGCGCGGCTCAACGCACTGGAGCGTGCCTACGGGCAGTTCATCGACGGCATCAACGAGTCCGCCAGGCGCGGCGTCGTGCCGACCGCGTTCTCGTTCGACCCGGTGATCGCGGATGCGCGGAACGTGCTGACGGGCACGCCGTTCGACGACAGCGACAAGGACTCGGCGATCCTCGCCGACTTCCGTGCCAAGGTGGAGAAACTCGACGTCCCGGACGCGGAGAAAAAGCGGTTGCTCGAGGCGGGCATGGCCGCGATGCGGGGGCCGATGAAGAGCGGCACGCTGGCGATGATCGCGGCCATCGAGGCGCTGCGCCCGAAGTCGCCTGGCCCGCACGGGGTCTGGGCGCTGCCGGACGGCGCGGAGTACTACGAGTCGCAGGTCCGGTTCTGGACCACGGTGCCGGACCTCACGGCCGGGCAGATCCACGACATCGGCCTCGCCGAGGTCGCGCGCATCCGCGGCGAGATGGAAGCCATCATGAAGCAGGTCGGCTTCAAGGGCGACCTGCCGGCGTTCTTCGAGTACCTGCGCAAGGACCCTGCGAACTTCTACCCCGACACCGACGCGGGCCGCCAGGCCTACCTCGACCAGTCGAAGGCCTACATCGACTCGATCTACGCCGACGTCGGCAAGTACTTCAACGTGCTGCCGAAGGCGGCGCTCGAGGTGCGCCGGGTGGAGGAGTGGAGGCAGGACACTGCGCCGATCGCGTTCTACAACCAGCCGGCGCTCGACGGCAGCCGCCCGGGCATCTACTACGTGAACCTGAAGGACATGTCCGGCAAGCAGAAGCACGAGATGGAGACGATCGCCTACCACGAGGGCGCACCGGGCCATCACTTCCAGATTGCCATCCAGCAGGAGCTGGAGGGCGTGCCTACTTTCCAGAAGTTCGCCTACTTCGGCGCCTACGTCGAGGGCTGGGGCCTGTATTCCGAGCGCCTCGCGAAGGAAGAGGGCCGCTTCACCGACCCGATGCAGGACTTCGGCCGGCTGCAAAACGAGATGCTGCGCGCCGCGCGGCTGGTCGTCGATACCGGCGCCCACGCGAAGAAGTGGACGCGCGAGCAGATGATCGACTACATGCTGGCCAACAACCCGATGAAGAAGGAGGATGCCACCAAGGAAGTCGAACGCTACATCGACAACCCGGGCCAGGCGCTCTCCTACAAGATCGGCATGATCAGGATCCTCGACCTGCGCGAGCGGGCGAAGCGCGAGCTCGGCCCCAAGTTCGACATCCGCGACTTCCACGACGTGGTGCTGAAGAATGGCGCGGTATCGCTGACGATCCTCGAGCAGCTCGTCGACGACTACATCGCTGCCCGCAAGGCGGCCTGACCGGGCGCCCCGCTCAGTCCGCGCGCGCTTCGTAGACGGTTCGGCCGCCGAAGACCGTCAACAGGACCCTGGCCTCGTTGATCGCGGACGCGGGACCCGCGAACAGGTCGCGGTCGAGGACGACGAAGTCCGCCCGCTTGCCAACCTCGATAGAGCCCTGTTCCTTCTCGAGGCCCATCAGCCAGGCACCGTTGATGGTGTAGGCCGCGATCATGGTGTCGAGGTCCACGCGTTCCCCGGCGGCGAGCACGGGCCCCGAGTTCGTATAGGGATCCTGGCGCGTGACCGCAGCCTCGATCGCGTGCAGCGGGTTGAGGTCGGTGACGAAGTAGTCGCTGCCGCCCGCGACCCGCGCGCCGCTTCTCACCAGGCTGCCGATCGGGTACATCGCCTGGGTGCGTTGCTCGCCGAGCATCGGGATGTCGAGCTCGAGCGCCGCGGGATCCGGATAGGCCCACAGCGGCTGGAACGTCGCCGTGATGCCAAGTGCGGCGAAGCGGGGGCGGTCGGCCTCGTCGATGAGCTGCAGGTGCACGATGTGGTGCCGGTTGTCGCTCATCCCGTTCGCCTTGCGCATCGCCGCGAACCCGTCGAGCGCCCTGCGGATCGCGGCGTCCCCGGTCGCGTGCACGTGGATCGCGAGGCCCATCGCGTCGAAACGCGTGAAGTAGCGGTCAACCTGCTCCTGGGCATAGAAGCGCGGGCCGAGGCCGTGAACCGCCTTCGCATAGGGCTCTAGCAGCGCGCCCGTGCCGTACTCGATCACGCCGTCCATGTAGATCTTCACCGAATCGACGTCGAGGCCCGGCCGCCGCCAGCGATCGCGGCCCTCGAGGAAGGCGAAGACGCCGTCGTCGAAGGCGCCGGGCTGCCAGTTGAGCGGCGAGAGCGAGGCGCGCACGCGCAGCGACAGTTCGTTTGCGTCGGCAAGCGCGACCACGGGGGCGATCAGTTCGGCATCGAGCCCCGGCTCGATCACAGCCGTGATGCCGACGCTGTGCGCGAGGTCGATCCCGGCGCGCACCGACTCGAGGTTCTGTTCTGGCGTTGCCGCCGGCAGCCCGCGCTTGACCAGCAGCATCGCGGCATCGCGCAAGGTCCCGCTCGGTTCGCCTGCGGCATCGCGTTCGATCACGCCTTCCGGGGGATTGCCGGTCGCCTTCGTGACACCCGCGAGCGCGAGCGCGCGGCTGTTGACCCAGGCGGCATGGCCGAAGCTCGACTCGATATACACCGGCCGGTCCGGGAACAGGGCGTCGAGCTGAGCCTTGCCCGGGTTGGCGTCGGGCCACAGCCACTCCGACCAGCCGCCGCCGAGCACCCAGCGATCGGGCCCATAACCCGGCAGCGCCTGGCATTCACGCAGCCGCGCATCGACTTCAGCCTGCGATTCGAGCCGCATGAGATCGCAATCGTCCTGGGTCGCAATACCAATCAGGATGTGGATGTGCGAATCGTGGAAGCCCGGCAGCAGCATGGCGCCGCCAAGGTCGGTCACCTCGGTCCCGCTTCCCGCCAGGCGGCGCACGTCGTCGTTGCTGCCCACGTGAATGATGCGGCCGTCGCGAACCGCGACGGCCTCGGTGCGGCTGCGGCGCATGTCGACCGTGTAAACCGCGCCGTTCAGGAATACGCGGTCCGCGGGCAGGTCACCGCCGCAGGCAGCCGCCGTTCCCAGCATCGCCGCGAGCAGCGCGAGCCGGCCGGGGCGGATTTCGCGCATATGCGGCCGGCTACAGCGCGGGGCGCAGCCGCGGCACGGTGGCGTTGGCGTCGGAGAGCAGCTCCGAGGCCGCCTTCGCGATGATCGCGAGGCCCTCGTCCACGACCGCATCTTCGGCCGTGATTGGCACCAGGATGCGCACCACGTTGCCATAGACGCCACAGGACAGCAGGATCAATCCGAGCTCGCGGGCACGGACGGTCAGCTTCCTGGTGAGTTCCGCGGCCGGGCGCTGCGGGTCGCCGCCCTCGCCGAGCTCGAAGGCGATCATCGCGCCGAGCCGGCGCACTTCGACGATCTCGGGGTGGCGTGCGGCGAGCGAGTCCAGCGCCTGCCCGATGCGCTCGCCGAGACGCTCGGCACGCTCGAGGATCCGCTCCTCCTCGAACACTTGCAGGACCGCGAGCGCCGCCGCACAGGCGACCGGGTTGCCGGCGTAAGTGCCGCCAAGCCCGCCGGGTGCGCAGGCGTCCATCACTTCCGCGCGCCCGACGACGGCCGAGAGCGGGAAGCCGCCCGCGATGGACTTCGCGAGCGTGTAGATGTCCGCCGCGACCCCGTAGTGCTCCATCGCGAACATGCGACCGGTGCGGCCGGCGCCACTCTGGATCTCATCCGCGACCAGCAGGATCCCGTGCCGGTCGCAGAGCTCGCGCAACCGCGGCATGAACTCCTTCGGCGCGATGTAGAACCCGCCTTCGCCCTGCACCGGCTCGATGATGATGGCGGCGACCCGGTCCGCGGCGACGTCGCACTTGAAGATCTGGGCGAGCGCGTGGAAGGCATCGTCCACCGACACGCCATGCAGCAGGTTCGGGAATGGGGCGTGGTACACCTCGGCCGGATACGGCCCAAATCCCGCCTTGTACGGATCAACCTTGCCGGTCAGCGCGAGCGCCATGATCGTGCGCCCGTGGAAGGCGCCGGAGAAGGCGATGACCGCCGAGCGGCCGGTCGCCGCGCGTGCGATCTTGACCGCGTTCTCGACCGCCTCGGCGCCGGTCGACATCAATAGTGTCTTGTTCGGGCCGTTGCCGGGCGCGAGGGCGTTCAGCTTCTCGCAGAGCGCGACGTAGGGCTCGTAGGGCGTGATCTGGAAGCAGGTGTGGGTGACCTTGTCGAGTTGCGCGCGCACCGCCTCCAGCACGCGGCGATGCCGGTGCCCGGTGTTCTGCACCGCAATGCCGCCCGCGAAATCGACGTAGCGCCGGCCCTCGCCATCCCACAGCAGCGCGTTCTCGGCGCGCTCGATGAACACCGGGTGAGCCATGGATACACCGCGCGCGACTGCGGCCTGGCGCCGGGCTACCAGTGATTCGTTGCTTGCCACACTCGTCTCCCGTCAGTGAATGGGCTCGTCGAAGTCGTCATCTTCGACGATCTGCTCCCAGGTCGTGAATACGGCCTCGGGCGGCGATTCGGCCTGCGCCTCGCCCTGCATGTCCGTGTAGCCGAACTCGTCGGGCTCCACGTCGTCGAGCGGGCCTCCCCAATCCTCGGGTTGCACGGCGCCGTACACCGAGAGCGCGCGCCATTCCTCGAGGTCGAGTTCGTCGAGGCCGCCGTCGAATTCCTGGATCTCGATCGTGCCCGAGTATTCATCGAGCGCAACCACCTGGAACAGCGCGCCCTTGTCGTGGTGCGCATACCAGTTCCCGACGATCGGTGGGAGTCGATTGCCCACGAATCCATCCTACGCCCGAACGCCGGTCCGTTCCAGAGATTACAATCAGCAACAATACGAGAATGGAGCAGTGGCCATGCCGACACCCGCGATCGTCGACTTCCGGCGCAGCATGAAAGGCGAGGAATCGGCGGTACCCGCCGAGAAAGTGGTCAAGGGCGAGCCCAGGACGCTGGCAAAGAACTACTTCAGCGACCCCACCGGGCAGTTTTTCGCCGGCACCTGGTCGAGCAGCGTCGGCAAGTGGAAGATCGAGTACACCGAGCACGAGTTCTGCCACCTGCTCGAGGGCCGCGTCACGCTCACCTCGGAGGAGGGCAAGCGCTGGCAGTTCAACGCCGGGGATGCCTGGGTGATTCCCGCCGGCTTCAAGGGCACCTGGGAGTCGGTCGAGCCGGCACGCAAGCGCTACGCGATCTTCGAGGCTACCACTCCATCCCGAACGTGACGCCGACCGTGCGCGGACGCGACGGCCACACCAGCTCGTTGAACAGGCCGTAGCCGAACTGGTTGTCGGCGTCCGCGTTTTCCCAGCCGCGCTCGAAGTACAGCTCGTCGAAGGCGTTCTCGACCCAGAGTGTCGCGTACCAGTTGGAGGCGCTGCGGTACCCGAGCCGGAAGCCGACCTCGCTCCAGGAGTCCACCGTGGCGTCCGGAATATTATCGGGCCCGCCGTACATCTTCGAGCGGTAGACGTACTCGGTCGTGAAGAAGCCCTCGCCCGAGGCGATCGGGGTGCGGTAGGTGAGGATCGTCGAGGCGCTCACCTCCGGCGCGAACGGCAGGCTGTTGCCGTCGCAGTCTCCGCAGGCACCGACCGCGATGATGTCGTCCGCATCCGTGATCTCGGTGTCGAGCAGCGACAGGCCGAACGTCGCGTCCCAGTGCGCGTTCGGCACCCAGCGCAAGTCGAGCTCGACGCCCTGGCCGCGCGCTTCGCCGACGTTCGCGACCTGCGAGGAACCCTGGTCGAAGTACACGAGCTGCAGGTCCGTGTAGTCGTACAGGAACAGCGCGACGTTCGCCTGCAGCGTGTTGCCAAGCAGGCGCGTCTTGGCGCCGATCTCGTAGCTCTCCACTTCCTCCGGGTCGAATTCGAGTGGTCTCGTGCCGTCGGGCGCCGAGCCGTCATCATTGATGTCCTGGCCCTGCAGGTCGTAGCCGAAGGTTGCGAAGCCGCCCGACTTGTAGCCCATCGAGACCGTCGCATACAGCGACACGTCGTCGCTGACGTCGTAGTCGAGGGCGATGCGTGGCGTGAAGTCGCTCCAGTCAGACTTGTTGCTCACGGTGCCGTTGGTGAAGAACTCGAAGTTGAAGTTGTTGCCGAGCGCGCCGCCGGAATCCAGGACCACGCTTTCCATCTCCTTCTCGTCGAAGGTGTAGCGCGCGCCCGCGGTCAGTTCCAGGCGGTCGCTGATTGCCCAGGTGAAGTCGCCGTACAGCGCCCAGCCGCGGCTCTCGACGCCCACGTAGCTGCGTTCCGCCTTGTCCTCGAGGATGTCGGCAGGGTCGATGTCGTCCTCCCAGTAGGCCTCGAAGTTCGGGTCGTCGCAGCCCGCCGCCGGCCCGTTGAAGTCCGGCGCCTCGGTGATGCTTAACGCGCGGCAGAGCGCGTCTTCGTCGTAGATGTAATCGAACAGGCCGTCGATCGTCTCCTCGTAGACGCTCGCGCCCACGAACCAGGTGACCGGACCGTCGCCCGGCGAGTTGAGCCGCAGCTCCTGGCTCCAGTACTCGACTTCGTTGAGCTGGCGGTAGTCGTTCACCCGCTCGGGACCGCCGTCGTAGTCCTCGAGATAGTGGAAGTTGAACTTCTTGTAGCCAGTCAGCGAGGCGACCTTGTAGTCGTTCCCGAGCGTCCAGTCGAGCAGCAACCGCGACTCGAACACGTCCGACTCGTTGATGCCGTCGTTGCCGAGGTCGATGTTGACCTCGTCGTCGGAAAGTCCCGCAGCCGGGACCCAGTACACGGAAGGGTCCTGCTCGCGGTCCTCGTAGCCCGCGATCAGCGTCGCGTCGAGCGCGTCGCCGCTATAGCGCAGCGAGGCGCGGCCGGCGCTCACCTGGTGGTAGCCGAGGTCGTCTCCGCCGGCGAGGTTGGTCAGGTAGCCGTCGTTCTCCATCAGGTAGCCGGCCACGCGCATCGACCACTGGTCGTTGAGCGGGATGTTGACCATCCCGCTGGCCTCGATCTCGTCGTGGTCGGCGAGCGACAGCTCCGCGCTCGCGCCGAACGCACTCTTCGGCTGGTTGGTGAACGTGCTCACGGCGCCGGCGATCGAATTGCGGCCGAACAGCGTGCCCTGCGGGCCCTTGACGACCTCGACGCGCTCGACGTCGAACATGGAAGTCATGACGCCGCCGGTGCGGCCGGCCCAGATGCCGTCGACGAACATGGCGACGGAAGGATCTCCGCCGATGCCAAAGTCGTTGGTCGCGATGCCGCGCATCGACAGCGCGTCGGTGAAGCCGTCCGCGGTGTTGCCGGCAAAGCCCGGCGTGAAATCGACGATGGCGCGGATGTCCGCCATGCGTCCCTCGCTCAGCATGTCGCCGGTGAAGGCGGACACGGAGAGCGGCACGTCCTGCAGCGACTGCTGGCGCTTCTGCGACGTGACCATGACCTCTTCCAG
>Ga0209254_10007586_pt1 | contig 10018 bp, 10 predicted proteins | sample FrelakmetDIP11DI_FD_187148 | JGI IMG/M metagenome (GOLD analysis project Ga0209254, IMG submission 187148) | Freshwater lake sediment microbial communities from the University of Notre Dame, USA, for methane emissions studies - DIP11 DI (SPAdes)... | ecosystem: Environmental > Aquatic >...
CGCGGCCACCCGGCAGCAGCACCAGCCGGTCGGGCCAGCCACGTTGCCCGGCGACGTTGAGCTTGAGCGACAGCAGCCCGTGCCGCTTGAGAAGCCGCACGAATGCGGCTTCGACGGATACCTCACGCGTACGCATCAATCGTCCCGGCCGACGTCGTCGAACAGGTCCGGCAGCTCATCGTCGGGATCGGGCTCACAGTCGCCGTCGGAGCCGCCACCGTCCGGCTCGTCGGCGGGGTCGATCTCACGGTCGCCGTCCGACTCGCCGGCGAACCGCGCGATGGCCCGCTCGAGGTCGTCGAGGTCTCGGCGCAGCGCAAGCTCTTCGCAGATCATGCGCTCGACGTCGTCCATCATCGAAGGCATCGTCGCCCCTCCCTAGAACTGACACAGCCCCGGGCCGCGCTTGGCCTTGCCCGACTGCCCGTAGAAACACCAGCGACAGCCGTTGCCCGGCGTCGGCGCAAACGTGCGGTCGGCGAGCATCGGCGCCACCCGCTGCTCCCACTTCGCCCGCAGCGCCGGCGCCTCATCGGGGACGAGCGATTTGCTCACGATCTCGCCCTGGTCGAGATACCAGAGCGCCGAGTCAACGCGCTTGATCCCCGGGTAGTAGGCGAACATCACGAGGCCGTAGAGGTCGAGCTGCGACGCGTTCTCAACCCGGATCTTGCCGGTTTTGTGATCGACGACCACGCGACCAGGCTCATCCGGCGTCGCACCAGCGTACGTCACGTCGACGACGATCCGCAGCCACGCGTCCGCGCCGAACCAACCGCACGGCTGCCAGTTGCGGTTGACCGCCAGCTGGCGCTCGCACTCGACGTCCTTGCGCGCGCGGAGGCCGCCGAACTCCTCAGGGAAGTTGGCCAGCTCCGGCGGCAGCTCGGTGAGCCGCCGCATCGTGTACTGCTCGGCGAGCGTGTGGATCCGCTTGCCGCGTTCGAGCGCCTCACCGCCCGGTTCGGCGATCTTGTCAAGGTGTTTGCACTTCGCTTTGAGCGGGCACTCCTCGTAATCGCTGAGCCGGCTGTAGCTCCACGCCGACAGATATGGTGCGACCTTGATCGGCATGCGTCACTCCTTTGCTTCCACCCACGATTCGTTGCGGTGGATGCGCGCTATTTGAGATCGCCCCAGGCAAAATTCTTTTGCCAACGCGAGGCGCGATTCCCCTGCAGCCAGTCGAGCGCGGATTTCTCGCACCTCCAACCACGTGAGTTTGGCATTCGCGTTACCCTCCCCCAACAGCCTCGAGTGCTCGCGACGCGTCCAGTGGTCGTCGCCCCGCGGAAGGGGTGCTGCCAGCATGATAGCTGAATGCCGGGCGCCCCGTGAATTTCGCTCCGGCTTTGTATACCGCCCATGCCTGATCCCGCACGGTACTCTTTCTGGGTGCGTCACCGAACCATGATGGCCCTTCGCTCGACAATCCCGGTTGTTGTCTGCACAAGTTCCAACGAACAGATGGGTCAACTCGACACAGCAGAGTTGATCACAGCGGTGGCAGACGAACAGTCCGGGGGGCACCTTGCCGTGCGCAAGCTCCCATGCAACCCGGTGCGCTAATCTATTCTTGCTCCCCACACTCACGATGCCGTACCCGTTGCGGTAGCACGCGCGAACCCACAACCGGCACCCGGTGTTGGGTTCGAGGATTGAATACTCTTCGAGTTTTTCGGCGAGCGTCAATCGCACGGGATACCTGCAGACCAACTTTCGCCGTAGTAGCCGCTGCTCAACATTGGCACATCCAGACGGTCGCGGTTCATCGCCTCGCGCAACCGCTCCATCACCCCCACCCACCGATCCTGCGGCGCGGTCACCACCAACTCGTCGTGGACCGTCAGGATAAGTGGCGCGCTACCATCGTCGATCTCAGCGTAGGCGATCATCGCCTCCTTGGTCAGGTCCGCGCTACTCCCCTGCACGATAACGTTGATCGCCCGGTACTCAAACCCGCGCAACCGACCGTCGACGAGCCGCGGCGGCTCTGGCGGATAGACGCGGCCGCCCCAGGTAGTCACCACCTCACCCCGGCGCCAGCGCGCGCGGGTGTCCGCCCCCAGCGCCTTGATCGACGGGAACTCACCGTAGTACGCGTTGAGGATGGCGCGCGCCTCAGCGACCGGGCAACCGAGCAGCTCCGCCAGGTGGCCGATGCCAACGCCGTAGATGACCGCAAAATGGAGGATCTTGACTTGACGCCGCACAAGGTTCGTGTATCCCCGCGCGCACAGCGTATCGGCGACGTGCTGGTGCAGGTCGAGCCCGGGGTTGTCCCGGTACGCCTGCGCCACCACATCATCCTCGTAGTGCGCCAGCACCCGCAGCTCCTGCGACGTGAAGTCGCGGCCGCAGAGTACGTGCCCCAGCTCCGGCAAGATGTAGCCGCGCACGAGCGGCAGCGGCGGCAGCGCGAATGGCGGCGGCGGCAGTTGGGGCTCCGCGGCGCAGGCGAACAGCGGCCGCACCTCTTGCGGCACGTTCTGGAAATTGGGCATCGAGCTGAAGCGCCCGGTGCGCGCGCCGGCGTTGCCGTCGTCGTGAGAGGTCCGGGTGCTATTCCACGTCGTGAAGATGCGGCCGCCGGCCTGCGCCGCCGTCGCCGCCCACGGGGCCATGAACGTCCCGGTGATCTTCGCCAGCGCACCGCGATAACGCAGCACCGCGTTGAGCTGCGGATCGTTGATGCCGCGCGCGAACGCGTCCTTGTTGGTCTGCGGCTTGCCCGACTTCGGCGTGACGCCAAGACTCGCCGGGGTCGCCGCGCCGCAGGCGATGAGCGCCGCCGCCAGCTCGTTGCCGGAGTCGAGGTTCGCGCTGTCGCCGATGCCCAGCCGCTGCCGCAGCCACACGTCCAGCTCGAGGAGCGTGAACTCGGCGTCGGCGAGGTCGGCGCGGAGCCGGTCGTGGGCGACGCGGATCCCCCGCCGCTCCATGTCCATGACGACCGGCAAGATCCGCCGCTCGCGGTCGTAGGCCGCGACCATGTCAAGGCGCAGGATCTGCGGCGCCGCCCACAACGCCAGCGCCCGCGTCCGGTCGACGTCGCCGATGCAGTACGGGCCGACGATCTCCGGCGGCGCCCAAGCGATGTACGCGCCGGCGTAGTGCTCCCCCTTCGGCGCGCGCGACAGCTTGACGCCGGCGACCGGTTGGTGCTCGACCAGCCAGTCGATGACCGCGTCGCGCTCCTCCGGCGGCTGGTGCAGCAACCGCTCCGCCGACGGTTTCAGCGAGTAGGTGTCCGCGCGGGGGTCGAGCAAGAACAGCAGCGGGATCGTATCATGGATGCGGTTCCACGCCGGGAGAGGCAGGCCAAGCCGCGTCACCGGAAACTCGACGGCGACCGCGAGGTCGAACTTCGCGTTGTGGAACAGCAGCGGACGGCCACAGGCCCACGCCGCGCGCAGCGCCGCGAGGCCCTCAGTGAAATTGTGGGGGTTCTGGTGCCCGTGGTGCCCCCACGCGAAGTACCGCGCCGGCTTGGCACCGTACTTGATGGCCACGCCACACGGCTCCGGCGGGTAGTGCGGTCGTGACCGGATCGGGTCCGACTCGAAGTCGATTACAACCGCGTCTTCCAGCTCCCGCAGCAAGTCAGTCATCGATCACCAAAATTGAAAACTACGCCGCCGGATCACGCGTCCCCGCCGGCGGCCCCGGGGCTGGGGGAAGAGCCGCGACCGCCGCTTGGGGGACCAGCGGCCGCGGCGACGCGCTAGCTCTTCAGCGGCGTGATCAGCTCCCGCCGCAACCGCTCCGAGTGCATCCGCACGTAGCGGCAGACGATGCGGTGCAGGACCAACGGGCGGAACTGTCCCGCACGCTCCGCGTCGACCAGCGCCTTGGCCTCCGCCTCCGTCGCGGTACGCAGAAAGTCGTTGAGCTGCGTCCACGACGTCGTCGCCAGATCCGGCAACGGTCGCGCCTTAGTACTTGCGCTTTTTCGCGCCGCTCGACTTCGTGGTGCCACCGCGCGCCTCCTTTCCCTCGGCCCCGTCGGCGTCGCCGCCGCTCGCCTGGAAGCCGAAGCCGATGACCGCCTCGACCTCCTTGGCGCGGGTCTTGATCGCCTCCCACAGCGGCCCCGGCACCTGCAGCGGCCCGAGCGCGGTGAACACGATCTTGATCTGGTGCCGTGGATCCGGCTGCACCTCGATCTTGGTGTAGACCGCCCGCGGCGGACGCCGCATCGCCCCGGCGAGCTGCTTGGTGTAGTTGCTGAACGCGCCGACACTCGTCGGCGGCACCTTCAAGTAGACGAGCCGCCCGGTCATGATCTCGTCGACCGTAAGGTAGGGCGTGAATCGGCCGGTGCCCGGCTCGAGGGTGCCGCCAGGGATGAGCCCGAGGCGGCGGGTGTTACTGCAGGCCTTGCCCCGGCGTGAATTGCCGGCGGCGTCGACCAACGAGCCGAACTGGTTGAACGGACACGCCGCGCAGGTCGCGCACTGCGGCGCCTTGACCGCCGCGGGCGGCGCGAGCGTCGTCTCGTCGCGGCCGAACGCGTAGCAGTCGGGCTTCTGCAGCGCGTCGGGATCGTACGGGGTGCTGTAGTAGGCGTTGACCAACAGCGCGTCGAGCACCAGCACCGCCATCTGGTTGTCCGCCAGCTGCCTCCCGTCCAACATCAGCCGCCCACCTTTCAGCGAGAAGAACTCCCCGCCGCCGGTAGAGGCCTCCTGCGCCGCCGCCGCCTGCGCCTGCGTGTACAGCTCCTCCTCCCACGGCTCGAGGGCGCCGGGGACCTCCGTCGTCTGCAACTCGGTCGTCATCGCTGAACCTCCGTTTGGCATTGCCGCACACCTAGTGCGCCTTCGTCAACGACACCTTGGTCACTGCAAACGGGTCCACCCCCGGCACCGTCTCGCCCTCCGCCCACCGCTCGCGCAGCGCCGCATCATTCAATCGCCGTTGCAGCAGGGAGAAGTCGCCGGTGACGATGATGTACTCCTCGAGCGCCGCCCAGTCAGTCACATGACCGATGTGCGTCGGGTTGAGGCCGGCGCGGCAGGTCTGCCCGCTCACCGCCGTCAACCCCTGCTGTTCGAGCGCGGCGACGAGGTGCTCGCGGTAGCGGGTCTCCTCCGCCGCGAGCCCGTCCAGCTCGTGCTGCAACGCCAGCCGCTGCTCGCGTAGCCGGTAGAGCGCGTCGGCGCACTCGCCGAGCGGGAGCGTGATCGCCGGGGGACTCACGGTCGGCGGCGACGCCGTAACCACGGACTCGGGGATCTCCATGGGTCGCTTCAATCCTGCACCTCAGCAAGCGTCAAGTGTGACTCCTCACCCCTACCACGGGCGCGAAACTGGGTAAAGGAAAAAATGCGAGCCCGGGGCGAAAATTCATTGACACTGCCCGCCGCGCGGCTCTATGGTGAGCTGAGCTTAGCACCAGCGCCCTCCGCAGTGCTAGGCTCAACCCCAACGGTGCCGTCGATGTTGCCCAGCCCGACCGATACGTGTCGCGTTGCGCGCTGCGACGTGGGGTCCCCCAAGGATCTCGAGGGCCGTCACAGCGCGCAACGCATTTCTAGTGGGCTCTAGCAGGGGTGCAATGCGTGTAATTTTTGCTGACCAAGAATTCGCTTCCAAAGCCGCACTACACCAAACCATCAGAACGATCCTGACTACCACTCCACCAGATACAGCGCTTACCGGCCGCGCACGCGAGCTTGTCGTCGCGCTGCTCCCGTACCACGACAACGCAAACGAGAAGATCGGTGTTGGCGTCCGCGATATCTATGTCCGTACCACACTGGGCTCACCCGGCTTCATCATCCGCCACGTCGACGACACCGAGATCGACTTTAGTTACCGTTGGTGCCTCGCGCGCATCAACAATCCGGGGGCTAAACATCACGACGTCGACAAAGCCTTCCGCAACGCGATCATCGCCCAAAAAAACGCCGAGCGCGACCGCGCCTTCGCTGACCGTGAATACATCACCTGTCCGATCACCGGTGCATTAACACCGCGCACCGAGAGCGTCGTGCACCACGACGGTCCAACGTTCGCGACACTCGTCGACGACTTCCTCGCCGCGTGCGGTCTAGGTTACGACGAAGTCGTAGTCGATCCCCACGCCGCAAGCTGCCGCCTCGCCGATGTCGAGCTAGAACGCGATTGGCTCACATACCATCAAACGTTTGCACGACTCGTTGTCGTTAGCAAAACTGGGCACGCCCAGCTTCACGCACGAGGACAGCGATGAGCGACTACCTGATCGCCGTCGCCCCCCACAAGCACACCCGGGGACTGTCACAGCACCTCCGCGAGGTCGAGCTGAACTACACCGTGCTCCCGCTCGCCACCGCGCTTACCACCCTATGGCCGAGCGACGCGCACTGCGTGGTCTACGTCGGCGCCCCCGTCGGCGACGTCCAGCCCCGCATCAACAAGGACGGACTTGCGCTCTACCCGCTGCCGATTACCTGCAACGTGCTCCTCGCCGATGTCGACAACCCCGGTCACGGCGACTGGACCGAAGCGCTGCTCGCGGCCGCTGAGCTGGATCGCCTCGAGCTGCCAGTGCTCACAACGACCGGCTGGTACATGACCGCGCACGGCTACCGACTCATCCAGCCACTCGCCACCCCGATCCCGGTGACTGCCATCGAAGACGTGCTCCGGCGCTGGCTCGCCAACCTCGCCGCCGCCGGCGTCGATGTCGATCCCGGCTGTCGCGACTGGACCCGCCACTTTCGCCTGCCGCACGTCGTCCGCGAGGTCGACGGCGCGCCGAACGGGTGGGGGATGCCGACCCGCACGCGCGTTCCGTACCGCTCCCCGCGCGTCGACTTGACGACGATGCGGCCGATCACGCTAGCCCCGCTCCGCGCCCCCCACGCGCCGCACACCACCCACGTAGCGCGCAGCGGGCAGTCGCCGTTCTTCCGCGCCGCGGTCGCCGCCGGCTGGGTCGGCCACAACCGCGGCGGCGGCTACTGGACGCTGACCTGCCCCTGGCAGCACGAACACACGACGTCGGGGGGCACCGCCGTCTACGAACGCGGCGGGCCGACCTGCGCGCATGCCCACTGCGCGACGCGCACCTGGCCCGACTGGCTCAAAGCGCTGCCCCGCGCGGCGCGCCAGCTCTACGAGGAGCTGAACGAGGCTGAGCTGCACCAGAACGCCGTCGCAGCGCGGGCCGCGGCCCGCGCCAATCTCCGCCGCCCGTTCGGAGGTGCCAAGTGACCGACTACGCCGGGTTCAATCCGCTGGTCGTGGTCTTGACCGCCGAGCAAGCTGCCGCGCTCATCGAGCTTGGCTTCACCGCCGTAGTCGCCAATCCGCCGCCCGATCCCACGCTGGTCGCCGCTCACCGCCACGACGGACTTGTGCTGCTCCACCCGACTACTACCACCGCCGAAGACGAGATCGATCTCCTTCACGCGGTGACCCAGCTCCGCGCCGCCACCGCCACCGAGGTCCGCGTGGCCCCGGCGCCCACCGAGCTGACCGCCGAAACGCTGCGCGCCGCGCTCGACGGCGCCACCCTCCTGCGCCCGACAATTCAGGTGACGACCGACGAAGCCGAGGTCACCGGCCACGCCCTCACTGCCCTTTCCCACGCTCCTGAAGTCTTCATCCGCGCCGGCGCTTTGATGCACATCCAGCAGAGCGCCACGACGCACCTCGGGCCCGGCATCAAACAACGGCGCGAGCGCGAGCCGGACGCGCCGATCATCGCCCCCATCCCACTGAGCTGGGTCGAGCAGTATTTGTCGCGCGAAGCGCGCTGGGTGGTCCTCCGCCGCCAGAACCTGAAACCGACAACCCCACCCCCGTGGGCCGTGCGCCAGGTCTACGAAGCTCCGAGCTACCCCAGGTTCCGCCACCTCGCCGGAGTTGTCGAAAGCCCCGTGCTGCGCCCCGACGGTACTGTCTTGAACACGCCGGGCTACGACGACGAAACTGGACTGCTCTACCAGCCCCACGGCACCATCGATCCCATCCCTGACGAGCCTGCCCACCTCGACGCCTGGAACGCGTGGCTCGACCTTGCCGAGGTCGTCAAGCAGTTCCCGTTCGAGGAACCGGTCCACCAAGCAGCGTGGCTCGCCGCGCTGCTCACCATCTTCGCCCGCTGGAGCTTCGACGGCCCGACGCCGATGTTCTTCGTCGACGCCAACACCCCGGCTGCCGGCAAGACCAAGCTCGCCACGGTGACCGGGATCATCGGCCTCGGGCGGGCGCCCGCGCTGACCACCTTCGACACCAACGACGCCGCGGAGACCAAGAAGGCGATTACCAGTCTGCTACTCGAGGGCGACCCCTTGGTCGTCTTCGACAACATCGAAGGTAAATTCGGCGACAGCTCGATCAAGAAGTTGCTGACCTCGACGACGTGGAAGGAGCGCATCCTCGGGGTCAACAAGACCACCGGAGCCCTCCCCAACCTCACCACCTGGATCGCGACCGCCAACAACGTGCAGCTCAAAGGCCGCGACATGCCGCGGCGGCTCATCGCCATCCGCCTGCGTTCCCCCCTCGAACACCCTGAGATGCGCAACGACCTCGTGCACCCCAAGCTCGAGGCGTGGGTCCGCGCCGAGCGGCCGCGCCTCGCCGCCTGCGCCTTGACCATCCTGCGCGCCTACGCCGTCGCTGGTCAGCCCGACTCGGGCAAGCCGTGCGGCGACTATCCCGATTGGTGCCGCGCCGTGCGCGATGCCGTAGTGTGGCTGGGGCTCGACGATCCGACCACAACGCGAGAAAGCCTGCGCGCCATCGCTGACGAAGCCAGCGCCGAGCACCGCACGCTCGTCACCGCAGTCGCCGCCGCCACCCGCACCGAGGAGCTGACCGCCGCCGACATCCGCCTGAAGCTGGGAACTCCCGCAGGTGACACCGCCCTCGACGAGGCCGCCAAAATGCTGCTGCAGTTCTGCCACGGGCGCAACCGCCCCGACGAGCTGCCCAGCGTGCAGCAGCTCGGACACCTGCTCGCCAAATACCGCGACACGGTCGTTGATCATCGCCGGATCATCGGGCGAACACGTCAGGGGGGTTACACAGTTTGGCACACGGAGAACACCAACGAAGATGTATTAACCGATGGTCAGGGTGAACTTGGGTGACCTCACTTTACCATCGGTCTCCTTAGAAATCACTTTACGTAACTGAATTTCTGGGGCTAGTGACCCTATAGTGAGGTCACCCAAGTTCACCCTATTTACTTTTCGTGTGCGGTTCCATACTTTACGTAAATATCGTACGTAAAGCTTTACGTACGTACGTAAACTCCACTTTGTATCATCAACCACATTATTTAAGCTGTTGGATCTCTCGCAGCGTTTGCCGCAGCTGCGCGCGGCGCTGAGCGCGGGCACGTTCGCGCTCCGCTTGGTCGCGGCGTTGTGCGCGCCGCGCCTCGGCGCGCGCGTGAGCGGCGAGCGCTGTCTCGAAGTCGCCGTGCGCCCACTCCTGGTACAGCTCGTCGGCGCGAGCGAACGTGATGCGCAGCTCCACGACCAGCTCGCGGCGGTTCCTGCCCTGCTCGAGGAGCTTGACGGCTTCGGCGGTGAGATCGCCGTCGCTGAGAATGCCCCGCCCGCGACGAGGATGAGCGACTGAGTAGGCGTTGATCTCGTCGGGGTCGTAGCGGGCGTCGTTGCGGAAGTCGCGGATCGGGTGGAGCGCGCCGCTTTTGTCGAGGCGTAGCACGCTCACCGTGGTGATGCCGAGGAGCTTCGCGGCCTCGCCGCGACTGAGCCACGTCGTGGGGTCATCATGGCGGGGTGCGACGTAGCGGATGCCACGTCCGACACGGGGGTGCAGTTTTTGGGGTGTCATAGCGTGACACTACCATACTTAAACATTGTTTGCACCTCACCGCATGCAGTCGCTGGTAGCGTAGTCGATTGCTGTTTACAGCCGCGATTTTTCACCTGAAAATGAAGGCCACTGAAACGCGCCCCGATGAGCGGGGCCTAGAGCGCGGCGACGCGCGGGCAGCAGCGAGGAGACGGAACATGGCCGAGAACATGACGCTGGACCAGGCACGCAG
>Ga0209254_10007587_pt1 | contig 10018 bp, 5 predicted proteins | sample FrelakmetDIP11DI_FD_187148 | JGI IMG/M metagenome (GOLD analysis project Ga0209254, IMG submission 187148) | Freshwater lake sediment microbial communities from the University of Notre Dame, USA, for methane emissions studies - DIP11 DI (SPAdes)... | ecosystem: Environmental > Aquatic >...
CATTCGAAGAATACACCTTACCGCCTGACCTCAAAAAGAACCAGGTTTTTGATTGTATTGATGTTCCTGTTCTATATTCCGATAGAAATATCTGCCTGGATAGGGTTCCTCCTGGATGATCTCTTTTTCAGAGGATATCGCAGACAGGCAGTCCGGCAGCCAGTTTTCATAATTGGAAATGCACGCAGCGGAACCACCTTTATCCACCGGCTGATGGCGAAGGATACACACAACTTCACCACCATGAATTTGTGGGAAATTGTATTTGCCCCATCCGTCACGCAGCGCAAAGTTATCCGGGGGTTTTCATCTTTTGACAGGATTCTTGGGGACCCGGTTAGAAAACTAGTTAACCGCTGGGAACAAAACCTTTTCGGGCAAATCGAAAATCATAAAATTGGACTACAGGAACCAGAAGAGGATGAATATCTATTCATGCATGTCTGCTCTTCTGCTGTAATCTGGACTTTCTTCCCTGTTGATGAAGAGGTGGAACCCTATTTTTATTATGATATTGAAGTACCCGAAAAGCGCAGGCAAAAAGACATGCTTTTTTACCGACAATGCCTTCAGCGGCATATATATTTCCATGGTGGTAACAAACAATTTCTATCAAAGAACCCGATATTTTCCGGGAAAATTCAATCCTTGAAAGATTGTTTTCCAGATGCAAAATTTATTTATATGGCACGCAGCCCGCTGAGTGTAGTACCTTCACTGATCAGCTACATGGCAACAGGATTCCATTTATTCTGCCAGATGGAGGAAAAGTATCCATATCGCGAAAAAATCTTAAAACTTATCGACTTTTATTATCAATATCCTTCAGAGGTATTTACAAGATATCCAACGGAAGACTACATGGTGGTCAAGTATGATGATCTGGTTGGCGATCCAACCGGCACAGTGAAGGATGTTTATAGCCGCCTTCAGATGAGACTGAATTTGGATTATTTTAATACCCTTAAAGCAGAAACCAGTAAAGCCCGTCAATATAAAAGCAACCATGATTACTCCATGGAGGATATGGGACTCAGTTCTCAGGCAATCCTATCCATGTTTTCCGCGACCTGCCAGAATTATCAATTCGATCCGTTTGTTGCAGATGAAAAAGAAAATGTTGTCGTTCGTGTATAAACAATATCCAGACCGGGAAGGTGAATTCCCCCGAAATTCCAAAATTGGTTTGTGAATGATCCGGAGAAGCGCATCACGAAAACTCCATTTGACCTGGGAAAGAGAATTCCGGCTGTTCGGGAATAAGCGTTCTGCACGGGTGGAAACATCGAATCTGGCAGTTCCCGGGTAGTGGAGGTTAAAGGAATCCCAGGAAAATGTATCCCGGGGATTGAATACTATTTCTGCTTAAAACAAATTATTTCGATGGTCACCAGTCAGGAACCGGTGCATCCAACAGAGTCAGATCTTTGTATCATTGAAACCATCCATAAGCTAATTATTGTGCACTGAAGTATAATCACAAGAAAGAATTTAATTTCTTGAACCATCCCTTATGAAACTGAACGATCTTACCTTTCAAACCATAAATATTTATGATTCAATAGAAAAAACCGACCTGCCCGGGTTCGTTGTAGCAGCTTCAAAACGGGCACAACGCATGCGGACAGGAGATTTGTTCTTTGCATTATTGACGTTTTATGGTGATGTTTCTCCCTCGGATAGCAGACAAAAAGAATGGCTCGCCGAGCTCCCCGGTAAGTATTTCAACAGCCGCGGATCTGTGACACTGGCTATGCAGTCAACAGCCGAATATTTGAATAAACAGATCCTGGAGTTCAACCGGCGTGCTGTCAGTGGACGCAGCCCGGTAGAGGGCGTTCTGAATATGGGGGTAATCCATCAAAACCTGCTTTATCTTCTCCATTCAGGAGAAACAAGCACGTTTATCCTGTCCGGTTCGGGTGGAGAGAAGTTTTCCCCCTTGCCCACTAACCCTAGAGATTTAGGCATCAGCACAAAAATTAATTATTCCCTCCATCAGGTCTCGATAAATAAAGGTGATTTTATAATTTTATGCGCGCAGCCGCCAAGGGGCTGGGAAATTGACCTCCTGGCCCAAATGAACCTCAAAACACATCACCAATTACGGAGGAGGCTGGTTTCTCCGGTTGAGGTTCAACTTTCTGCTGCAGTAATTCAGATTGCCTCAGGTAAAGGGGAAGTCCAGCACATAAAATTTCCAGCCAGTACTGCAGGATACAGCGAAGCGGGTGTTGCTTTAAGCTCAGCGCCAGGTGTGACATCTCTGCAATCATCCACCGGCAGTCCGGGCAACCTGGATGATTTGAGAAAAACAGTAATAACACCTGCAGTATTGACCACTTTTGGCCAGGCAGGAAAATCCGATAAGGAAAGCCAGCAAGGGGATGGATTTGCTTCTTCAGTCACTTACCAGTCAACATCCGGAGATAACACTCCCGGGTCAATGGCAAAACCCGGATTGACAGGGGGTTTGGAAGATAAATCTTCCGCTGCCCGACCCAAAGAGCGAAAACCAATTTCACTGAAAACCGGTGCTGAAATAATAATCCTCTCTGAGAGGGTAAAAACCTCTTTCGATTCCCTCAGAAATGGCATTCAGGGCCGGTATGATAAATTCGCATCCATTTTCAGTGGGCAATCCGAGAATATTCAAACACCTGAATTTCCCCCCGAGCTGAAAAAAAAGATGGCCACAGCCTGGTTTTTTGGCCGGGCAACTGCAGGGAAGGTTGAAGAAGGCACCAAGGATGTGGGCAAGCGTTTACTTCCGACAAGGGAGGATTTCAGCGGGAGTATTTCCCCATTCACCATGCTGATAATTGCTATTGCTGTACCAATGATCATTGTAGTGATTGCCAGTACAGTGTATATCCGAAGCGGCCATGACGAATTGTTTGCTCTTTATTCTCAACAGGCGCAGCAGTATGCCGAGCAGGCTTTGAATTCCGATGATCCTGCCATCCAGCGTAATGCCTGGACACAGGCGTTAAATTATGTGGAAAAAGCTGAGAATTACCACCAGACCGAGGTTTTAGATGATATCCGCAGCCAGGCTCAATCTGTGCTCGATTCCATGGAGAGTGTAGCCCGTGTATCTCTGAAATCCGCAACCGGCCAAAACTTCCCTGTCAATGTGAATATTACAAAAATTGCAGCCAATAGAACCGATCTATACCTTTTAGACAGCAACAGAGGCAACGTGCTTAGATTCTTTTTAACCGGTCAAGGATATGAACTGGATGATTCATTCATCTGCGATCCGGGGCCCATGGGAGCCGTAATTATAGGACCCCTCGTAGATATGGCAATTTTGCCTGTTAATAACCTGCTTAAAGCCACTGTAATGGCGATCGATTCTGCGGGCCAACTTCTGTATTGTATACCTGGAGAAAATCCAATTTCAACCATATTAACGCCGCCGGATGCAAATTGGGGACAGATTGCAGGTATGGATTATCAGAATGACACCCTGTATTTAATGGATCCTCCTTCCAATGCAGTTTGGTATATTTATGGACCAAACTTAGATTTCTCCGATCCACCCAGGCTGTATTTTGATGAATCCGTACCAAATATGGGCGATGCGATTGATTTTTCAATCAATGGCGATGATCTTTACCTTCTGCACAAAGATGGAAAGATGACTTTCTGTAATTACGATAGTGTTGCAACAGGGGATACGAAGTGCGCTGATCCAGCCGAATACTCCGATAATAGGGATGGGGAAGAATCTCAGCAATTGACATTTACAGATACACTTTTTTCACAAATTGAAGCGACACAAATGCCCGATTCATCGATATATATCCTTGATGTCTTGCAGCCTTCAATATACCATTTTAGCCTGCGATTGAATCTGCAGAAAATAATTATGCCGCTGGCGGACCGCCAGACCCAGCTGCCAGAAGATCCTGTTACTGCATTTACAGTTACCCCAAACCGGCTGTTATTTTTAGCCTACGGAGATGAGGTTTTTTACGCCCCACTACCCTGAGATGAGATTAAAAAAGTGCCGTGGTGCAGTTAATATCACACCACGGCTCTTTTTTTTCTTCTCAACGATCTTATCTGTTGTAGAACCAGTTATAGCTGTAAATACCATCGGCACTATCCAGCCGGATGGAAATCTTATCTTCCCCTTTTAGGACTGCCGGGATCAGGAATGTCTCTTCAAGTGTTCCACCCTGGTCTGAGTTGAAAGTACCTATTTGTACACCGCTTTGATCCTCATTGCCGTACTCAGCCATGGTTACAACAAAGTCTTTGTTGGCAGGAAAATTATTGGTTCGTATGGTTACACTTTGGAATTTAACTACCTCAACAATGTTAAATGTCTGGTTACCGGGGTAGGGGGTGGTTGGTTCCCGTGTAATCTCGGTTGTTGTTGATTCCTGCATTACCGGGAAAGTCTTATTGTAAAACCAGTTATAGCTGTAATAACCCGCATCACTCACCATCCAAATGGCGATCTGATCGCTTCCAATCAATTCATTCGGAATAGGATAGGTCAGTTCAATATCGGATTGGTCCTTGATATAGGTTGTCGCTACTTCAATCCCGCCTGTGCCGCTTGTCTTTATGGATGACATCTTGATTACGAATGTCTGGTAAAGAGGAAAGTCATGGGTTTGGATGGCCACCGATTCATTTTCAACAACAGCCACGATGTTGAACACCGGCATGCTGCCATTTTCGACTGGCTGTGCTCCGACCTGGGCGTCACTGGTCACTGGTTGATTAACAAACCAGTTATAGGCATAGTAATCCTGCTCACTTTCCAGCCGGATCGCAATTAATTCCTCTCCTTTCATTTCATCAGGAATTGTATAGGTTTCTGAAAATTCACCACCCGCCCCGGAAGAAGTCTGGGTGACTACAACGCCTCCTACTCCTTTTGAACCGATATCCCCCATGGTTACAATAAATGTCTGGTTGGGGGGAAAATTGTGGGTTTGAATCGTGACAGTCTCATCCACCTTGACATCAACTACATCCAGGCTGGGTACGCTTCCATTATCATCAGCCTGGTTGGCGGGTAATGTTGTGGCAGTTACGCTGGAGATATCTTCGTTTGTAAACCAGTTATAACTGAAATAGCCGTCCGTACTTTCCAGGCGAATCGCAATAGCCGGTTCACCTTTTAATTCGGCAGGTATGGAGAAGGTATCCTCGTAAGATCCACCGCTTCCAGAATCAGAAGTGCCTGCGTCAATACCCCCAATCCCCTCGGTGCCAACTTCTCCCATCAACACCGTAAAACTTTTATTGGCTGGAAAGTTATACGTATAAATTGTCACAGATGTATCCTTGATTACATCTGTGACATCGAAGGAAGGAGTATCAGCTGCCTGGATTGGTTGGAACGATAATAAAAATACCATTAAAAAAAGCATCATGGCAGAGATGTACACCGGTGGGGAAAACCGGCTTCTAGCGGTGATACCTGGCTGGGAATTATGATTTGTTCTCAATTTAATTTCCTCCTTCATTACCGATTATAAAAAAAAGTCTCTCAGTTTTTCTGTCAGTTTTTCCGGATGTTCAATCCTCATCATGTGAATAGGATGACTGGCTCATCCAATCCGAGAAAAAAATATCCCGGACCATTTTCCGGTTACTGAATTTCTAATCAATCCCTGGCATAAGCCAGAAAACCCGGTCTTCATGGGAATCTCCATTATTATTGACAATAAGGTGGAATTCCACATCCTTCCCTGCCAATGAATTAAGATCCACAACGATTTCCCGAACCATGCCATCGTATTTTTCATGCCAAGATCCCAGGTTATAGATTGCGCTGCTGTCTTTGAGGTTGTAGTTCAACTGGAAAGTTGCATCACAACCATCAAATCCATAACTGCAGCCGATAATTGACCGGAACCTGTCGCCGCTGTTAATGCGGATGGCTGGATAATGCCCGGTAATCATGCCATTGCTGCCGTCACTTGGGATGGTGATCAGGGTTGGCTCATCATCCGTATACCCATTCTCGAAGGCGGGCTCATCTGTCTGTGTAATCGATCCGTTTTTGAAATCGTCACCAGAACCAGGAACCGGCAGACTGCCTGTTGTACTTCGCCAATCGGCATAGGTATAGGAAATTGCAAAGTTCCGCAAATCCTCATCGGAGACGTCTTCAAAATCTTCAACCTTTATCTTAACCCAGAAGGGACTGCTTGCATTTGCCCCAATCCCGAAATTTTGCCCGTAATCATTCCGCAGCATCCAATTGCCGGTATAGGTACCCTCGTTCTCTGGTGCAATGAGGTTTACAGAAACATCAATCGTTCCACCCGGATCGACATAATCCCCAATTTTCACTGCTGCTGGTCCACTCATCGAATTGCCGCTTACAAATACCACGGCATAATTTGGATTCCATGTGCAGGATCCAATATTTTTCAGACGCCAGGTTTTTGTAAAACTGGCATTTGGTCTCAAAATTGAATTGTCAGGGTAAGTGACATCGGTAATAAATTGGGCCCAATTGCATGGTACTGAAGTTGGTTTCGGCGGCGGAGGAACCGGTGTAGTGGTTGATGGGATAGTGGTTGCCGTCTGGCTGTTGGCAGGCTGTGCGGTTGCAGTAAACACAATCGGGGTCAGGCCTGTTTTTACTCCTTCAGTCAGTTCTGCAATTATGGTATTTATACCTGCCTGCGTCTGGGCGGCAGCCATGGTCTGAACAGTCTCTGTCTGATCCACTGCTGATCCACTCTTTGAGGGTAGATTATTAAAACCCAGGACCACGATAGTTAATCCCAGCATGGATAAACCAAAAATAACAATTAATATGACAAATGTTTTACTCATAATTTACTCCCATCCGGTTGAACTTCATGCTATAGACGCCGGGTTTACCAGGAAAGTTCCTTTATCGTTAACAACGATAAATCATCGGAAATCCTATTAAATTATAGTTCCGATAGATTTAACCGGGTATCATGCAAGCATGATGCCAGTTTCATTAATACAAGGAAAACCGATTCTTAAAATTTTTGGTAAAGATGGTTGCGCAAGGTAATCCGTGATTTTAAATGTTTGACAAATAATCTTTATAATAAAATTATGGTGAAGGAAAAATCATAATGATTATTGGAATAAAACGAATTTTCAACCTGATTATCTTGCTGTGTGCGGGCTTGTTCCTTATCACAGCCGTTAATCCTGTTCAAAGCCAATCGGAGGCAGAAATCCCTTTGGTAATCTTACTAAAATATGAAGGTCCGGTCACTCCGGTTCTCTATGAATATATTGAAAGAGGGATAGAAACCGCCAGGGACCGCAATGCAGCTGCTATAGTCCTGGAATTAAATACACCTGGTGGCAGTGTCGATCTGATGAATAAGGTTGTCAGCAGTATTCGCAACAGCCCGGTGCCGGTTGTTGTTTATGTAGCACCGCGCAACGCAATGGCTGCCAGCGCAGGCACCGTGATTACCCTGGCAGGGCATATGTCTGCCATGGCTCCTGAAACAACGATAGGTGCAGCCAGTCCGGTCGGCTCACAGGGTGAAGATATTGGCAAGACTATGGAAAGCAAGACAAAAGAAATGCTTAAGGCTAACGTCCGGGCGTTGGCAGCGAATCGCAGTTTAGATGCCATCCACCTGGCCGAGGAGACAATCGATTCAGCAAAAGCGGTTACCGTTGATGAAGCCATCAATGCAGGATTAATTGACATAAAGGCTGATGACATCCCTGATTTGCTTAATCAATTGGATGGAAAAATCGTTAGGGTGGGCAATACCGACCTTGAATTGGAAACCACCTCGGCTGAGATTGATGAAGTCCCATATACCTTGACTGAGCAGATATTAAAAACCCTGGTAAATCCGAATCTGATCTTTTTATTCCTGGCAGTAGGTATCCAGGCAATCCTTATAGAATTATCCAATCCGGGTGCCTGGGTTCCCGGTTTTATTGGAGTATCCTCTTTATTACTGGCGATCTACGGGCTGGGGATACTCCCAGTAAACTGGTTTGGTATCCTTTTTATGATCCTGGCATTTGTGTTGTTTGTCCTGGAAATTAAAACGCCCACTCTGGGTGGATTGACGATAGCCGGGGCTGTTTCTTTCATCACTGGTGCATTAATCCTGTTTAATTCGTTGCGGATTCCGGGTTTCCCGACTGTATCGGTGCCCCTGGTAATTGGTACGGGGATTTTCATTGCGCTCAGTTTTTTGGGTATAGTCTCATTTGCCATTAAAGCACAACGTTCCCCAATCCGGATCGGAAAAGAATCACTGCCTGGAAAGACAGGGATTGTGACTGTTGATTTGGATCCATCCGGGCAGGTCCAGGTTGCCGGAGAATTGTGGAGCGCGGCGCTTTCTGGGAAGGAGCGTTATCTTGAACGGGGGTCCCGGATCGAAGTTGTCCGGGTTCACGGTCTGCAATTAATCGTTCGAGGGGTGGAACGACAGGATAAATAGCATCCATTTTCTCGCCGGATAGGTAGTTAGCTTACCGCCAGAATCCGCGATGGATTGGCTGTACATTCTCTGCAGTTATAAATGCGTTTTGGTCAATATCCAGGATAATTTTTTCAACCTTGCCGAGGTTTTTGCGGTATACACTTGTGCTTATAATGGATACCGTACCATCTTTGCCGCGTCCGGGGGTTTCTGTAACTGCAAACTCGTTTTTCCGTAATTCATCAACGATGGCTGTGCCGCGAGTGGAGGAAATTACGGTGATATTTAGATGTCCAATTGCCAACCGCTCCTCAAAATACATACCCAGCACATTGCCTGTACCAAACCCTGCAGCATAACCAAAAACAATCAAGAAGTTGTTCAAATCGGTAAGGACTGGGGCAAGTGCAAGGATATATACAATCGATTGCAGGAAGCCAAGAATCCATGACAACGTTTTTTTGCCGCGCACATTTACAAGCATACGCACTGTATCCAGGGCCATGTTGATGATGCGCATGATAAAAACACCCAGGGCAATCATGATAACTTCGGGTGTAAAGATGAATTCCATGGTTATTCTTCTGGTAGATTACATTTCTGCTTTTGCAGGTTGGCAGGTGCATTCCAGGGCTGGTGTATAAAGCTGGGTCATATACTCTTTTACCATCCTGCGCATGCTGAACTGAGGTGCAAGGGTGCGAATGGATTCCTTAATCCTGGAGATCCATTCTACTGGAATACCCTCATCATTCCTGTTTCCATAATAAAGGGGGATGATTTCATTTTCCAGGAGGTTATATAAACTGGCGCTTTCTTCGATGTCAGCCTGGTTGGAATCCTCAATGATGTTTCCTTTGCCAATAGCCCACCCATTGCGACCGTTGTAGGCCTCATGCCACCAACCATCCAGGATGGAGCAATTAATCGATCCGTTTAAGGCTGCTTTCATGCCGGATGTGCCGGAGGCTTCATTGGGGATGCGGGGAGTATTCAGCCACACATCCACTCCCTGGACCAGGTGGCGGGCAACATTCATGTCATAATCTTCAATAAATACCAATCTGCCAGCGCTTTTTGAGTCTTTAGCGGTACGATAGACTTCCTGGATAAGCAGTTTCCCCGGTTCGTCGGCAGGATGTGCCTTTCCTGCAAATATTAACTGGACGGGACGTTCCGGGTTGTTGATAATATTCAATAACCGCTCATAATCGCGCAGGATGAGTGAACTGCGTTTATAGGTAGCAAAGCGCCGGGCAAAGCCGATCGTCAGCGGTTGAGAATTCAACATAACCCCACCCGCAATGGTCTGTACTGCATGTATTGATCCGGAAAACCATTGTTTGCGGATGCGTTCAGTCGTAAAGCTGACTAATTTTCTTTTTAGATACCTGCGGACGTTCCAGAGCTCAACATCCGGTATCAAATCTATCTTTGCCCACATATCCAGGTCATCCAGATTCTCCATCCAATCGCGTCCAAAGTATTTTTCAAAGAGGATGAGGAGTTCACGGGAAATCCAACTCCCGGTGTGAATACCATTGGTGATATGAGTAATAGGAACATCCTCAATTTTTTTGTCTGGCCAGAGGGAC
>Ga0209254_10007588_pt1 | contig 10018 bp, 12 predicted proteins | sample FrelakmetDIP11DI_FD_187148 | JGI IMG/M metagenome (GOLD analysis project Ga0209254, IMG submission 187148) | Freshwater lake sediment microbial communities from the University of Notre Dame, USA, for methane emissions studies - DIP11 DI (SPAdes)... | ecosystem: Environmental > Aquatic >...
CCGCCTGCCGGCATGCCCCCAGCTCCTCATCGGTCGTCTGCCGCTCGGCGATCCTCGCGCTTGCGCTGTTCCGCGTCCAGAATGGCCTTGCGGAGACGAACCGAGCTGGGAGTGGCCTCTACGAGCTCGTCAGCGGCTATCCACTCGAGGGCCTGATCGAGGTTCGGTTTGCGGGGGACCTTCAGGCCCACGTCGATGTCCTTGGTCTCGGAGCGGTAGTTGCCCAGCTTCTTGGTCTTGGTCGGGTTGCAGACCAGATCCTCCGGCCGTGAGTGCTCGCCCACGATCATGCCTTTGTAGACGCGATCGCCGGGCGAGATGAAGAGCGTGCCGCGGGCCTGCAGGCTCTCCAGCTGGTAGCCGGTCGCGAGGCCTGCCTCGATGCTGATGAGCGAGCCGCGGTCGCGCGCCATCACCTCTCCCGCCCATGGCCGATAGCCGCTGACCTGCGAGCTCATCACGCCATTCCCCCTCGTCTCGGTCAGGAACTCGGTGCGGTAGCCGATCAGGCCGCGGGTGGGGATGGTGAAATCGAGCCGGACGACGCCTGTGTCTCCCGCATGCATCCCTATCAGCTCGCCCTTGCGCCGGGCAAGGTTCTCGATGACCACACCCTGGAACTCCTCGGGCACCTCGACCACGAGGTCTTCGTAGGGCTCGAGAAGGTCGCCGTCCGCGTTCCGGCGCGTGATGACCTCGGGCTTCGAAACGCACAGTTCGATGCCCTCCCGCCGTATCTCCTCGATGAGGATGGCCAGGTGGAGTTCTCCCCGTCCCGACACCTTCACCCCGTCGGACCGGCCCAGATCTTCCACGCGAAGCGCGACATTCACTCTGGCCTCGCGCTCCAGGCGGTCCTTGATCTGGCGCAGTGTCACCGCCTTGCCTTCCTCCCCGGCGAACGGACCGGTATTGATCAGGAAGAACATAGAGACCGTCGGCTCCTCGATCTCGAGCGGCGGTAGTGCCGGATCGACAAACTCTGGAGAGCTGATGGTGTCGCCGATGTGCAGTTCTTCCGGTCCCGCGATCCAGACGATGTCGCCGGCGCCGATCTCGTCCACCTCCGCGCGCTCCAGGCCCCGGGTGGCGAAAAGGTGCGAACTGCGAGTCACGACGGTGTCCAGCGACGGGCTCGTCACCACGATCTCGTCCCCGAGCCGGTGGGTGCCCGAGAGCGCGCGACCACAGCCGATACGCCCGAGATAGTCGCTCCAGGCCAGCGTCGATACCTGCATGCGGAAGGGTTTGCTCCTGTCGACGTGGGGCGCGGGGACGCTCTCTATGACGGTCTCGAAGAGATCGTCCATGCCCTCCCTGCGGGCGCTATCGAGATCTTTGACCAGCCAGCCGTCGAGCCCCGAGCCATAAAGCACGGGGAAGTCGGCCTGCTCGTCAGTGGCGCCCAGCTCGAGGAAGAGGTCGAACGTCTCCTCGAGGGCACGCTGGGGATCGGCGTGCGGGCGGTCCACCTTGTTCACGATAACGATGGGACGGTAACCAAGGCGCAGCGACCGGCTGAGCACGTAGCGGGTCTGCGGCATCGGGCCTTCGTTGGCGTCGACCAACAGGAGCACCGAGTCGACCATGGACAGCACTCGCTCCACCTCGCCCGAAAAATCGGCGTGGCCCGGGGTATCGACCAGATTGATGCGGTACCCCTTCCAGTCCACCGTACAGTGCTTGGAGCGGATCGTGATCCCGCGCTCGCGCTCGAGATCGTGCGAGTCCATCACCCGCTCCTCCACACGCGCGTTCTCGCGGAAGACGTGAGCGGCCCGGAAGATCGAGTCGATCAGGGTCGTCTTGCCGTGGTCGATATGGGCGATTATCGCCACGTTTCGTATGTGTGCAGCCGAAAGCGACATGTTCGCGGTTGGGGACCTTTCTGTCGGTGGCCGGCGGCGCCGGTAGGGACCGTGGAGTATACAGGGTACTTCGCATCCCCGAACGGACGGCCTACGGTCATGCGGCGCGCTCCACGACGTCGGCAAACCCGCGGGCACCTGCCTTCAAACTAGTCGGGGCGGCGCAGCCCGTGTCCGCGACCAGGCACCAGAGGTTACCGGCGGTCGTTCCGCGGGTACATCCCTCCCCGAACGCGAGAAGGAGGCGGCGCCGTGAAACTGGGTATGGTGGGATCGAGTGAGGTAGCCAGGTCCATCGCAACTGGATTGCTTCGAGCGGGCAACTCGGTGATGCTCAGCTCTCGATCGCCCGACCAGCCCCGCGAGACATGGTCGGGACAGAAGCCCTCGCTGAACGACTGGGTCAAAGAGCAGAAGGCCGCCGGCTTTGCGGCCGAAGCGGGAACGTTCGCGGAGGCCGCCGCGTTCGGTGAGGTAGTGTTCAACTGCACGCTCGGGGAAGCGTCGGTGGGGGCGCTGACAGCCGCGGGAGCCGAGAACCTTCGCGGCAAGATCCTCGTGGACGTGGCCAACCCCCTGGATTTCTCCCACGGGTCTCCCCCCAGTCTCAGTATCGCCAACAATGACTCACTGGCCGAGACCATACAACGGGCTTTCCGGGCACCCCGGTCTTCAACATCTCGGTCGTGAAGGGGTAGCGCCGGTCCGCCGGCGGCTGCGTGTACCTGAGGGGAGCACAACATGCGCAACACTCTCGATCTTGACCGCTATCCGCTCGACAAGCCGGGTACCGCCGCTTGGGACGTTCTGGTGGCGCGCTGCCGGGCCGATCTTGCCCGCGACGGCATGTACAACCTTGAGGACTTTGTGAGGCCGGAGGCTCTGGATCAGGCCCTCACCGAAGTCCGCCCCGTACTGGATTCGCTCTCATTTGCTCAGCGACGCCGCCACAACATCTATTTCGCGAAGGACATCCCGGGCCTGCCCGCGGATCATCTCGCACTCAAGACCGCCGAAACCATCAACCACACGATCTGCGCCGACCAGATCATCCAGTCCGTGCCCCTATGGATCTACGAGTGGTCGCCCTTCATCACCTTCCTTGCAACCACGATGCAGAAGGAATGCCTCTATCCCATGCGCGATGATCTGGCGCGGGTGAACGTCATGGCCTATCGCGATGGCGAGGCTCTGGGCTGGCATTTCGACCGGAGCGAGTTCACGACCACCTTGCTGCTGCAGGCGCCGGAAGAGGGTGGTGACTTCGTCTTTCGGACCGACCTCCGGACCGATGATGATCCGAACTACGATGGCGTCGCCAGACTGCTCGCCGGCGACGACCCCGATGTTAGGACGTTGAAACTGAAAGCCGGGACCCTCAACGTGTTCCGGGGCAAGAACACAGCCCACATGGTCAGCACGGTGCGTGGGACCCGCGAGCGGATCATCGCCGTCTTTTCGTATTTCGACCGGCCCGGCGTGGTCTTCTCGAAGGAGGAACAGATCGGCTTCTACGGCCGCACATATCTGCCATAAGCGCTTCGAATCCTTGTGCGCGTGTGGGCGGCTCAGGCGACCACATCCACAATGGCATCACCCCTTTCTGTGGCGATTCCAGCACGAAGCGCGTGGCTACTCTCCATCAGAGGGATTTCGCAAGGGGACAGAAGAAGCCGGGGGTCAGGGAAGCGTGGAAGCCAGAGGGCCGAGAGTTTCGAGTGGGCGCGGCCGGGGGATACAAATAGCCAGGCACCTGGCGAAAAGACCGCGGCGGTCATACTGCGATAGGCTTCACAGAACGAAGAGGGGAGAGAACATGCTCTGGCTCATCCTGTTCATCATCATCGTGCTCGTCGTCTTCGGCTTGGGCTTCGTCGTCAAGGTCCTGTTCTGGGTGGCACTGGCGCTGTTCATCGTGTGGTTGATCGCCTTCGTCGTCTCGCTGTTTCGCCGCCGCTAGAGCGAGCTAGACGGGAACACGGCCGAGAGCACGAAGGGAAGGTGAGACAGGCATGCCGAGGATGGGTAACCGCCGGGGGAACGCGCTGTGGTGGGCGCTGGCGGCGCTGGTCGTGGTGGTGATCGTGGTGGTAGTGGTCCTCTTCGTGCAAGGCATACTCTAGTCGCGGGAGGCACGATTAGCATGTTGAAGGCAAGCGAACTCATCCATCGTCTGCTGATAACCCGCGACGCGGGGGAGCAGGTAGGGAAAGTCGAGGACCTGGTCGTCGACCAAACGGGCAGCCGAGTCTTGGGAGTACTGGTCGACGAGAAAGGCTGGTTCAGCGGCGCCCACGTCGTACGCTGGCCGGCAGTGCTTAGCGTAGGCGAGGACACCCTCGTCATCGATTCCAAGACCAGCGTAGTGAAGGCTTCAGAGGTCCCGGAGATGAAAGACGTGTTCGATCGCGGCAACGTGCTCGCCGGAGTCCGCGTACGCACCACCGACGGGCAGGATCTGGGCAAGTTCGAGGCCTTCTACTTCGACGAGAAGAGCGGAAGGATCTTGGGCTACGAGCTTTCCGGCGGCACCGGCCGGAAGAGACGATCCCGCTCCTTCCTTCCTACGCCGGGCAGTTTCGAGGCCGGCAAGGACGTGGCCTTTGTGTCGCCCGAGGCGGCCGACACCTTGCAGGACTTGGAAGAGGCACTCAAACAGAGCTGGTGAGCTTAGGCGGGTCAGGGCTGTTGGGAAGTGCCCTCGTCCGGCTCAGTGCGCGCTCCCAGCGAGACAAGGCCTCGCTTCCGGCCCTCGATCTCCTCGGTGAGGTGCTCCAGCAGGAGCTCCGCCTTCACGTTCACCTCGTAGTCGTTCTCCGCCCGCAGTCGGTCCCGGGTCTCCAAGCGGTTCTGACTCATCATGATCACCGGCGCCTGTAGGGCGGCAACGCACGAAAGCACCAGGTTGAGAAGGATGAACGGGTAGGGATCCCAGTGATGGATGGCGGCCACCACGTTCAGAGCCATCCAGAGGAAGATGAAGATCAGAAACGAGACGATGAAACGCCAGCTGCCCACGGCGTCGGCCAGAGAGTCGGCCATGCGATCACCCGGGGTGAGCCTCTCGTCGTGGATGGCGTTGACGTCTGCTGCTGTGCGGTGGAGAAGAAGCTCGCTTACCTCTGCTTCCAGGTTTTGGAGCCGCCTGCTCACGTTATGGTCTTCCATTCCTTCCCTCCCCCAGTGGCGTGAACTCCCATGCTATTCCACGGCGGACCACGAATGCCTACACTAAGGGTATTCTGTGTGTTTAGTGGTCGATGAAGGGAAGGTTCGGAGCGTCGTCGCCGACAGGCAAACCGCGGCGACGGCTTCTACCAGCACCAAGTCGCCGCCGACTACATGGTCGGCAAATGGGGTATGTCACGACGAGGAGCAGCGTCGACCCCCGTTGGTGGTGACTTTGGAGCCCAAGGAGCCACTTCATACAAACGCATGGCCGTCGGTGGCGCGGACGGTGCTCATGCTGGCGGTCTTGGTGGGGCTCGCTCTGGGCATCCGGGCCACTCGCAGCGTGGCCGCGCCGATCCTTTTGGGACTCGTGGTGGTCATCGGAGCCAGTCCCCTCGTGGGGATCCTGACCAAGAGACGTGTGCCATCCGTGCTCGCGTATATCATCTCCCTTCTCGTCATCGTGATCGTGATCCTCGCCTTGCTGTTCCTCATGTCGTTCATGATCTTCCAGACGAGGGATCTTCTGCCTCAACTCCAGGACCAGTTGACGGCCTTGCAGCAGGACTTTGTGGACACTCTTGCCGGCTGGGGATTCGACGTATCGGGGGTGATCGAAGAGCAGATCTTGAAACCGGAGAACGTGGTCGGTTGGGCATCATCCGCTCTTTCTGCGCTCTACGGCGCTCTCAAGAGCGTGAGCCTCATAATCTTCATCGTGGCCTACCTGCTCGTGGAAGTATCGGGCTTTCGTAGGCGGTTCTATGAAGCCTTGGGAGAGGATCGCCCGGCCCTCCGGAGATGGCTGCAGTGGACCGGCGAAACCCGCAGCTATCTGTGGATCACTACGGTCCTCGCTGTGGTGGTGGCCATCCTTAACTTCGCGCTGCTCTGGGCCCTCGGCGTGCCCTACCCGTTTACCTGGGCCTTTCTCTCCTTCATCATGAGCTACATCCCGAACGTGGGGTTTCTTATCGCTCTGGTGCCTCCCTTGACCCTGGCCATTCTCCAAAGAAGCTGGGGCATGGTCATCGGAGTGCTGGTGGGATACATAGTGATCAACTTCGTGTCCGACAATGTCTTCAAGCCCAGATTCCTCAAGTCGGGCATGGACCTGCCCGCGGCGGTATCGTTCCTGTCCGTGCTCATCTGGGGTTTCGTGCTGGGACCGATCGGAGCGCTTCTTTCCATACCCATGACCATGATGGTCAGGACCATATTCCTCGAAGCCTCGCCCGAGACCGAGCCGCTCGCCCTGCTGCTGCGATCCGGCGACGATCCTGCGCGAACGAGGAGACGGGCATGGTCGTGGTTGGGGAGAGATAAGAGCGGAGGCCCGACACCAAGGACCTGACCGAGACGCTTCGGCGCTCCTCGAATTCAATCCATCGCGTGGGCGATCTCGTGGCCGCGCTCGATCGAGGTGTCTGGAGCTACGAGGGTGTGTAGGTCGCCGAACACCCGGTTCTCTGAGCCGTGTGTTCAGACCGAGTGACGCCCGGCCACGCCGTCTGGCAGCAGGTCCGTTCCGGCCTAGACGACGGGCTTTGCTCGGGCTTCTGTCAGGCGTCCCGCAGAGCCTCCTTCAGATCGGTGATGGTCTCCACGGCGGATGGATCGACTAAGGCCACGTCCTTGCCGGCCTGAAAGCTGGCCGGGGTGGGAAGGAACGACCGCCCTTTGCCTCCGGACAACTCAAAGCCCCTCACGACGCCGGTCTCGGGATCGAAGTAGAAGTCCTCGATCTTGCCCAGCTCACGGCCATCGGTGGTCGCTACCCGGGCTCCGACGAGCACATTGCCCGCCTCCAGGACTTCGCTCATCTCCGGGACCTCTGAGGCCTTCTTGGCGCTCGCCTCCTCGTCGATGATGACGGCATCCAGACCGATAACGCGAAACGAGGGCCAGGGCACGACCTTGGCTTCCTTGAACCATCCGGCCTCGTCCACCAAGATCCCGAGGATTCGGCTGCCTTGACGGTCGAGGACCAGGTCCTCGACTTTTCCCACCTTCTTGCCGCTGTCTTTGGTGATCACCAGCAGGCCGCTGGCGTCTTTTCCCTTGCGCATGGTAGCTCCCTCCCTAGTAGATGATGCCCGTCGCCCACAACACGACGAACACAACAACGGCGATGACGATGACAGCGAGGACCAGCCACGGCCATCTTGGACTGCGCTTCCCTCTGACTCTTGGCATCATGCTCTCCTTTCGTGCGGGAACCTGAGGCGCTTAGCGGCCCCGCCCGCGGGCCGCGCCTCGCCCCCGGATCAGTCCCAGGATGATCAGCAGCACCACCGCCCCGAGGACGGCCACCCCGAAACTTCGCCAGTTCCATCCGGTGACGCCTGTGCTTCCGAACGCGTTCATGATGAACCCACCCAGCAGGGCGCCCACGATGCCTACGATGATGTTGTAGATGATGCCTCCACCGCCGCCGGTGAGGAATCCGGCCACCAAGCCGGCCAGGCCACCGAACACGATCCACGCCAGAATGCCCATGATCGAACCCCCCAAAGAAGATCGTGTTGCGTGACCCCGGTCTCTGCGCCTGTTGCCCAGAGTTTCTATCGGTGTACCTGTAATCCCCGGGGTCCAAACCCCGCTGGTGACGATCACCGGGGGCGTTGCGGTCCCTCCCTCACCCTCTAGTCCGGAACCACGATCATGAGCGACTCAGCGAAACCAGCCCCTACGCTTGAAGTAGAGCAGCTCGGTCAAGGCTATGCCCACCATGAGCAGCATCACGATACCGAACCCCCAAGGGGTCTCGGTGGCCGGGAGACCGCCTACGTTCATTCCCAGCAGTCCGGCGATCAGGCCTAGCGGCAGAGCGATCACCGACACGATGGTCAGGATGCGCAAGCGCCTGTCCACCTGGTCGCTCTGGGTCATCTGGTAGTAGCTGTAGAGATCATTGACCCGACTATCAAGGCGATAGGTCCCCCTCTGCGCGAGCTCCAGCTCCGACACGAGGTCCTGCAGATATGCGTTGCGATGAGGCTGCTTCAGAGCCGGGTTGTCCGAGGCCTTGAGTCCGACGACGCTATAGAGCTGGCTCTCGATGAGAGAAGCCAGCCTGTCCACTTGCCACCTCAGCCTCGTCAGCTCCGCCGCGTCGACTCTGGCTGGATCCTCAGTGAGAGTCCGAGCAGTGCGCAGCACTTGATCGCGGACGTCGATCTCAGCTCTTACGCTCAGATCGGCCAGGTGATCGAGGATGAGATACATGAGCTGAGCAAGGTCCTCGCTGGCCGCTGCTTTGTCCCCCATAAGTTCCTGAACGAGATCATCGAGAGCCGGCATCGGGGCTGAGCGAAGGGTCAGCAGCACACCGGCCCGCAGAACCAGCGTCAGGTATGCGGGGTCGTTGGCTTCAGCTGCGAGCACCGCCGGGAACTCCAGCAGGACCGCCGACTCGAAAGACAGCACCCCCGGTATGTTCTTGGGGATCAGACAGCGCGCGAGCGCAAGGGGATGAAGCGCAAGAGGCGCTAGCAGTGTGCGGAGCTGCTCTGGTTCGGGGTTCTCAATATCGAGCCAGATCTCGCTCGTCGGGTCTAGGCTCGCCGCTTGCCATCCGGCGGGGGCTGAACCCTCAATGAATCTGCCGGAGGCAAGAAGGTACCACGTCACTTTCACAGTCGGCCTCCACGTGGCCCGGGGTAGGGACGGGAAAAAGGGTCGGCAAGACCCGTTTTCGCGTCTCAGAAATGACAGAGCGGCCGAGTCGAACTGGTCTCTGGCACAGCTCCACTCGTATCATGCACCTTTTCCTTCTTGCTTCGCAAGCGAACCGCAGGTCGACTGGTGGCTCTTCCTGCTGGCCTGCGCCGGGACGTTCGCATGCGACGGCAAGCGCCAGTGGGATGTGTCACACTATCTACTGGCTACTGGCACCGACGCGCGAGGGCGTGCCCCACGCGGGAGTACACGCCCTCAGCCCTGCGAAGGAGACCGGGCATGAACGACGGGCCACGTCGAGTGGTCATCACCGGATCGGGCATCATCTGCCCCCTGGGCAACGACGGCCAGACGGTCTGGAGCCGGCTGCTCGCCGGGGAGAGCGGCATCGGTGCTATCAGCAAGTTCGACGCCTCACGTCTGACCTCGCGCATCGCCGGTGAGGTGCGGGGCTTCGACCCCGAGGACTTCATGGAGAAGCGCGCCGCGCGGCGCATGGACCCTTACTCACAGTACGCGGTAGCATCGGCCCGCCAGGCGGTGCAGGACGCGGGGCTGGCCGTGGCGGCGGAGCCGGAGCTCATCGGGGCCGTCGTGGCCAGCGGCGTCGGCGGGCTGGGGACGTTCGAGCAGCAGTCGCGGGTGCTAATCACCGAGGGACCGAAGCGCCTGAGCCCGTTCTTTGCGGTGATGATGCTCCCCAACATGGCCGCGGCGCAGGTTTCGCTGGAGCTCGGGCTCAAGGGTCCGCTGAGCGCCGTCTGCACCGCGTGTTCCGCAGGCGCCAACGCGATCGGCGACGCGTTCGAGATCGTCCGCCGCGGTGCCGCCGTGGCGATGCTCGCCGGGGGCACCGACGCGGGCATCAACGAGATCGGCGTGGGTGCCTTCGACGTGATGCGGGCCCTGAGCACGCGCAACGAGGCACCGCGGGAGGCATCCCGCCCCTTCGACGCCGGTCGCGATGGGTTCGTCATCGGTGAGGGCGCGGGCATCCTCGTGCTCGAGGAGCTTGAACACGCCCGCGCCCGCGGGGCGCGGATCCACGCGGAGATCGTGGGCTACGGGATGAGCTCGGAGGCCTTCCACATGGCGTTGCCCGACGAGACGGGCGAATCCCAGGCGCGGGCCATGGCCGCCGCGCTGAGGGAGGCGGGTATGTCTCCAGACGAGGTCGATTACGTGAACGCCCACGGGACCTCCACGCCGGCCGGCGACATCAGCGAGACGCGCGCCCTGAAGGTCGCCTTCGGCCCGCGGGCGGCTCAGGTGCCCGTCTCGTCGACGAAGTCGATGAC
>Ga0209254_10007589_pt1 | contig 10018 bp, 10 predicted proteins | sample FrelakmetDIP11DI_FD_187148 | JGI IMG/M metagenome (GOLD analysis project Ga0209254, IMG submission 187148) | Freshwater lake sediment microbial communities from the University of Notre Dame, USA, for methane emissions studies - DIP11 DI (SPAdes)... | ecosystem: Environmental > Aquatic >...
CCCTGTTCCAGACGCTGCTGCAGACGGCGCTGCCCCCCGACACGATCCTGAACGTGAATGTTCCCGATATCCTCTTCGGCGACCTCCGGGGCTTCCAGGCCACCCGGCTGGGCTACCGCCACCGGTCGGAGCGCGTGGTGGAGGCCCGGGACCCCAAGGGCCGGCGGATCTACTGGGTGGGCGCTGCCGGCAAGGGCCAGGACGCCGGGCCCGGCACGGACTTTCACGCCGTCGAGCACGGCTACGTGTCGGTAACGCCGCTGAAGCTCGACCTGACCGATCAACACCGGCTGGCACTGATCGCGGAGTGGCTCCCGAAGTGAGCGGCCAGGAATGAGCGGCCAGGAATGAGCGGCCAGGAATGAGCGGGGAGAAGCGGGCGATCCGCGGCATCGGCATGACGTCCGCGCGCACCCGCGAGCGGCTCGTGCAGCGGCTTGGCGAGACCGGGATCAGTAATCACGCCGTGCTGGAGCGCATCCGCAGCGTGCCGCGGCACCTGTTCGTGGACGAGGCCCTTGCGAGCCGGGCCTACGAGGACAGCGCTCTGCCCATCGGCCAGGGCCAGACCATTTCCCAGCCCTGGGTGGTGGCCCTGATGACGCAGGCTCTGATCACGGGCGTCGACCTGCCGCTCCGGAAGGTCCTGGAGGTTGGCACCGGCTGTGGCTATCAGACCGCCGTTCTCTCACCGTTCGTGCGGCAGCTGTTCACGATCGAACGCATCAGCGGCCTGCAGCAGGCGGCGCGGACCCGGCTGAACGAGCTGGGCTTCGACAATGTCCGCTACCGCCACGGCGACGGCTTCAAGGGCTGGCCCGGCCAGGCGCCGTTCGACGGCATTATCGTTGCCGCGGCGCCTGCCGAGGTGCCGGGCGCGCTGCTGGAACAGCTCAACGAGGGCGGCCGGCTCATCATCCCGGTGGGTCCGTCGGGACAGCAGGACCTCGTGCGTTACACGCGCCGGGGCGACCAGTACGAGCGTGAGAACTTGTCGCGGGTATCTTTCGTGCCGCTCGTCGAGGGAACGGGCTGAGCGGCAGGCAATGCGCGGCCAGATACCGCGGCTTTTCCTGATGCTCGCCGTCCTGCTGCTCGCGGCCTGCAGCGGGGCGGTGCGCTGGGAGGAGCCGGGCGCCCGCGGGACTCCGCCGGCGCCGCCCCTGGCCGGCAGGCCGGATTTGGCGGCTCGCCCGGAATACCACACGGTTCGTGCCGGGGAGACCCTGTATTCCATCGCGACCCGCTACGGCGTGGACGTCGACCAGCTGGCGGCGTGGAACGAGCTCGGTGATGGCGCCCTGATCCGTGTCGGCCAGCGCCTGCGGCTCACCCCGTCAGGCGTGCCGCCTTCGGCAGGGTCCCGTCCGGTAGCGCCGGTGGCCAGCGAAGCACCGCCCCGGTGGCAGTGGCCCGTCAGCGGGCCCGTTCTTGCCCGGTATGGGGAGTCGCCACTCACCGCGTCCGGCATCCAGCTCGGTGGCCGTCCGGGTGATGCGATTCGCGCGGCGGCTGCCGGGCAGGTGGTGTATGCCGGCAGTGGCCTGAAGGGCTACGGCGAGCTGCTGATCATCAAGCACAGCCCCAGCTGGCTCAGCGCCTACGGGTACAACCAGGCTCTCCTGGTCCGGGAGGGTGAGCGGGTCGAGGCGGGGCAGCCGATAGCCCGGATGGGCGAAGGCCCCGGCGCGGCCGGAGCCAACCGCCGGCCTGCCCTGCATTTCGAGATCCGGCGCAACGGGACGCCGCTGGACCCACTGACGGAACTGCCCCGTGGCCCGTAGGAGCGCCTCAAGGCGCTCCTACGGCTCCAGCAGCAGCGCCGCGACGACCCGGCGATCCTCGGCGGTCAGTACGTTGTAGGTGCGGCAGGCCGCCCGGGTGGCCATCACCTCGAAGCCCACGCCGCGGGACATGATGGCCGTGACCAGGCGATTGCCTGCGAAGCGATGGGTGGTGCCCGTGCCGAACAGGATCACTTCCGGTTCCAGGTCGAGGGCCGCGGCAAAATCCTCCAGCTGGAGCTCGGCGATGGAGCGGGGCGTCCACCCGGTGACGATCCGGTCAGCACTGACGATGACATGGCCCGTGTAGCTCGTGCCATTGATGAGAACGGCATCCGCGGTAACCGACTGTATATAATTTCCCGAACCCTTCTCGGCGTGCAGTTTCATGAGGTTTCCCCGCTGGTGACCGACGATAGCATGAGGCTGCGGGCTACTCGGCAGGCCGGGTCACCGGATATTCGTTGCCGGCCGGCACGCGCGCAGTTCGCTGATGCCCTGCCGCCCGACCTCCACCCGGTGTTGCGCCGCGTGCTCGCCGCGCGGGAGGTCATGCCCGGCCAGCTGCGAGCGGGCCTCGCCCAGCTGCTTCCGGTTGGCGAGTTGCCCGGCGTAACGGCCGCCGGAGAGCGGCTCGCGGTGGCCCGGGCGAGGGGCGAGCGGATCCTGGTCATCGGCGACTTCGATGCGGACGGCGCGACGGCCACCGCACTGGCCTTGACCTGCCTGCGCGCCTTCGGTTTTGTGGAGCCCGGCTTCCTGGTCCCCGACCGCTTCACCCTGGGTTACGGGCTGTCGCCGGGCATTGCCGAGCTCGCCGCGGCCCGCCGGCCAGGCCTGCTGCTGACGGTGGACAACGGCATCACGAGCTTCGACGGCATACGTCGCGCCCGTGAGCTGGGGATGGAGGTCCTCGTCACCGACCACCACCTCGCGGGACCGGAACTGCCCGATGCGGCGTGCATCGTGAATCCAAACCTGCCCGGTTCCAGCTTCGGTAGCCCCGCATTGTGCGGCGTTGGCGTGGCCTTCTACCTGATGGCAGCCACGGGCCGGCGGCTTGCCGACCTCGGTCTCGTCCCGGCGGACGTGGTGCGTGATGCGGTGCCAGCATGCCTCGACCTGGTGGCGCTCGGCACCGTGGCTGACCTCGTGCCCCTCGACTTCAACAACCGGATACTGGTTACAGAAGGCCTCCGGCGGATCCGGTCGGGGCGGACCCGACCCGGCATCGAAGCGCTCTTCCGCGTCGCCGGGCGCGACCCGGCGCGTGCCCGGAGCGGCGACCTGGGCTTTGCCATCGCTCCGCGCCTGAATGCAGCGGGGCGCCTGACCGACATGACCCTCGGCATCGAGTGCTTGCTCGCGCGGGACGAGGCCACGGCGCGCGGGCAGGCCGCGAGGCTCGATGCGCTGAACGTCGAGCGCCGGGCGCTCCAGGACCGGATGCAGGAGGAGGCCCAGGAACTGCTCGCGGAACTGTCCAGTGATTCGATTGCCGCAGGGGGCGCCACCTGTCTCTTCGACGAGCGCTGGCATCCCGGCATCGTGGGTCTCGTGGCGAGCCGCATGCGTGAGATCACGGGGGAGCCGGCCATAGCCTTCGCGCGAGCGACCGAGCCCGGCATGCTGCGGGGTTCGGCACGGTCAGTGGAGGGCATTCACGTCCGCGACCTGATCGCGAACGCCGTGGCCCGCCTGCCAGGGCCCGACATCCGCTACGGCGGGCACGCCATGGCCGCGGGAATGACTATTCCGGAGGGGGACCTCCCGGACTTCCAGCTCGCCTTCGGCGCGGAGCTGGACCGCGTACGCGATCCACGGGCGGGAGCCAGCATCGTCTGGACCGACGGTGGGCTGGAACCGGATGAGCTGCAGATCGGCGTTGCCGAGGCGCTGGCCGCCGCTGGACCGTGGGGCCAGGCATTTCCGGAGCCGCTGTTCGACAACCTGTTCACGGTCAGGGAGCAGCGGGTGGTCGGCGAGAGGCACCTGAAGCTGCGCGTGCAGCACCGGGACGGCGGGCCGGTGGTCGACGCGGTGGCGTTCCGGCGCGCCCCGCTGGCCAGTGCCCGGAACGTGCCCGCACGGCTCGTCTACCGCCTCGACGTCAACCACTACCGGGATGCGTGCACCGCCCAGCTGGTTGTTGAGCATCTGGAATGCGTCTAGCATTCCCGTTTTCCCGCACGAATCTGTCCATGGAAACCGCCCAGATCAAGCTCTCCATCCGCGACCTCCGCGAGCGCAGTGGCGCTCTCAGGGGGTATCTTTGACTTCGACGCCAAGACGCGCCGCCTGAGCGAAGTTCGGGAAGCGCTGCAGGACCCCTCCGTCTGGAACGACCCCGCGCGTGCGCAGGCCCTGGGCAAGGAGCAGTCGGATCTCGAGGCCGTCGTGGCCCGCATCGAGAAGATCGACCGTTCGCTGGAGGACTCCGTTGGCCTGCTGGAGCTGGCCGAGGAGGAGAACGACGAGGGGACGGTCGACGAGGTCGTCCGTGACCTGACAGCCGTCACGGCTGATGTCGAGCAGCTCGAGTTCGCGCGGATGTTTGCCGGCAAGCACGACGCGGCGAACGCTTTCCTCGACGTGCAGTCGGGCGCCGGCGGTACCGAGGCCCAGGACTGGGCCGCCATGCTGCTCCGGATGTACCTGAAGTACGCCGAGGCGAACGGCTTTTCCGCGGAGATGATCGAGGCTTCCGCTGGCGAGGTAGCCGGCATCAAGAGTGCGACCATCCATGTCATCGGCCCCTACGCCTACGGTTGGCTGCGCACGGAGACTGGCGTGCACCGTCTGGTCCGCAAGTCACCTTTCGATTCCGGCAACCGGCGGCACACCTCCTTCGCCGCCGTTTTCGTCTCCCCGGAGATCGATGACGACATTGAGATCGAGATCGACCCGTCCGATCTCCGGATCGATGTCTACCGCGCGAGCGGTGCCGGTGGCCAGCACGTCAACAAGACCGAATCGGCGGTGCGCATCACCCATGTGCCCACGAACACCGTCGTCCAGTGCCAGAGCGAGCGCTCGCAGCACAAGAATCGTGCCACAGCCATGAAGCAGCTTCGCGCCAAGCTCTACGAGCTGGAGGAACAGAGGCGGCGGGTGGAGGCGCAGGCCCTCGAGGACACCAAGACCGACGTGGGGTGGGGCCAGCAGATCCGCTCCTACGTGCTCGACCAGTCCCGGGTCAAGGACCTCCGCACCGGCGTCGAATCGGGGAGTCCCGACAAGATCCTCGATGGCGATCTCCGGAAGTTCATCGAAGCCAGTCTCAAACAGGGCCTCTGACGATGACCCAGGAAGACAACAAGCTCGTCGCCGAGCGCCGGCGGAAGCTGGCCGAACTGCGCGCGACCGGTTTCACCTTTCCCAATGGCTTCCGGCGCAGCGCGCTCGCTGGGCAGCTGCACTCGGTCTATGCGGGTTACAGCAACGAGTCCCTCGAGGCGGATCCGGTCGAGGTCATGGTCGGCGGCCGCATGCTGACCAAGCGGGTGATGGGCAAGGCCAGTTTCGCCACCCTCCAGGACCGCTCGGGGCAGATCCAGGTCTTCCTGCAGAAGGAAACCCTGGGTGACGCGTCCTATGCCCTGTTCAAGAGTCTCGATCTCGGGGATATCGTCGGCGTGCGCGGCAACGTCTTTCGCACGAAGACCGGCGAGCTCAGCGTGAAGGCCACGGAGCTGACGCTGCTGACCAAGTCCCTGCAGCCGCTGCCCGAGAAGTTCCACGGCCTGACCGACCAGGAGGTTCGCTATCGCCAGCGTTACGTGGACCTGATCGTGAACGAGGAGACCCGTCGGGTCTTCGAAACCCGGACCCGGGTGGTGCAGTTCCTCCGCTCGTACCTGAATGTACTCGATTTCCTCGAGGTCGAGACGCCCATGATGCAGATGATCCCGGGGGGCGCGGTGGCCCGGCCGTTTATTACGCATCACAATGTCCTGGACCGTGAGCTCTATCTGCGCGTTGCGCCGGAGCTGTTCCTGAAGCGACTTGTCGTCGGCGGCTTCGAACGGGTGTACGAGCTCAACCGGAACTTCCGCAATGAGGGAATTTCTACCCAGCACAACCCGGAGTTCACCATGCTCGAGTTGTACATGGCCTACGCGGACTACCGGACGCTGATCGACTTGCTGGAGAACCTGCTCCGCAGTCTTGCTATTCACGTCCATGGAACGACGCGCGTGGAGTACCAGGGCCGGGTATTCGACCTCGCGGAACCGTTCCGGCAGCTGTCAGTGGAGGAGGCCGTGCACCTGCATAACCTGTCGCTGGACCGTAGCCGCCTGCGGGACATGGGCTACCTGCATGGCATCTGCGGCACATTGGGTATCCCGGTGAAGGACGGCTTTGGTGCCGGCAAGCTGCTCATCGAGATCTTTGAGAAGACCGTCGAGCACCAGCTGTTGGATCCGACCTTCATCACGGGGTATCCCGCCGAGGTCTCGCCGCTGGCGCGACGGTCCGACGCAGACCCGTTCCTCACCGACCGCTTCGAGTTCTTCATCAATGGCCGCGAGCTGGCGAATGGCTTCTCGGAGCTCAACGATTCTGAGGACCAGGCGGAGCGCTTTCGCGCCCAGGTCGAGCAGAAGGACTCCGGGGACCTGGAGGCCATGTTCTACGATGCCGACTACATCACCGCGCTGGAGTACGGCATGCCACCCACCGCCGGACTCGGTATCGGCGTGGACCGCCTGGTGATGTTCATTGCCAACCAGGCGTCCATCCGTGACGTGCTCCTGTTCCCCCATCTCCGGGACGCATCGCCGTAGGAGCGCCGACCGGCGCGACCCCAACAACGGGAGACCTCCATGCACGACGAGAAGATCAAGGTGCGCATCACCGAATCCGACCAGGTCATCGAGGTGGTCGTCCTCAGCAAGCGGCCCGAGCGGATTGAGGTGGTGATTGGTACCGGCATCCACAATGTCCGCTGCGAACTCTTGCCGACACGCAATGGGAAGGCGTATTCCGGGTCGATCAAGGGCCGGGAGCTCGTCTATGAGCGTACACCGGAGCAGGTGAAGGCGGATATTGACCGGCTGAACCCGGCGCTGAAGAAGTCGCGGCCGCATTAGCCGGGGTCGTACCGGTCGGCGTGTCAGGGATCGCGCCTTAAGGCGCTCCTACACGGGAATTTCGTAGGGGAGTTCCAGGCGGCGGGCGGGAAGCGTTTGCGCCTCGTCGAGGAAGAGGGGGCCTGGCAGGTCATCCAGAACGACGACGGCCAGGAATTCGCTGCCCGATTCTGCCGGTGCCGAGCTGACGACCTGTCCCACCGGCCCGCGGCTGGCATACAGTGACGCGCCCGGTGCGGGCGCGCTGCCGGCAGATCCGAAGCGAAGCATGCGGCGCTTGACCCTGCCGAGATACTTCATGCGGGCCACGATCTCCTGGCCGGTGTAGCACCCCTTCGTGAAGCTGATGCCCCCCAGCAGGTCCAGGTTGACCATCTGCGGCACGAACTCGCCGGTTGTGGCGGCCGTGATGGCGGGTAATCCTGCCCGGATGTCCGCCAGTTGCCAGTTGCCCTGCGCGTCCTCCACGGTGCCGGTGCGCGCCGGGCTCGCTGCGGGGCCGAGGAGCAGGTGCCGTTCGCCCTGTCCGCACAGCCTGACGCACTGGGAGTCACCGGATGCCAGTCGGGTGTCAAACAGCCCGGCAAGCGGCGCGTCCAACAGGTTCGCCTGGGCCTTCGCTCGGAGTATGTACAGGCGCAGGCGCTTGAGAAGCGCGTCGGCCAGTTCCGCTGGCACGAGCAGGGCCAGTGCCTCCTCCGTGCCGAGCCGCGCGACAAACAGGTGCCCGGCAAAGAGCAGCCGCCCTTTCGCGTCTGCCCAGCCCGCCATCACGGTGGCGTCCGGGCGCGCCGCCGCCACGTCCTGCGTCAACTGTCCCTGCAGGAAGGCGGCGCGGTCGCTGCCGGCGACGGCGAGTACGCGGAGGTCGTCGAGGAGCACGGAGCGGAGCACGTAACGCCTTGGTTTCTAGGGGAATGGTGCACGCGCGGTCTGGAGATGGGCGCGTCATTCTGGCACAATAATCCCGTGCCTGAATCTCGACCCCCAAAGGCTCCTGTGACTGACGCCGCACGCGCTGCGCTGCCGGTTCAGGACTCCCTGCCTGCTGCTCCTTCGCCGATTTTGCGTGAGATTGGCGGTCCGCCCGGCCCCGAGCCCACCCGTTTCGGGGACTGGGAGCGCGGTGGCCGTTGCATCGATTTTTGAGTGGAGTGCTCCATGTCCCAAGTGTCGCGGCCGCTGTCGCCGCATCTGCAGGTTTATCGCTGGCAAATCAGCAATACGCTCTCAATCCTGCATCGCCTGACGGGCGTGGCCCTGGCCTTCGGTGGGCTCGCGCTGGTCGCCTGGCTGCTGGCCCTGGCCTCCGGGCAGGCGGCGTTCACGGGGGCCAACGCCCTCCTCGGTAGCCTGGTCGGGCAGCTTGCCCTGGTCGGCTGGACCTTCTGCTTCTTCTATCACCTGTGCAATGGCCTGCGCCATCTGGCCTGGGATGCGGGCCACGGGTTCGACCGGGAAGTCGCGCGGAAGTCGGGCATCGGGGTCGTCGTCGCCGCGGTCCTGCTGACGGCAGTCTTCTGGGCCGTTGCCCTGACGCGGGTGGCGGCATGAGCCTCAGGTCGCCCCTCGGCCGGGCATTGGGCCTCGGCGCTGCCGGCGCGGGTACCGAGCACTGGCTGGGTCAGCGGCTTTCCGCGGTCGCCATGGTCCCGCTGACGCTCTGGTTCGCCAGCTCGCTCCTCACTCTCCCGTCCCTCGACTTCTATTCCGTCACGGCCTGGGCCGCCTCGCCCCTGCACTCGGTACTCCTGATCCTGCTCGTCGTCGCCCTGGTCTACCACTCCAGCCTCGGCACGCAAGTGGTCGCCGAGGACTACGTGCATGCCTCCGGCCGGCGCGCGATCGTCCTCATTGTTCTGCGCCTGCTCCACGTGGGCCTCGCGGTGGCCGGAATCTTCGCCGTGTTCCTGATTGCCACGAGAGCGCCCCTATGACCGCGTCCTATTCCTTCATCGACCACACCTACGATGTGGTCGTCATTGGCGCGGGCGGGGCCGGGTTGCGGGCGACGGTCGGTTTGTCCGAGGCCGGCCTGTCCACGGCCTGCCTCACCAAGGTCTTCCCGACGCGCAGTCACACCGTCGCCGCTCAGGGGGGCATCAGCGCGGCCCTCGGCAACATGGGCGAGGACGACTGGCGCTGGCACATGTACGACACGGTCAAGGGCTCTGACTGGCTCGGGGACCAGGATGCCATCGAGTACATGTGCAAGGAGGCGCCGGCCGCGGTCGTCGAGCTCGAGCACTACGGTGTGCCGTTCTCCCGGACCGAGGACGGCCGCATCTACCAGCGCCCCTTCGGTGGGATGACCACCAATTTCGGCAAGGGCACGGCGCAGCGCACCTGCGCGGCGGCGGATCGCACCGGCCACGCGATGCTGCACGCCCTCTATCAGCAGTCGCTGAAGCACCAGGCCAACTTCTTCATCGAGTTCTTTGCCATCGACCTGATGATGGAGGATGGCGAGTGCCGGGGTGTGGTGGCGCTCGAGATGGCCACTGGCAAGCTGCACCGCTTCCGGGCCCAGCGCACGATCCTCGCGACCGGCGGCTACGGCCGCGCGTACTTTTCGTGCACGTCTGCCCACACCTGCACGGGAGATGGCAGCGCCATGGCATTGCGTGCCGGGCTGCCGCTCCAGGATATGGAGTTCGTGCAGTTTCACCCCACCGGCATTTACGGCTCCGGGTGTCTGATCACCGAGGGCGCCCGCGGGGAGGGCGGCTACCTCACCAATTCATTGGGCGACCGGTTCATGGAGCGCTACGCCCCCAACGCCAAGGACCTGGCCTCCCGCGACGTGGTCAGCCGCGCCATGACCATCGAGATCCGGGAGGGCCGGGGCGTCGGCCCGGAGAAGGACCACATCCACCTGCACCTGGAGCATCTCGGTCCCGAGGTCGTCCGGGAGCGCTTGCCGGGCATTGCCGAGACGGCGCGGATTTTCGCCGGCGTCGACGTCACGCGGGAGCCGATTCCCGTGCTGCCCACGGTCCACTACAACATGGGGGGCGTCCCCACCAATGTGCACGGTGAGGCGTTGACCCTGAGGGACGGCAACCCGGACACGCCGGTGCCCGGCCTCATGGCGATCGGCGAGGCGGCCTGCGTGTCCGTCCACGGCGCCAACCGGCTCGG
>Ga0209254_10007590_pt1 | contig 10017 bp, 6 predicted proteins | sample FrelakmetDIP11DI_FD_187148 | JGI IMG/M metagenome (GOLD analysis project Ga0209254, IMG submission 187148) | Freshwater lake sediment microbial communities from the University of Notre Dame, USA, for methane emissions studies - DIP11 DI (SPAdes)... | ecosystem: Environmental > Aquatic >...
TTCCACCTGTTGAGTTTGTCGTCCTCGATGTTAATAAAAACATACTATATTCCAATAAGGAAGCCGGAGGTGCGAAAACCTGGGACTTTAAGCTCCAGTCGAGCCAGCAGCTCAGGATAATTATTAAGGTCGGTTCTTCAGGCGCTCAGGGCGGAACACCTGCCAACGGCTGTGTTGCTATTATGTTCGGTTTCAAAATTAAAACCTGAACTTTCCTGATATAACCATATGTTTTATGTTGTAGGGGTGTAGCATGCTACACCCTTACAATTTTAGGCCCCCTTTAGGGGCTGACAGTTTTGGCGCCAGATACTTCCCTGTATACGATCGTTTAAAGTTTGCCAGATCCTCCGGCCTTCCCTCAAAAACAATGAATCCGCCCTTATCCCCTCCCTCAGGGCCCAGATCAATTACCCAGTCGCAACTTTTAATCACCTCCACGTTATGTTCGATAAGTATCACGGAATGACCATGATCTACCAGTGCATTGATCGATTTGAGGAGCTTGTTTATATCATGAAAATGGAGGCCCGTTGTAGGTTCGTCGAATATAAAAAGGATATGCCCGGTCCTTTTTTCCTGGCTCAGGAAGTAAGCAAGCTTCACTCTCTGGCTTTCACCGCCCGATAAGGTGCTTGATGACTGCCCCATCTTGATATAACCAAGTCCGACATCAGCAAGCGGCTTAAGCTTCTCAATAATTCTCTTTTCACTTTTCCCGGGATGACTACCAAAGAATTCAATTGCTTCATCGATAGTCATTTCGAGCATATCATAAATATTCTTTTCATAATATTTTACATCCAGGATATCCTTTTTAAACCGCATCCCCTTGCAATTTTCACAGGTAAGCTCAACATCGGCCATAAACTGCATTTCAACCCTTATAATACCTTCTCCCTGGCACTCCTCGCACCTTCCTCCCTCAATATTGAACGAGAAATGTGACGCCTTGTAATTATTCTGTACTGATGCCTGCTGTTCTGCATAAAGTTTCCTGATCTCATCATAAGCCTTCAGGTAAGTGACCGGATTCGAACGGCTCGATTTGCCAATGGGATTCTGGTCGACCAGCTCGATAGCGGTAAGCTGCGATACATCACCCGTCAGTTCCCTGAAATGACCCGGTTTCAGGTTATTTCCGCTTACCCTGTTCGATAAAACATTATAAAGAATATCGCTTACAAGACTTGATTTTCCTGAGCCGCTTACACCTGTGACAGCAGTAATTGCATGAAGTGGAAATTTTACATTTATATTTTTGAGATTATTTTCCCTGGCACCCCTGATTTCAATAAAGCTGTTCCATTTCCGCCTGGTTGCGGGAACTTTAATTGCAAGCCTGCCTGAAAGATATTTCGATGTCAGCGAGGGATTAGAATCAGTTACATCTGCTTTACCCTGGTAAACGATCTCCCCGCCCAGCCTTCCTGCTTCCGGCCCCATATCAATTATCTGGTCAGCCGCCCTGATTATTTCCTCCTCGTGCTCCACTACCAGAACCGAGTTACCCAGATCCCTGAGATCTTTCAGCACATCAATTAATAGATTTGTGTCACGCGGATGAAGCCCGATGCTCGGTTCATCAAGAATGTACATCGATCCTACGAGGTTACTGCCAAGCGATGTAACAAGATTAATCCTCTGCGATTCACCTCCCGATAATGTTGAGGAAAGCCTGTTAAGCGTGAGGTAGGGGAGACCGACATCTATAAGGAATTTAAGTCGTAAATTTATTTCTTTGAGAAGGCGTTCGGCAATCTTAAGGTCATTCCCCTTAAGATTTATATCCGCAAAAAAACCGAAGAGCGATGAAACAGGAAGGGAAACTATCTCCTGCATAGCTTTCCCTGCAACTTTTACATAGGAAGTCTCCTTTTTGAGTCTGGCCCCTTTGCATTCGGGGCAAATGGTTTTGCCGCGGTATCTGCTTAGCATCACCCTGTATTGTATCTTATACTTTTTCTCCTCAAGGTGCTCAAAGAAACGGTTAAGACCATAAAAATACCTGTTCCCTTTCCAGACAAGCTGTTTCTGCTCGTCAGCAAGCTGAAACCAGGGTTTGTGGACAGGAAAATCGAACATATCGGCCCCGGATATCAGACGTTCCTTCCATTTCTTCATCGACTCACCTTTCCAGCATGCTATAGCATCCTGGTATATCGAAAGGTTCTGATCAGGGATCACCAGGTTCTCATCAATGCCTATTATTTTGCCGTAACCTTCACACAAGGGGCAGGCACCAATCGGGTTATTGAAACTGAAAAAATATTCATTGGGCTCCTCAAATTCAATTCCATCCTCTTCAAATCTATTGGAGAAGCTTTCCCTGCTGAACCCGTTTTCTGTATGAACTAAAACCTGGCAATGGCCCTTGCCAGTCTGAAATGCTGTCTGAGCCGATTCTGCCGAACGGCTTAAATTGTCTGAATCGTGAGTCATGACAAGCCTGTCGACCACAATATTTATTTTCTGACCAGGTTCATACTTCTTTTCCGGCACCTGCCCGTCAATCCTTATAAGCTCACCGTCGGACTCGATACGGGTGAATCCCTGTTTGACAATAAATGAGAAGTACTCTGATACCTTAATGGTCTCAGGGATCGTTCCCGGCGATACGATCGTAACTTTTGTATTGTCAGGCAATGTCCTGAGGAAGTTTACAAGATCGTCAGCACTGTGACGCTTAACTTCCCTGCCTGACACCGGAGAATATGTTTTCCCGATCCGTGAAAACAGCAGCCTCAGATAATCATATATTTCAGTGGATGTGCCTACAGTCGATCGGGGATTGCGGGAATTGACCCTTTGTTCAATAGCGATCGCGGGAGGAATTCCGTTTATGAAATCAACCTCAGGCTTGTTCATCCTTCCGAGAAACTGGCGTGCATAGGAGGAGAGACTCTCCACATATCTTCTTTGCCCTTCTGCATATATGGTATCAAATGCAAGGGATGATTTCCCAGAACCGGATACTCCTGTAATGACTATTAACTTATTTCTGGGGATTTTAAGGCTGACATTTTTCAGATTATGCACCCGCGCTCCCTTGATTTCAATATATCCCTCCATCACCTTTCTATAACTTTGTCCCCCTCAATAACCTGTCTGTTAAGGATGTAATTGTTGATTTATATTTAGACTTAATATAAATAAGCATTTATTGACTAATTTTTATCAAAAAATCAAAAATAATATTTTGAAATTAAAAAAATTCATTTTTCTTTGCATTTCTATTAACAACTAAACCACAGGAGGATTGCCTATAAAATAACTCTACTCTTATTTTTTGTTTTACTAAAAGAGAGAGCTATGAAAAATTCCATGACCGATTATGAACTTATTGAAAAGTTCGTAAAAGGTGAGCAGTCCTGCTTCGAAACACTAATCCAACGTCACAAAAACAAAGTATTCGCGTACATTAGTCTTTATATACGCGACCAGGCACTTGCAGAAGACCTGTTTCAGGATACATTCCTGAAAGTTATCCAGTCAGTTAAATCCGGCAAATACTACGATAACGGGAAATTTATTTCCTGGGTGATGCGTATTGCCCATAACCTGATTATAGATCATTTTCGCAGGGTTAAACAGCTTAATACTGTTTCAAACGACGATTATGAATCTGATCTGTTCAATTCAAGGAAGCTTGCAGATGAAAATATTGAAGATCATCTTATTAAAAGACAAATACAGAAAGATATCCGGAAACTGATAAGCGAGTTGCCCGATGATCAGAGAGAAGTTGTCATACTTCGTCATTACTCTGGTCTGAGCTTCAAGGAAATCGCTGATATTACGGACGTTAGCATTAATACGGCCCTTGGCAGAATGAGATATGCCCTCATCAACATGAGGAAAATGATGGAAGAGAAGAAAATTAGTCTGACTTTTAATTAAGTCGCTACAATTTTTTTTGCCATAGGCCGTTTTTATAGAAATAAAAATAAACACGCCTATGGCTTTAAATTCTACTCCTTTTCTTTCATATCACGAAATCCAGGTTGACAAAATTGACATCTATGATGATGCATATGGCTTCTACCAGGAATTCAACGATGTGATGAACCTTCTGGATCAGGTTAAACCTGTTCCATGTAAAAGACTGACAAAACGATTGATGGAGCGGGTCAGGCAAATGAACTGAAGAAATCAGCAAGCACAGGTTAATTCCTGTGCTTTTTTTTATTCCTGTAATATATTAAATTCCTGGAATTTGATATCACTTTGGTATCAATATGATATCAAAGTGATATCATTTTGATATTATTATGATATCATTTCAAAAAAGTTTATTATATTTATATTTCAAACAAATTCTATATGCTATGAAACAGGAATTTACGGTTAAACCCATTTCAGGCTACATTGCTGTCGTTATTGCAGCCTTGCTTCTGGGTGGAGCTATTGCTTCATTCTATTACCAGGTTATCTGGGCGGGAGTTCTGCTTATGGCACTATTCGTTTTCACATTAATAGGATTTACTGTTGTCAATCCAAACGGGTCGTGCATTATGGTACTTTTTGGAGCCTATAAGGGCACTATAAGGGAAAACGGTTTTTTCTGGGTAAATCCTTTCTATATGAAAAGGCATATTTCACTCAGGGCACGTAACTTTGACAGCGAGCCGATAAAGGTCAATGACAAGATCGGCAATCCGATAAAAATCGGGTTTGTGCTGGTCTGGCGGGTGGCTGAAACGTATAAAGCGGTCTTTGAGGTTGATGATTATCAGCATTTTGTTTTGGTTCAGAGTGATGCAGCTCTCCGCAAGCTTGCCGGGCTCTACCCTTACGACAATCTTGAGGATCATGAAGCTGTAATGACTCTGAGAAGCGGTGGAGAAGAGGTTAATGATGAGCTGGAAAGGGAGATCAGGGAACGTCTTAAAATTGCAGGAATTGAGGTAATTGAAGCAAGAATCAATTACATCGCTTATGCCGAAGAGATAGCCAATGCCATGCTCAGAAGGCAGCAGGCGACTGCCGTTGTTGCAGCACGGTTCAAAATTGTTGAAGGTGCCGTCTCAATGGTCGAAATGGCTCTCGAACAGCTGTCGGACAAGAAGATTGTCGAACTCGATGAAGAAAAGAAAGCAGCCATGGTCAGCAACCTTATGGTTGTTTTGTGCGGAGATAAAGATGCTACGCCGGTAGTAAATACAGGAACTTTACATTCTTAATATGAGTGAAAGAAAATCTATTGTTCTCAGGATTGATTCGAAAAAGCTCAAGGCTCTTGAGAAATGGGCTGCTGATGAGCTGAGGAGCACGAACGCCCAAATTGAATATATCCTGGCAGAGGCACTTAGGAAAGCCGGCAGGTTCAAGGGGAACAGAGCTGAAGATCCGGAAGTGGAGGATTCAGGGGTTAAATCTGGTTTATGAAATAAACAGAATGGCAGGCAGCAATACCTGCCGTCTCTGTTCTGAGACGGCTGCTTCCGAGGTCAACCGGTATGTATCCATTTTCAAGCGCAAGACTGATTTCCTCTTCGCTGAAGTCACCTTCAGGTCCTATTAATATGACAGCATTTTTTCCCTTCTCATAAACCTGACTGATCGTGTACTTTTCTGATCCATTGTTGCAGTGAGCGATCATCCTTATTCCCTGATTAACGGAAGTGATGAATTCATCAAATACCAGAGGTTCATTCAGCACCGGTCTGAAAGCCTTGACTGATTGCTTCATGGCCGATATGATAATATTATTCAGCCTGTCTCTCTTTATCCCTGGTTTTTCGGTGTTTCTGCAGATCAGCGGGGTAATTTCATCAATCCCTATTTCAACACTCTTTTCGACAAACCATTCAAACCTTTCAGGATTCTTTAACGGTGATATTGCAATATTTAGCCTGTAGCCTCTTTTTTCAAAATCGCTGGTAGTACGTGTGATTTTTACCTGACACCCTGCCGGGTCAGGGTCGCTGATGATACCTTCACAAAGTGTCCCTTTCCCGTCGACTATTATCAGCTTATCGCCTTTGCCCATCCTTAACACCCTTATGCTGTGCTTTGATTCATTTTCATCCATCACACACACACTGCCTTTTATATCAGGTATATAAAATATCTGCATCTTATGATTTTGGGATTTGTTTTTCACCTCACAAGCCCGTCGAGAGCACCTGGATCTTCTTCATCACCGGACATCCTTCTGAGAAACCTTTTCAGGCGGTCATCGACGGCGATCATATATGTGTACTGATTTTTGAGGTTGGATCTGGGATGTTCCCTGTCTTTTTCCTTAAGGGAGCTCAACAGGGCATTAAAACTGCTATTTCCTGATTTAGCCATCATTATTCCTTTAATGTACGAGAAATAGTACCAGGTCGAGCCGTCAGCTTTAAGGTAGATATCAATCATATCGCCGGAACGTCTTCTCTGAATATCAACAAATCCATCAACATAAACATTGAGTGACTGGCTTCCAACGAATCCGATCCCTATTCTGCCTTTTGACCGGAATGATGAGGAAGCTTCATTCCAGTAGAGTGTAATATCATTAAGCAGAAGGTTATAGGTAAATTCTTTTGGCAAATTACCCGATAATCCGAACAGATCAGCCTCCTGTTTCAGCCTGCTGGCTGCATCAACCCCCATTAGATCGTTCATTCCTTTCTTATTGAATTCCGAATTCACGCTTACAGGTTTCAGAGTGGGCATCATCCTGATCTCGTCGCTCATGATCTTCATGGCTTCGGGGGAGAAATAAAAATCAAGACCGATAATTGCCTTAATTTCCAATTTTCCTGAATCGGCAGTTTGCGTAAGATTTCCTGCACCGGCCAAGGTTACCAGGTCGAAATTGGTCCCAAAATCAAGCTTGCCTTCTCCCGACAACTCACAAAGATTCTTATCAAGTGAAATCATATTGCCATTCAGGGCAGGATCGACGATCTTCTCAGGTGATGAAATCTGATATTTCTGTCTGGATTTATTGAACCAGAGGACTCCTCCTGCACTTAACAGCCCTGCATCATTATAGGATTTTAGCGGTGAAAGAAATGCCGGATAAACCTGGAAAGGATCAGTATTAATATAAACACCAGAGTAGACAATATTATCATTCTTATCCCTTGGTTTATCACCCAATCTGATCATAACATTCTTCGGATCGACATACGATTTGAATTTTACTGAGTAGCTTTCTATTAAGCTGCAGTCGTGAAGAATGCCGGCAGAACCTGTTAATAACAGGCTCTTCTCTTTCGCATAGAGGTTTACATCTCCTGTGAATGAAAAAGCAGGACTGAGCATGAATTTCTGATCAGCAGCGATGAAGCCTCTTGCACTTGTTGTCATCGTGTCGACGGTAATCCCGGAGAAGTTTATCCGCCTTATTTCTTTGCTTTCGTCAATATAATCATAAACTGCGCTGCCGGAATATCTTTTTGACGATTCAATCACAATGCTTGCCGAATGGAGAAGGTGATTATTATTGACAGCTATGAAAGCGCTGTCGAGCTTTTCGATTTTAGCCCTCCTGTTTATTTTTATTTTTCCGCTATCAGGCTGTATCAGGGCATCAGCAATACGTATATAGCTGATATCTTCCGCCTCGATGTACTCCCTGTCGACATTATATTTAGCCTTTAATGAAGTAAATGCAATTGTATCGCTCATGCTGTTGGTAGCGAAAAAGGTCGGTTTATCAAGGTTGTTAAAATTAAGGAGCAGAAGTTTGGCTGGCGATATGAGCCCTTTTGATGCTTTTCCCTTTTGTTCCATGGAGAGGATCCTGTTATCCATGTTATATTCGAAATCTGTCATCGTACATATATACTGGATCTCAGGGAATATTACGACAGATGAATCGGTATTCAGACGGAAGTTTGTTAACCTGCTTCCAAAGTTGATATCAGTTTTTGCGTTCTCGGCAATAAATGCATAGCCGCTTGTAGATGGCGACTTAAGGTTATAATCTGCTGTGTCTGCCCTGATCGCATTTGAAGCAAAGGTAAACAGGTTTGAAGTGACCCTTGAATCCGGCATATTAACGATCCCTGTTCCGCTAAGAAGTCCGGGCTTGAGATTAATGGTGCCGTCGAGTGTAGTTCCGCCGGTGAACATATTAAAGTTCTTTCCGGCTTCGTTCCAGGCAAGCCATTCATCTTTTACGGTCATCCATTTTATATTCACATCCTGGCCGCTCAGTTCCGGATAGCGGCCCGCACTGTCATTTTTAATATCGAAGGTTACCGCCGTAGTGATCATCGAATCGGGAAAAAATCTAAATTCCTCCGATTTTGTTTCAGATGTCAGGTGTTTGAGAGAGCCTCTTCCGATAAGGCCCTTATTGCTCATGCTTATCGTATCATAAAGAATTCCTTTTCCATCGTAAACATCAATACCTTCTTCGGGGATATTCATCTTAAACCCCAGTGAATTATTTTCCTGAATTGTAAGATACTGCTTCATGGGTTTAAGAATGTTTCCTGCAATGAATTCACCTGAAAGATTCAGATCCATGTTATTGTAGTGGTCAATATTTTCAAATGTGAAGGGATCAACCCTGAAATAAAAATTCTCCTTCTTGTATACATCTTCAAGTCCGGCTATCCTGTCATAGAAAATGTACGATGATGAGAAGGCGTCAATGATAGGATATTGTGCCAGACTTTTTAATCCCGATTTATTATTTGGATCATCAATATAAAGTTCTCCTTTCGCGAGCTGGATAAGACTGTTAATATCCCTGATAACCGGATTTCCATAGGTGTCTTTTTCACCTGTTTCGACTGCAACCTTTATTGAATCGATCTTCTGAAGCCTTATTTTGAATGTGTCGTAGCTGAACTGGAAATCCTTTCCGAAGATTGTAAAGAGGCCTGCCTGAACAACCCCATTGAATTTGAATCCTCTGTTTTTTCCCAGTGTAACCTGCTGGTTATAAGGGTAGATTGCCACTCTTTGCGAATCGCTCAGAAATACACTGCTCACGCCATTGATAGTCAGTCCGAAATCCTTCAGGTCAAGGATCGCATTGTCGACAGGAGCTTTGGTTTCGCTGTAAATCGACATAACATCATAGTCTTTTTTACCGGCAAAGGAATCAATATAATCCTTGGTTTTCTGCTTGATGGTTACTTCCTGATTTGCCCTGTCATAAAAGACAAATCCCTTATTTGCCAGATCGATGCAAACCCCTGTGACTATCTCGACCGATTTTTTAAGCCACTTCGCCAGCTCTGTCACAGGGAATGTTTCGGAATAGTACCATTCACTGAATTTCTTTAGCCTTACCAGGGGATGATAATCATCGAGGCCCATGAGTTTCAGGAAATCATCGGAATTGAAGAAGGAGGATGATTCAAATAATGCCTGGCCCATACCAGCTCCCCTTGCCCTTGAGATTATCACTTTGGAACTGTTCATGTCCCAGGTTAGATTTTCAAAATACATATCTATGTTATGATAAGTATTATAATAGGGACTTGGAGAAACCGGATTATTGGTTCTGAAGAGGTTAACCTGCCTGCTCAGGGAATTAAATGAAAATCCAAGGTTTGAATGAAATACAGAATCTTTCCCAAGGTATATGGTTGAGGTTGTCTCCATGCTGTTCAGCCCGTTTGCCGAAAACAGAAAATCTGTCGATAAGATCTTAATGAACAGAGTATCATTCCTGAACAGATTTATTTTTGCAGGGTATAACCTGTCTCCCCTGCCTTTTACGTTTGCCCCCTCAAATGCGAGCCTGCCTTCATAGTCAACACCCTTATACATATTTTTGATCCCGAACTGTTTTGTATAGGTTTCAAACCGGGGATAAGTCGCTTTCTCTTTGGTTGAAATTGTTGTAGCCTGATCGGTAAGGACACCATAAACAGGCTTTTTGAAGTATGTTTTGTGAATAAGCAGGGCTGAGTCGCACTCAAATGCATTCCTTGTTATGTCGATCGTGTAGCCGGAAATTTCAGCATAAACATCTGATCGGGGATAGCCTGCTTTTTCCCATGTTACCGTACCTTTAGTTCCCCTGAATTGCTGATAATCGGGGTAGTAAATCCCCGA
>Ga0209254_10007591_pt1 | contig 10017 bp, 8 predicted proteins | sample FrelakmetDIP11DI_FD_187148 | JGI IMG/M metagenome (GOLD analysis project Ga0209254, IMG submission 187148) | Freshwater lake sediment microbial communities from the University of Notre Dame, USA, for methane emissions studies - DIP11 DI (SPAdes)... | ecosystem: Environmental > Aquatic >...
CTCGCACAAACCGTCCTGGGAGTGACACCTGCGGATTCCGATATCCTTTTAAACCCTGTTGCATTCGCTGGTTGGATCGGACTTTTTGTAACTTCCATGAATCTCATACCTGTCGGGCAGCTTGATGGTGGCCATATAGCATTTGCACTCCTTGGGGAAAAACAGACCCGCCTGTCATTCATACTCGTTCTGGTAATGAGTTTGCTCGGGGTGTTATTATGGGAAGGGTGGATTATATGGGCTGTTTTACTGTTAGTTCTTGGCCTCAGACATCCACCGGTTATTTCCTGGGAAGTCCCTCTCGATAGAAGAAGAAAACTCATCGGCTGGATCGCATTCGTGATTTTTATCCTTACGTTTATTCCGGTGCCGTTCAAGTTTTTATAGGGGTACGTATTGGTTCTGTGGTATACTAATTCGTTAAAACACCACGCAGCTATTTTACTGAGGCATCCGTTACCAACACATTTTGATAAAGAAGGAGATTCTGTATGAAAGTTATCCTGAAGGAAGATATTAAAAAGATCGGAAGTATGGGACAGACTGTTACTGTCGCTGACGGATTTGCTCGGAATTATTTAGTCCCGAAGGGCCTTGCAGTTGAGGCAAACATCAAGAACATGAAATCGCTGGAACATGCAAAAAAGGTGATTCAGGAAAAGGCAAAAAAAATGAAAGCTTCGGTGCAGGACTTTGCCGACAAGCTTTCGAAGATTACGCTTGTCATCAAGGCAAAAGCCGGGGAGGAGGGGAAGTTATTCGGTTCCGTAACGACCATGGATATAGCAGAACAACTCAAGAATGAAGGGATCGAAATAGATAAAAAGAAAATCTCCCTCGATGAACCGATTAAGAGAATCGGCATATATGCCGTCAGTGTTCGTTTGCACCCTGAGGTTGATACACAGATTAACCTGCAGGTTGTCGAGGAATAACTGTTTACGGTCATGCAGGAATGAAAGAAACCGATCTGCAACTCGTTAAATTGCCTCCTCAGAACCTCGAAGCAGAGCAGTCTGTCCTTGGCGCCATTCTTATCGACAATAATGCGCTGCCCAGATGTCTGGAGATCCTTGATCCTGAAGATTTTTATAAGGGGTCACACAGGAAGATCTTCTTTGCAATGACCGATCTTTTTGACAAAAATGAACCAATAGATCTCATCACCCTGACAGACCAGCTGAAAAAGAATGATGAATTGGAGGCAGTTGGCGGGATAGCGTATCTTTCCTTAATGGTCAATATGGTTCCGACTGCAGCGAATGTCAGGTACCATTCACATATTGTCCGTGAAAAAGCTCTCCTCAGAGGACTTGTACAGTCAGCGAATGAGATCGCAAGCAGGGTGTATGAGGACAATCTTGATGCGGAGGATCTTGTAGACTATGCCGAGAGATCGATATTCAAGATTTCCGACAAACGGGTAAAGGCATCGTTCGTCACATTGAAAGAGGTTATCCGGGACAGTTTTGAGATGATCGAGCGACTCTATGATAAGAAAGAGACAGTAACCGGCGTGTCATCAGGGTTCAGAGACCTCGATGATCTGACGACCGGTTTTCAAAAGGGCGACCTCATTATTGTCGGCGGGAGACCTTCAATGGGAAAGACAGCCTTTGCTCTGAATATCGCACAGCATGTCGGACTTGAATTGAGGGAACCGGTTGCTATATTCAGCCTCGAGATGGCAAGGGAGCAGCTCGCAATCAGGATGTTGTGTGCAGAAGCAATGGTAAATTCAAACAGTATCAGGAAAGGATTTATCAAGAAAGAGGACTGGCATAAATTGACCAGCGCAGCAAGTAATCTCACAGGAGCACCTATCTTTATCGATGATACCTCAGGCATCACCGTCCTTGAGCTCAGGGCAAAGGCGAGGCGGCTTAAAATTGAACACGGTCTCAGCCTCGTTATAGTCGATTACCTGCAGCTGATGAGAGGAAAGGGATCTTTTGAAAGGCGCGAACAGGAGATATCGGATATATCCCGCTCGCTCAAGGGACTGGCAAAGGAGTTAAGCGTACCCGTCATAGCTGTCAGTCAGCTCAACAGGAGTGTTGAGCAGCGCCGTCCTCCAACACCAATACTGGCTGACCTGAGGGAATCGGGTGCAATCGAACAGGACGCAGATGTGATTATTTTCCTGTACCGTGAAGAGATTTATAATAAGGAGGCAAAAAAGGGACATTCAGAAGTGATTATAGCGAAACAGAGAAACGGACCTACCGGCACCGTTAATCTTGCGTTCATGTCAACCTGTACGAGATTCCTGAATATGGCTGACAGAGATATAGAAGATACCGGGGAGGAGGCGTTTTGAAACGGACTCCGTCTGTTGCAGGCCAGTTTTATTACGGCACGGTACCGAAACTGACACAACAGGTTAGTGAATATACAGATAGATCTGCAAAGAAGGAAAAGGTTATCGGTGCAGTCTGTCCCCATGCAGGCCTGATTTATTCAGGGTCCGTTGCCGGCGCGGTATATTCTGCAATCGACTTTCCTGAGACATTTATCCTTCTGGGCCCAAATCATACCGGCCTGGGAGCACGGATATCGATCATGGAGTCAGGTGAATGGGAGATACCAACAGGAACATTCAAGATTGATGAGAAGATTTCCCATAGAATTGTGATGAACGTTCCTCTCGTGACAAAAGACGCAAAGGCACATATGTTTGAACATTCTCTTGAGGTACAACTGCCCTTTATTGCTCATTTTTCTCAAAAAGCGAGAATCGTCCCCATAGTGATTCTTTCTGCTACTGTGGAAGATTGTGAAATGCTTGGTGAGGGGATAGCAAAGGCGGTAAAAACTGCCGGATATCCTGTAGTCCTGATAGCAAGCTCCGACATGAGCCATTATGTGCCTGAAAGCGTTGCGAGACAGCAGGACAAAAAGGCTATTGACAGGATTTTGTCACTTGATCCCGGGGGATTATTTGATATAGTCGTTCAGGAACGGATATCCATGTGCGGATATTTACCCGTAACCACGCTTTTATATGCTGCAAAGTCTCTCGGTGCTCAATCTGCGCGTCTTGTGAAATATTCCACATCAGCAGAAGTGAGCGGAGATTCTGATCATGTCGTTGGCTATGCAGGCATTGTGCTGAGATGATTCGTTCGATCGCGATACAGAGATGGTGCCTCCTGCAGCCCTGAAACGCGGGGAAGGAGCCGGGCAAGAATAACCTATTGTTTTTAATGTGCAATTTATGATATATTCTTAAACTTGGAGGTAGAAATGTACGCAATAATCGAAAATGGGGGGAAACAGTACAAAGTCTCTCCCGGGGATTTAGTTCACGTTGAAAAACTCTCTTTTGACGCTGGAGCAGATATCACGATCGAGACTGTTCTCCTGGTCAATAAAGAAGACAAAAATATCTATGGTTCTCCGTATGTAAGCGGTGCAAAGGTTATAGCTTCAGTTGAGAAGAACGGCAAGGCACGGAAAATACTCGTCCATAAACAGAGACCGCGCAAAGTCTACAGAAAGACAAACGGTCACCGGCAGTCGTATACAGCATTAAAAATTAAGGAAATAGTTTTTGGAGGATAGATATGGCACATAAAAAGGGTGTAGGCAGTTCAAGAAACGGCAGGGACAGCGAGTCTCAGCGCCTCGGTGTCAAAAGATTTGGTGGACAGCTTGTCCGTGCAGGCAACATCCTGGTCAGGCAGAGGGGTACAAAATTCCATCCGGGGACGAATGTGGGCAAGGGGTCTGATGACACGCTCTTTGCTCTGATCGACGGTGTGGTGAATTTTGAGCGGAAAGACAAGGCAAGACTGAAGATAAGCGTTTATCCGTCGTCACAATAAAAATAAAAAAGATTTCAACGTAAAAAAGGCGGGCATTGAAGCCCGCCTTTTTTGTTAGGTTGATTAACAATGAACTTTGTTGACTATGTGAAGATTTCTGTGAAGTCGGGGGATGGCGGAAGAGGGTGTGTCAGTTTCCGGAGGGAGAAATATGTCCCGAGAGGCGGTCCGAATGGCGGAGACGGGGGAAGAGGAGGACATATTATCTTCAAGGCGACTGACGAGTTGAATACGCTCCTTGATTTGAGATACCACCGGGAATACCATGCTCAGAGGGGTCAGCATGGCATGGGAAAAAAGATGCACGGTAAGGACGGTGAGGACCTTGTTATCCCTGTTCCTGTTGGAACCATCATAAAGGATGCAGATACCGAAGCCGTCATCATGGATCTTGATAAACATGGCATGGAAACCGTCATTGCAAAAGGAGGCAGGGGCGGCCTGGGGAATTCTCATTTTGCTACCTCTGTCAGGCAGGCTCCCCGGTATGCCCAACCAGGAGAGGCAGGAGTGGAGAAACAGCTCATACTCGAACTCAAACTCTTTGCCGATGTAGGATTAATAGGGCTTCCGAATGCAGGGAAGTCAACCCTGTTATCTGTGATATCGTCTGCACGGCCAAAGATCGCAGAGTATCCCTTTACGACGCTCGCTCCCGTCCTTGGCGTGGTTAAAATGGGTGATTACCGGAGTTTCATTGTTGCTGATATTCCGGGTCTTATCGAGGGTGCACACAGGGGTGTTGGTCTCGGCTTCCAGTTTCTGCGCCATGTTGAGAGAACAACTCTGCTCCTCCACCTTGTTGATGTGTCGGAAATGGCTCAGGGCGATCCGGTAGAAAATTTTGAAAATATCAATAAAGAGCTAAAACTCTTCAACCCGGATCTTGTGAAAAAACCCCAGGCGGCTGCAGGAACAAAAACTGACGTAGCAGGCAATCGGGAAAACCTGGATAAGATGGAACGATACTGCCGGGATAAGGGAATAGATTTTTTCCCGGTGTCTGCAGTAACGGCTGAAGGCATCAACCAACTGCTCTCGTATTGTGCATCGAAGCTAAAAAATATGAAGGGGCAAGAGAAAAGCCTGCACTGACGGGAATTATTTTCGAATCGGGGAAATACAAGGCTGAAACTGTTTTTTTTCACTCTGTTCTGTGGTAATTTATACTATGTCTGACAATATTGAAAAAATCCCCCTCGATGCCCGGTTGCTCAGTGATGCCATTATTGAGCTGAATATTTCACGCCGTAACGTATCAATCTACCCCCGGAATCATCCCTCGGTAGAGAAGTCATTAAACCGTGCCTTTGAGTTCCTGCATAAGCTCTTCGAATTGAGGCCGGAAATTACCATTGCCGTTGCGAAAGATACCCTCATTATTGATGACTATTATCTCGAAAAAAAGAATCCTGTGTACAGGGAATTCGCCCTCCACCTGAGCAATCTGAATATCGCATACGTTACATTCATAACCGGTCTCACCAATGAGGAGCTCTATGTATTTCACCGGTTTATCTCCGTAAATGCGGACGATTCATCTGCAGACGTTTTACAGGAGAAGTTCAGGGAACTTAATCTGATTCATATCAGGACCGGTTTTATCGATTACGGAGCCTTTACCTTTGAAGAAGGCAAAACCCGGAAGGAGACGCCGAATGAACAACTCTGGGAACGATATGTGTACGGACTGCTCGAAGGAACATTACAGACTGAGGGGATGTCGGATGAAATCAGGGACATCCCCCCTGAAGTCCTTGCGCGGCTGATCAATAAAACCGCTTCCCATGAACTGAGGGAGGAATCCTACGATAAGGTCATAACGTCCTATATCAGGAGGTCTTCTGAGAGGTTATTCTCGGGTAAAGATCTCAAGAGGCTGCTTGATTTTATCAATGGTCTCCGGCCGGAACTAAAGAAGCAATTCCTCTCCTCTACTGTCAGAACGGTTTCGAAAGACATGGATGCAGCATATAAGGCATTGGACGGTGTCTCCGTAGATGAAATCATGCAACTGTTGAATACGATTAATGAACAGAAAATGGTGATACCTGATGCCCTGAAAAACCTCCTTGACAAATTATCAGATTTTCGCGACATTGGTCCTGAAAACGTTACGATTGGTGACACCATGCTCGTGGACGACATTTTTTTGTCTCCTGATCTTACAAACCTTCTGGGAGAAGGTGACTTCAAATCCTATATCGATACCACCTATCAGAAAGAGATCCAGAAATTGCTGGAGTTCAAATCAGTATCCTCAGCGGCCGAACTGAAGGAGATAGAAAAAGAATTCAGTGATGAGTATATTGAAAAAGATTTTCAGCAGACGATCCTTGAACTCCTGCTCTCCGACATTGTAACGGAAGAAGAATATCAATCCTTTATCACAACCATCAACGAGCAGACTGATCAGATCACCTGGAGCGGCCAATACAGTCAGATTCTCAAGATACTGCAGGTCCTGTCTGCTAATGCAAACCGGAACAGATTTCCGGATATAACCGCCGAAGCAATCCGGTATTATTATTCTCAGGAGTTTATTGCGAACCTCATCGAATCATTCAAGGTACTGGGAAGACAGATGAGAGAAGAGGCATATATGCTCTGTGAGTACTATGCCGAAAGGATTATTGCACCGCTGATAGACGCACTGATTCAGGAGGACTCGCAGATAATCAGGAAATTTTTTGTCAGCATACTAAAACAGCTCGGAGACAGGGTCATTCCCGAGGCAGTCAAGAGGCTTGGTGACAGCAGATGGTTTGTAAAAAGGAATATGCTGTACCTGCTCGGCGAGTGTAACAGGGAAGAGGTACTGCCGCACATACGCCCCTATGCAAGGCATGAAAACCGCAAAGTAAGTTTTGAGGCGGTGAAATGTCTCCTGAATGCCATGGATGCTTACGGCCTTGAAGCGGTGAAAGATTATCTCAACTCCGAATCCAGCGAGTCTGTTGAGCAGGGGATAGCACTTGCAGGCGCTTACCGGATAAAAAAAGTTGTCCCGGATTTGATCCAGTTGTTGAAAAAGCGAAGGATCGGCGGTACGGATGCATATGAAAAGATACCTATCGTCAAGGCGCTTGGTGAAATCGGTGATCCCCGTGCCCTCGATGCACTGAGGGAGGTGCTTTCAGAGAAGAGCCTCTTTTTTAAAGGAGTTACCGAGAAACTCAAGGAAGAGATATACCGGACAATCAGGCATTATCCATATAGTTCCATACGCGATTTTATAGAGGCAGGCATGAAATCGAAGAGTGAATACATCAGAGAAGAATCATTACGGTTAAGCAGGACAAAGGCAGACTAAATGGAGAAGATGAAGATCTTCCTGTCGACCTTGATGTCCGCTGTATCAACGTGCACATTGTATTCCAAGGAGCATGCCTCTGTCGATGAATTAACCCAGAAGGCCTTTTCACTGCTCAGTGAGATGCTTCAGCAATCAGACAGTGTAGAGCTCATGATTGTCGGAGATGATCTTGTTGCGAACAAGACACCCCTCAGGGATGTCGGCATGCAGGGGGTCAACCTGATAAAAAGATTAAAGAAAAAAGGCCTTTCACGCGTTGATTTTATCAAAGGGATCACGTTCTCTGAACTCAGACTGTTTGTTGCAAATATCTCTGCTGTTTCTGAAGACATAAGAACATATGCCCATATTAAGACCGGCGTTGTTGATGTTCGGACAGGCGGGTTAAAGATAGATGCCGATTTTGCCCTCGATCTTGAAAGCCTCTCCGGATTTACATCAGAACAGGTCGGCATGGTGAAAGAGGTGTACCAGGGGATAACACCATTTAAAAAGCTTAATATAACAGGGCTTGAAGAGATCGTCGTTCATTTCATTATCACATTCAGAAGAGAGGCAAACATCCTGAAACTGATCAGTCCTGTAAAGTCGTTCAGTGAGTATACCTACACTCATGCAACCAATGTTGCCGTTCTTTCCATGTTCCAGGCTGAGATCTTGGGTGTTCGCGAGGACATTCTCCGTGATATCGGGATAGCTGCCCTTCTGCACGATGTCGGCAAGTTATTTATCTCCAGGGAAGTACTTGAGAAAAAGGACGCCCTGGATCAGAAGGAATGGGACGAAATACGCATGCATCCGGTCTATGGAGCACAATATCTGGCAAAGTTGGAGGGGATACCTCACCTTGCGTCCATTGTTGCCATTGAGCATCATCGCAGGTTTGACGGCAAAGGATATCCGAAATCTGCTCTGAATAATAAGACACAGCATCTCTGCAGCCAGACTGTTGCAATCTCAGATTTTTTTGATGCGTTGAGGAGCCGGAGACCTTACAGAAGAGCACTTGAAATAAAAGAAGTGCTCTCATTGATGAAGAAGGAGACAGGAGGTGCATTTAACCCTTTTTTGGTAGATAATTTTATTCGTTCGATGCATTCAGCTCTCTCCGAATAAACGCGTGGAGAAGAAACCCCGTCAGCCTTTCATCCCTGTTGCAAGGAGTCAGACAATCCGGCAGAAGATACTCTCATTACTTGAAGGCAATACTTTTTCCGCGCGAGATTTGTCTGCCGAGTCAGGAGTTTCAGAAAAGGAGGTCTATTACCATCTCGAGCATATCCAGAGGTCAACAGACAAAAGCAGCCACAATTTTATGATAACTCCCGCTCTCTGTAAGAGGTGCAATTTTGCCTTCAGGAAAAGAGACAGGCTGACAAAACCCGGGAAATGTCCGATCTGCCGCGGTGAATCAATACAGGAACCACTCTTTTCTGTGAAAAAGAATGAGCATCCCCAAAAATGATTGTTTGCATTTTATAATGCTATCGCTTGAATCCGCGAACCCTTGAACCCTTATGTATCCTATCCTATGGCATCTCTGGTTATTTTCTCGGCTAAATCGAAAATGGCTTTCTTGTCCTCAGTTGTCCGCGCCTCTATGTAGAATCTTACTTTCGGCTCTGTGCCTGACGGCCGGATCATCAGCCATGAGCCGTCATCAAAGACAATTTTCGTTCCGTCAACAGTTATGACATCCTTTACTGTTCTTGCATGGCTGCCTATGGTAATGGCGGTTCCTTTTTTATACCGGTCTTTGATTGTTGAAAGTTTTTGCAGCAAAGACTTACCGGCAACCGCAGGATCAACAGCTAACCCTGATCTGTCGGGATAATAATATCCGTATTCATCCATGATGTCCTTCAGATACTCACTCAGGTTCCTGCGGGTAACTGCCATCATTTCAACGGCAAGGAGGAAACCGAAAACGGCATCTTTCTCAAGCGTATGGTTATAGGCAGATATGCCGTCAGATTCTTCAAAAGCGACGATCGCCCGCTCTTCAGATGATCTCAGCATATAGGGCCTGAAATTCTTGAAGCCAACCGGTGTTTCTCTCACAGGAATCCCCAGCTTTTCAGCGATGGCATTGACAAGATTGCTCGTTCCGACCGATTTCGCAACAATTCCCGATATTTTCTTGTAGACACGGAGAAAATGCAGTGCCAGGGCGCCAAAGTAGTTCATTGGTATCTGCATAGACCCATCAGCATACCTGATGCGGTCGCCATCGGGATCCATAATGATGCCCAGTTTAAACCGTGCATTACTTTGCCTCAGTACGTTCTCGACGCCCTGCATATTTTTTTCCGACGGTTCCGGTGCTATGCCCCCGAAGAGGACGTTATCTTCTGTCCTTAAGAATCTTAACTGAGGGCTGCTGCCGAGTATTGATTCGATGACCCCCCGCGTTGAACCGTGGACATTGTCAATACATATTGTGCAATCTTCACTCCTGATAAAATCTTCAATGCTGTCAAGATGAAGCGTTCCCCTTTCAGTCAGGAATTTTTTATAGAGAGCGCGGATATCCACTGTTTCGACAGAAGCCGGTTTCACCGACTGTAATACCAGCGAATCCGTCATCTTCTTGTTCACAATCTCCTCGATATGTTTGGTAATCTCCGGGCCTGCCGGTCCTCCATCGGACGGGTTAAATTTCAAACCCGCATAGTTTGCAGGGTTATGCGAAGGGGTCAGATTGATTGAACAAGCAGCATTCAGCATCTCGATACCTGCAGACAGGAGGGGCGTTGGAGCTTCACCTGCATACCAGGTTTTTATACCTTCTCTCTGGAGAAGCCCTATAACCTCCATTGAGAAATCTGCACCGAGGAAGCGATTATCATGCCCGACGATGAACCCCCGTTTTTT
>Ga0209254_10007592_pt1 | contig 10016 bp, 10 predicted proteins | sample FrelakmetDIP11DI_FD_187148 | JGI IMG/M metagenome (GOLD analysis project Ga0209254, IMG submission 187148) | Freshwater lake sediment microbial communities from the University of Notre Dame, USA, for methane emissions studies - DIP11 DI (SPAdes)... | ecosystem: Environmental > Aquatic >...
CGCCAGGTTCTGTTCGACGGCCGGGTCGAGCCACCTACCGGAGTCCATCGCGTCGGACTCCACGGACAGATCGAGCCGGACCACGGTTTTCGGGTCGAGGTCGCCGATCAACGGCGCATCCGGGGTACTGGGATCGGCCGGGTGTGAGACGCGCAACGCGTGGCGGATCTGGGCGGTCATCACCTCGATCGGCACTGCGGTGGCGCGTTGGAAGATTCCCCACTCGTAGTCCAGCGCACCGGTGGCGTATTCGTTGTCGGCGTCGATGCTCGCCTGGTGAATACCGCTGACCACCAGCACCGCGGCGCGCAGCACGACCAGCGGCCACAGCGCCTCGACCTCGGCGGGCCCGAGCGGTCGCACGGCGTCGAACGCGGCGATGGCGGGCAGCGTGGCCGCCGGCTCGCCGCCCTCGTGGCGCAGCAGCGACGACACCGCGACCGCCAGTTCGGACACCGTCCACGACCGGGTGAGATCACCCAGATCGATGATCCCGTCGGGCATGCGGCCGGTCTCCAGCGTGCTGCACACGACGTTGTCGTCGGTGATGTCGCCGTGGATCACCTGGACGGGAAGGTCCTCACCGAGGTCGGCGACGATTCGCCAGGCCGCTGCGGCCGCAGCCTCGACGGCGTCGCGGCGGTGGGGGTCGGTGACGTGTGCGGCGAGGACCTCGACGGTGCGCATCGCGTGACGCAGGTCCCACTGCAGAATGCGGTCGACGCCGGGGTGCTCGAATTCCGCCAGCGCACGGCAGGTGCGCCCGGCCAGCGTGCCCAGCGCGGCCACGCGATCCGGGGTGACGTACTGCGCCCCGCTCATCGTGCCGCCCGACAGATAGGCGATGATCCGCGCGTAGAGGACCGTCCCGTCGTCCGCGCGCAACTCGGCGATGGGAGGATGCCCGGGCCGCTCCACGTTGGTCGCCGCCCGTACCCCCGACTCGGTCTGGGAGATGAACGACGCCGCGGCGTCCTGCGCCTCGAGTTCGATCCGGGAGAACACCGGGTTGGCGATCTTCAGCACGCCGATCGGCTCGCTGCCGGAGCCGGTGAGCAAGAAGTTGGCGTCTTGCTGGCTGCCCAGCGCGGTGACCTCGGCGTCGACACCGAAGTGCGTCGTCGCGATGTCACGGGCCTGCGCCGGGGTGATCGCCGGGACCGGAAGTTCCTCGGCCTGGAAAAAGTCGAACAGGGTCATCTCGCTACTCGGGCATCGTCGGCTGGCACATCGGCGGTCTCACTGTACTGCTGTGCCCGCCGCCGATTCGCCGATACGGTGGCAGCATGCGGGCGCTGATCATCGTCGACGTACAGAACGACTTCTGCGAGGGGGGATCACTTGCGGTGGACGGGGCCGGGGCGGTGGTCCACGCGATCAACGCGCTGCTGGCCGGACGTCACGGTTACGACCATGTGGTGGCGACCAAGGATCTGCACGTCGACCCCGGCGCGCATTTCGCCGAGAAGCCGGACTTCGTCGAGTCGTGGCCGCGTCACTGCGTCGCCGGAACCGTCGGCGCCGAGTTCCACCCCGACCTCGACACCGCACCGATCGAGGCGGTGTTCCACAAGGGCGCCTACACCGCGGCCTACAGCGGATTCGAGGGCACCGCTGAGGGCACCTCACTGGCGGACTGGTTGCGCGCCCGCGGCGTCGACCAGGTGGACATCGTCGGCATCGCGACCGACTACTGCGTGCGGGAGACGGCTGCCGACGCCACGCGTGCGGGCTTCAAAACCCGGGTTCTGGTGGACCTGACGGCGGGGGTCGGTCGCGACTCGACCGAGCAGGCGCTGGACGACATGCGCGAGCACGGAGTGGAATTGGTACATCCGGCCTGATGTCCGCGTTGCGCTCGGAACTGATCGCCGCGGTCGACCGATCGCCGCGGGCGACGGCAGCGCACGACCGCGCGGAGTGGGTGGGGTTGTTCACCGTCGACGGCCGGGTCGAGGATCCGGTGGGCTCGCGTCCGCACGTCGGGCCGCTGCAGATCGGCCGGTTCTACGACACCTTCATCGCGCCGCGCCGGATCGTCTTCCACCACGATGTCGACATCGTCTGCGGCCCAACAGTTGTCCGCGATGTCGTGCTCGAGGTCGGGATGGGTCCGACGGTGACCATGCGCATCCCGGCGGTATTGCGTTACGACATGCGCACGGTCGCCGACGAGTGGCGGATCGAGCGGCTGCGGGCCTATTGGGAGTTGCCGGCGATGATGCTGCAGTTCCTCGGCAACGGCCTGGCCGCGGGTCCACAGGCCCTCGCCCTGACGCGCTCCCTGGTGGCCAACCAGGGTGTGCGGGGCTCAGTCGGGTTCGTGTCGGGGTTCCGGGGAGCGCGGTTCCGCGGCAAGCGGACGGTGCGGACCTTCCTCGACGCGCTCGCCTCGGGCGACGAGCTGCGCGCATGGCGGTCGCTGGCAGCCGGTACGAGTATCACCCACGCGGCGCGAAAACCGCTCAAGTTCAGCGCTTTCGGCGAGCAGGTCCGCGGGGCGTCACCGGCGAAGATGCTCGCGGCCGGCTCGTCGGTGGCGGTCTCGCTGCGCGGGCCGAGCCCGGGAGTGCTGATCGCAGAGCTCGCCCGCGGCGGCGGAGCGATCACCTCGTTGACCTACTTCGGCGAGTGAGCCCGCGCCGTGGCGTTACTGTCGCGACCGAGCAGGACTGCCGGGGCCGCAGCCCCGGCACGAGCATGGGCACCGAGCGCTGATAGACCCGGTATCGGTCGCCCAGGGTGGCCACCAGATCGCGTTCCTCGAGCTGCAGTGCCACCAGGATGTATCCCGTCGTGCCCGCGGCGAAGAGCAGGTGCCCGGCGGTCATGGTCGGGGCGGCCCAGAACGCGACCAGGAACCCAACCATCAGCGGGTGCCGGACCAGTCGGTACAGCAGCGTCGCGCGAAAACCCGTCTCCTTCTCGGCCGTCCCGCGCCACGCGGTGAAAACCTGTCGCAGTCCGAACAATTCGAAATGGTCGATCATGAACGTGGCCGCCAGAACAGTGCCCCAGCCGGCCCAGAACAATGTCCAGACCACCATCCGGGCCGCCGGCCACTCCACATGCCAGACCGCCGCGGGCAGAGTGCGCCACTGCCAGAACAGCAGCAGCAGCGCCAAACTGGCCAGCAGTACGAAGGTGCTCCGTTCGACGGGCTGCGGAACGAAGCGCGTCCACCACCTCTTGAACCAGGGCCGGGCCATCACGCTGTGCTGCACGGCGAACAGTCCCAGCAGCGCGGTGTTGATCGCTATGGCCGCGGCCGCGGGACTGCCGTCGCTGATGCCGCTGTCGACCGTCCGGGGCACAAAGAAGCCCCCGACGAATGCGATTGCTTAGCAGAAGCTTACAAGGAAGAGCAGATAGGCGACGATGCCGTAACCGAGGATCGCAGTTCGATGTGTCATGACCACCATCGTCGACCCGACAGCCTCGACGGTCATGAGGCAAGTGCCTCAAGATTCACACCAGCGGTTCGGTGAGTCCGGTACGCAGCGCGTACATGCTCGCACCGATCCGGTTGGACACCCCGATCTTGGCGTAGGTGCGCTCGACGTGGTTGCGGGCAGTCTTCTCGCTGATCACCAGGGCCGCGGCGATCTGTTTGTTGGACGCCCCCCGCGCAACCAGACGCAACACCTCGATCTCACGCGGCGTCAGTCCATCCGGCCGTGTGCCGGAGCGCCGGCCATGGTGTCCCGCCGCATGCAGGACGGCGTCCACGGCGACGGGATCCAGTTCGCCGCTGCGTGCCCGGTCACGGACACGTTGGGCGGCGGCCTTCGGATCCAGCGCCTCGCGGTAGGGCCTGGGTTCCAGGGCGGATTGGTAGCTCACCGCCGCGGCAAGCAGCCGGTCCGGCATGCCGAGCGCACTGCCGGGCAGGTTACGCGGATAGCCGGTCCCGTTCATGCACTCGTGGTGATTGCCGGCCACCTGGGCGACGTCCTCGAGGCCCCTGACCCGGTTGAGGATTCGTACGGTGAGATACGGGTGCAGGCGCATCCGTTCGAACTCGGCGTCCGACAAGGTCTCCGGTTTGGACCAGATCTGGTTGGAGATGCCGATGCGGCCGAGGTCGTGCACATGACCGGCCCGGCGGGTCAGGGTCACCGCGTCGTGGCTCAGCCCGACCGTGTCGGCGGCGTCGCCGGCAAGTCGGGCGACCGCTCGCGAATGCCCAAGCGTGAAGGGGCATTTCAGATCCACGAAGTCACCCAGCGCGACGAGTAGTTCGTCGAGGGACTGTTCATCGAGTGGGTCGTGATGATCGGGTGCGGCGCGCAAAGCCGCGTCCCAGGAGTCGCCGGGTTGCAGACCGGCCAGGATGACGTCGGCATCGGCGACGAAGGCGTCGACGACGGACGGATCGAAGTGCTTGCCGCTGCGTTCGCGCGCCATGGCCACCGCGGCAGCCACTCCGCCGAGGCGGTGGTGAACCTCGGCCATGTCGGCGAGTTGAGCCACCCGCATCTCGATCGGGATCTCCCTGCCTCGAGCACCCGAGGGAAGACCGCTGCCGTCGTGGCGTTCGAAGCTGAAACCGACGGCGTGCTGCACCCTCGCGCCCAGTCCCATGCGTTCGGCCAGCAGCGCCGCGGATGTGCAATGCGAGTGGATCAGCCGGGACATGTTGCCGCGGGCGTTGACGAACAGCGTCGCGATGGTGGTCAGTCGCTGCAGCAGCGGTTCACCGCGGCCGATGTTGTTGGCCAGGAACCGGTAGTAGGGAAGCCCGGACCAGTCGATGAGGTAGGAGTCCCGCCGTACCGCGATGTCATCGCCGAACCACTGGGCGAACTCGTGAGAGTCGGCGTGACAGCCGATCCACATGACCAGGGTTGCGTAGTAGACGCAGTCGCGTTGACCGGGCTCCAGCCCGAGCCGGTCGGCGATGCGGGTCCCGATCAGCGCGGCGCGCAGCATGTGCTCGGCGGGCTGTCCGAGGCCCAGATCGATCGCCACCGAGAGCGCGGCAAGAACCTCCGCGCGGCTCGGCGCCCTGGGCGAGGGACCGCTCCGGGTGGTCGGCGATACCACGCCCTTGATTGTGCTCCTCAGCACGAGGTCAGACGGTCCGTTATGGCTGTTTGAGTGCCGGCTCGATGCCGGGTGGGATCGAAGACCTCGAAGCGGGCTGAGCCGATGACGCAGATTCCGCGCTGAGGTAGCCGGAATCCGGCGAGCCGGCTCTGCTCGGCCAGCGGAGCGACGTCGCCGAGGTCGACGCCGCCGAGGACCGCCGTCGACCGGCGCACCGCCCACATCTGGCGCGGCGCGATGCGGAAGCCCTGGCCGTTCGGAGCTGTCCCGGCAAGCCGGATCTGGCCGGCCGCGAGAAGCGGGCCCGCGACGCGTCCCATTCCCGCGAGTACCGCGCGGCTCGACCAGGCCCGCTCCGGCAGGGAACGTCCGAGTCGGCTCATCGTCCGGGTGGCGGGGGTGTCGGTCATGTCGACGGTCCACTCGAGCAGCCCCGGGATCGTGATGGCCAGCGACCACGGACCGGTCCACGTCATCGCGATGTCGCACTGCACAGCGGGAACCGTGGTGGCAGAGCTGAAATACCGCGAGCAGCTCAGCTCGGCCGGGGTGGTGGCGTAGAACGTCCACGTGCCGGCTGGATCACGGTGCCAGACCGAACCGTACGCGGGGGAGAAGGACGACGCGGGGAAGTGCCGAAAGGCCAAGTAGTGCCCGGTGCGAAACGGAAGACCCATGACGCCGAAGCCTGCGACGCGCTCGTCGGTCCCGGCCGGAAGGACGGGGTGGACGGTGATGGCGTCGACCGCCGCCCGCGGGGTGACAGTTGTTCTCATGCCACTGATGCTGGCTTTCTTCGCGGTGCAGAACATGGGGCGGTTGCCTCAACTTCGGATCACATCCGCGCGAAACGCCCAAGCCCGAAGCAGTAGGCGCCTATGCCGAACGGTGCCTCGCCGAGGCGCTGTCCACCGCGCCGGGCATCGTATTGTCGACCAAGCAAGTTGGGCTTCCCGGGATCCGCCGCGGGCACACCGCGGGGAGCGAGCCGTCACCTGGCATGGCGCAACGTCTCCCAGTCGTGCTCGCCCTCGAGCTGCGCGATCAGGATGCGGGTGCGTTCCTTCAACACCCACGTCAGCCCGATGCCGGCGATGATGGCGACCACCAGGGCAACCCAGGAGAAGCGGGACAGCCACTTCTCGGCGGCCAGGCCGAGGTAGTAGACCACCGCCGTAGTGCCCCCGGCCCAGAACACCGCGCCCGTGGCGTTGGCGGCCAGGAAGTACGGGTAGCGCATGCGCAGCGCCCCGGCCAGCGGGCCGGCCAGAATTCGCAGCAGCGCGATGAAGCGGCCGAAGAACACCGCCCACACCCCCCATCGGGAGAACAACTGCTTGGCCAGGGCGACGTGGCCGGGGCCGAAGTGCTTGGGGAAACGCGTGCCGAGTTTCTCGAACAGCGGCATGCCGAAGCGGCGGCCGATCGTGTAGCCGATCGTGTCACCGATGATCGCGCCGATGGTGGCGGCAGCGCCCACCCAGACCGGGCTGATGTCGAGGGTGTGCCGCGACGCCAGCAGCGCCGCGCTCACGAGCGCGATCTCGCCGGGCAGCGGGATGCCGAGGCTCTCGATGCCGATGATCAGCCCCACCACGATGTACACCGAAAGCGGAGGGATGGACTCCAGGATCGACTCGACGTTCACCCGCCAACAATGACGTATCGGCGACGGTTGCCGACGTGAACCGCCGAGTTCACCGCCAGGAGACTCAGACCTCCCGCTTGCGTCGGTACAGCGTTCCGACCCCCAGCAAGATCAGGCTGATCACCAGGATCGCGGTGGCCAGCACGTTGATCTGAGGCGGCACAGCCGCTTTCACCGCTGCGTTGACGTACAGCGGATAGGTCACCGTGGAGCCGCTGACGAAGTAGGTGATGATGAAGTCGTCGAGGGACAGCGCGAACGACAGCATCGCCGCCGCCACGATGCCCGGCACGATCAACGGAAGCGTCACCTTGAAGAACGTCCGGGTCGGTCCGGAGCCCAGGTCCAGCGAGGCGTCCTCGAGGGTCCAGTCGAACCCGCGGATGCGGGCGCGCACGGTCATGGCGATGAAGCTGATCTGGAAGGCGATGTGGGCGATCACGATCGTGGTGTAACCGGTGGCCCAGCCGATGTCCAGGAACAACGTCAGCAGCGAGGCGCCCATCACCACCTCAGGCGAGGTCAGCGGAAGCACCAGGAAGGTGTCCACCGCCTGGCTGCCCCGGAAGCGTTGCCGCACAAGGGCAACGGCGACCAGGGTGCCCAGCACCAGGGCGATGGCCGTCGAGACCGCGGCCACGTTGATGCTCAGCTTGAGGGCGTTGGTCAGGGCCGGGTACTTGAACGGGTCCGCCCAGTTGTCCCACGTGAAGCCCTGCCAGGTGTAGTTGAACTTGCCGGCGGGATCGTTGAACGAGAAGACCACGATGACCAGGATCGGCAGGAACAAGAACAGCAGGACCAACCCGGCGATAACCCGCAGCGCCAGATCCCCGAGCTTGAACGTGCCCCGGATATTGCGACCCGGCTTGGCCAGGCCGCCGTGGTCGAGCGTCTGGGCGATGGCCGCACCGGCCTCCGTGGTCATACCAGATCCTCGGTGCCGAGTGCCCTGGCATACATCAGTACCCCGGCCAGAATCAGCGCCATCAGCACGAAGCTCATCGCGGCGGCCGCAGGATAATCCTTGACCACCAGGAATTGCTTCTGAATGACGTTGCCGATCATGGTGTTCTGCGTACTGCCCAGGTAGCTGGCATTGATGAAGTCGCCGACCGAGGGAATGAACACCAGCATGGAGCCGGCCAGCACGCCGGGTAAGGCCAGCGGCAGGATCACCTTGCCGAACATCCGTCGGTTGTTGGCATAGAGGTCGCGGGATGCCTCCAACAGACGAACGTCGATCTTCTCCAGGCTGACGTAGAGCGGCAGGATCATGAAGATGATCCAGTTGTAGGTCAGACCGCCGATGACCGCCCCGGCGGTCGAAAGTATCCGCCCGTCCGGCGGCAACAGCCGAACCCACTGCAGCGCGTCGACCACCCAGCCGTCGTCGGCCAGAATCGTCTTCCATGCCAGCGTGCGGATCAGGAACGTCACGAAGAACGGCAGGATCACCAGGCCGAGCAACAGGTTCTTGTATCGGCCTGCCTTGAAAGCGATCACATAGGCCAGCGGGAAGGCCAGCAGCAGGCACAGCACGGTGGCGGTTAATGCGTAGCCGAACGACCGGAAGATCTGCTCCCGGTACATGCTGAACGCATCGCCGTAGTTGCTGAAGTCCCACGCGAACGTGAGCTTCGGCAGATAGATCGATCCGCCCATCGTCGACAGCGACGTCCGGAACAGCGAAAAGAACGGCACCACATAGAAGACCCCGAGGTAAGCAAGCGCGGGCAGGACCATCAAGTATGGCGCAATCCTGCTGCGCTGCCGGGAACTGCTGGCTACGCCCGCCATCGACTCACGCGCCGGTTACTGCGGCGTACGCCGTGTTGAACTCCTGCGTCTGTTCGTCGGTCAGCGCCGGCCACGACTGCAGCTTGTCCAGCGTCGCCTTGGCCGGGTTGATCAGCGCGTTGGACGCCAGACCGGGGTCGAGCTTGTTGAGTTCGTCGGTCATGTCCGACAGCACCGGCACGTACTGAGTCGCCGCTATCAGCTTCGCGTAGTTGGGCCGGTCGTAGACATAGTTGATCCACTCTTCGGCAGCCTTCTGGTTCTGGGTGGTGTACGGGATCACCATGGTGTCCACGAACGTGGTGCCGCCGGACTCTGGGACGACGAACTGCAGGTCGGGATTGTCCTTTTGCAGCTGGACCACATCGCCCGAGTAGGCCTGGGCGATTACGATGTTGCCCGCCGCCAGATCGTCGGCGTAGTCGTTGCCGGTGAAGCGGCGGATCTGGCCCTTGTCCTTCTGTTCCTTGACCAGGTCGACGGCTTTCTGCAGGTTCTCTATCGTCGGGTCGTCAAGCGAGCTGCCCTGCGACAGCATGATCATGCCGAGCCCGTCCTGCATATCGGAGAACAGGCTGACCTTGCCCTTGTAGGCGGGATCCCAGAGGTCGTCGATCTTGGTGATGTCGCGGCCGGTGGCGGCCTTGTTGTAGGCCAGGCCGACCATGCCCGACATGTAGGGTGCGCTGAACTTGCGGCCGGGATCGGCCGCGGCGTTAAGCAGGTCGGGGCGCATGTTCTTCTTGTTCGTCCAACGGCTTTCGCTGATGTCGTTGAGCCAGCCGAGGCCATGCAGCCGGGCGGCCAGGAACTGGGTGGGCACCACCAGATCGGCGCCGATGTCCTGCTTGCGAGACAGTGGCTCCTTGTTCTTGGCGAACCACTCCTCGTTGTCGTTGAAGTCCTCTTTGTAGTCGACGGTCAGACCCGTCGCGGTCTGGAACGCGGCGACGAAGCCGTCCGCCATGTACAGCGGCCAGTTGGAGATCCGCAGCTTGCCGGTGGCCGGCGAACCGTCGTCGGAGGGTGTCGCGGGTCCGCTCGCGGTGCCCGAGGAGTCGTCCGACTTGCTGCACGCGGCCAGGAAGGACGGGCCCAGCACCAGAGCCGCGGCGGCTGCGGCACCGCCGCCGATGAACCGGCGTCGGGACGCGAGCTGAGCGATGAGCCGGGGATCGATGTCTTTTGCCATGGGCCGTGGTGCCTTTCGAAAGGGGAGGTCGATTGATGAAAGCAGGTTGGCGGGGAAGCGCGCGGCGGATTAGGAGTCGTCGAGCATCTCTTCGAGGTCTTCGGTGGTCGGGATGTCGGCCGCGGGCAGCACCAGCGACGCATCAGGGGACCAGCCGACGTAGACGTCGTCACCGGGGCGCAGCAGCGGCAGGTTCTGCTCGGTGCCGACGTGGGCCACGATCGGGGAGCCGTCGGCGGCAGCCAGCGACAGTCGCAGCACCGGACCCTGGAAGGTGAGATCGACGACCTTGGCGCGGACGGCGGCGAGGTCACCGGTGGGCGGTTC
>Ga0209254_10007593_pt1 | contig 10016 bp, 10 predicted proteins | sample FrelakmetDIP11DI_FD_187148 | JGI IMG/M metagenome (GOLD analysis project Ga0209254, IMG submission 187148) | Freshwater lake sediment microbial communities from the University of Notre Dame, USA, for methane emissions studies - DIP11 DI (SPAdes)... | ecosystem: Environmental > Aquatic >...
AATCAAGATAGGAAAAACCTACTTTTAATTTAGTCATCGTAATTTTATCTTCGTTTTTCCTGGAAATTTCCTGTTCAGAGGGTGCAGAAAAGCCGGATTCTTTGAGTCGTATTTTTATGAAGACGTTATCACTATTTTCCCCGAATCCTGTAAAAATCGATATTACAAAGACCCTGTTATTTTTTTGTATATCAAGGATATGGTCACAGCAGGAAAGAACTGCATCGTCCAAGTGGGGAGATAGAACTAAAATTCGTCGCATTAACTTAATTGCCTTGATAGTGTTCCTCGATGGGATTTGCCAGAAATCCGATTTCATCGGGGACTTTCCAGTGATAGTTATTATCAAGATATTGACCACAGTGGGTCGAGGGAAGCTTGAATTTTGAACAATAATCAAGGGCCAACAGGCACGCCTTTTCGTCTCCAATAGTTAAGAAATAATTTGCCAGCTCGATATTAAAATGACTAAGATCGGGATTAAGATAGACGGCAGTTTGGAAAAAGCCGGGAGTTAATTGCGGTCCGCCATTTTTATAAGACAATACTCCTAACGTATAAATAACAGGTGCAATATCACCTCCGTAAGACTGTAGTATTTTAAACAGATTTATACTCTTTATGTACAAGGAGTAACTATCGGCTAGTTCTCTCGGAGTGTCGGGGATAATGATGCTGGTATTATAGTTCTGGGGAATATAGTCGGGATATTTATTAACGGTGCTTTTCATTTGGATTTGGGCTGCCCTGGAAATCGAGTCGATTGCCTGCTGTGTATTGTTTCGTTTGACTGCCCCCTGGGCTTGGTGAAGATAGTAGGCGGAGATGATATTTATCTTGTGGGAATTTACAATGTATAGAAATTCAGAGACAAAAAGAACAAAAATAATTAACAAAATTACACCCACCTTTTTAGCCATAAGCGGATTTTAAATATAACCTATTATATAACGTACATATTAATTATCATTGGTGTTAAAATATTTCGATGTTGAAAAAAAGAATTCTTGATATTAGCCTCTCATTACTACTTCTAGTATTATCGGTACCGCTAATAGTATTAATAGCAGTACTTATTAAGCTTTTTTCCGAAGGCCCTGTCTTATTTAGACAAAAAAGAACAGGAATAATGTGGAAAGAATTTACTATATATAAGTTTCGAACAATGGCCATTGGGTCGGAAAAAAAGCAGAAACAATTAAAAGGCCGGAATGAAGCCGATGGGCCAGTTTTTAAAATTTACAATGACCCCCGTTTTACAAAAATCGGTAAAGTCTTAGCTCATACGGGGTTAGATGAATTACCGCAACTTATCAATGTAATTAAAGGAGAGATGAGTTTGGTTGGACCAAGACCATTGCCAATTTCTGAGGCAACAAAAATACCTGATAAGTATCATGCCCGTTTTTCGGTTTTACCCGGCATTACTTCATCCTGGGTTATTAAGGGAAGTCATGATTTAAGTTTTAACGAGTGGATGAAGCTTGATGTGGACTATGTCAAAAATAAAAATTTTATAATGGATTTAAAGATAACATTATTGACGATTTGGTTTATTGCAATATCGGTTTTTAGAATAATTTTCAAAACTCTGTGAAACAGACGAAATTAAAAAGAGGAAAATTTGCGGCAATAAACTCCATCAAAGGAAAATATCAATTGGGAAGGATTTTTTCAAAGGTATTAAAAATAATCTTATTTATAAGCGTGGCAGCGATTACCGCTGTTTATTGCTTTAAGGACTTCGAAAATTCGAAATTTGTTGTTGACGAATATTTTTTTATTAAAAAAAGTTATTATTTTGATTTGCTTTTTATCAAACAAGATATCAGTGATACCCGTTGGTACGGTGCGGACTCGACGGGTGACGTTTCCCAGCCCAAAGTCGGGCCCTATATTTACGGTTTAGCATTTCACTTGGCGGGAGTCAAAGATATTGAGCGTGCACTGGATGACGCCAATTTTAATGGTGAAATGATTAACAATAAACCTTGGTATGAAGTAATGGTGGGTAAGTTGCCCTCTTCTTTTCCAGATAAACTGTATAGGAGTCTCGAGTTTTTATGGCTGGCAAGGAAAACTGCAATTGTGTTTACCATAGGTTCGATCGTGGCAATTTACTCACTTGGCGCATCCTTAAAAAATCCATTATTTGGCATAACAGCCTCTTTTCTAATTGCCTCAAATGTCCTTTTAAAGAGTTTAGGTAAAAATGCCACAACCGATACTATGCAGCTTTTTTTCTTTAGTGTTAATTTGCTGCTGTTTTATAAGTGGTTATTAACAGCTCACATAAAAAAGAAAAATAAATATTATGCATATAGTTTTCTTTTGGGGATAAATACGGCCTTGGGGGCAGGTGTAAAAACAAGCGGGATAATGATTGTATTTTTTTTGGCAATCTCTATTCTTCTTGTTGTAATTATTGAAAAACATTATCAGCGAACAGTAAAACACATCATCATTGGAGCATTAATAATATCAACAGTGGGATCTGGTTTGTTTTACTACCTTCACCCTTTTATTCATAATGATACGGCGAATACCTTGTGGGATATGTATTATATCCGGACCGATAATTATAAATCATATTGGTCTCAATTTCCGGCAGGGGCAATAACCAGTAGGTCACAGGCGGCGAGAATAATTTTCGAAAGGACGCTAGCCCCCGAAGGAAATTTCATTAATTACCCTTTTATCAAACTACCTTTGGACGCAATATTATTCGTTTTAGGTATAATTTGTCTAATCTACAGAGCTTATAAGCAATTACTTATCAAGAAGAAATTTCCACCCGACATGATCTTATTTATTTGGATGATAGTAGTTTTTGTAAGTCTGGTATTTTACTTAAATAACGATTGGCGACGATACTATTTGCCGTTGGTATCGTGTATCGCTATTTTGCAAGCATATTTTATTTCCGGAGGGGTAGAATTCTCGATTAAGAAAATTATTAGACCGTTTATTCTGGCCGTATTTACTAAACCAAATTTCTAATCCGTTTAGAAAAAATTAGGTAAAATAAGTGTTGGGAATTTACATCGAACAATAATGAAGTTTTTATATTCTTTGATATTTATTCTGATTGGCGGGAATTTTTTATTTGGCGGGCTCGGTATAAACGATAATATTACGATTCTCTTAGGATTTTGTTTAAGTATCAGCCTTCTTCTTTTCGTCTACTTAAAAAAGGGATCGATTGAAATACCCAGGGAATTTAAAATTTACGCTCTGTTTTTATTATTCCTTATGTTAAGTATTATTTGGGATCAAAACAGCGGGGAGGTAGGTAAGAACTTTGCCCTTTTTCTAAACGGAGGACTGTTTTTCATCGGTTTTTCTAATTTGGAAAGGACGAGTGTTAAGATTTTCACAAAAATACTCATTATTCTCGGTATAACCTACGGCCTTCTTTATCTAATCGAAAGCATTACATCTTCGGATTTACCGCGTAAGTCCTTCACCTTGTATCTTCCCCAAACCGATGTCCACAATCACCTCGGAGATATTTGGGCAATTATTATACTTACGCTCGGATATCAGCTTGTAACGCACAGAAAATGGTGGCAAATACCGCTTATCCTATTAGGCATCTACTTTTTACTGGTATCCATGTCACGATCTGCTTATTTGGCCTTATTTGGTGGGGCTGTCTATCTTTTTTATAAACTTAAGTGGTTTGACCAACATAAACAAATATTTGTTGTTCTTTTGGTTTTAATTACAGCCCTTTTTTTGTATGCGGGATTTTTCAAAACAACGATCTTTTCGCGTCCATATTTCAGACAAGCTTATTATGGAATTATTGAATATCCGTTTGGTGTCGGTATCGGGAATTTTTATAAGATATCCGCAGGTAGGGAACTGGTCGGACAGGAAGGGCCTAATATCTCTTCGTATGCTCACAATATCGTACTTGAAGTTCTTACGGGTTTGGGAATATTCGGTGTTGTTTTTGCTATCTGGCTGACTTTAGTTATTAAAAGGTTACTCTTGGCAAAGCAATCTCCGGATAATACGCTTGCCGGAGCAATCTTTTTGGCCATTACGATCAATTTCTTTTTTGATTTTACCTATGTAATACCGACAATGCTCTGGCTATGGTTTTGCTTTTTGGGATTAGCTGAAATAAAGCCTGATAAAAATTCTGAAAGTTGACCCTATTGACCTCGAGATTACCTGATGTTAGTTTTATTTAGAGAATAAAAATGTCTAGACGCGTACGATTTCCCAGGAAAGACCTTCTGTCAATTCCGATTCTATCAATACTCGTAATTTCGATATTTACTTTCTCCTATATTTTAAGTCAAAAGGGAGTATCTTTTGATATACGTGAGAAAGCGGCTTATCCTACCCCCACCCCGCTGCCAACATTAACTCCTGCACCGATAAAGCAATCATCCCTTAAGGCGACTGGGTGTAATATGCTTTCAAATTCGCCGCCTCTTACACATTGTAAGGGGACTGTTACTTGGTCTACCAAAAATGTGGCGAGTCCTATACTCAGAATCAGAGTAGGTAGGGCTTGGACCATCTGGTCGACTTTACCTAGTGGTTCAAATTCATTTAATTTAACCAATACATCCGACCTGCAATGCACGCTTTTCCGGTTATATGATGGAACTACGCTGTTAAAATCAGCTCGGGCCTGTATTAACTATTACACTGGTCTTTTTACTCCTACCCCGACTCCGTAAATATATTAAAACGGCCTTAAATCGAAGTACCTGATTATTTGCTTAAGTAAGCTTTTTTCCTGGTCGCTTTGATTGCATATTTATAACCATGATGAGTACTTTCGAATAAATCACTTACGATGTTTATGTTTACTACATCATCAACCGCCAGTTCGGGAATTTTGACCTCCTTGTAAGTATTCACGCCAAATAGAATAACCGATGAATTATCTATATCGTATTGCGTAAATTTGAAAAGTGTAGGTAAAGCCCCGTCTTTTCTTAATTCAATTTGATAGATGTAACTTATGCCGTTTATATCTTCATTAATTGTATCAATTGAATTTATTGTTCCGGCTATAGTGAATGAAGTAGAAGCATTGGTAATATATTGGTTCCAATATTGCGTCTGCCACTCAAAAGCAACAATCTTTTCCCAGTCAATTTGTTTTTCCTCCGTCAGTGGAATCAGAGAACTTTCGCCACCCTCTTCACCGATAGGCTGAGATGTTGACCTCTCGTTTATTACGGCCGTTTTCTTAAAAAAGTTAACGAAAGTGGGCCACAGGACATAAGCAGCGACTATTAATATAATAATAATGAGAATCGCGCCTAGTCGTAACAGAGTCCTTTTAAGTATAAATGGCTTTCCAGGAACTACGCTAATATCTTGACCTGGGCTTATTTCGGATGGATTTTGCAGCGGGGTAGGGCTTTGGGCAGTAGGATCCATATACGATTTAGTATAGAGATTGGAGAATTTCCCCGCAAGAGGCTTGAATAAAAACCTTTGTTTAGTTGATTCCACGAAAGAGTGTATAATCCAGCTTTAGTCTTTGGTTGGTAGCTGGATTGCTGGCCAAATTGGGAATGTCTCAGTGGTAGCAGTTGATGTACAGCTTGATAATCCCGACGACCGGAATAGCATTTATTTTGACAATTTACACCATACACTGTAACCACAATACCTAAAGTAAGGAAAAGGGCGTCTTTATGTACACACTTACCAAAGGATATATCCAAAAAACAACTCAAGATCACACTCTTTTAGGCACTGACGTATTTTTAAAAACTGATGACAGCTTTCGGCGTAGCTTTCGAAAATATTACGCTTGTTAACTTGCTTCAGCCGGGATACAATCCCGGCTTCTTTTTAAGCATTTTTAAGTCTCGATAATAGTTACAACCTAAGACAATAGAATATACTTGTTGAAGTAGAGCAAAATTGGTATATTTAAGAATAGTGAAACTGCCGAAGAATTCTATCCTAATAGTGTTAATTTTTGGACTTCTTGTTTTATCCGCTGTTATTCTGGCTTATGTGCTGATTGGTAAAGGAAGTTTACCTTTTAATTTTCTGGGCAGACAAAAGCCGACTCCGGCACCCCAAAGAGAACTCAATAGCGCCAATTTTAATACAAAACAGTACGTCTTACCCCTTGAGAATAACAGTCAAGGCAGTATTTACTCTCCCCGCGCTCAATTGCGCGGAACAATATCGGAATGGGGAGAAAAATCCGTTTCTGTAAAAGTCGGCGAGCAGGTTTTTCAGATAGCTCTTCCTGAAAACGTAAACTTATCCTGTATGCCGCTTACCTTTAAAAATAAAGATGGAACAGATGTTCCGTCTTCAACAGTGTATCTTGATTTAAGGAACGCAATTCAAAAGAGTCTGGTACCAGTAGCCGAGATTAAGGAAAAGATACCACAAGGGTCGGACCTTACAATTCAAGTGAAAGTTGATAATAATGACAAAATGACGGCCGATTTTTTTATAGGTTACGGTTGTAAAATATAAGGGGAAATGTTAATAAAAAAAGTTACAGGCTTTATTTCCAAATTCATTATTCTGATTTCTCTGTTTTTGCTGTTTCTTTTTACTCCCTTAATTTACAAAGACACCAATGCTCAACTAAGAGAGCCCAAAAATCCTTCAGGTTGTAGTTGTAGTGGCGCGATTTTTTGTACAGGACCTTGCGATGTCGTATGGTATTCACCGTATAACTGTGGTTGCTCGGCCGCACTTTGTGATTATTATGACGTTCCTTGTACTGAAGCCGCTTGTGTAGCCGGTAGTTGTTCGGCTTGTTCTTCTGGTTCCTCCTGGTGTCCAAGTGGGGGAACTTACGATCCGTATGAGAGCCCTCCTTGTAATATACAGATTTGCGGAGGTGTCGCCTGTGTTGGAACTTGTCCTGCCTTTATAGATCCTTGCATCAATATTTGTGGCGGGGGTGGGCCTACGTCAACGCCCGTACCTACATCACCGCCACCGGGAGTATGTGGCGGTTTGGCAGCACCTTCGGGACCGAATACATCCAATTTGACTGCAACTTCGGTAACTTTGAATTGGACTCATGGGTCGGGAGGAACTACGCAGTTATTAATGATGGGTCCGGATTTAAATGAGGTTAAGGCAGGTTGTCCGGGTGGTGTGGGTGCTCCACCGCGATGTATTGTTTCCACGTCTTTGGCCTCAAGTACCTCGACATACAATACAGGCAGTGTTCTTATTCCCGGAACAACCTATTACTGGAGAGTAGTCGAGTTTTTAGATATAAATAATTGGTATGACTTTTTGGGCAACTGTACTCTGGCAAGTGCCATACCACTCGACACTTCATTGGTTTCATGTACTATCGACGGATTTGTTCCGAACCCGGTTAACATTCCGGTCGGAGGAACACAAACAGTCACGATAAATGTGACGGCACTTAACGGACCAATTGATAGGGTGGATTTTGTTATGGTAAATCCAGCCATTGCCACATTAGCCCCGGCTTCGGATGCTACCTTACCGTACCAAACGGTCGTTACCGGTGTTTCTCCGGGGGCAACTGAAGTTCGGGCAACAGTGATTATGAATGGCGTGGTTATGTGCGGAGGAGCTAATCCGGTTGATCCGGTTAATGTGACTAACCCCGTTGGCTGGTGGCAGGTTATCAATGGTGATGTGATAACCAATGCCAGTTTGGATTCCCAAATTCCCCCTATTACGGTATGTTTTCTTCCGGCTTGTGATCCGGTCTTTAGTACTACTCCCGCCGGAGGAAACCCGGGAATTCCGTCTTTTGGCGGCACTTATGATTTCCTGGCCGGAGCCGGTTTAGGTACGGTTTCATCAACCAATTGGTTAGCTAGGGCGAGTTATAGTGCTTCAACAAACTATGACTATGACTTTTTTGATAGGTTGGTTCCGGGCGATGTTGTCAGAAGCGGAGATAATACAATAACGGCTGCTTCTTTGACATCAAATTACCTCAAAACTCAGGGAAGTACATCACCTGACGGATATAAATGGTATTTCCGGACGGGGGATTTGACTCTTAACGGTCCCAAAACCAAGCTCAACAATCGGAAAGTCGTTCTTTTTGTGGATGGTAACCTGACTATTAATGAAACAATCGACGTTGACCCGGGTGACGGTTTCTTTATGGCGATCGTTTCCGGAAATACGACTGTAAATTCAATATCGGCGCCCGGCGGTGAAGCCGAACTGGAAGGGATATTTGTCTCCGACGGCAACTTTGTAAGTATGGCCGATACGGAACAGCTCTGGGTTAGGGGAATGGTTTCGGCGTATGGTCAGGCACAGTTAGCCAGAAGCTTAGCCGACAACTCCCAGACGCCGGCCGAACTATTCGAATACGCACCCGAAGTATTATTCCAAATGCCGCAATCCTTCAATCTCAAACGCACCCGCTGGAAAGAGGTCTCGCCTTAAAAAAGGCTTTTCTTCGCCGAGCATTAATTGCATATCTGCCAAAGGGTAATTTTGAAGTGAATGTCTGCAGACACTTGAACTTCTGGTGCTTATTTGCTTAAATGACTTTAATGTCCAAGAAGGCTTTGGGTTTGGGTGTCTTGATATTGATTCTGTTGGTAGCCTCAATTCTCGCCGGAATTAATTTTAGCCAGTTGACCAAAAAGGTGACCACACCATTATTACAGGAAGCCAGTAGGAAAATTACCGGTAGTGTGGTTCTGGATAATGTTAACCGGAAAATAATTGATATTAATATGTTTACGCTGATTCTGGGTGCCAATAAACTGGTTGAGGTAAAGCAAGAGCCCGGTTCCGAAGTTTACAGCCTGACTTGGGAGCTGGACAATTCCGGTCGCCTGGTAAGCTATAAGACTCTTGGCGTTTCCTGCTGGATTCCCGGGGTTCAGGGCGATGTCGTTCAAACAGCAAAAGATGTCGATAAATTAAAAGAAGATCTGAAATATTTTTCGACCCTTTTTGGTTTAAACGAAGCAATGACAGAAAAGCAGTTGAATAATCAAACCCCGGACGGATTAAATATGACGGAGGGTTGCCGGAAGGTGTTGGGGAATCTCAAAGTTGACCCGAATAATTCCGGGGTAATTAACGAGTTTTTTTCAACCGGTGAAAGCGGATCGATACAAAAAGACGAGAATGGTGTTTTTGATTTAACTAATTTAGTTACGGTTTTGGATATTGAAGAACAGTAAAATGCTAAAAAAAGAGAAGAAATATCCCCTGATATTTTTCATTATGCTATGCGGTTGGTTTTTGACTTTGAGCCTGCTGGCTTTTCCGCCAAAGACCCTCGCCCAGAATATCTGCGGCGATGAGCTGACGATCGATATATATAGGTGTAGAGATCTAAATAGTGACGGGATTTGTGAACACTACAATACTTCAAGCCCTTCGGGTAGCCATGACGAATCGTGTAGCCCTACGGCGGGGGATTGTAAAACGGATCGCAGCGTCTGTGCCGATGTAAGTTCCTGCAATCGTACGGGTTATAATTACGTTTCATGCGATCCTTCGGGTTATTCTTTTTGTGATTTGGCCTCCGAAAGGGCAAATTGTAGGGCCTATCCGACGACTTGCCAGGATGGAGCTCTTTGCGATTGCGGTGAAGAGCGCTATGATTGCTGGATAAGCTGGAACCCTACTAATACTCCCACACCGGGCGGCGGACCAACCTCGACTCCCGTCCCGTCTCCGTCTTGCACAATTGATGGCTTTGTTCCCAATCCGGTGAATGTGATTGTCGGCGGAACTCAAGCCGTTACCGTGAATGTGACGCCGACCAACGGAACAATTGACCGCGTTGATTTTGTGGTAGCTGATGCGTCAATTGCGACAATAGCTCCGGTTTCGGACACGACTTTGCCATACCAGACGGTTGTAACAGGTATAGTTCAGGGTGCGACCGAAGTACGAGCAACCGTTTTTATGGGTGGCGTTGCCACTTGCGGAGGAGTAACCCCGGCTGATCCGGTTAATGTGACTAATCCAGTCGGCTGGTGGCAGGTAATAAACGGTGATGTTATTACCAATAACAGTTTATTTTCCCAAATACC
>Ga0209254_10007595_pt1 | contig 10012 bp, 17 predicted proteins | sample FrelakmetDIP11DI_FD_187148 | JGI IMG/M metagenome (GOLD analysis project Ga0209254, IMG submission 187148) | Freshwater lake sediment microbial communities from the University of Notre Dame, USA, for methane emissions studies - DIP11 DI (SPAdes)... | ecosystem: Environmental > Aquatic >...
CGTGGTGGCCGGCATCAACCAGGTCAAGAAGCACCAGCGCCCGAACCCGATGAAGGGCGAGCAGGGCGGCATCGTCAACAAGGACATGCCGATCCACGTCTCGAACGTGGCGCTCTGGAACCCGGTGACGAAGCAGGCCGACCGCATAGGCTTCCGCACGCTGGAAGACGGCCGCAAGGTCCGCTTCTTCAAGTCGAACGGCGAGCTCGTCGGCGCGTAAGGAGAAACCATGGCCCGCCTGAAGGAAGTCTACAAGACCGAAATCGCGCCCGCGCTGATCAAGCAGTTCGGGTACAAGTCGGTGATGCAGGTCCCGCGCATCCAGAAGATCGTGCTGAACATGGGTGTGGGCGACGCAATCGGCGACAAGAAACTGCTCGACAACGCCGCCGCCGACATGCAGAAGATTTCCGGCCAGAAGCCGGTCATCACCAAGGCCAAGAAGGCCATCGCCGGCTTCAAGATCCGCACCGGGTACCCGATCGGCTGCATGGTGACGCTGCGCCAGGACCGCATGTACGAGTTCCTCGACCGCCTCGTGTCCGTCGCGCTGCCGCGCGTGCGCGACTTCCGCGGCATGTCGGGGCGTGCGTTCGACGGCCGCGGCAACTACAACATGGGCGTGAAGGAACAGATCATCTTTCCGGAGATCGAGTACGACAAGATCGACGCGCTCCGGGGAATGAACATCACGATCGCCACGACCGCCAAGACCGACGCCGAAGCGAAGGCTTTGCTTGCGGCGTTCAAGTTTCCGTTCAAGACCTGAGGCCGCCATGGCGAAGCTGTCCCTGATCAACCGCGATGAGAAGCGCCGCGTATTGGTGAAGAAATACGCCAAGAAGCGCGCCGCCCTGCTCGCAATCATCAACAACACGAAGGCGTCAGATGACGATCGATTCGCCGCGCGGCTCAAGCTCCAGCAGTTGCCGCGCAACGCGAATCCCACGCGCCTGCGCAACCGCTGTGCGATCACCGGTCGCCCGCGCGGCTTCTTCCGCAAGTTCGGCCTCGGCCGCAACAAGCTGCGGGAGTTCGCCATGCGCGGCGAGGTTCCGGGTATCGTCAAGGCCAGCTGGTAACGAAAACGCAGGTGAGGTGATTCATGAGCATGACTGATCCTATCGCCGACATGCTGACGCGCATCCGCAATGCGCAGATGGTGGAACAGGCGGCCGTTGTGATGCCCTCTTCAAAGGTCAAGCTGGCCATTGCGAAGGTGCTGAAGGACGAAGGCTACATCGACGGCTTCAAGGTCTCCGATGCGGAATCGAAGCCGATCCTCGAGATAGGCCTCAAGTACTACGCCGGCAGGCCCGTGATCGAGCGCATCGAACGCGTTTCGTCCCCCGGCCTTCGCATCTACAAGAGCAAGGACGATATCCCGCGCGTGATGAACGGGCTCGGGATCGCCATTGTCTCGACGTCGCACGGGGTCATGACCGACCGCAAGGCGCGCGCCACCGGCGTCGGCGGCGAAGTGCTCTGCATCGTGGCCTGACCGGAATCCAGGAGCACACGAACATGTCGCGTATCGGCAAACACCCCATTCCCCTGCCGGCGAAAGTCGAGGTCACTCTCGCCGCCGGAGCGATTACCGTCAAGGGCCCTCTTGGCACGCTGACCCGCGAATTCGGCCCCGAACTCTCCATCGAAAGAGATGGGGCTACGCTGGTCTGCAAGGCGGCCAACGAGGCCGCCAAGCCGATGCACGGGACGCTGCGGGCGCTGGTGGCCAACATGGTCAAGGGCGTGACCGATGGTTTCGAGCGCAAGTTGACGCTGGTCGGCGTGGGCTATCGCGCGCAGGCCGCGGGCGACAAGCTGAACCTGTCGCTGGGATTCTCGCACCCGGTCGTGCACAAGATGCCGCTGGGCGTCAAGGTCGAAACCCCGGTGCAGACCGAAATCGTCGTCAAGGGCATCGACAAGCAGGCTGTGGGACAGGTCGCGGCCGAGATCCGCGCTTACCGTCCGCCTGAACCCTACAAGGGCAAGGGCGTGCGCTATACGGGCGAGCGCGTCGTGATCAAGGAAACCAAGAAGAAATAGGAAAGACGGTCAAAAGCCGGCACGGCTCTTGAACGTTTTTTCGCAGGCACAAGTCAGCTGGAAGGATCAACGATGAACAAGAAGGAAGCTCGAGTCCGCCGCTCCCGCAAAACCCGGGCGCGCATTGCCGAGCAGCGTGCAACGCGGCTGGTGGTGAACCGCTCGAATTCGCACATCTACGCGCAGATCATCGCGCCGTCGGGCAACCAGGTGCTGGCGTCGGCATCGACGGCTGAAGCCGACGTGCGCAAGGATGTCAAGAACGGCGGCAACAAGGCCGCCGCCGCGATCGTCGGCAAGCGCATCGCCGACAAGGCCAAGGCGCTGGGCATCGAGTCCGTCGCCTTCGATCGTTCCGGGTTCCGGTACCACGGCCGCGTGCAGGTGCTGGCAGACGCAGCCCGCGAGAACGGCCTCAAGTTCTGACGCCAGAAACGGATCCAGGAAAGCTAAACATGGCAAGAATGCAGCAGCAGCAGGACGAGCGCGGCGATGGCCTGCGCGAGAAGATGATCAGCATCAACCGCGTCACCAAGGTGGTGAAGGGCGGCCGGATTCTCGGCTTCGCCGCGCTGACCGTGGTCGGCGACGGTGACGGCCGCGTCGGCATGGGCAAGGGCAAGGCGAAGGAAGTTCCGGTCGCCGTGCAGAAGGCGATGGAAGAGGCGCGTCGCAGGATGATCAAGGTCAACCTCAAGAGCGGCACCGTGCACCACGCGGTCGAAGGCCGGCACGGGGCGACCAAGGTGTTCATGCAGCCCGCCTCCGACGGTACCGGCGTGATCGCCGGCGGCCCGATGCGCGCCGTGTTCGAGGTGGTTGGCGTGACCAACGTGCTGGCCAAGTGCCACGGCTCGACCAATCCGTACAATCTGGTTCGCGCGACATTGAACGCGCTGTCGAACCTCAATTCGCCGGCCGAGATCGCTGCCAAGCGTGGCATGACGGTCGCGCAGATCCTGGAGGCCTGATCCATGTCGGCGCCGAAGAAGCTGCGTGTGACGCTGGTCAAGAGCGTCACCGCGACCAAGCAGGATCACCGTGCGACGGTGCGGGGCCTGGGGCTCAAGTGGACCAACCACTCGGTCGAGGTCATCGACACGCCGTCGACGCGTGGCATGATCAACAAGGTCAGCTACCTGCTCAAGGTAGCGGACGCGAACGCGTAAATCGAGTTACAGGAGCCGGCCCATGCGCCTCAATACGATAAAACCTGCCGCGGGATCGAACAAACCGCGCCGCCGCGTCGGCCGCGGAATCGGTTCCGGTCTCGGCAAGACGGCGGGCCGTGGCCACAAGGGTCAGAAATCCCGTTCGGGCGGTTTTCACAAGGTCGGTTTCGAGGGCGGCCAGATGCCGTTGCAACGCCGCTTGCCGAAGCGCGGCTTCGTCTCGCTTGCTCGCAACGATACCGCCGAAGTCAGGCTGTCCGATCTCGCCAGGCTTCCGGTGACCGACATCGATCTTCTTGTACTCAAGTCCGCCGGCGTGGTTCCGGCGCTGGCCAAGTCGGCCAAAGTCATCAAGGCGGGCGAGCTCACGAAGCCGGTGAAGCTCACCGGCATCGGTGCCACCAAGGGCGCGAAGGCGGCCATCGAGGCCGCCGGCGGCAGCCTCGCCTGAAAAACGGCGCGAAACTGCGCAATTGCAACTGACAGGAAGCAACGTTGGCCCTCAATAATCCGGCCCTGAAGAGCGGTTCCAAGTACGCCGATTTGAAGCGGCGGCTGTGGTTCCTGCTGGGCGCGCTCGTTGTCTATCGCATCGGAACCCACATTCCGGTGCCGGGGATCAATGCGAACGTGCTTGACGAGCTCTTCCGCTCGCAGCAGGGCGGCATCCTCGGGCTGTTCAACGTGTTCTCGGGCGGCGCGCTGTCGCGCTTCTCGATCCTGGCGCTGGGGATCATGCCCTACATCTCTGCGTCCATCATCATGCAGCTGTGCACGGTGGTCGTCCCGTCGCTGGAAGCGCTGAAGAAGGAAGGCGAAGCCGGACGCCGGAAGATCACGCAATACACGCGCTATGGCACGCTGGGCCTCGCGTTGTTCCAGGCCTTGGGCATTTCGATGGCGCTCGAGGCGCAGCCCGGTCTTGTCGTCAATCCGGGGGTCGCGTTCCAGATGGTGTCGGCGATCACCCTGGTTACCGGCACGATGTTCCTGATGTGGCTGGGCGAGCAGATCACCGAGCGTGGTCTGGGCAACGGCATTTCGCTGCTGATCTTCGCCGGCATCGCCGCCGGCCTGCCCAACGCCATCGGGATGACGCTGGAGCAGGCGCGCACCGGAGCCTATTCGATTCCGCTGGTGCTGGGGATCGCGATCCTGGTGATTGTCGTGACGGCCTTCGTGGTGTTCGTCGAGCGTGCGCTGCGCAAGATCCTGGTCAACTACGCGAAACGCCAGGTCGGCAACAAGGTCTACCAGGGTCAAAGCTCGCACCTGCCGCTGAAGCTCAACATGGCCGGCGTCATCCCGCCGATCTTCGCCTCGTCGATCATCCTGTTCCCGGCAACGCTGGCGCAGTGGTTCGGCAGCGGCGAGGGCACGATCTGGCTGCGCGACCTGGCGGCCACGCTGGCGCCGGGTCAGCCGGTGCACGAGATCCTGTACGCCTCGGCGATCATTTTCTTCTGCTTCTTCTACACGGCCTTGCAGTACAACCCGAAGGAAACAGCGGAAAACCTGAAAAAGGGCGGCGCGTTCATTCCCGGCTACCGGCCCGGCGACCAGACCGCGCGCTACATCGAGCGCATCACGCTGCGCCTCACGCTGCTGGGTTCGATCTACCTGGTGATCGTGTGCTTCGTGCCCAATTTCCTGATCGCATGGAAAAACGTGCCGTTCTATTTCGGCGGCACATCGTTGCTGATCATCGTCGTGGTCACGATGGACTTCATGACGCAGGTGCAGGCCTACCTCATGTCGCAGCAGTACGAAAGCCTGCTCAAGAAGGCCAATTTCAAGGGCGGGCTGCCCACGCGCTGATGGCGAAGGAAGAAACGATCCAGATGCAGGGCGAGATCCTGGAAATGCTGCCCAACGCAACATTCAGGGTCAAGCTGGAGAACGGCCACGTCGTGCTGGGACACATCTCCGGCAAGATGCGGATGCATTACATCAAGATACTGCCGGGCGACAAGGTTACCGTCGACCTCACGCCCTACGATCTGACCCGCGCGCGGATCACGTTCCGCGCCAAGTGATGATCGGATCGTTTCACGGTGACAAGGCCGGATACGGCGCGCTGGCAGCGCCGGTCCCGCGCCACGGATTTTGGAAGGAACTGAAATGAAAGTTCTCGCTTCGGTAAAGAAAATCTGCCGCAATTGCAAGATCATCCGGCGCAACGGCGTCGTACGCGTCATTTGCTCCGACCCGCGCCACAAGCAGCGGCAAGGCTAACGAACTCGAATTCGACAGGGTAGAGACAGGTAACCGCTATGGCCCGTATTGCAGGCGTCAACATTCCCAATCATCAGCACGCGGAGATCGCATTGACGGCGATCTACGGCATCGGCCGCGCGCGCGCGCAGGCCATCTGCGTCGCGGCAGGCGTCAAGCGTTCGGCGAAGGTCAAGGACCTTTCCGACGCGGACATGGACAGGCTGCGCGAACAGATCCAGAAGTTCACGATCGAGGGCGATCTGCGCCGCGAAGTGACGATGAGCATCAAGCGGCTCATGGATCTCGGGTGCTACCGCGGGGTGCGGCATCGCCGCGGCCTGCCGGTGCGCGGGCAGCGCACGCGCACCAACGCCCGCACCCGCAAGGGGCCGAAGAAATCGCGTTCGGGCATGAGCAGCAAGCCGGCAGGCAAGCCGGCAGGCAAGTAACGGTCAAGGACGACTCAGCATGGCACAGCAATCCTCGCACAAAGCCGCCGCCCAGCGCGCGCGCAAGAAGGTCAAGAAAAACGTCGCGGAAGGCATCGCGCACGTTCACGCGTCCTTCAACAACACGATCATCACCATCACCGATCGTCAGGGCAACGCGTTGTCGTGGGCGACGTCGGGCGGAGCCGGGTTCAAGGGCTCGCGCAAGTCGACGCCTTTCGCAGCGCAGGTCGCTGCGGAAAAGGCGGGCCGCGTGGCAGTCGAATGCGGCATCAAGAACCTGGAAGTTCGGATCAAGGGTCCCGGGCCCGGCCGCGAGTCGGCGGTGCGCGCGCTCAATGCGCTCGGCATCAAGATCAGCAGCATCTCCGACGTGACGCCGATTCCGCACAACGGCTGCCGGCCGCCGAAGCGGCGTCGGATCTGAACACGGCGGCGCGCGGAGCGCGGGCTCCACTCTCACTCTGGATGGCCAGTCGTCAACCGGGAGAGACCGCATCGAATCGCAGGCTCATCGATTCATTCATCAACTGATTTCACTGGGATAGCAACGTGGCTCGTTATATCGGACCCAAATGCAAGCTGGCGCGACGGGAAGGCACTGACCTTTTCCTGAAAAGCGCGCGTCGATCGCTCGACTCCAAGTGCAAGCTGGAAACCAAGCCGGGTCAACACGGCGTCAAGTCCGGCATGCGCATGTCGGATTACGGCAAACAGCTGCGCGAGAAGCAGAAACTGCGCCGTACCTACGGCATCCTCGAGCGGCAGTTCCGCCGCTACTTCGCCGACGCGGCCCGCAAGAAGGGCTCGACCGGCGAGAACCTCCTGCGCCTGCTCGAGTCGCGTCTCGACAACGTCGTCTACCGGATGGGCATCGGCTCGACCCGCGCCGAAGCCCGCCAGCTCGTCGGCCACTGCTCGATCACGGTCAACGGCAAGGTTCTCAACATCCCCTCGGCGCAGGTCAAGGCCGGTGACCTTGTCGCTGTCACCGAAAAGGCCAGGGGCCAGCTGCGCATCCAGGATTCGCTGCAGCTCGCCGAGAAGGTCGGCTTCCCCTCGTGGGTCGAGGTCGACGTGAAGAAAATGACCGGCGCCTTCAAGGGGTCGCCGGAGCGCTCGGAGTTCGCGCAGGACATCAACGAAAGTCTGGTGGTCGAGCTGTACTCGAAGTAACCGCCCGGCTTGCCGGTTTGAGATTCGCTTAGGGATTTCGCATGCAGAGCAATGCCTTGTTGAAACCGCGCATCATCGACGTGCAGTCTTCGTCGCCGTTCCACGCCAAGGTCGTGATGGAGCCGTTCGAGCGGGGCTATGGCCACACGCTCGGCAACGCGCTTCGCCGCGTCCTGCTGTCGTCCATGCCGGGGTATGCCCCGACCGAGGTCCGCATCACGGGGGTGCTGCACGAGTACTCCGCGCTCGACGGCGTGCAGGAAGATGTCGTCGACATCCTCCTGAACCTGAAGGGGGTGGTGCTGAAGCTGCACAACCGCGATCACGTGCTGCTGAAGCTCGCCAAGAACGGCGAGGGTGCCGTCACCGCGGCCGACATCGAGCCCAATCACGACGTCGAGATCATCAATCCCGAGCATGTCATCGCCCATCTCACGGCCGGTGGCAAACTGGAGATGGAGATCAAGGTCGAGCGCGGCCGCGGCTACCAGCCGGCGACCGCGCGGGTCAAGCCCGAAGGCGGGCGCACGATCGGCAGCATTCTCCTCGACGCGTCGTTCAGCCCGGTTCGCCGCGTGAGCTATTCGGTGGAGAGCGCGCGCGTCGAGCAGCGCACCGACCTCGACAAGCTGGTGCTGGACATCGAGACCAACGGCGTGGTCGAGCCCGAGCAGGCCGTGCGTTATGCCGCATCGGTGCTGGTCGAGCAGCTGTCGGTGTTTGCCGACCTGCAGGGAACCGACAGCCCGCTGGCCGAGCGTTCCACGCCGCAGGTCGATCCGATCCTGCTGCGCCCGGTCGACGACCTCGAGCTCACCGTCCGTTCGGCCAATTGCCTCAAGGCCGAGAACATCTACTACATCGGCGACCTCATCCAGCGCACCGAAACCGAGCTGCTCAAGACCCCCAACCTCGGCCGCAAGTCGCTGAACGAAATCAAGGAAGTGCTCGCGTCACGCGGGCTGTCGCTCGGCATGAAGCTCGAGAACTGGCCCCCGGCCGGACTCGACCGCCCGTAACGCCCGAGCGCGACACGAAGGAAAATCACCATGCGCCACCGCCACGGCCTGCGGAAACTCAACCGCACCAGCAGCCATCGCCTCGCGATGCTGCGCAACATGACCAACTCGCTGCTGACGCACGAGGTCATCAAGACCACGCTGCCGAAGGCCAAGGAACTGCGCCGCGTCGCGGAACCGATGATCACGCTGGGCAAGACGCCGACGCTGGCCAATCGCCGGCTCGCGTTCGACCGCCTGCGCGACCGCGATGTCGTCACCAAGCTCTTCAACGAGCTGGGGCCGCGCTACCAGGCGCGCCCGGGCGGCTATCTGCGCATCCTCAAGTTCGGTTTCCGCCAGGGCGACAATGCGCCGATGGCGCTGGTCGAACTCGTCGACCGTCCCGCGCCTGCGGTCGAGGCAGCACCGGCCAAAGCGGAGTAAGCCGCCGCGAGGCGCCTGACGGCGTCTGTGGCAGCAGGGAAAAACCGGGCTTCGCGCCCGGTTTTTCTTCGGAGGTTCGGGGAAACGGGTGCCCGCGGTTGAACACCGGGTTGGACGCAACAGGATTCCTCACCTACGCGGTGACGTTCAGCTTGACCCCAAAGCTTTGCAGCACCTTGAGCACGGTGTCGTATCGCGGCTTGGCGCCAGGCGCAAACGCCTTGTATAGGCTTTCGCGTCCAAGGCCAGTACTTTCGGCGATCGCGCTCATGCCTCGAGCCTTTGCCACATTGCCGACGGCCGATAAAAACACGTCCGGGTTTCCGTCTTCCAGCGCTGCCGTAAGGTATTCGGCAATCACCTCGTCGTTATCGAGGTAGGCGCTGGGGTCAAATTCCTTGATCTTTACGCGCATGTTCGAGCCTCATCCAATTTCCTGCACCATCAGCTTGGCACTGGCGATGTCTTTGGTCTGGGTTGATTTGTCCCCGCCACACAACAAGATAACCACGATGCGGTGGCGCCGAGTGAAATACACGCGATATCCGGCGCCAACGTCAACTCGCATTTCGCTGACTGTGCCGCCAACGCTTCGAATATCACCGAGGTTACCGAGGCGGACGGAGTCAATGCGGGCAAGTATTCGCGCCTTTGCCCGAACGTCGCGCAGGTTTGCCAGCCACTTGTCGAAGGACTCGGTCTGCTGGATCTGGTACACGAGCGCATGGTATCCGGACGGATACGATCGGTCAAGGCCGCGTCAATGCGCTGCGTCAATGTGGGTGCAGGCCAACGTGACGAGCTGACCGGCGACCCGGCTGCGGACCCGAAGTGCCGCAGCCGGGGCGTCCGGTTTCGCCTCCGCGGCGCCGTGCCGCGATCGCCAGCGGGACGGGCCGGCTCGGCCGTCGGCGCGCCCCGTTCAGGCGATCACGCGGTCGCCACCACCTTCAGCGCCTCGACCCGGATCTCCTCGGTCAGCCGCGCCTTGATCGCGGAGAATTCGGGCGTGGTCTTCACCGTGTAGTGCCGCGGGTGCGGCAGGTCGACCGCGACCTCAGCCTTGATGTGCCCGGGGCGCGCGCTCATGACGACCACGCGGCCGGCCATGAAGATCGCCTCCTCGATGTCGTGGGTGACGAACAGCACGGTCTTCTTCTCGGACTCCCAGATGCCGAGCAGCAGTTCCTGCATCAGCGCCCGCGTCTGGTTGTCGAGCGCGCCGAAGGGCTCGTCGAGCAGCAGGATCTTCGGGTCGTTGGCAAGCGCGCGCGCGATCGCGGTTCGCTGCTGCATGCCGCCGGACAGCATTTTCGGAAAGTGATGCTCGAAACCGGTGAGCCCCACCCTGGCGATGTAGTGGTCGACGATCGCACGCTGCTCAATCGCCGGCGTGCCTTTCTCGCGCAAGCCGAAGGAGATGTTCTGGCGCACGGTGAGCCACGGGAACAGCGTGTAGGACTGGAAGACCATGCCGCGATCGGCTCCCGGCCCCGCCACC
>Ga0209254_10007596_pt1 | contig 10012 bp, 10 predicted proteins | sample FrelakmetDIP11DI_FD_187148 | JGI IMG/M metagenome (GOLD analysis project Ga0209254, IMG submission 187148) | Freshwater lake sediment microbial communities from the University of Notre Dame, USA, for methane emissions studies - DIP11 DI (SPAdes)... | ecosystem: Environmental > Aquatic >...
GTGAGCGGTGTGGGGTGAATACATTAACCGCGATGAAACGAAGATCATACAGATAGTTTATGCAATTTGTTTGAATACGCATCCTAATGCAAAGGCCTTTTTTCCGTGTGGGTTGAAATATATTTTATCAACTGTTAAATTATTCATGATGAAAACCAACCATCTGCCACAGGCCGATTTCCTGGATATTTTATTTGAGCATCGCAATAAAGGTTATGGCGCTTATAGTTTGAGGCGGCAATACCCGGAACATCTGTTTATAGCACTTTGCATGGGATTGTCGTTTGCTGGGGTTATTATATTTTTCATGTCATTTAACCGTAGCAATCAGTTGAACAATATACCATACATACCGGTTGCGGATACACTAAAAATAACCACTATCCCTCCGGTAAAGGAAATTCTGCCGCCGGTTGCCGAGCAGCCATCCGGACCAGCGCCAACGCAAAATATGATTAAAGACCTTGTGCCAGTGGTTGTGTCCAATAATACTCCGATTGAGGATTCTGTTCCCACCGTGGAGGAGAGGGCACAAAATGCTATTGGAAATGAAAATATTATGATTGAAGGGCCAGGAGCGGAGACTAATGCCAGTGACAAAAATGTCAAACCAGTTCAATCAACGCCTCCCTTTGAAACTCTGGAAATATTTGAATTAAGTACAGTACAGGAACCCGCCAGTTTCCCGGGAGGAAATAAGGCACTCCTCCGGTTTATGGAAAACAATATCCGCGACCCTCGTAATGGGGAGGTTGATCTGGCACAAACCGTCAAAGTTCAGGTGAAATTTGTAGTGGGGAAAGACGGTCAACCCAACGACTTTATAGTCATTGGAAGCGGAGGAGAGAAGTTTGATAATGAAGTATTGAGGGTATTAAAAAGAATGCCCAAATGGAAGCCCGCCCGGCATCATAACCAGCAGGTAGCTATGTTTTTTATCATGCCGGTAAGTTTTGCGGTAAAAGAGAACGAATAATTCATTTATTTCCAGCGGTATTTATTATCTTGCCCACCCCATAAAATTATAAGATGGACAGAAACGAATTTGAGCAGAAAAATGAGCGTAGACAGGCCAGAATAAGGTCATTCTACAATTATGGAATGGGTATTTTGTGGTTTGGTGTTGGTATTTTTTTTCTGAATCACAGGAGTTTTGGACTCGAGGGCCAGTTCGATCCTTTGCTGACTAATATTTTCGGCGGATCCTGCATATTTTATGGTTTATTCCGGTTGTGGAGAGGGTATAAAAATAAGTCTGCCGTTTAACTGAATTTTATGAAAAAAGCTTTTGGTTTTCTCATCCTGGCGAAATTTGTATGGTTTTTCTTTCTTTGGATAACTTTTGGCGCCTGTAACTGGCAAGGTAAAAAGCCCAAATATATCCCGGGCGACGATAACCTTACTTCCGGGCGAATCCAGATCAGTGTTGATGAATCATTTAAGCCTGTTATTGATTCACAGATCAAAGTTTTCTTATCTCAGCACCCAAAAGCCAATATAATTGCCAATTATAAGCCTGAGGCTGAATGTATTAAGGATTTATTGAACGATAGTATAAGGATGGTTATTATTACCAGGGGACTGAGTGAAGAAGAAGTTAAATTCTATGCGGATACCTTGCAATTTGCACCCATTTTTGGAAAAATTGCATCTGATGCTATAGCAGTAGTTGTTAATAATAAGAGTAAGGACAGTATTTTTTCTGTTTCTGATATCCGTTCAATGCTTAACGGAACCAGTGGATACCGGTACCAGCAAGTTATGGATGGCACAAAAGCAACAAGTACTGTCAGGTTTATGATTGATTCTGTTTTAAAAGGGCAACCTTTTTCCAGTGCTGTTGTTGCTGCCACAACAAGCGAAGGTGTGATCAATTATGTGGCTGGCCATCCTGATGCAATTGGCTATGTTGGGGTAAGCTGGATAGGCAATAAAGAAGATTCATCACAACTGAGTTTTCTGAAAAATGTGAATATTGCATCACTTCAATGTGCCAATTGTGAAAAAGAGGTTTATGTAAAGCCATACCAGGCAAATATTGCACTAAAAAGATATCCCTTAATCAGGGGGCTGAGTTATGTATTGAAAGAGAATTATGCGGGATTAGGCAAGGGATTTGTAAATTTTCTCACCCATGAGAAAGGCCAATTAATCTTCAAACGTGCTTATCTTGTACCGGACAGGATGGCTCTCGAAGTAAGGCGGGTGAATGTTAAGGAAAATAATTAGTGATTTTATATATTTACAAAAAACAAAACCGACTATTACAATGACAAAAATGAAATACGGCCTTGTCGCTGTAGTGATGATGTTTAGCAATCTTGTTATTGCTCAATCTTTACAAGAGGCTAAAAAATTCATCTATTATGGGCGTTTTCAGAGTGCCAAAGAAACACTGGAGAAAGTAGTAGCCGGAAATCCAGCCGATGCTGAGGCAGTTTATTGGTTATCCCAGATGCACCTTACGCAAAATAATATTGAGGCTGCCAAAAATGTACTACGTAAAGGAATGGAAGGGGCCAATGGGAGTAACCCGCTATTACTGGTTGGAATGGGCCATGTTGAATTGGAAGAAGGCAAAACCAATGATGCCCGCCAGCGTTTTGAAACCGCTGTGAGTCTGTCAAAGGGGAAAGACGTTAATGTGCTCAATGCTATTGGTAGAGCAAACCTGGGAAAAGCAGGTGATGTTGCATATGGGATTGAAAAACTAAAAATGGCTACCCAGATAAAAGGTTTCAAAGAACCTGATGTTTACATAAATATGGGTGATTTATACAGAAAACTGCTTGATGGTGGCGGTGCTGTTTCTTCTTATCAAAATGCGCTTACAGTAGACCCTAAATATGCAGCTGCCAAATACAAAATTGGCAAAGTGTACCTGACCCAGGGTAGTGATCAGAAAGAAGTATTTCTCAGAAATTTTGAGGAAGCCATTGCTATGGATCCCAATTATGCTCCCGTTTATTACGATTTATATTCATATTACTTCTTAAAAGACGTAAACAAGTCCACCGCCTATTTTAATTTATATAAGCCTTTGGCCGATAAGGGCCCTGCGCTGGATTATGAAGAAGCCAGTTTGAAGTTCGCTGGTGGTGATTTCAAAGGCGCTATTGCCAAAGCTGATGAATTGCTGTCATCCCAGGGAGCCAATGCTGACGCCCGCTTATATCGCTTAAAAGGGTATAGTTATGATAAAATGGGCGATTCAGTTAATGCAGTTAAAGAAATGGAAACCTTTTTTGAGAAAGCAAGTCCGGATCAAATCATACCGGATAACTATCTTAATTTAGCAATGAATTCTGCCAAATTTCCTAATCGGCAGGCAAATGTTGATAAGTATTTCCAATTGGCCATTGACTCTGATACTTCCCTTACAAATAAAATAGATTATACCCGGAAAGCGGCAGATTTCTTTAAAAAATCCGGAAACCAAGCCAAGGCTGCAGAATGGTTTACAAAAGTTCTATATGTAAATCCCAAACCCAGTAAAGTGGATATTTACAATGCCGGTTTTGAGAATTTCAGGGCTACACAATACCAGCGTTCCGATAGTGTCTTTAAAATATACAAGGAAAGATTTCCCGACGAAGTATATGGATATTACTGGAGTTTCCGCTCATTATCTGTTATTGATTCTACAATGGAAAACGGACTGGCTGTACCTGACTGCCAGAAATTCATTCAATTGGCAGAAAATGATAAGGTAAAAAATAAGAATACACTTATTACCGCATATGGATATTTGGCTGGGTATAATGCCAACATTAAAAAGGATTTCGCAACCGCCATTTCATTCCTGGATAAAATCCTGGAGGTTGATCCAGCCAATGCAGATGCATCAAAGAATAAAGAAATTTTGCAGAAGGCCATGAGTAAAAGCGGGGTTGCTATTGCGTTGCCCCAAAAAGGTGCAGGCGGAGTTTCCAGTTCAGCCTCAAAATCACCTGGCACGAAGTAGTTTTGCTGTTAGGCAATTATGAATAAAACTGGTTATATATATCCACTTTTGGAATATATAACCAGTTTTTTTTAGCGGTGACGCATTTTTCAACTTACCTTACCCCCGGCCACTTTCCCAGAGAAAGGCGTGCCCAGCATAACAACTCCTTTGCGTGTCTTTGTGTTCTTCTTTCTTTGCGGTTAATGTATTTGCCTTTCCCTTACTAGTTCCTTATTTCTTATTTCTTATTCCTTATTTTTCCGCCTTTATTGTTTTTCTCACTTGCTACCTTATTTTTGCTCATCCAGCAAGATATAAAAACGCATGCACCCATTTTATTTATTGCAATCGCCGGCCGTCAATTCAATTAAAGACCTGAGTAGTTCTTCCAACTACTTTCCTATACTTATCCAGTTTCTTTTTGCAATTTTATTTGTAGCCGGAATTATGGCGTTGACTCATTTTATGGGGCCTAAAAGAGCCACCACTGATAAGCTACAGACATTCGAAAGCGGTATTGAGCAACAGGGCAATGCCAGGCAGCCGATGGCTATCAAATATTTCCTGGTGGCCATCCTGTTTGTTTTATTTGATGTGGAAGTGATCTTCTTTTATCCTTATGCAGTGAATTTCAGGGATTTAGGCTGGAACGGATTTATGGCCGTTGTGCTTTTCGTGGGGTTTTTCATGGCCGGTTTCGTTTATATCATCAAGAAAGGTGCATTACGATGGGAGGATTAGACCTTCAAATGTTTGTTTCATTATTGGGGGAGGCAACCAAGTTTTAAAAACTATGTTATAAGAGTTGAGTCCCTTTGTCAGATTACAATAAATGAAAATATATGTCACGTCCGGTTAGATTCAATATAAAGGAAAAAGATACCAAAGATTGGGGTATCAACAAGGTACAGATGCCAGAGGGGCATATGGGTGATGGCTTCTTTGCTACCTCTTTTGATAAAGTTGTTGGCCTGGCCCGTAAAAACTCAATCTGGCCCCTTCCTTTTGCAACTTCCTGTTGCGGTATCGAATTCATGGCAACAATGGGTTCTCATTATGATCTGGGTAGGTTTGGAGCGGAAAGGGTAGGTTTTTCACCACGTCAGTGTGATCTGTTAATGGTAATGGGAACTATTGCCAAAAAAATGGGCCCTGTTGTAAAACAGGTTTACCTGCAAATGGCTGAACCCAGGTGGGTGATAGCGGTCGGCGCCTGTGCTTCAAGCGGTGGCATTTTTGATACATACTCTGTTTTACAAGGGATCGACCAGGTAGTTCCCGTTGATGTTTACGTTCCTGGCTGTCCTCCACGGCCGGAGGCCATCATTGATGGTGTGCTTAAGATCCAGGAACTTATTCATAATGAATCACTTAGAAGAAGAAATGGAGATCAGTATAAGGGATTGATGGAATTCTATGACATACAGTAATTAAATAAAAACAAACAAGCTACACATAAATTGTTTTAAGGATGGCACTGACAAATGAGATCATTAAATCCCGGCTAACCGAAAAGTTTGGTGAAGCTGTTACTGGCATGGAAGAGCCTTATGGCCTCTTGTCGGTTACGGTACCCCGTGATTTGAATCTCAAAGTGCTCAACTTTTTGTACGATGAACCGGATCTTAGCTTTCGGTTTCTTACTGACCTTACTGCGGTGCATTATCCTGAAAGGACCGGTGAAGAAATTTGCGTGGTATATCACCTGCATAACCTGGTTGCAAATATCCGCGCGAGAGTAAAAATTTATGCTCCCGTGTCAAACCCGGATGTATATACAGCAACTGGCCTATTCTCCGGCGCAAACTGGATGGAGCGGGAAACCTACGATTTTTTCGGAGTCAATTTTGTAGGACATCCAAACCTGAAAAGGATATTGAATGTTGACGAGATGGATTATTTCCCTCTCAGAAAGGAATTTCCGCTGGAAGATCAGACGCGGATCGATAAAGACGATGATATGTTTGGACGCTGACCTTTATCGGTTATGCCTTGAAGATATCTGTTAAAATAAGCGGGCTGGTTAATTTAATTTAAAGAAACTATGTCGGATCATTTCAATATTAAGTTACCTGAGGGTTCCATTGAAAAAACAACTACTACCCTTAACCTCGGTCCTACACACCCTGCCACACATGGTGTTTTTCAGAATATCCTGGAACTGGATGGAGAGCGTATTGTGAAGTCGGATTCTACAGTTGGATATATTCACAGAGCCTTTGAAAAATTAGCTGAACGCAGGCCACTGTACCAGATAACTACGCTTACCGACAGATTAAATTACTGTTCGTCTCCTATCAACAATATGGGCTGGCACCTCACCTGCGAAAAGCTCCTTGGTGTAAAAACACCTAAGCGGGTTGATTATCTCCGTGTCATCATCATGGAACTCGCCCGCATCTCAGATCACCTGATCTGTAATTCCATAGTAGGGGTTGACTCAGGCGCATATACGGGTTTTCTGTATGTTATGCAGTATAGAGAGTTGATCTATGAGATCTATGAAGAAGTATGCGGCGCCAGGCTTACTACCAATATGGGCCGGATAGGAGGCTTTGAAAGGAATTTTTCCAATGCTGCATTTCAGAAACTGGAGAAATTTCTCAAGGAATACCCGATCGTTCAAAAAGAATTTGAAAATCTGTTTTCCCGGAACAGGATATTTATTGAGAGGACCCAGGGTACTGGTGCCATCTCTGCAGAAAGGGCGCTGAATTATGGGTTTACCGGCCCCAACCTGCGTGCTGCAGGCGTTGATTACGACGTTCGGGTACACACGCCTTACTCGTCGTACGAAGATTTTAATTTCAGCATTCCGGTTGGTACTACAGGTGATAATTATGACCGTTACCAGGTGCGCAACGAAGAGATATGGCAGTCGCTTTCGATCATAAACCAGGCCTATAAAAAAGTGCAGGAATTTAAGGGAACCGAAGCCGAAGTCTATCATGCCGATGCACCTGAATATTATCTGCCGGAGAAGAAAGATGTGTACACCAAAATGGAAGCGCTCATCTGGCATTTCAAAATAGTAATGGGGGAAGCAGAAATTCCGGCTGGTGAAGTGTACATGAGCGTGGAAGGCGGCAATGGCGAATTAGGTTTTTACCTCATTAGCGATGGCGGAAGGTCACCTTACAGACTGCATTTTCGGAGGCCCTGCTTTATCTATTACCAGGCCTATCCTGAAATCGTTAAAGGCAGTATGCTTAGTGATGCGATCATAACAATGAGTAGTTTGAATTTGATAGCAGGGGAGATGGATGCGTAGGAAGTGCGAGGTGTGAAGTGCGAAGTGCGAAGTGAAAGGCAAATACATATAACGCAGAGATACAAAGAGGCAGAGATTCGCGGAGGAGTTTCGGAGAGGCACCCCTCCCATTCAAGAGAGGGTAAGGGCCTGCCCGCCATGCTCCTACGCTGAAGCTTCGGCGCAAGCGTAAACGGAGTGCAGGCGAGGGGTGAGTTGGAAAAGTGAAAGGCTAATTCTTAGCGCATTAAATTATTAACTATTAAATTCCGGATCATAAATTATGATAGATCTAAATAATTTTAAACTTTTTTTATTTGACGGGCTGTTAATCCGCCAATTCGCTAATCCGCTAATTCACTAATTTATAGTATGATTCAGTTTTCAGATACAAAATTAACTGAGGTTAAAAAGATCATCGGCCGTTATCCGGAAGGGAAACAGAAGAGTGCCATTATTCCTGTGTTGCATATTGCCCAGGAGGAATTTGGCGGCTGGCTGAGTGCGGATTCGATGGACTATGTGGCATCTTTATTGGAATTGGATCCTATTGAAGTGTATGAGGTGGCTTCTTTCTATAGCATGTATAACCTGCAGCCGGTTGGTAAGTATGTTTTTGAAGTATGCCAGACGGGGCCATGCATGCTCAATGGCAGCGACAATATCATCGAGCATATCAAATCCCGTTTAGGCATTGGCGTTGGAGAAACATCTTCGGATGGTTTGTTTACACTGAAAACAGTGGAATGCCTGGGCGCTTGCGGGTATGCGCCGCTGATGCAGTTGGGTAAAAATTACCGTGAGCACCTGACAAAAGAAAAAGTTGACGCACTGATTGATGAATGCAGGGAAAAAGCTGCGCGAAATAATTGATCTATGCGTACATTGTTCATGTTCATTTTGTTCTTTACATGCGGTTCCCTCATTGCACAGGATACTTCAGCTGTAAAACTGGCAGTCGACCGGCTTGAAAAGGCCCTTGTGGAAAAGGATAGTTCGGTTGTAAAATCGCTGCTTCACAATAAAGCCTTGTTTGGGCATTCAAACGGCTGGGTGCAAAATAAGGATGAAGTGATTCGGGATATGAATAGTGGGTACCTGCGGTATCAAATGATAGAAAGGCAATCAGTTTCGATCAAAGTTGATGGCAAATTCGCGGTAGCGAAAGAGTGGATGGAAGTAACTGGTAATAAGGGCGGAACAGATTTTAAAATCAAATTATTTGTACTCCAGCAATGGATTAAAACAAAGAAGGGTTGGCAGTTGTGGATCAGGCAGAGCGCAAAGCAAGGATAAAGAATGTGTATGCAAGCCGGAATATATAAAGAGGCAAGAAAGAACTGGATATTAATCTTAAATATTCATCTTATAGTGTTTGTAATATTAGGTATACTTTATTTTAGTTTATCTGATGTTACATCAGGTTTCTTTAGATGGATGACGTTTGCAACATCTTTTTCGCTACTATTAAATGTGGGGGCATATAAAATAAATCCTCACTGGTACAGAAATAGAAATAATTCCATAGAAGATTGAACATGGGTAAAAAACTTCTCTTAGATAAGGCGCATATTGAAGGCATCCGACATTATGATGTATACCGGAAAAATGGCGGTTATACTGCAGTGGAAAAAGCCCTGAAGGAAATGACACCCGATGCCGTAACCGAAGAGGTAAAGAAAAGCGGCTTGCGTGGTCGTGGTGGTGCGGGATTTCCTGCGGGAATGAAATGGAGCTTTCTGGCCAAACCGGAGGGCGTTCCCCGTTATCTCGTTTGTAATGCAGATGAATCTGAACCCGGCACTTTCAAAGACAGGTACCTGATGGAATTTTTGCCACACCTGCTGATAGAAGGCCTTATTGTATCTTCCTATGCTCTCGGTAGCCATCGCACTTATATTTACATCCGCGGCGAATACGCCTGGATCGTTGATATTCTTGAAGAAGCCATTGAAGAAGCCCGTGCAAATAATTTCCTGGGTAATAATATTCTGGGTACAGGGTTTAATTGTGAGATATATGTTCAACGTGGTGCGGGCGCTTATATCTGCGGCGAGGAAACAGCTTTGCTGGAATCACTGGAAGGTAAACGAGGCAATCCGAGGATCAAGCCTCCTTTCCCTGCAGTTAAGGGTTTATGGGATTGTCCAACCGTTGTGAATAATGTGGAAACACTTGCAGCCGTAGTGCCTATCATTAATTTCGGCGGTGAGGAATATGCCAAAATCGGTATTGGAAAATCAACCGGCACAAAACTCATTTCAGCCTGTGGCAATATTAATAAACCGGGTGTTTATGAAATAGATATGACGATCTCCGTAGAAGAATTTATTTACAGTGATGAATACTGCGGTGGTATCGCCAATGGGAAAAAATTGAAAGCCTGTATTCCGGGCGGATCTTCAGTACCCATACTTCCGGCAAACCTGTTGCTGAAAACAGCCAAAGGGGAAACCCGAATAATGAATTATGAAAGTTTGTCTGATGGCGGATTTGCAACCGGTTCCATGATGGGCTCTGGTGGATTTATCGTGTTAGATGAAGACCAGTGTGTTGTAAGACATACGTTAACGCTTGCACGTTTTTACAGGCATGAGAGTTGCGGTCAATGTTCTCCTTGTCGTGAGGGTACTGGCTGGATGGAGAAGATCCTGCATAACCTGGAATATGGAAAAGGGAAAATGAGTGATATTGATTTATTGTGGGATATACAGCGTAAAATTGAAGGGAATACCATTTGTCCATTGGGAGATGCGGCCGCCTGGCCTGTTGCCGCGGCCATCAGGCATTTTCGTGATGAGTTCGAGTGGCATGTG
>Ga0209254_10007597_pt1 | contig 10011 bp, 10 predicted proteins | sample FrelakmetDIP11DI_FD_187148 | JGI IMG/M metagenome (GOLD analysis project Ga0209254, IMG submission 187148) | Freshwater lake sediment microbial communities from the University of Notre Dame, USA, for methane emissions studies - DIP11 DI (SPAdes)... | ecosystem: Environmental > Aquatic >...
CGCCCCGCCGCGCCCACAGGTTGGCGACGTCACCGAAGGGCATGGGCTCGATTCGGAAGCCGAGGGCCTGCAGCCGATCGGCCATCAAGGGCTGACAGCCGCCGTCGTCGGGCGTCACGGAAGGGCGGCGGATCAGCTCGCAGGCAAGATCGACGGTTGTGGACATGGCAGTGGCTGTCGGCGGGAGGTCAGCCGCGGCTGAACAACGACTGGTAGCGTGATTCTGAAAAGCCGATGACGCGCTCGCGGCCCGTGTCCAGCACCGGACGCTTGATCGCGGCCGGCATCTGCAGCATGAAGGCAATCGCAACGTCGGCGTCCAACCCGGCCTTGATCCTGTCCGGCGCCGACCGCCAGGTCGTGCCGCTGCGGTTCAACAGGATCTCCCAGCCGAGCTCGTCCACCCAGGCCCGCAGCTGCCGCTCGTCGAGTCCGTCCTTGCGGAAGTCGTGGAACCGGTAGGCAATCCCCTGCGCGTCCAGCCAGCGCCGGGCCTTGCGGACCGTGTCGCAGTTGGGGATGCCGTAAAGCGCGATCATCGAGGTCTCTAATCTCCGAGCGCAAGGCGCGCCTGTGCCGGGTGCAGCTCGCCGCCCGGAAATCCTGTCCTGGATTTACGGGCTACCGCGCACATCCCTGTGCGCTGCTCGCTGCACACCGGCGCAAGCGCGCCCTGTGCGCCAAGGGATCATATGTCCCGCAGCAGCTCGTTGATTCCGACCTTGCCGCGCGTCTTCTCGTCCACGCGCTTGATGATGACCGCGCAGTACAGGCTGTAGGAGCCGTCCTTCGACGGCAGGCTGCCGGGGACGACGACGGAGCCCGCGGGCACGCGGCCGTAAAGGATCTCGCCGGTCTCGCGGTTGTAGATCTTGGTCGACTGCCCGATGTAGACGCCCATCGACAACACCGAGCCTTGCTCGACGATCACGCCCTCGACCACCTCCGAGCGCGCACCGATGAAGCAGTCGTCCTCGATGATGGTGGGGGCCGCCTGCACCGGCTCGAGCACGCCGCCGATGCCGACGCCGCCCGACAGGTGGACGTTCTTGCCGATCTGGGCGCAGGAGCCCACGGTGGCCCAGGTGTCGACCATGGTGCCGGAATCGACAAAGGCGCCGATATTGACGTACGAGGGCATCAGCACGCACGAGGGCGCGATGTAGGCGCCCTTGCGCGCGGCAGCCGGCGGCACCACCCGGACGCCCCCGGCGCGGAAGTCCCGGGCGTTGCACTCGGCGAATTTCGACGGGATCTTGTCGTAGTAGTTGGTGAAGCCGCCCTTGATGAAGGCGTTGTCCTCGATCCGGAAGGCGAGCAGGACGGCCTTCTTGACCCAGTCGTTGACGGCCCAGCTGCCACCGCGCTTCTCGGCAACGCGAATCTCACCGCGGTCGAGCCGCTCGATCGCGCTCATCACCGCGTCCTTGACGACCGTGTCGACGTTCCGAGGCGTGATGTCGGCGCGCCGCTCGAAGGCGTCCTCGATGGTGGACTGGATCTGGGTCATGGCTCTCTCCAAACGGATGGATCAAAGGGAGTCGACGAAGCGGCGGATACGGTGCGCCGCGTCGACGCACTCGTCGAGCGGCGCCACCAGGGCGATGCGCACGCGGCCCGCCCCCGGATCGATGCCGTGTGCGGCGCGCGACAGGAAGCTGCCGGGCAGTACGGTCACGTTTTCGCGGGCAAAGAGGCCGCGCGCGAAGTCGGTGTCGGCAATCGGCGTGCGCGGCCACAGATAGAAGCCGGCTGCCGGCATCGATACGTCCATGCAGCCATCCAGGATGTCGAGCATCGCCGCGAACTTCGCGCGGTAGGCGCCGCGATTGGCGACGACGTGCGCCTCGTCGGACCAGGCGCGGGCGCTGGCGGCTTGCACCGGCAGCGGCATCGCGCAGCCATGGTAGGTCCGGTACAGCAGGAAGCGCGCGAGAATCGCGGCGTCGCCGGCGACGAAGCCCGACCGCAGCCCCGGCGCATTGGAGCGCTTCGACAGGCTGTGGAACACGACGCAGCGCGCGAAGTCGGCGCGTCCCATGGCGGCCGCCGCCTGCAGCAGTCCGGCGGGCGGCGCGTTCTCGTCGGCATAGATTTCGGAGTAGCACTCGTCGGCAGCGATCACGAAGTCGTGCGCGTCGGCGAGCCGAATCAGGCGCCGCAGTACGTCGAGCCCGAGCACGGCCCCGGTCGGATTGCCGGGAGAGCACAGGTAGAGCAGCTGGCAGCGATTCCAGATCTCGGCAGGGACGGCGTCGAAATCGGGAGCCCAGCCGGTGGCCTCCGTGCAGGGGACGTAATGCGGCGTGGCGCCGGCGAGGAGGGTTGCCCCTTCGTAGATCTGATAGAACGGGTTGGGCATCACCACCAGGGCGCGGCGGCTGCGGTCGACCACCGCCTGGGCGAACGCGAACAGCGCCTCGCGGGTACCGTTGACCGGCAGTACGTGTCGCTCGGGGTCGATGCCGCCCCCGGGCAGGGCGAAACGCCGCGTCAGCCAGTCCGCGATCGCCCGCCGCAGGGCCGGCGTGCCCTTGGTCGTCGGGTAGACCGACAGGCCGTGCAGGTGCGCGATCAGCTCATCGGTCACCACGCTCGGTGTAGGATGCTTCGGCTCGCCGATCTGCAGGCCGATGTGCTCGAGCGACGCATCCGGCACGACGCCCACCTTCAGCGCGCTGAGGCGTTCGAACGGGTAGGGCTGCAACCGGTCCAGGTCGGGATTCATGCGCGCAGGATCTGCGTCAGGCGGGGCCGCTTCGCGAGCGGCGTAGTATAGGCGAAGGCCCTAGCCGCACCAATGCAAGCGCTCCCCGTTCTCAGTCTGCTGTTTGCCGCGACCTTCTGGGGCACCGTCTGGTACCCGCTGCGATTGCTCGCGGAGGCGGGCGTTGCCGGACTCTGGCAGGCGCTGATCAGCTATCTGGCCGCCACCGCGGTGGTGCTGCCGATCTATTGGTCCAGGCGCGCCGAGCTGCGGGGTCGTAGCGCCAGCCTCGTTCCGCTGACGCTGGCAGCGGGCTGGTGCAACGTCGGGTTTATGCTGGGGATGCTCGAAGGGACGGTCCTGCGCGTCCTGCTGCTCTTCTACCTCGCGCCCGTTTGGGCGGTGCTGCTGGCGCGGCTCATCCTGGGCGAACGCCTGGCGCCGCGCACCGCGGTGGCACTGCCGATGGCCCTAGTGGGTGCCGCGCTGATGCTCTACGACCCCGCCTTGGGGCGCCCGCTGCCGACCGATCGTGCCGACTGGCTCGGGCTCACTGCCGGCTTCGCCTTCGCCATCACGACGGTCGAGGCGCGCCGGCTGCAGTCGATCACCGTCACCGCGAAGACGCTCGCGTCCTGGATCGGGGTGATACTTATCGCCGCGGTGGGGCTCGCTCTCGGCGGACAACCGATTCCCGATGCGCCGGCGGGCGCGTGGGTCGGCACCGTCCTGCTGGGCTGCACTGGCTTCCTCGTCACCACGCTGGCGGTGCAGTACGGCGCGACGCGCCTGCCCGTGCAGCGCACCACCGTGATCCTGTTGTTCGAGATCGTCGTGGGGGCGGTCTCCTCGGCGTGGCTGGCGGGGGAGTACACTGAACCACGGGAGTGGCTTGGCGGGTTGCTGATTGCAGGTGCGGGGTTGGCCGCGGCCAAGGCCAACGAGGTGGGGTGAGTGAGCGAACTGGTGCTCGGCATAGACCACGTGAGCGTGCTGGTTCAGGACACGCGCCGTTCGCTCGATTTCTATCGCAGCGTGCTCGGGCTGGAGGTCGATCCGAACCGTCCCGATCTCGGGTATCCCGGCGCCTGGCTGCGCGCGGGGGCGCACGCGATCCATCTGATCCAGATGCCCAATCCGGATCCCGTCACCGGCCGCCCCGCCCACGGCGGCCACGACCGCCACATTGCCTTGCGGGTCGCCGACCTGAATGCGCTGCGGTTCCGGCTCGATGTGTCAGGCGTCCCGCACACGGTGAGCCGTTCCGGCCGCAAGGCGGTGTTCTGTCGTGACCCGGACGGGAACGCGCTGGAATTCACCGAGGCCAAGGCGTGAGGCCGCGGGACTGAGTCTTCACCAGCCCCGGTAGTACCAGGGGTTGCTCCAGTCGACGGGGGGTGGTGCTCCGATCGGGAACTGCGGCTCCCGCCGACGGTCCAGCTGCTCCCGCTGCAGTCGCGACTGCTCTTCCAGCGATTCGCGGTGCTTCTGCCGAGCACGTTCGCTCTCGTCGCGCGACTCCGCGCGCAGCTGCTCGATCTGCGCGCGGCGCTGGGCGCGCACCTGATCGATGTAGTCATGCCATTGCTCGCCGCGAGGCGGCTCCGTCGAAGACACGGCAGGCGGCGCGTCGCCGGCCGCAGCGGTCGGCTCGCCGGTCCCGCCAGCCGGTGACGCGGGCGCCGACAGCAGCAGGCCCAGGATCAGGGGCAGCGTGTTCGCTCGTCGCATCGCTCAAGCCCTCCCGGTTCGATCAGCCCGCTCGCACCGCACCATCTAGATGCTCGCCGAGTGCCGCGGCGATGCGCGCCAGCGCCGCCGGATCGTCGATCGGCTGATTATTCAGGTCGGTGATGAAGAACGTATCGTCCGCGAGGGCGCCGACGGTCGCGATCTTGGCGCTGATGAGCCGCACGCCGGTCTTGGCAAAGGCCTGACCGACGAGCGACAGCAGGCCCGGCCGGTCGGTGGCCGTCAGGTGCAGCACCGTGCGATGGTTGGCCGGGTCCTGCCGGAACTCGGACCGTGCCGGGATCTCGAAGTGTCGGACCTGCCGCGGCAGCCGCCGTGGCATGCTGAGATCGATCTCTATCCGTTGGCTCAGGCCATGGCTCAATGTCCCGACGATCTCGCGCTCCCGGTCCTCGCCGGTCACCGGCGAGCCGTCTTCCTCCAGCACCAGAAAGGTGTTCATCGTGCACCCGGCGTCCGCGGTCTGGATGCGGGCCGCCACCACGTTGAGTGCCAGCTGGCTGAGCAGGGCGGTGGTTCGCGCGAACAGCCCGTCCTGATCGAGCGCACAGATGAACACCGCGGTCCCGCCCCGCGCGGTCTGGTGCCTTACCAGCACCAGCGGGGCCTCGGCCGGGGCGGCGGTGAGGACGGCCTCGGTCTGCCAGGCGATCTCCTCCGGCGAGCTGTAGAGAAAATAGTCGGTGCTCAGGCTGTCCCATACTCTGGTGGCAGCCTCCGGAGAGACCTGGCGGGCAGCGAGCAGCCGGCGGGCCTCCGCCTGCTTCTCGCGAATCAGCTCGTCCTGCGCGCGCGGGTTGTCGAGCCCCCGCAGCAGGGCGCGGCGGGTTTCGGTATAGAGCTGGCGCAGCAGCGAGTCCTTCCAGGAGTTCCAGCGCGCCGGGTTCGTCGCGCGCACGTCCGCCACCGTCAGCAGATAGAGATAGTCGAGCCGGACCAGCTCGCCCATCGCGCCGGCAAAGCCCTGTATGACCTCCGGGTCCTCGATGTCCATGCGCTGGGCGGTCATCGACATCACCAGATGCCTGCGCACCAGCCATGCAACGAGCCGACTGTCGTACTCCGACAGGCCGTGCCGGATGCAGAAGGCATAGGCGTCCTCGGCACCGAGCTCGGAGTGATCCCCGCCGCGACCCTTGGCGATGTCGTGGAACAGTCCGGCGATGTACAGCAGCTCCGGCTTGGGGATGCTCTGCGCGATCTCGCTGCACAGCGGAAACTCGTGGAAGAACGCCGGCACCATGAAGCGCCGGATGTTCCGCACCACCCAGAGCGTGTGCTCGTCGACCGTGAAGACGTGGAACAGGTCGTACTGCATGCGGCCGGTGACCGCACGGAATTCCGGCAGATAGCGGGCCAGGATCCCGTAGCGGTGCATGCGCCGCAACTCGTGCGTGATGCCCCGGGGCTGGCGCAGGATCTCCATGAACAGGCTGCGGGCCGGCAGGCCGGCGCGCAGGGTCTCGTCGATGGTGTCGCGGTAGGCCCGGATCAGGCGGATCGTCGAGGCCCGCACGCCCGTGAGCTCGGGGTGCTGCTGCAGCAGCAGGAAGATTTCCAGCAGCGCCAGCGGCTGACGCCGGAAGACGCTCTCGTGTGCCACCTCGATGAAGCCGCTGCGCGCCTGGAACCGGCTGTTGATCGGCCGTGGCTCGTCGAGCTGGTCGCGCAGCAGGATCGTCTCCTGGAACAGCTGCAGCAGTAGCTCGTTCAGGCGGTTGAGCTGGATGACGGTCTGGTAGTAGCTCTGCATGAACTGCTCGACCGCGAGGTTCCCGGCCGCATCGGCGTAGCCAAAATCGCGGGCCAGGACGCGCTGGTGGTCGAACAGCAGGCGATCCTCGCGGCGGCCGGTGAGCAGGTGCAGCGCGAAGCGGATGCGACCGAGGTGGGCCTGCCCGGCCATCAGGCCGTGATGCTCGGCCTCGGTGAGGAAGCCGCGCGCGACCAGGTCGCGCATGGTGACAGCACCGAAATGCCGCTTCGCGACCCAGCCGATCATCTGGATGTCGCGCAGCCCGCCGGGATTCTCCTTGATGTTGGGCTCGAGGTTGTACGCCGAGTCGTTGTACTTGCGGTGCCGCGCCTTCTGTTCGTCGAGCTTGGCGGCGAAGAAGCGGTCGCTCGGCCAGATCTGGTCCGGGGCCGTGGCCGCCCGCATCGCCTCGAGCAGGGCGGGCCGCCCGGCGACCAGGCGCGACTCGAGGATGTTGGTGGCCACGGTGACGTCGCGCTCGGCCTCGTCCCGGCACTGGGCGACGGTGCGGACGCTGTGGCCGACCTCGAGGCCGATGTCCCAGAGCAGCGTGACCAGCCGCTCGGTCGCAGCCGCGATGGTCGCCGCGTCACCGTCGTCCAGCAGGATCATCACGTCGACGTCGGATGCCGGGTACAGCTCGCCACGGCCGTAGCCGCCGACCGCGACCAGGGCTGCCGGGGCGTCGGCGGGCATCGCGACTCGCCAGGCCCGGCGCAGCAGGTCGTCGACGAAGCCGGCGCGGCGCGTCAACAGGCTGTCGATGTCCTCGCCGGCATCGAAGCGACCGCGCAGGCCGTCGGCGTAGGTGCGAAGGCTGTCGCGGAAGCAGACGATGGCCGGCTCGCCCAGGGCAAGCCGGCGATCGAGCTCGGGAATCGGGTCCGGACCGCGACCGGGATGCGGCAGAGCGCTCATCCGGCCAGGCGCCGCTGCTCCAGCGCGGCCTCCTCCTGGCGCAGCGTCAGCACCTCGCAGCCTTTTTCGGTCACGAGAACGGTGTGCTCCCATTGGGCGGACAGGGACCGGTCCTTGGTGACGACCGTCCAGCCGTCGGCGAGCAGCTTCACGTGCCGCTTGCCGGCGTTGACCATCGGCTCGATGGTGAAGCACATCCCCGGGCGGAGCTCGAGACCGGTACCGGGCTGGCCGTAGTGCAACACCTGGGGATCCTCGTGGAAATCCCGGCCGATGCCGTGCCCGCAGTACTCGCGGACGATCGAATAGCCGTGGCTCTCCGCATGTCGCTGGATGACGTGGCCGATGTCGCCGAGGTGGGCGCCGGGCCTGACCTGGCCGATGCCGATCCACAGCGCCTCCTGGGTGACCCGGATCAGGCGGCGGGCCAGCACCGACGGCTCGCCGACGGTGAACATCTTGCTCGTGTCGCCGTGGTAGCCGCCCTTGATGACGGTGATGTCGACGTTGACGATGTCGCCCGGCTTGAGGCGCTTGTTGCTGGGGATGCCGTGGCAGACCTGGTGGTTCACCGAGGTACAGATCGACCGCGGGTAGCCCCGGTAGTTGAGCGGGGCAGGGACTGCGTGCTGCACCCGCTCGATGTGCTCCCGGCAGACGGCGTCCAGCTCCTCGGTGGTCACCCCGGCCACTACGTGCGGCTCTATCATCTCCAGCACCTCGGCGGCGAGGCGTCCGGCGACCCGCATCCTGGCGATCTCGTCCGCCGTCTTGATGCTCACGTTCATGCGTGGGTCTCGAGCGGAAAAGCCGGGAAAATTAAGAATTTGGCGCCGCCTGCGATTGAGCTCGCCGATTCCGCATGGTATAAGGCGCGCCGCGAATCGGCAAACCGACCGCGATCAAATCCCACACACGCGCCGTCACGTCCGGCGGGGTGCCCGGTGATCCGGGTTGCCTGGCGGGGCGCGTGGAGGCTCAACCCGAAATCACTGGAGTCAGACGACATGAGTTCCGTTTCCATGCGCCAGATGCTCGAGGCTGGCGTGCATTTTGGTCACCAGACCCGTTACTGGAACCCGAAGATGCAGCCTTATATCTTCGGGGAGCGCAACCGCATCCACATCATCAATCTGGAAAAGACCCTCCCGCTGTTCAACGACGCGATGAACTTCCTCGGGAAGCTCTCTTCCAACGGCGGCAAGGTCCTGTTCGTCGGCACGAAGCGCGCCGCCCGCGACGCCATCCGCGAGGAGGCCGAGCGCTGCGGCATGCCGCACATCAACTTCCGCTGGCTTGGGGGCATGCTGACGAACTTCAAGACCATCAAGCAGTCTGTCAAGCGTCTCAAGGACCTCGAGGCGATGTCCGAGGACGGCACCATGGACCGGAAGTTCAACAAGAAGGAGGCTCTGGGTCTGCGGCGCGAGATGGAAAAGCTCAACCGCAGCCTCGGCGGGATCAAGGACATGAACGCGCTGCCCGATGCGCTGTTCGTGGTCGATGTCGGCTTCGAGGACATCGCGGTCGCGGAGGCGCGGAAGCTCGGCATCCCGGTGATCGGGGTGGTCGACACGAACAACGACCCGGCCGGCGTCGACTACGTCATCCCCGGCAACGACGACGCGATTCGCGCCGTGCAGCTCTACGTGCAGGGCGCCGCGGCGGCCGTCCTCGAGGGCCGCACGGCCGCCGCGCAGGCGGTGGCGGCATCCGGTGACGAGTTCGTCGAAGTGCCGGCCGGCAGGGGCGGCGCCTGAGTCACGGTGCGTCCGATGGCGGCCCCGCCGGATCCCGTGGATTCGGCGGGGCCGGCGTCCAGTCACAGCCGAGATTACCCAATCCTCTGAGGTGTACCCGATGACCATTTCAGCATCGCTCGTCAAAGAACTGCGCGAGCGCACCGGCGCCGGCATGATGGAGTGCAAGAAGGCGCTGACGGAGACCAACGGCGACATCGAGGCGGCCATTGAGCTGATGCGCAAGTCGGGTCAGGCCAAGGCCGCGAAGAAGTCGGGGCGCACCGCGGCCGACGGCGTCATCGTCATCAAGTCCAGCCCCGACGGCCGGCGGGCCGTCATGGTGGAGGTCAACTGCGAGACCGACTTCGTCGCCAAGGATGCGAACTTCGTGGCCTTCGCCGACGCGGTGGCCGACCGCGTGATGAACAGCGAGGTCGCGGACATCGAGTCGCTCGCCGCGACGGCGCTGCGGCCGGGCGAGCCGGTGACCGTAGAGGAGGCGCGCCAGGCGCTGGTCGCCAAGATCGGCGAGAACACGAGCGTACGCCGCTTCATTCGCATGGCGACCAGCAACGGCAGGATCGCGACCTATCGGCATGGCGTGCGGATCGGGGTGCTCGTGGATCTCGAGGGCGGCAGCGAGGAGCTGGGAAGGGACCTGGCGATGCACGTCGCTGCGTCGAGCCCGCTGTGCGTCGACTCCTCCGGTGTTCCGGCGGAAACCATCGCCAAGGAGCGCGAGATCTACTCCGCCCAGGCGGCGGAGAGCGGGAAGCCGGCGAACATCGTCGAAAAGATGGTGGACGGCCGCATCCGCAAGTTCCTCGAGGAGGTCACGCTGGTGGGTCAGCCGTTCGTCAAGGATCCCGAGACCACGGTCGGCAAGCTGATCGCGAAGGCGGGCGCCAACGTGGTGGGCTTCCGTCGCTTCGAGGTCGGGGAGGGCATCGAGAAGCGCCAGGAAGACTTCGCGGCCGAGGTGGCGAAGGCCGCGGCCGCCGTCCAGGGCTGAGCAGACCGGTCGGGCGCGCGAGCAGGGCTCGGTCACGATGACCCCACTGGCTTACCGTCGCGTGCTCCTCAAGCTGTCCGGCGAGGCCCTGATGGGCGAGGCCGGGTTCGGTATCGCCCCGGCG